>Ga0164304_10000665_pt1 | contig 10259 bp, 7 predicted proteins | sample Whisoiple_217_MG_FD_110216 | JGI IMG/M metagenome (GOLD analysis project Ga0164304, IMG submission 110216) | Soil microbial communities amended with pyrogenic organic matter from upstate New York, USA - Whitman soil sample_217_MG | ecosystem: Environmental > Terrestrial > Soil > Agricultural...
TCCAGAACCCCGCGCGCCAACTCCGCCGGCGTTGACAGCGCTTTTGCCAGCGACAGCGAACCGTTCGCTTCATCGAACACCACCACGTCCGTGAAAGTACCGCCAATGTCGACCGCTACGCGCAACGTAACCTCCCTGGTCAGTTGGAATGATGGAGTACTAATAGATTCATCACTCCATCATCATCATGCCATGACTCCAGCACTCCAAGTCCTTTATCCGCAGCGATGATTCGCCAGATACTCGCTCAGCCATTGGTTCCAGGCTGCGTCGATGGCGCAAATCGTGCTCAATTGCGGATCCGACTCACCACGAGCATCCACCAGCGCGGCCACTCGCAAATCGACGCTGGCCAAGTGGGGATCAGCGCAGAAATGCTCCCGAATCATCACTGCGCCCTCCGCCTCCAGTTGCCGAAGCGCGCCGTCGGCTTGTTCTCGTTCGATCTGCGCGCGCCCTAACGCGCTATAAACTTCGCTCATGAAGCGCGCCCTCTGGTTACGGCTGCGCAGTAATTCGAGGATTGTTTGGCGCGCGTTTTTCGCTTGGTCGATGGTTGGCTCGCGGGACATTGCTGGTGAGTGGCATCGAAGCCCCGAAAAACTCTATGGAAGCCGCGCGTCCTTGTCAAATCTTCATCGCGTACGCACAAAACGCGTGTTGAAATCGCCTGATCCCTGTGTAAATCTGACTTTCCCGATGGCCGACCAGACCGCCACGTTGCTACGCGAACTTCCTTCTGTCGATCGTCTGCTTAAACATCCCGGCTGCGAGCGGCTGCTGGCGCGCTACAATCGCGAATACATCATTGCGCAATGCCGGGCGGCGCTCGAGCAAATTCGCAATGAGGTCAGGCGCAGCGGCACCGCTGTCGATTGCACCGAAGCTGCTGTCCTCGAACGCGTCGAAAACACGATTTTCATCGATAGCCAACCCGGCCACAAACCGGTGATCAACGCCACGGGAACCATTCTGCATACCAATTTGGGTCGCGCCTTGCTTCCGCAGGCAGCCATTGACGCGATGCTCACCGTCGCAGACCGTCCAATCAATCTGGAATACGACCTCGCCGCCGGGAAACGCGGCAAGCGCGAAGAGACTCTGCAAAACCTGCTGATTGACCTTACCGGCGCTGAGGCTGCCACGGTGGTTAATAACAATGCCGCTGCGGTGCTCCTCGGGTTGCATACACTGGCCGAAGGTAAGGAAGTGATCGTTTCGCGCGGCGAGCTGATCGAAATCGGCGGCGCTTTTCGTATCCCGGAAATCATGGCGAAGAGCGGCGCCGTATTGCGCGAGGTGGGCGCGACCAACCGTACCCATCCAGCGGACTACGAAAACGCCGTCAATGAGAAAACCGCACTGCTACTGAAAGTTCACACGAGCAACTACAAAGTCGTCGGTTTTACCGCCGAAGTCACGCTCGAGCAGCTCGTCGCCCTCGGCAAAAAACATCGTCTGCCGGTGATGGAAGATCTCGGCAGCGGCGCGTTTGTCGATTTAAGCAACTACGGTCTGCCCAAAGAACCGATCGTAGCGGAAAGAATCCAGGCGGGCGCCGACGTCGTGACATTTAGCGGCGATAAAATTCTCGGCGGTCCGCAGGCGGGATTGATCGTCGGCAAAAGAGAGTTGATCGCCAGAATGAACCGCAATCATCTGCAACGCGCGCTTCGTTGCGGCAAGCTGACGTTGGCGGCGCTCGAAGCGACGCTGCGTCGTTACCGGCAATCGCCTAACATCGTTGAAGAGATTCCGACGCTCAGGGCTTTCACCCGACCTTTGGAAGAGATTCGCAAGATGAGCGAAGTGTTATTGCCTGAGCTTCAAAAAGCGTTGGGGGCTGAATTCGAACTTCGGCTCGAAGAGTCGACCGCGCAAATCGGCAGCGGCGCCCTCCCCACCGAAGAACTGCCGACCTTGGTCGTCACCATCGAACACCAAAAAATGAGCGCCAATTCGATTGCGCAAAAATTCCGCGCCGCCAATCCTCCGATTATCGGCCGGATTAACAACGATCGTTTTCTCCTCGACCTGCGCTGCATCTTCAACGCTAACGACCTGATCCCGCAATTTGGGTCGAGCGATCAGACAATCGAAAATCGAAAATCCCAAATCTAAAATCAGTCATGCCTTACATCATCGGCACCGCCGGCCACATCGATCACGGCAAAACGAGCTTGATCAAAGCGCTCACCGGCACGGATACCGATCGGCTCAAGGAAGAGAAAGAACGCGGTATCTCGATCGATTTGGGATTTGCCCACCTCGATCTGCCGGACGGCACTTCGGCGGGCGTGGTGGACGTGCCCGGACACGAGCGCTTCATCAAGAATATGCTCGCCGGCGCCCACGGCATCGATCTCGTCCTTTTCACAGTGGCCGCCGACGACGGGGTCATGCCGCAAACTGAGGAACACTTTGACATCGTCCATTTGCTCGGCGTCGAGATGGCGATTTTCGTGATCACCAAGGCGGATCTGGTCTCGGAGTCCCGCATCCGCGAAGTCGAAGAGGAAATCGATATCCTGACGGTCGGCACAAATCTGGAAAATTCGCCCAAAGTTGCTGCGTCTTCGCTCACCGGGCAAGGTCTCGAAGAGCTGAAGCAGTTAGTCTCGAAAACCCTGAAGGCCACGACCCAAACCACCCCAACGGGCTACTTTCGTTTGCCGGTGGACCGCGCGTTTGTCCTGCAGGGCCATGGCGTCGTGGTCACCGGAACCGCGCTGAGCGGTGAGGTCAACGTTGGAGAGCAAGTGCGCTGTTTACCGGGAAATTATCTTTTCCGTGTGCGCAGCCTGCAGGTTCACGGAAAAGCCGTCGACAGAGCGGGTTGGGGTCAGCGGGTTGCGATGAATCTCACCGGCCCCGAGCGCGCTTCGATTGAGCGTGGTCAGGTGATCTGCCACGAAAAGCTGTCTTTGACGTCGGACCGCTTCGATGCGTTTCTCGAGGTCCGGCCGGCCGCCGCCAAAGGCATCAAGAATCACCAGCGGCTGCGCATTCACATGGGCGCGGCTGAACGTCTAGCCAAGATCATCTTGCTCGGCGGCAAAGAAAAACTCGATCCTAAAGAATCGGCTTACTGCCAGATTACCTTGAACGAACCGCTGCTGGTGATGCGCGGCGATCATTTTGTCGCCCGCGACGAAACCGCGCAGCGCACCCTCGGTGGCGGCATCATCATTCACCCGCGCGCTAGTCGGCATAGGAAAAACGAGACAGAGTTGCTGTCGCGACTCGAGACTCTGCACAGAGGGAACCTCGCTCAAGTCGTGGAGACTTTTCTCGCTGAAGATGCGGCATTCGCCTTGCCCATCGAATCGATTTATCAGTTCATCAATGTCCGTGAGGAAGAAGCTCGGGCCAAGATCGAGGGCCTTGATACTCTGCGCGCCCTCAATGCCGAAGGCGACACGCTTTATACCACCGAGGGGAAGTGGAATCAGCTCCGGGAACAGATGCTCAGATTGCTAAAAGGTTTTCATTCGGCGCATCCGCTTGTCCCGGGGATGGACATGGAAGAACTCCGTGGCAAGCTTCGCTACGAGCTTGCGCCGAAGGTCTTCCGCGCCGTCATTGATCTTTTGCTGGGAGAGAAGCTCATCGCTCGGGAAGAAAATCTGTTGCGCTTGGCAACGCATCGGGTCCAGCTCGGCGGCCAGGAAAAACTCTTGATGGACAAGATCAAGCAAATTCTCGGTGCCCAGCCGCTGGCCCCGCCTGATCTGAAAGAACTTGAAAAACACGCCGGGGTGTCGCGTCAGCGCTTGAGCGAAGTCATGCGCCTTTTGGAGCGCGAGGGCTCGGTGGTCCGGGTGACCACCGACATGTATTTTCTCGCCAGCAGCATCGAGCAATTGCGTGCGACCCTGAAAAAGTATTTGACCGAAAAGGGCGAGATGACCGCGGCTTCGTTTCGTGATCTGATCAATTCCAGCCGTAAATACACTATTCCGCTTCTGGAGTACTTCGACCGCGATGGCCTTACCATCAGGATTGGCGACGTTCGCCGCTTGAAATCTTCGCCGGCGGCCGACCGAGCCCGCACGGCGCGTTGAAAAACGTCGGCTATCGATCTACAGTTGGCGCGGTATGCTGCTTAAAAACAAAAAGCCAGTGCGGCTGACGCAAGAGGTCAAGGCCGCGGGTTGAGCCGCTAAGCTCGGCCCCGCCGACCTCGCGCAAGTCTTGCACGAGCTCCCCAAGTTCAGGGATCCCGATCTGCTTGTCGGCACCGAGACCGCCGACGACGCGGGTGTGTATCGACTCCGACCCGATCTGGCGATCGTCAACACAGTGGATTTTTTTACGCCGATCGTCGATGACCCCTATATCTTTGGCCAAATTTCCGCGACCAACGCCTTGAGTGACGTCTACGCCATGGGCGGCGAGCCCAAGACCTGCATGAACATCGTTTGCTTCCCCAAAGGCAAGATGGACATTGAAATTCTGGGCGAGATTCTCAAGGGCGGCGCTGAAAAGGTGAAAGAAAGCGGCGCGGTCGTGGTGGGCGGTCACAGCATCATCGATGACGAAATCAAATTTGGGATGGCCGTTACCGGCGTAATTCACCCCGACAAGATCCTGCGCAATGTCGGTGTTCAGGAGGGCGACGTGCTCATTCTCACGAAACCGCTCGGTACGGGAATTATCACGACAGCGCTCAAAAAGGGCAAGGCTTCGGAGGAAAGCGTCAATGAAGCGGTTCAATCGATGACGACGCTCAACGCCACGGCCGCCGAGGTCGCCCGCAAACACCCTGTTCACGCCTGCTCCGATGTCACCGGTTTTGGCATTCTCGGCCATGCGCTGGAAATGGCGAGCGGCAGCGATGTCACCCTGGTGATCGAGTCGGCCAAAATGCCGTTATTGCGCGGCACGCCGCGGCTGGCCGAAAAAGGTTACATCACCGGCGGCTGCAAGCGGAATAAAGACTATTTGAACGACAAAATGCTCATCGATAAAAACATCCGCGAAGGCCTTGTCGAAGCAGCGCTCGACCCGCAGACCTCGGGTGGGCTGCTCTTCGCGATCGCTAGACGCCATGCGGCGAAACTGCTCGAGGATCTCCATGCCGCAGGCGTTTCTCACGCCACCGAAGTCGGTTACGCAACTTCTTTGCAAAAAGCCTGGGTACGTTTGGTCTAAGCAGCACTTCACACCTTGCAGTAGCGTTCCCGTTTCGTCGAGCAGGCGGAATTTTTTCTTTGAGGCGAGTAATCGGCGCGAGGGTTTGTTAAGCTACCAGCAAAATGCCGGTTCGCGATTCGCTTCAAAACCTCGCCCGACTTTACCAGCTCCAGACCGTTTACCGCGATGGGTTCGGACAGATGCGCGCCGCTCCTGCGGAAGCGATTCTTGCCGTTCTTAGATCCCTCGACGCTCCGATCAACTCGCAAGACGATGTTCCCGGTGCGCTCCGCCAACGCCGTCAGGAACTCTGGCAACGCCCGGTCGAGCGGGTGCTCATCGCCTGGGAAGGCGCTCCGCTAGTTTTCAAAATACGCGTGCCGAAACGACTGGCCGAAACCGCGAGAAAATATCAAATCGTTCTTGAAACCGGTGATCTCGTCGAAGGCGAGTGTGGCGAGAGTCAGCGCGTCTACACGCGTGAGGTCGAAGGAATTCAGTATGTCGCGCAGACTTTTACGATTCCACCGCTTCCGCTGGGATACCACCGACTCGAGCTTCAACTCGGCGATTCCAGGGCCGCGTCTTTCGTGATTTCAGCGCCCGCTCAAGCTTATGGTTCCTCGAGCAAAAAATCGTGGGGCGTTTTCTGTCCGCTTTACGCGTTGAATTCGAACCGGAGCTGGGGTGCCGGCGATTATACGGATCTCGCGGCATTCGCCGATTTCGTCGGCGATTTGCAGGGAGCGGCGGTCGCCACTCTGCCGATGCTCGCAAGCTTTCTGGATGAGCCCTTCAATCCCAGTCCCTATGCGCCCGTGAGCCGGCTCTTTTGGAACGAGTTCTACCTCGACGTCGAGCACATCCCCGAGTTCGAACACTGCCCATCGGCCCAAGCGCTAGTAAACTCCCCCGCGTTTCGCCGCGAACTGAGCGAGGTCCAGGGCAAATCCCTGATCGATTATCGTAGGTGTATGGCGCTCAAGCGCCAGGTCATCGAGGAGCTGCTAAGCTCGCTTCGATCGAGGGATTCGCAACGCCGAAGAAGTTTCAAGCGCTATGCCACCACCCATGCGAAGGCTCGAGATTACGCCGCCTTCCGCGCCGAGGTGGAATGCTACCGTACGGTCTGGTTCGAATGGCCGGATGCCGCGCGCTCTGGAACCTTGCGCGCCGGCGACTACGACGAGCAAGCCTATCAGTACCATCTCTATGTCCAGTGGCAGTGTGAGGAACAAAATCGTTGGCTGCGCAACAGCGCAAAAGAACGCGGCGTGTTTCTCTATCTTGACTTCCCGCTCGGCGTCAATCGCGACGGTTACGACGTATGGCGCGAGCGGAATCTATTCGCTTTGGACGCCAGCGGCGGCGCGCCGCCAGACGGTTTGTTTCTCAAGGGCCAAAACTGGGGTTTCCCTCCTTTCAATCCGGATGCCATGCGGCGCCAGCGCTATCGTTATTATATCGATTGCCTGCGCCATCACATGGCTTTGGCGGGAATGCTGCGCATCGACCACATCATGGGCTTGCATCGCGCGTTCTGGGTGCCTGCCGGCTTCAGTGCCGCCGAAGGTCTATACGTTCATCAGCGCGGCGATGAATACTACGCGATCTTGAGCCTCGAATCGCACCGCCACCAAGTGCAGATTGTCGGCGAAAATCTCGGCACGGTTCCGTTCTATGTGAACGAGGCAATGGCGCGCCGGAATCTTTTAGGCATGCACGTGGGTGTTTTCGGTGTGAATACCTCCAGCGAGCGGGCGCTCGACAATGTTGCAGTGAATACCGTAGCGAGTCTTAATACCCATGATACCACTCCGTTCATGGGTTTTTGGACCGGCGTAGACATTGAAGATCGGTTTCAGCTGGGTTTACTGACACAAGCGCAAGCCGAGCAGGAGCAGCAATTCCGCGCGGCCCAACGCCTGGCGCTCATTGAATTTCTCGAAAACCGCTGCTTGTTGAGTAAAGATCATGGGGCTCCCGATGCCGTCCTTAAGGCTTGGCTCGCGTTTCTCGCCCAAAATGAGGAAGCCTTTTTGTTGATCAACCTGGAAGATCTTTGGCTCGAGCCGGCGCCGCAAAACACCCCCGGGACCTGGCAAGAGCGGCCCAACTGGCAGCGCAAAGCGCGTTTATCTCTCGAAGCGATCCGCCAGTCGGACAGTATCTTGCAACTGCTGCAAACCATCAGCGACATTCGTCGCCGAGTGGGCTAAAATAGGCAGGTATGGGTCAGGCTTCGAGTTTCAGCGATGGCGCTGATCTTGGCCAACCAAGACACTCCGCAAACTAACGGTGCACAATTTTCCGGTTTTCAATTCAACTCACGCCCATCTGAAGTCCTCTAGCGACACGAATCGCTCGCCATTCTCCACCCCAAGCTGGCCGCAATGAAAATCGCGTTGATCGCGTCGGAAGTCACTCCCTTTGCTAAGACCGGCGGTCTGGCCGACGTGCTCGGAACGCTTTCTGTGGCTATCCAACAGCTGGGCAACGAGGTCTTTGTGATTGCGCCGGCGTACGGTTCTGTTCTCCGGGGCGGCTTTACACTGCGTGAAACATCCATGCAGTTTTCTGTGCCTGTGGGCGATCGAACCGTACCAGCGGAGATTTTGGAGAGCTCGATTGGCAATCGGGTCACGGTCTATTTCATTCGCGCCGACCAGTACTTCGATCGGGAATTTCTTTACAGCACGCCAACGGGAGATTATCCGGATAATTCGGAGCGCTTCGTTTTTTTTAGCCGCGCGGCGTTGGAGCTGCTCCAGCACCGGCCCGCGGACATCGTTCATTGTCATGACTGGCAAACAGCCCTGGTTACCGTTTATCTCAGGACTCAGGCTGCTCGATACAGCGAAGTATCACGGGCCAAAACCGTCTTCACCATCCACAATCTTGGCTTTCAAGGCATCTTCGGCCCGGCCGACTGGCCCCTCTTAAATCTCGACGGGAGCCTCTTTACGCCGCAATTTTTGGAATTTTACGGCAATATTAACTTCGTAAAGGGGGCGCTCATTTTTGCCGATAAGCTCACCACCGTGAGCCCGTCTTACGCGGCCGAAATCTTGACTCCTGAGCAAGGTTTCGGTTTGGAAGGCGTGCTGCGCCAGCGCGCCGGCGATCTTGTCGGTATTCTCAACGGGGTAGACTACCAGTTATGGAATCCCTGGACAGATCCGTTTCTGACGGATCACTACGGTGAAAACAGCCTTAGCCAGAAAAGCGCTTGCAAAGAGAAACTCAGGCAAATAGTGGGCCTTCCAGACCGGGAAGACACGCCTATCATCGGCATGATCTCGCGGCTGACGCCGCAAAAGGGCTTCGATCTCGTTGCAGGCCTGCTGGACACTCTGATGGCGCGCGGCGTTCAGTTAATCCTGCTGGGCAACGGCGACCTGCGCTATGAGAACTTTTTTCTCGCTTCGATGGCGCGTTTTCCCGATCAAATTGCGGTGCGTATCGGCTTCGACGAACCTTTGGCCCATCACATCGAGGCAGGTGCCGACGTTTTCCTGATGCCTTCGCTTTACGAACCCTGCGGTCTCAATCAAATGTTCAGCCTAAAGTATGGTACCATACCGGTGGTGCGTGCAGTCGGCGGCTTGAAGGATACTGTTCAGCAGTGCGACGTGGGCGCAAACTCGGGGACGGGCTTCCTTTTTGAACCTTATACACCCGACGCACTGCTCGCTTCCGTCGATAAATGCCTGGCGGTTTATCGAAACCGGCCGGCCTGGAGCGCTCTGCAGCGCCGAGCGATGGGGATGGATTTTTCCTGGAATCGCTCGGCAAAAAATTACACGGACCTGTATCGGCAACTCGTGAGTTAGGGGGAGAATTAGAAGAGGAAAATGATGTACGTCTTAGGCGTGGTACTCGCGGGCGGACGTGGCGAGCGCCTCTATCCGCTGACACAGCACCGGGCCAAACCCGCCGTGCCCTTCGGCGGCCGCTATCGAATCATTGATTTTGTCCTATCGAATTTTGTCAATTCCGGCATCTTGTCGATCTATGTTTTGACTCAGTTCAAAGCCCAATCATTGCTCGAGCATCTCGATCGCGGTTGGCGCACCAGCGACTTTCTCGGCGAACACTTCGTCACTCCGGTGCCGGCGCAAATGCGTTCCGGAGAGGATTGGTATCAGGGCACCGCCGATTCAGTCTATCAAAATCTGTATTTGTTGGAGCGTCACAGCCCCAAGCTCGTAGCCGTATTTGGCGCCGATCACATCTATCGCATGAACGTGCGCCAGATGATCGATGAGCACCAAAAGAAAAACGCGGATGTTACCGTCGCGGCCCTGCCCGTGAAGATTGAAGAAGCGTGCCAGTTTGGCGTGATCGAAATTGATAGCGACTGGCGCATCGTCGATTTCCGTGAAAAACCAAAAGATCCTAAGTCCATTCCCGGTGAGCCCAATTTTGCGCTGGTCTCGATGGGCAATTATCTGTTTAATAACGACATCCTTGTAGACGCGCTCAGCGCCAACGCGGAAAAACCGGAAAGCACGCACGACTTCGGCCGCGACATCCTGCCCGAGCTGATCGGGAACCAGCGCGTCTATGCTTATGATTTCCGCAAAAATCGTGTGCCGATACCGTCGAAAGGCGAAGAGCCGAGTTACTGGCGTGATCTCGGCACCATCGATGCCTATTACGAAGCGAGCATGGATCTTTGCTCCATTGACCCGTCGTTCAATCTCTACAATCGCAGTTGGCCGCTGCGCACCGTTGGCTATTTTGATCCGCCGGCGAAGTTCGTCTTCGATTGGAAAGATCGCCAAGGTATGGCGGTCAACTCGGTGGTCGCGGAAGGAACCATTATCAGCGGCAGTTATGTGCACAATTGCGTGGTGGGAAGAAACGTGCGCATTCACAGTTACAGTCAAATCGAAGACTCGGTGATCATGGACTGGGTGGAGATCGGGCGCGGCTGCAAAATTCGCCATGCGATCATCGACAAAGCCAATGTGATTCCGTCCGGCACGACAATCGGTTACGACACGGAAAGCGACCAGGAGCAATATAAAGTTTCACCGGGTGGCGTGGTCGTATTGGCGCGCGGCCCGCGCAAAACCACCTGGATTATGAATCCGTAGGCTCGAACTCCTCCGCTGCCA
>Ga0164304_10000666_pt1 | contig 10256 bp, 8 predicted proteins | sample Whisoiple_217_MG_FD_110216 | JGI IMG/M metagenome (GOLD analysis project Ga0164304, IMG submission 110216) | Soil microbial communities amended with pyrogenic organic matter from upstate New York, USA - Whitman soil sample_217_MG | ecosystem: Environmental > Terrestrial > Soil > Agricultural...
ATAACTCTATGGATTATATCAGATTGTATAAAGACATTTTTAACCTAGATCAAAATATGCGTTTCGCTGCTAATTGTAATTGTAATAGGACAAGAGAGTTAGAATTACCGACTATCTTATATCCATCGGTACCTATATTATTGTTGCACAGCCTCTCTAATGAAGGAAAAGACTAAGGTATTACATCGCGTTGAAGTCATAAATGCGATATTGGACATTACCTATAATGCAGAGGATAGAATAGATATCTGTGGCAATTCTAGATTTCCATCATTAATCTTTACTTTTGAATCAATTAAAAAAGCGATAATGAATGCTAAGGATAGAAAAAATACAAGACAAAGATATATTTTTGAGATTACTGAGGGAAATATCCAGTACTGCAAGGATTTAATGAAAATCGCTCCGACTCGCCATATGGATGAAATTGAAGCTAATTTTTTACTTAATGAAAAGGAATATTTGGGTTCTATAACCTTGAAGGAGCCGCATCAACAAGCTATGTATACTAACGTAAGGGAAATAGTAGAACAGCAACAGAATATTTTCGAGACTCTGTGGAATAAATCAATAAATGCGGAAAAGAGAATCAAAGAGATAGAAGATGGAACAGTACATTATGAAACTAGAATAATTGAGGATAATCAAGAAATTGTCGAAGAAATCGGTCGCTTAACTACCAGCTCGAATGAATTATGTATCTGTTTAACATCCGGAGGAATGCAATATAACTACAATCATTTTTTTGAGTTAGAAAAAAAGTTACTGGACAAGCAAAAGAAAGGAGAGCATAAGGGTATCAGATACATAAGTAACATAGATAATAATAATATGAATTTAGCTAAGATACTTCTGGACGCAGGGATCAAAATAAGACATCTTAAAAATCTTCCACCAATGAGCTTTGGTGTTTCAGATAAAGAAATAGTAGCTACCATTGAAAAGATGGATGTTGGTAAAAATGTACAAAGTTTGTTACTAAGTAATGAACCAGTATATATGAACCACTTTTATTATATATTTGAAGAATTATGGAAAAATGGAATTGATGCTAAAGATAGAATAGGAGATATTGAAGAAGGTATTGAATCAACTAGTATAGAAATTATTCCAAATCCTACATATTCTATAAGACGAGCTTTTGATTTAATAAAATCAGCCGATAAGGAGGTATTGAGACTATTTTCGTCAGTCCATGCATTTCGTCGTCAAGTAAGACTTGGTATAATGCACTTATTTAAGGATGCACTAGAAGGCGGTGCAAGAGTTAGAATATTAATTCCAGCTGATCAAAAGGAGATAATACAAATAGTAAACGAAGTAAATTTGGTATTGCCTCAGCTAGATATTGGAAGCGTCGACAAAAGTTTAGAAAGTACAGTTGGAATTCTAGTAGTTGATAGAAAAGAATCACTAATTATAGAGACAAAACACGATTCAAAAGATAATTCATATGACGCAGCAGGATTAGCTGCATACTCTAATAGCAAACCAATTGCTTTAGCGTATGCCTCTATCTTTGACAGTCTTTGGAAACAGACAGAACAACATCAAAAATTAAGCAAGATGTATGAGGAGCTAAGAATTCATAATATAGTGCAAAAAGAATTTATCGATGTAGCAGCACATGAGCTTAGGACTCCTATCCAGCCAATACTTGGTTTAACTGATATTCTTCGTTCTAGTGATAACAGAGACAGAAGATCAATAGCAGAACAGGATGAATTACTAGACGTTATAATGAGAAATGCGAAAAGACTGCAGAGACTTGCTGACGACATTTTAGATGTTACAAAAATTGAAAGTGAGTCACTAAACCTCAAGAAGGGTGTTTTCAACTTAAATGACGTAATAACAAAAGCTATAGACGACGTAATAGCCAAGATTGCAAAGAGCCAACAAGGAGACGTTATAAAATTATTATATCAACCTCGTGATATCTTCATAGAAGGTGATAAAGCAAGAATAGGTCAAGTAATTTCAAATATTCTCAATAATGCTTTCAAGTTTACTGAAGCAAAGCTTAACAAAGAAAAAGGAGGAAGAGGTGCTATAAATATTACTGCTGAAAAGATTGATGATGGCCGGGCTGTTGTTAGTATTAATGACACTGGTATAGGTATAGATCCTGGAATAATGCCTAGGTTATTTGAAAAGTTTGCATCAAAATCTTTTCAGGGTACAGGGTTAGGGTTGTATATCTGTAAAAGCATTATAGAATCTCATTGTGGCAGAATATGGGCTGAAAATAACAAAGATGGTAGTGGAGCTACGTTTTACTTTAGTCTGCCAATAATCAAAATCAAATAGATATTTAATACAAGAAAATTGAAGGCCAGGGAATTTCCTGTGTTCTGAGCCTTAGTTGTACTCGTGTCGATATCGTATACAATATGTAATTCAAACTATTCCAATTCTTTTATAGCATACTTAGCAGTAAAATATTGTCTACGAATTTGATTGAATAGATAGTTGTATTCGCGGTCGAGGCTTATTTTAGATTTGCCTTCTGATATTTGCCACGACTGTCCTTTTAGTCTATATCTACCAGCCGCTACTTGATTTCATAAAGATTCACTAATGCAGCAGCGTTTGTGAGAAACATTTCATATACCGATCTTGCAGATTCTGTGATACCATATTTATTAGATAAGCCCGGGGAACGGGTTTGACTCAAGTATGACAACCACCTTCTCTAGTTGTGATACTTTTTACGATGCCTCAGGAACATACTTCAGACATTAAATTGCATTGATAAATTCTTGGTGGCGGCATTATCAAAATGTCGTATGATCTAATCGATAAGACCCTGATATCTATCATAGAAATCGCCATATCTACCGTGTTAAATTAGGTAGAGAATAGAAAATTCTATAGTCTTTAGATCATGGTATAATTATTAGCAGCATTGTATTTTTTAAATGTGATACAGATCAATAATACAGATTAATAATACAATTAATAAGATATTGATCAACTAGCGAATTCTTTTATAGAAGAATTACATTAGATCTCTAATGAGTAATAGAAATGCCTTCCGGACTCCTATTCTTGTTAGTGGCGCATTCCTGATAATCACTGTGTTGATAGTCAGTATAGTTGTTGTTTCAACAAACGGATTGACTGACCGATTAGCATTCGCACAAGGTGCACAAAAGAAATTTACAGCAAATCTTTCTGGCAAAAATGAGGTTCCACCAGTTGACACTAAAGCAAGTGGAACTGCTCAATTTCAGCTTAGTGCAGATGGAAAGGAGATAAATTATGAACTGAATGTCAAGGGTATGAACAACTTCATGATGGCCCATATCCATCAGGGCAAATCGGGTGAGAATGGACAGCCGGTAGTGATGTTATCCATGGGAAAGGCCAAGATTACACCAGGTGATCTGCAGGGACCATTGAATGGAAAACAATTGTCAGACCTAGTCAAGCTTCTTGAGGACGGGAATGCATACGTTAATGTTCATACCCAACAGAATCAGAATGGAGAAATCCGTGGACAGATAACAGGTTCCTGATATCATCAGGATACCTTGGGATCAGACTATTGTGTTAATACTTTGACTCGAGGCGGTTATAGTATAAATGGTAATATTGTGAGGTTTAATACATCGGAGCAGGTTAATTTCCTGCAATTTACTTAACATGGATACCATAACTATAAACAATATTCTCGTATACTGAATAGTCCATAGGTCTCTGAGCATGAGCATCTTCAAAAAAGGAATTGCCCAGCTTGTTAACAAATGCTAGAAAAAAACTGAACCGAGTAAAGTGATCATTCAGACCAACTACTAAAATAGCAAAAGCGATAAATAACTCAGAATTAAAGCCCATCTCTTTGTTTCTACACTTGATGAGCGTTTAACAGAGAATTTGACAACCTGAAAAGCCAACATACCAGATTATAAATATGTTATGATGGATCAACGTTTCGAGTTTAGAACTTTAAACCCTATGTCAAGTTCCAGACACAGAATCAATCCCTCCTACACCTTCTATTTGGGATCCGATCAATGACTATGGAACTTCTAGACAACAACCAGATGTTGCAAGATGTCTGATTTTTATATATACGTCGCGTTCATATTATACTAATATCGTACTAGGATGCGTATAATGTAGCTGGTTCAAGGATAGTTAGAATAGCCAGGTATGTACGTATTAGTATGGCCGCCTGCATTTAGTTGGATCAAACCTGATATTTGGACAGAGCGAGTAAGCCCGGTGGGTAGACTGGGACTAGATTCGATTTCAGCTACTGCTGCAGGATGAAAATGGAATGGAGATGAAATAAAATCCCTGACGTTAGATTAGTACTTTCAACTAGACTTGCGCTGTGCCGCTGTCGACGTATAGCTCAATACCGGTAACGAAGCTGAAATCATCTGATGCCAGAAAGAGCGCATCGGAGGCAATCTCGCGCGGTTGATCCATCGAACCTATAGGAATTATGGTAACAAAGCTGTCCTTCATTTCTTTAGGAGCGCTATCAAATATCGCCGTGTCTGTTGTGCCGGGGGCTATCACATTGACCCTGATCTTTCCTTTGAGCCCGCTAATCCAAGTTCGGGGAGAAAGAACGAATGGCTGCTTTGCTTGCACTGTAAACGGTAGAGCCGGAAATCGCTTGACTCATGCAGAACTATTCAGAATGATTGACCCGCCGTCCTTCATGAGCGGCATTGCCTGTTGTACTGTAAAGAAGGCCCACGAACATTGACGTTTAATGTATCCTCGAAACCTTTCGCGGTAATGGAGCCGAGCGGCTTGATAAGCTCGCCAACGCCAGCACTCGCAGAGGACATCGATCTGACAATCACCTTTTTCCCTGTTAGAAGCATGTCCATGTGTAGATTTACCCGCATTATGGTAATTCTTTGTAAAAGTCCCCTAATACGCCATTTATCAGCTATAATTCACAGATCTTTTATATCCATCGACAAACAATAAGTATTATGAAAACAAAATTAATAGCTATAATTGCTTTATCAGCAATCCTGTCAGTAGCTGCTATCATAGCGTCATTAGGACAATCAGCAATGGCGCTTAATCAAAACCGTAACGGGGCTAGTCACAACTCAGCCCGTGGTACAGACGCTAACGGCGCAAGTGGAGGATCTATCGGTAGTAATGGCCTCGTTGGCGGCGATGCTGCGAAAGCCGGAATCGGAGATAATGGTGGATCTAATTGTATAGGCTCGGGCTGTCGTCAACCTCCACAATAGTCGTCTATTGATAAGAGAAATCTAGCCGATGAAGAAATAGTATCGATGACGATCGCCGCCATCGTTCAAATAATCCTTTATCCTGTGCGCAGCCGCTCCGTGAGCACATCCAACAACGAGATATTTGTCTATCATTTGGTTTATCCCATCTCTAAATATGTTATGTGAAGGGCTTTGGAGACGGAGGAGTAAATGTAAACAAGGTTACTCCAATTTTAATGACAGTATCAAGATCTGAATCTGAGACACAACTTTATCTGCTGCTTCCTAGCCAAATACTTTAATTACTTTTGCCTGTGGTTTATCAAGTTCTAGAATTGCGACATCTCACTGATCTGTTTTTGAGCAGTTGCGCTATGTAAGTTGTATCAAAACATTCCTTTTAGTACTTGCATTAATGTTGTTGGTTCAGAATTGGTAATTAAGTCAGAAATTCATACGTTGGCTGTAATGTGGCAATTATGGATTGATACGCGCCCGTTAACCATAATAGCAAAAAAATTGATACATTATCAACTGTCAATATAACTTATGGACGTCTTTCCTCAAACTGATACGTTCATCATTTGCATCATAGCTAAATATTAACGCCTGCCTTCCCCATTCAATAAATGAATCAAAATCACTTGTATAACCTTCAGTTGTATCAGTAGTAAATGGTATTTGATGTTCTGATAAATATCTTGACAGTTCATCTTTTGTTATATATCCATCTTCTGTTTGTTTAATTAGATCAATTATCTTCTTAAAGATATCAATGTTAACTATTATATCCCTTAGCATTTTTTTTCTAACTTTTGGACTTGCAGCAATAAAGAAATGAGCTTTTTGGGTCATTGACACCTCCCCTTCTAGGACTTTGGTTAGACCCAGGATTTCACCTGATTCTAATATAGGTAAAAGCGAATCCAAGTTCAGGTCTTCTCTAGAAGCAATTCTTGCTATTTCTGATTTGCCGCCAGCGTCGTCTAATAATTCTATAAATCCAAGAAGAACACTATAATTGACCCTAGGTATCTCCAAATTATTCTATATTCAAAATCTCTCTAACCCACGATTTAAATCTTTTAGTTTTTCAATTTGTGTTATTCATCAATATGCACATTTTAGCGTAGAATACGATTCCTTTGGAAAAATAATTGATATTCAACAAGTACTGTAATTAAGCATTATGAAATCATTGTTGTGATATAGTCAGAATACTCATAAATTGATTTGTCCCTTTTCTCTCTACTTCTAGGTATTTGTATATTAACCTCATTCAAAATTGAACCCGGTCTATGGCTAAGAACTACTACTCTATCTGAAAGATAAACTGCTTCCTCAATATTATGGGTAACCATTATAACAACTTCCGGAGTAGCAAGCTTATTGCTCCAAACCTTTAGAATTTCTTCTCTCAATGCTTCAGCAGTCAAAGGATCGAGGGCAGAAAATGGCTCATCCATAACAAGGATTTCGGGATCCATGACAAGGGCCCTCGCAATGCCTACCCTCTGTTTCATTCCACCAGACAACTCTCTTGGGTAGGCATCCTCAAAACCTTCTAAACCAACATCTTGAATAATACTCAGACTCTTTTTTCGTCGCTGAATTTTAGGCATATGCATTGATTCCAACCCGAACTCTACATTTTCAACTACAGTTAGCCAGGGAAAGAGTCCGAAAGATTGAAACACCATTGCCATATATGGATTTACAGTACCATCTATTTTCATGGGCTTTCCTTTGAATAGGATTTCTCCATCAGTATATTTTTCTAAACCAATTATAATTCTTAATAACGTAGATTTACCGCAGCCCGATGGACCTACTATTGAAATAAACTCATTATGATTTATGATCAAGTTAATGTTATTCAAGATTTTATTACAATTGTGATTATTGTCTATGTATTCCTTAGTAACGTTTCTCAGTTCAAGCAGTGGTGTCGAACCATCAACTGACCTATTAGGTGTACCTTGAAAATCATTTATTGAAGCTAGCATACTTCCCTGTGAGATAGGAACATGATCCATCTTAGCCACCTTCTGTATTAAGACTGTTATTACCTTTCTTAATTATCCATAAACAGATACTGGTTGCCATGACTCTACTCATTTTTATGTGCCCGTGCCATATTTGTTAATTACTCTTCTGTACACTCGTCTCCATACTAGACGATTGATTGTAACTATTACTGTCATCATTGCACCTATGATAATAAATATCAATACGGTATTTCCTGTATAGTATGCAGCTTTATCTAATAGAGATCCTATTCCAGTTGCGGCATATGTCTTGTACCCAAATATTATGAATTCTGCAACGACTAATGAGTTCCAACCTCCTCCCCAACTGGTAATGCTACCAGTAATAAATGACGGATATATTGCTGGAAACAAAACGCGTTTTAGGTAGTGGCTCTTTGTAGCTCTAAATGCTCGTGCAGTTTCCTCAACGTCACCGGAAATAGCTCGTACACCACCAATGAGATTAAAAAACATATACCATTGCATCCCAGTTAATATCAACAGTATAGATAAAAATTCAAAGCCACCGGGTACATAGTCTACAACTGGGATCAGGAACGGGAAGAATGCTGGTGCAGGAATAGCGGCTAGAGTTTGAAATATAGGCATAATACGATCAAATCTTGGATCACGAGCAATTTTAATAGCCGCGGGTACAGTCCATGCCAAAGTTAGGAGATAGGCAGCACCTAATCTCAAATAGGATAGTAATAAAGCGATTGGAATCTGTGAGACAATTTTTGCGTTTATAGGGTCACTCTGAAGTGACAAATACATTCTAGAGATCGAGAGAAACGATTGATGGATTTGTTCACGTTCTTGAATAATAATCAATATGAAAAGAGTTACTATGACTGGCAACGCTACTATTCCAAGTACTCTAAGAATGTCGTTATTGTCAAACCACTTATGGATTGTTGGAAATATTCTTGCTTCAATTTGCCCTCCAATTTTCAACAAGATCTCTATCACTTTATTTGATTTTACAGAAATTAGAGGCCTAGGGTTTCTGACAAAAAAGTCCGATATCTGAATTGATGATGTTGCAGCAGGATTACGAAATAATAGTTTGGGAATTTTACCCCTAGAAGTGTGCAAGCCAAAATGCATGCGCGTATATTTAGGAATAGTTTCAGGAGAAAATGAGTAGTCATACCTAAAACGGTTAGCATATGATTCCAGGGGACGCCAAAAGAAAAAGTCCGTTATTAAGATAATTAAAATTAACATAATGAGTGCTGTTACTGCCTGGATATATTCTCCATGTGAAACTGAAATTCCAAGTTGACTTCCCAGACCAGGTAATGTGTAGGTCTTTGAACCTAACGATATGATCTCGGCTGCGGTAAGAAAATACCATCCACTAGCCCATGATAAGATACCGTTATAGACTAATTTGTGAATGCTAGCCGGAATGTAAAGTCTTCTGAATCTTAAGAATAGGTTGGCCCTATAAGCATTTGAGGTTTCCAATAGTTCAGACGGAATCGAAAGTACTGACTCGTAAACTGAAAAGATCATATTCCACACCATGCTGGTAAATATAAGAAAAATTGCGGCTATTTCAATGCCTACAGAACTGCCGTTAAATAGAGCGATAAAAAGCGAAATTGCTGCAGGAAAAAATCCAAGTATTGGAATAGACTGTAATACATCAACTATGGGAATTACTATCTTTGATGCTATAGACTTTCTAGCGGCCGTAATTCCTATTACTATAGCTGCAACAAAAGATAAACCCAAGGCTATAAACATCCTCGAGACAGAAGAGATTGAATCTATCACCAAATCTCCAAATTTACTAATCAAATCTTGACTGGATCCTTTTTGTATGTATTTTGTCACTGCGATATTTTTTACTGCCTTACCATCAAATTCATTGCTGCTGTCGATACCATAATTATAAACAATAATGTCGTATCCTGAATAGTTCGTAGGTTTTTGAGCATGAGCATCTTCAAAAAAGGAATTGTCCAGCTTATTAACAAATGCTAGAAAAAATGTACCGAACCGAGTAAAGTGATCATTCAGACCAACTACTAAAATGACAAATAAAAATAAATAACTCAGAATTAAAGCCCACCTCTTTGTTTCTCCAGTTGATGAGCCTTTAATAGAAAATTTCACAAACTAAAAAAGTCTACGTATCGGATTATAAATATGTAATGATTGCCATATGTAATATTATGTGATATTTAGAAATTGATTTTATGGCGCATTTTCAGAGTAATTCTGGTGGAAGATTGATAAGACAAACCCTGCAGTATGATCATTAGCATATGTGACATGGTATTGCTTGAACCAAGCTTGGTCAGATTACCGTAAAAATTCCTATTAATGATCTGATAACTTTGATTTTAAAACGACACACCGAAAAAGTAAACCCAAATGTGAAAGATATGCATTAACTGAATAGTGTCTACTCCTTTATCTTAAAGCTTTTCTGATTTGATAGGCTGGATGTAGTTCTGCATGTCCTCCTTCACGTATATCTATTACATATATTCCGGTAACCTGAACATGCTTTCCCACTTTTGGCAAAACTTTTTTGAAATTGGGACCATCATACTTTGGAATTTTGCATTGATTTATTTTTACAGGGTCTGTCGAACTATTTTTGCCCTGACATACTACCTCTATGTGTAATGTACCCTTTAACTTCTTGTTGTTATTTGCAGGAGTTAACAATGAATTGTATTTCTTATCAAGTTTTAGGTTAAAGTTGGCGTCACCATCACTGTTCATATAATGAGTCCATGTTACCTCTCCGGTTACAGTAATACAATTACCTACAATAAATCGCGTTGTGTTTAGGTCTTTCATAAATGGATTTGGTACAAATTTCTCAAGACTACCCACAGGAGTACATTGATTACTCTTAAAGGGGGAACTATCTGGTATGACTAGATTTGATTTAATTGCTTGAGCTTCAGGAACAGTTAAGATATGTTCTTCCTCATCACCAGTGTCAATTTCTTGACCATTTCCTTCTTGAACACCTGTTATATTTTGA
>Ga0164304_10000667_pt1 | contig 10252 bp, 7 predicted proteins | sample Whisoiple_217_MG_FD_110216 | JGI IMG/M metagenome (GOLD analysis project Ga0164304, IMG submission 110216) | Soil microbial communities amended with pyrogenic organic matter from upstate New York, USA - Whitman soil sample_217_MG | ecosystem: Environmental > Terrestrial > Soil > Agricultural...
ATCCGGAACGAGTCGGGCAGGTCCGGGTTGATCTCGAAGGCGTGGCCGAGGCCGAGCTGCCAGTCCTCGAGCCCTGCCTCCTTGGCGAAGTACTCGTTGAGCAGCTGGCTGACCGTGACGGTGTGCGCGGCCTCGACGGCGTCCGCGGTGGTGAGGTAGTTGTCCTCGCCCGTGTTGATGATGATCCCGGCGCGGGCGTGGATCTGGCGGCTGAACCGCTGGTCGACGAAGGTGCGGATGGGGTTGATGTCGCGGAAGAGGATCCCGTACATCGAGTCGTTGAGCATCATGTCGAGCCGCTCGAGCCCTGCCAGGGTCGCGATCTCGGGCATGCACAGGCCCGAGGCGTAGTTGGTCAGCCGGATGTAGCGGCCGAGCTCCTTGGAGGTCTCGTCCAGGGCCGCCCGCATCAGGCGGAAGTTCTCCTGGGTGGCGTAGGTGCCGGCATACCCCTCGCGGGTGGCGCCCTCAGGCACGTAGTCGAGCAGTGACTGCCCGGTGGAGCGGATGACGGCGATGACGTCGGCTCCCTCGCGGGCGGCGGCCTGGGCCTGCGGGATGTCCTCGTAGATGTCCCCGGTGGCCACGATGAGGTAGATCCAGGGGCGCTGCTTCGGGTCGCCGTGGCGCTTGATCAGCCGATCGCGAGCCGCCCGCTGCCGGTCGATGGTCCTTATGCCGCGAGCCACCTCCCGTCGCGCCACCGCCTGCGCGCGGGTCTGCTCCCGACCCTGCGGAAGGCGGAAGGAGACCGAGCCGCTGGAGGCCTTCTGGGCGAGGGTGAGCAGGTCCTCTGCCTCGCCGCGGCGCAGGGCGTCGAAGACAGGTGTGGTGACGCCGTGCTCGAGGCCGACCTGGTCGCGCACCTGGTCGACGAGGTGGTTCACCCACGGCACCCGCTCGTGGTCGGCGCCGGCGAGACCGGCCAGCCGCAGCGTGGCCCGCTCGACGGAGACCGTGGTGTGGCTGGTCGCCAGCCGCACCACCGGCTGCCCGGCCTTGCGCGCGAGCGCGCGCGCCGTGCGGACGACGGTGGCATCGAGATCGAGCACTGGCTTCATGGGTGCAGACACTCCGCGAGATTACCAGTGCAACGGGCGATCTTGCGGTGCGGGAGCCCGCGAGCCGCAAGATCGGCTGTGCTCAGGACAGCGCGCCCGCGTCGAACACCGTCCGGCCACGCACCACGGTGCGCAGCGCCGACGGCGTCGGCGCTCCCGGGCTGAGGTCGGGCAGCCCCGGGGTGCCAGAGCGGGGGTCGGTGCTCCAGGTCTGGATGCGGTCATCCGGGGCCTGGACGACGAGGTCGCCCACCGCCCACACCGCGAACGTGGCCGGCATCCCCAGGTCGAGGTAGCCACGGTCGTCGAAACCGGCGGCGCGCCAGCCACCACGGGTGTGCGCGAGGAACGCCGATCGGGCGGAGACGCGCTGGTCGGCGGAGTGGTGGTTGACGCAGGCCCGGACCGCCTCCCACGGCGCGAACGGGGTGACCGGGGAGTCCGAGCCGAGCGCGAGGGTCATGCCCGAGGCGAGCATGGTGGCGAAGGGGTTCATGGCGAGCGCGCGCTCGCGGCCCAGCCGCGCGGCATACATGCCCTCTCCCCCGCCCCAGTGGGCGTCGAACGCGGGCTGCACGCTCGCGGTGATCCCCAGGGCGACCAGCCGCGAGATGCCCTCGGCGTCGATCATCTCGAGGTGCTCCAGCCGGTGCCGGGCCCGGCGCACGACGTCGGCACCGACGAGGTCTGCCGCCGCCTCGATGCCGGCGACGACCGTCGCGACACCGGCGTCCCCGATGACGTGGAAACCTCCTTGGATGCCGGCCAGGGAGCACGACGCGATGTGGTCGCGGACCTGCTCGACGCTGAGGTAACCGTTGCCGCAGCGGCCCTCGGCGTCGGCGTACGGGTCCCGCAGGTGTGCGGTGCGCGAGCCGACCGACCCGTCGATGTTGAGGTCGCCGGCGAGCCCGTGCGCCCCGAGCGTGGCGGCCGTCTCGCGGGCCTCCTGCTCGGACGAGACGAGCTGCGCCCAGTACCCCAGGGTCTGCGGGCCGTCGCCCCTCTCCCCCGCCGCGAGCACGTCGGCGAAGTCCTCTGCCGAGGACAGGATGCGCCCCCCGTTCTCCTGGACGAGCCCGATCCCGGCCGCTGCTGCGGCGCCCAGGGCCAGGTCGATGTCGGCACGCCGCTGCGCCGGGGTGATGGCCGCGTTGAACGCCTCGCGGGCCACGTGGTGCGCCTCCCGGGTCACCAGGCCCTCGCCCATCCAGCCCGGCTGCTGCTGCGCACCGGACGCGGCAGCGAGCGCGGACGAGATCACCGCGGAGTGCCCGTCGACCCTGGGCATGTAGACGACGCCCCCGTAGGTGGCGCGGTCGAGCTCCGCTGCGGTGGCGCTGCGGCGCTCCGGCCAGCGGCGCTCGTCCCAGTTCGGGGCGTACAGCGGCCGGCCCTGGTGGGCCCGGGCCGCGTCCTCGACTCGGGAGATCGCCACCGCGAGGGAGGGTGCCCCGGAGACGTCCACCCCGCGCAGCGCGGCCCCGGTCTGGGACAGGTGCGCATGGGCATCGACGAACGCAGGCGTCACCAGCGCGCCGTCGAGGTCGACCACCGCGTCCACGCCGTCCGCGTGCACGGCCGCCGCGTCGTCACCCCCGATCCAGGCGATCGTGCCACCGTCGACGACCATGGCGTTGGCGAACGGGTCGGTCGGGCTGTAGACGAAACCACCGCGGTAGAGAGTGCTCACGGGGTCCTAGTGTGCTCTGCGTCCAGCCGGCCCTCGAACAGCCCCCGCACCCCCGCGTTCTCGCGCACCAGCTCGAGGGCGTAGGCCGCGTGGCCGGGGACGTAGCCGTTGCCGACCAGCATCCGCACGTCGGCGGCCACCCCCTCGGCGCCGAGCGCGGCCGCCGCGAAGCTGGTGGCCATCGAGAAGAAGATGATCGTGCCGCCCTGCGCGGTCGACAGGATGGCGGGCTGCTCGCACCCGGGCACGTCGACGCACACGACCGTGATGTCGGCGGGGCCACCTGCTGCAGCGACGGCCTCCGGGAGCCCGAGTGGGCTCCGGGCGTCGGCGATGACCACCTCGTCGGCCAGCCCGGTTCCCTCCAGGAGGTCGGCCTCCCGCTCGACCGGGACCACGGCGATCCTGCGGCCTGCCCCGGAGTCCCCCGCTGCGGCCAGGGCCAGCGAGCCCGACTTCCCCGCGCCGCCGAGCACCACGACGGTGGGCGGAGCGCCCCGGTCGGGCCGCGCGGTGTACTCGCGCACCACCCGGGCCACGAGGGCGGGCGCGCCGCAGACGTCCATGACCATCAGGGCGAGCTCCGGCGAGAGGTCCTCGGGCAGCACGGCGGCGATCGAGCGGCCGAAGAGGATGGCGTGCCCCTGCGCCGGCACTCGCTCGGAGCGGCCGTCCCAGCGCTGCAGCCCGTCGGTGATCTCCAGCGGCGTCAGCGACAGCGAGACCAGGGTCGCGACGTGGTCCCCGGGCCTCAGGCCGAGCGGGCTCTGCGGCCCCACCTCCTCGACCGTGCCGATGAGCATGCCGCCTGACCCGGTGACCGGGTTCTGCATCTTGCCGCGCGTGGCGACGATGTCGAGCACCTCGGCGCGCAGGGTCTCGCCGTCGAGCCGGCCGTCGGGGCCGGTGTGCTTCTCGGCGAGCTGGCGGTAGGACGCCGCGTCGAGGTTGAGGGTCTCGACGCTGACCCTCACCTCGTCGGGCCAGATCTGCGCCCGGTTGTCCAGACGGCGAGCCGCCTGGGGCAACGAGGCCCCCGCGGGCTCGAGGACACGGTGCAACCCCACCGGCGAAGACGCCTGCTCAGGCACAGATTCTCCCTCAGATCGCGACACGGACAGGAAATATTGCTCTCCGCTGACCATTTGTCGCGGATGTATTGCGTATCCTGCCATCTATGAGCACGCAGATCGAGCAGCCCTATCACTACCGGCGTCGCGAGCTGGTCGAGCCCGACTGGACCCGGTTCCCGGGCTGGCGGGACGTCACGGCCGAGGACTGGGCGAGCGCCCAGTGGCAGCGAGCGCACTGCGTCAAGAACATCCGGCAGCTGCGCGAGCTCATGGGCGACCTGCTCACCGAGGCCTTCTACGCAGACCTCGAGCGTGACCAGACCGAGCGCGCGACGATGTCGATGCTCGTCCCCCCGCAGATGATGAACACCATGGTCAGCGAGATGACCTGGGCCGACGGTGCCATGCCGGCCGCCGGCCCGGAGTTCACGCGGGCGTTCTACGCCGACCCGGTGCGCCGCTACATGCTCCCGGTGTTCTCCGACCGCCGCACCGACTGGCCGTCGCACCCCCACGCGACCCGCGACAGCCTCCACGAGCACGACATGTGGGTCGCCGAGGGCCTCACCCACCGCTACCCCACCAAGGTTCTCGCCGAGATGCTTCCGACCTGCCCGCAGTACTGCGGGCACTGCACCCGGATGGACCTGGTCGGCAACTCCACCCCGCAGGTGGCCAAGCTGAAGCTCGCCGGCAAGCCCGTCGACCGGTATGCCGCGATGCTCGCCTACCTGTCCTCCACGCCGACCGTGCGTGACGTGGTCGTCTCCGGCGGCGACGTGGCCAACATGCCGTGGAAGAACCTCGAGGCCTTCCTCGACCGGCTGCTCGAGATCGACAACATCCGCGACATCCGCCTCGCGACCAAGGCGCTCATGGGCCTGCCGCAGCACTGGCTGCAGGACGACGTGGTCGAGGGCGTGGGCCGGGTGGCCCAGAGGGCCCGCGCCCAGGGGGTCTCGCTGGCCATCCACACCCACGTGAACAGCGCCCAGTCCGTCACCCCCGCGGTGGCCCAGGCTTCCCGGGCGATGCTCGACGCCGGGGTGCGCGACGTCCGCAACCAGGGCGTCCTGATGCGTGGCGTCAACGACTCGACCGAGCAGCTGCTCGACCTCTGCTTCGCCCTGCAGGACGACGCCATGATCACGCCGTACTACTTCTACATGTGCGACATGATCCCGTTCAGCGAGCACTGGCGGCTCTCGCTCGCCGAGGCCCAGCACCTGCAGCACGCGATGATGGGCTACCTGCCCGGGTTCGCCACCCCGCGTATCGTCTGCGACGTGCCTTTCGTCGGGAAGCGCTGGGTGCACCAGGTCGAGTCCTACGACACCGAGCGCGGCATGTCCTTCTGGCGCAAGAACTACCGGACCTCGATCGAGGCCGCGGACACCGACGCCCTCTCGCGCGACTACGTGTACTACGACCCGATCTACACCCTCCCCGAGGCGGGTCAGCAGTGGTGGCGCGAGGAGGGCGACCACGAGGCGGCGCACGCCGTCGCGGTGGAGCGGGCCGCTGCCAGCCGTGAGGCGTCCTCGCGCGACGCGGCGCTCGTCTGAGTGGGCGCCGGCCCTGGCCTCGCGGCCAGGGCCGGCGCCGGCGCTCGGCCGCGGTCGGTGCGGGGCTGTGACGCGGCCGACGTGAGACACGTGTAGGCGGCGGGCGAGCGCTTCGCTACGGTGAGCCCGTGACTGCTGCGATCGCCCTCCCCCGCAACCGTGTCCTGGCTGACGCCCTCCCCGGCGGCCTGGTCCGCGATGCCGTCCTGGTGCTCGGCGGCACCGGCCTCATCGCCCTGTCCGCCCAGGTGGCCATCCCCCTCTGGTTCACCCCGGTCCCCCTCAGCCTGCAGACTCTGGCCGTGCTGCTCACCGGCGCGGCCCTCGGCCTGCGCCGAGGCGCGCTGAGCTCGGTGCTGTACCTCGTCGCCGGTGTCGCCGGCGCACCCTGGTTCGCCCAACAGCACTCCGGCTGGCAGTTCGCCTCGTTCGGCTACATCGTCGGCTTCGTCGCCGCAGCCGCGCTGGTGGGCTGGCTCGCCCAGCGCGGCGGCGACCGCACCGTCGCCCGCACCGCGGGCACCATGGCGCTGGGCAACCTGGCGATCTACGCGTGCGGCGTGCCGTGGCTGATGGGCTTCGCCCACCTCTCGCTGGGCAAGGCCCTCGCCCTCGGCGTGGTCCCCTTCCTCGTGGGTGACGCCATCAAGATCGCCGTCGCCGCGGGCCTGCTCCCCGCCAGCTGGAAGCTCGTGCGGCGCGTCGAGTCCCGCTGACGCCGCGGACCGACCCACGGACTCCACGGCATACCAGCCGCGCAGCCGGCACACCCAACGGTGGCCCGTCGCAAGGACCCGTCGGCCGGCACGCCGGCCACCAGCGCACTGACCCGTGCGGGCGTCGACTTCGGCCTGCACCCCTACGAGCACGACCCCTCGGCGGCCTCCTACGGACTGGAGGCCGCTGAGGCCCTCGGGGTCCCGGGCTGCCGAGGTGTTCAAGACCCTGCTCGTCGAGGGCGAGCGCGGACTTGTCGTGGGCATCGTCCCAGTCGACCGGTCGCTCGACCTGAAGGCTGTGGCGGCAGCGGTCGGCCTCAAGAAGGTCTCGATGGCGGACCCCCAGGACGCCGAGCGTGCCACGGGCTACGTCGTGGGTGGCATCTCCCCGCTGGGCCAGAAGCGCGCCCTGCCGACCGTGCTCGACGAGTCCGCCCTCGCTCTCGCGCGCGTCTACGTCTCCGGAGGACGCCGCGGCCTGGATGTCTCGCTCTCCCCCGGCGACCTGGTGGCTCTCACGCGCGCCATGACTGCCAGGATCGCCCGCTGAGGCTCACTCCCAGGCGGTGGACAGCACGACAGTCGTGCGGGTCGCGACATTGGCCGTGGCACGGACACGGGCGAGGAGGTCCTCGAGGTTGGCGGGTGTGCGCACCCGGGCCTTGAGGATGTAGTTCTCCTCCCCGGCGACCGAGTGGCAGGCCTCGAGCTCGGGGATGTCGCTCAGCCGGTCGGGGATGTCGTCCGGGGCCGCTGGGTCCAGGGGGGTGATGGAGATGAAGGCAGTCAGCGGCAGGTCCAGTGCCGTGGGGTCGACCACTGCGGCGTAGCCCTTGATGACACCGCGCTCCTCGAGACGGCGCACCCGCTGGTGGACCGCGGACGTCGACATGCCCATCGCCTTCCCGAGGTCGGTGTAGCTCATCCGGCCGTCAGCGCGCAGCAGGTCGACGATGCGGCGGTCCTGGTCTTCCACGACAGCCACCCTACTGAGCCAGCCGCCGCCCGGGTGGGACCATGGGCACATGACTGCCGGCCGCCTCATGCTGCTCGACTCCGCCAGCCTGTACTTCCGGGCGTTCTTCGGGGTTCCGGACCAGCGCAAGAGCCCCGACGAGGCGCCCACCAACGCGGTGCGCGGCTTCCTCGACATGATCGCCTCGCTCGTCTCGACGCACCAGCCCAGCCACCTCGTCGCCTGCTGGGACAACGACTGGCGACCGCAGTTCCGCGTCGACGCCATCCCGACGTACAAGGCCCACCGCCTGGCGGACGGGAGCCTGACCGAGGAGGAGACGCCCGAGGGCCTCGTCCCGCAGGTCCCGGTCATCCGCGACGCCCTGGCGGCTGTGGGCATCACGCGGATCGGCTCCGACGGCTACGAGGCCGACGACGTCATCGGCACCCTCGTCCACCAGGCGGACGGCCAGGTGCCGGTGGACGTCGTCACCGGGGACCGAGACCTTTTCCAGCTCGTCGACGACGCGGCCGGCGTGCGGGTCGTCTACACCGCCCGGGGCGGGGTGCGTGACCCCGACCTGGTCGACGAGGCGTTCCTCGCGGCGAGGTATGCGGTGTCGTCGGGGCGCGCCTACGCGGACCTGGCGGTCCTGCGTGGTGACGCCAGCGACGGCCTGCCAGGCGTGGCGGGAATCGGTGAGAAGACCGCGGCGAAGCTCCTCGAGCGCTACGGCGACCTGGCCTCGCTGCGCGCTGCCATCGCCGGCGGTGACCCTGCCATCAAGGGTGCGCAGCGGGCGCGCCTCGAGGCCGCCAGCAGCTACCTCGACGTCGCGCCGATGGTGGTCAAGGTGGCCCACGACGCCCCGGTCCCCGACGTGGGCACCGAGCTGCCCACGGAGGTCGCCGATCCCGAGCTGCTCGGCAGGCTGGCCGAGGACTACGGCCTGACCAGCTCCTTCAAACGCGTCCTGACTGCCCTCAACATCGCCTGAGCGCGGGCCGCCGCCGGCCGTCAGTCGAGGCGGTCGGCGGCCACCACCCCGCGCATGACGGCGTCAACGGCCTTGCGGGCCGTGGCGCGCAGGGTCGGTTCCGGTGCGGCGTCACCGATCTGGTCGAGGAGGTCGACCACCTGCTTGCACCGCCGCACGAAGTCGCCGGCGGCCATGTCCCCGCCGCGCAGGACGGCCTCCAGCCGCTGACCGCTCGCCCACCGGTGCATCATCCAGGCCATCCCGGCGTCCGGGTCGCCCGTCAGCGGTAGCCCGAGGTCTCGCTCGCGGTCCTCCAGGGCGGACCACAGCCGGGTCATCTCCATGACCGCCTCGGCGACGCCGTCAGTGGGCATCCGCGGGTTCGCCTCGGCCTCGTCCCGGCGCGGCTCGTGGATGAGCGCCGAGACCACGGCCGCGAGCTCAGCGGGGTCGAGGCGCTTCCACACGCCCAGCCTCAGGCACTCCGCCGCGAGCAGGTCCTTCTCGGTGTACAGGCGGCGCAGGTTCTCGCCCTGGGGGGTGACGGCGGTGCCGTCGGCAGAGAGGTAGGCCATCTCGCCGAGCAGGGTGCAGATCCGGTCGAAGGTCTTGGCCACCGTGTTGGTGCGGCCCTCGACCTTGCGCTGGAGGCCCACGGTCTCGCGCTTGAGCCGCCACCACCGCTCCGACCACCGGGCGTGCTCCTCCCGGTCGGGGCACTGATGGCAGGGGTGGGCCTTCATCTGGCGCCGCAGTTCGGCGATGCGGCCCTCGTCGCCCTCCGCGGCCTCGCGTGCCTGCTTCCTGGGCGGCGGCTCGTGGGGCACGGCGATGCGCAGGCTCGTGGCGAGGTCCTTGCGCGACTTGGGGCTCTTGGCGTTGAAGTGCGGCGGCACCTTGACCCGGGTCAGCGCCTCCACGGGCACCGGCACGTCGACGAGCGTGAGCCGGCGGATCTGCTTGTCCTCGGTGAGCACCGTCGGAGACGCCGGCTCTCCCCGGTAGCTCTTGCTGGGCTGCACGACGACGGCGTAGCCGGCCCGGCGGCCGGTCGGTATGCGGATGACGTCGCCGATCCGCAGCGCCTCGAGGCTCAGAGCCGCCTCGGCCCGCTTGCTCGCGGCGCGGTTCTTGGCGCCCTCCTTCTCGAGGTGGCGGATCTCGTTGCGCAGGGCGGCATACCCGGTGAAGTCGCCGAGGTGGCACTGCATCGCCTCGGCATAGCCCTCGAGGCCCTCCTCGTTGCGGCGCACGGCCCGGGCCATACCGACGACAGCGCGGTCGGCCTGGAACTGCGCGAACGACGTCTCCAGGATCTCCCGGGCCACCTCGCGGCCGACCTGGGCGACGAGGTTGACGGCCATGTTGTAGGTGGGCCGGAAGCTCGAGCGGAGCGGGTAGGTGCGGGTCGACGCGAGGCCGGCGACGGCCAGCGGGTCCAGACTGCGGTTCCACAGCACGACCGCGTGGCCCTCGATGTCGATGCCGCGCCGGCCGGCCCGGCCGGTCAGCTGCGTGTACTCCGCGGGGGTGATGTCGGCGTGGGTCTCGCCGTTGAACTTCACCAGCTTCTCGATCACGACGGTCCGCGCCGGCATGTTGATGCCCAAAGCGAGGGTCTCGGTGGCGAACACCGCGCGGATAAGGACGGCGGTGAACAGCTCCTCCACGATCTCCCGGAACGTCGGCAGCATCCCCGCGTGATGGGCCGCGAAGCCACGAGTGAGGCCCTCGACGAAGTCCCAGTAGCCCAGCACCGCGAGGTCTTCCTCGTGCAGGGACTGCACCCGCTCCTCGACGGTGCGGCGGATGCGATCGCCCTCCTGCTGCGGGATCAGGCGCATGCTGTCCTGCAGCAGCTGACGCACCGCTGCGTCGCACCCCACCCGGCTGAAGATGAAGGTGATCGCCGGCAGCAGGCCGTCGCGGTCGAGGTGCGAGATCACCTCCGCGCGGGTCGCCCCGCCCCCGGGGCGGCCAGCGGCGGCGAACCCGCGACCCGCCGGGCCCCCGCCCGGGCCGCGCGACCCCCTGCCCCGGGGGCCCGGCCGCTCGCGGCCCCGGTAGGGGTCGTCGTACAGGGCGCGCCCTCGCTGCTCGGCACGGCGCACGGCCGCCAGCAGGTCGGGGTTGACGCGGGTGGCATCCAGGGACGCGGTGGGCGCCGAGGTCTCGTCGACGAAGAGGTCGTGCAGGTCCTGGCC
>Ga0164304_10000668_pt1 | contig 10251 bp, 4 predicted proteins | sample Whisoiple_217_MG_FD_110216 | JGI IMG/M metagenome (GOLD analysis project Ga0164304, IMG submission 110216) | Soil microbial communities amended with pyrogenic organic matter from upstate New York, USA - Whitman soil sample_217_MG | ecosystem: Environmental > Terrestrial > Soil > Agricultural...
ACAGAATGTAAAAAATATAAAATAAATAAATAAATAAATGTCTAGAAGTATCACACAGAAAGGATTACAGGCTATTTGAGACAGTATTGATATTTTTTGATGTTTCCCCACCCCAAAAAGCTACATCAAGCAGCCGATGAAATTTTTCGAGTGGCAGCTTGTCCGCTGTAGAGCTTGCTATAAGTTTAAGGTTTTGTGTCGGACAAGTTGACGCCGAAAAATTAGCGCAGCGGTCATCGGTTGCGGCGTGAGTGGCGGGCGTTTTTCCCAAATTGTGGATTTAACGTAAAGGCTTCGGGAACCTCCGCCCCCAAAATTTTACAGAAGGGGTGCCAGTTGCGCCGGGGCGAATGTGTCCCGTAGTTCGTTGCTCACTGCCGTTTCCATAAATGGTTGATGTCTCTATCTGACCATTTCTATAAACGGTTGTCAAGAGTCAGTAAGCCGTTTCCATAAGTGGTTGACGCTCTATCTAACCATTTTTATAAACGGATGTTTAATGCTAGGCGGGGAAACATTGTATCCTGTGTCCCTCCCCCCACACAGCCTTGGGGATATAATCGCTGTTAATTTTACAGTTTTAATTAACGTGCTTCCCACAAGTCGCTTAGGAGATACAATTGTGAAAACATTTGAACCACCAAATAAAATATTAGCGGGCTGTGGTACCGTATTAATTGGCGGTTAATCCTAGCCCTAAAAATAGCAACAGGACTTACTAGCAACCCTGAAAAAGGGTTTCAGCATAAATCTCGGGTTCCAAAGCCACGATTGTTAAGAGAAACCGAGTTGGTGAGTGTAAGTCCTGCATCGGATCTAAAATCTGAAATTAACAATCTACAATAATTGCTGGCAGTGCCTGGAGGAATTAGGTAATGAGCGAACGAGTACCAGCCCAAAATAAAACCTCCGCGACGCCACCCCAGGCTACTCAAGCAAGCTCGCCCCTATTGCATCAGAGCTCATTTACTTCAGGGCTATCAGAATCTCTTGGCGACGATTCAAACATATCGAAGGGATTAGGAGGGATTCAACCAAAAACAATTCGTCGTAGCTTGAATTGGCAAAATATCACTGTAGAAGCGCCCTCTCGGGGTAATGGGATGTCTTTACCAGGTGGGATTCAACGCCAACAGGAAGAAGCACCAGCAGTAAGTGGCGAGGTTTCAGCCGATTCAGTACAAAAAAGCCCTCTTGAATCAAGCAATTTAACGATATCCACCCAGGCGCCAGTACAAAAGCCATTAATTGCCCGTACTCCGTTTAATGGGCGAAATATTTCAGTAGAAGCGCCCTCTCGGGGTAATGGAATATCTTTACCAGGTGGGATTCAGCGCCAACAGGAAGAAGCAGGGACAGTAATTGGCGATGGGGTTTCAGCAGATTCAGCACAAAAAAGCGCTCTGGAATCAAGCAATTCAACGATATCCACCTCGGCGCCAGCACAAAAGCCTTCAATCGCCCGTGCTCCGTTAAATCGACGAAATATTCCAGTAGAAGCGCCTCCTAGTTCCTCCGCTTCTAGCACTTACTCAGGAGGAATTCAGCGTCTTGAAACCTCTGGCGTGAAGGAACAAGAAAAATCAACAGAATCTCTCCAGATGCAGCCAGAGGAAGAAATTCAGGCCAAGAGTAGTGAAGGCGAACCACAAGAAAAAGAAAACCAAAACCAGGAATTAGTTCAAACAAAACTAACCGTTGGTATACCGGGGGACAAATACGAACAAGAAGCTGACAGCATGGCGGCAAAAGTCATGACCATGCCAGACTCAGCCATCCAGCAGCCAATTCAACGTCAAACTGGGGAAGGCACAGAAGCAGTCCAAATGCAACCGCTGGTAAATTCCATCACTCCACTGGTGCAGCGGGAGTCAGGGGAAGAAGAAGTCCAGATGAAATCAGGGTTGCAACAAGCATCTGATGGGAGTTCTGTGGCAAGTTCCAGTATCGAAAGCCGACTCGCCAGTTCTAAGGGTGGAGGTAGCGCTTTACCCAAGGATGTACTCCGTTTTATGGAGCCGCGCTTTGGGGCAGATTTTAGCAACATCAAAGTGCATACCGACTCAAATGCCGTGCAGATGAATAAGGAGGTGGGGGCGCAAGCATTCGCTCACGGTGGCGATATTTACTACGGTGCGGGGAAGTCTCCGGGCAATAATGAATTGACGGCGCATGAATTGACCCACACCATCCAGCAAGGCGCAGCACGGCGGGTGAATAAAGAAGTGCGCCGACAGCCTCAGCAAGAAGAAGAACAAGAAACTATTCAGGCAAAAGAAATTTCTATTTCTGGGCAAGAAAAATCAAACCAAGTATCACTCTCCAACAAAGAAAGTAGCAAACAAGTATCGGAAGCAGAAACTGAAACCCTGGCGGCCAAGACCCTCTCTAGTTACAATACCAACCTTATCTTCAATAAGGAACTGCCCCAAAAACCACAAGAAGAGGAACAACAAACAACACAAGAAGAACCACTTCAAGCCAAGCAATTAACTAATACACCTGCCTTTAACAATAAAGGCAGCATCCAACGTCAGCCATTGGCGGTAACTTCTGTCAGCCCTCGCATTCAAGGAGACTTTCTCGGAATTGGCAACCCGATTGATAAAATAAAAGGAGCCATAGCCGGATTAGCCCAACAACTTCCCGGTTATTCTTTGCTGACACTAATATTAGGAAAAGATCCAGTTAGCGACGCCCCAGTTCAGCGCAATGCTACCAACTTAATTCGCGGTCTGCTCGGCTTAGCACCAAATGGCGACAATATTTTTAACAATTTACAACAATCAGGAACGTTACAGAAAGCATTTGACTGGTTTAATGGAGAAACCGCTAAACTGAACCTGACTGGTGATGCAATTAAAGGACTCTTTGCTAAAGCTTTAAACTCCCTGGGAATAAGCGATGCCATCAATCCAATGGGCGCCTTTGAGAAAGTTAAAAACGTCTTCGTAGAACCGATTGGGCGTATCAAAAACTTTGCCGTCTCTGCGGGGACGAAAGTGATGGAATTCGCCTTTGAAGGCTTCCTGAATAAGGCAGGCGGTGCAGGCGCGCAGGTAATGGGAACCCTGCGTAAAGCAGGCGGTGCTTTTTCCAGTATTCTTAAAGACCCCGTTGCTTTTTGTGGCAACCTCGTCGGTGCAGTGCGCGGTGGCTGCCAAAAGTTTGCTGGTAACGCCACTACCCATTTAAAGAATGGCTTGACAGGTTGGTTGTTTGGTGCCTTAGCGGGTGCAGGTTTAACACTTCCAGGTCAGTTTGACACCAAAGGAATTGTGTCTGTTGTCCTGCAAGTTTTGGGTGCTACTTATGAAAGATTGCGGGGTAAATTAGCCAATAAAGTCGGCGAACAGACAGTAGGGCGACTGGAGAAAACTTTTGATTTTCTCGGGACAATTGTCACGGGCGGGTTAGGTGCCGCTTGGCAGAAAATCTCAGAATTTGTCGGAAATCTGCAAGAAATGGTAATCGGCGGGATAAAAGAATGGGTGATGCAAAGCGTGATTACTTCTGCGATTACTAAGCTAATTTCGATGTTTAATCCGGCGGGGGCAATTATTCAAGCTGTGATGGCAATTTACAACACCGTCATGTTCTTTATCGAGCGGGGTTCGCAAATAGCGGCGTTAGCAGAAGCGGTATTTAATTCGATTGGAACTATTGCAGCGGGGAATGTAGCTGGGGCTGCTAATTATGTGGAACAGACGATGGGGCGTTCTCTTCCCGTGATGATTAGTTTCCTGGCCCGATTGCTCGGTTTGGGAGGGGTTAGCGAACATATTAAGAATGTAATTAAGAAGATTCAAGCGCCGATAGAAAACGCCATGAATAAGTTGGCGAGTTTTATCATAGAAAAGGGTAAGAGTTTATTTGGTAAGGGTGAAGGTCAAAACGGTCAATTGCCAGCAGGATCTGCGTCTCAAGGTCAATTGAATGCTGAGGTTCGTTTCAAGGATGCAGCAGGCGAAAGTCACCGTATGTGGATGCAGAAAACAGGCAACCGCTACCAACTTATGGTAGCCTCAAATCCTCAGCCAGTGGAAAATGCTGTTAAGCCTGGTGGTGAGTTCGCAGATATTGACGGTCAACAGGAACATCAGGTGATTTCTAAAGCCCACGAAGCTGAGCAGTCAGCTAATAATGGCAACTCCCAAAAGAATAACAACCCAGCCGTCGCCAGTCAGGTTCAGTCCAAGATGAATGAGATTAAACCAATTTTGGAGAAGAGCACTGGTATGGAGGGAGGAGCCAGACCCAAGGAGTTAGAGAACTTAAAAACACCGCGTTTGGACGAGTTAGAGAAGCGTGAACCTGGAGTAAGCAAGAGATATGTTGAGGAATATCAGATTTACCAGAGTAATGGCGGACAACAAACTCTTGTGATATATGTGGAAGGACGAGCCGCACGCAAGCTTGGTCGTCGCTCAGAGCAACCTGCTATAACAGCTTACAACCAAGCTACGGGTCTTTCTGTGTCGAAAAACAATAGAACAATTGAAATTTTGCAAGGTAATGTTCCAAATTTGACTCCAACTGATATGAACTGTATTCCAGACATTTTCCAAGAAGGAAAAGTAGTAGGGGAGATAAAGGACGTAGATAGGCAAGACCTAGATCCACAAATGAAGTGTAATGTTCGGATCGCAAAGGGAGATCGGGTGAGGCTTCGAGGCACACAAGATCTTCTGAAACCTACAAATCGTTTTGATCTAATAGTTCGCGCACCATCCGACGCTCATCCGAATGGAACGCATGTGTCTGGGCCACTTCGGACAGCGATAGCAGGAGCAAACGGTCAAGTTTACGAACTAATCTAGGAATAACATATGAGTAATAAGTTTAGACTGGTTCTCTATACGGCACAGCAGCTTTCTGATAGCAAAACAATGCAGGTGCTTTGGCGATTGTTAGAAGATCCGATTGTTAGCGCAAAACGGTATGACTCAGTAGAGCGGGCAAAAATTCCGTTTCATTCTAATGCAGTCGAGTCGGCTATTCAGCTTTACCAAAATGACGGATTTCTGTTTGTTAGAGGTGAAAAAGATGGCTTCTTAGGAGTCTTCTCAAGACAAACACAAGAACTGTCAACATGGGATATATGGCTAAATGTTGGTGCAATGCAGGGTAAAAAGCAAAAGCAGTGGTTAGACTGGATTTTCTGTTTATGTGGTCAGTTGCCTGTTCTTTACGGAGGTGGTTTTTCTGCAGCAGAATACGATTCTAAGCACGCCCATGTAAAGCAACTTCCTGGAGGTGGCAGGATTTCTGGCACAATCGGTGTTTCGATATTGGAGTTTTACCAATACCTTCCCGGTTTGTATTGGCTAACTATATTTGGTAAAGAACTTGTCCAAGCTTTTGGTGAATCGAAGCTTATGGTACTGCCTAATGTTCAAGCATTCTCTCTAAACTCGCAGCAAGTAGCTATCTGCTTAAATGAGCCTGTTATTCCTGATAATATGGAACAGCGTCTGCAAACCGAAAGCCGGCTTGCTGATATTCTAGGAGCAAAATATTTCTTTGATCGGAATAAAACAGATTTAAATTTTGAACCTGTACCACAGCTAGATGAAGTGCTGAAAGCTCTTTCCTCAAGGAATGCTTCTAAAACAGAAAAGTTAGCAGAGCACCAATCTCCGGTCGGGGCTGAAGTTAAAGAAAATTTTGAAAGTCAAATAATATTATCTTATGACGACACACCTTATACAAATCCTCGGGATTTAGCTGAACAGATGGGGATTTTCCTCCATATGGATGTCAAAGAGATTTTTACCTATTCACGCTCTGCCATAGAAGCCTTAAACGTTTATTTTAATGAGCATCCACAAAGAATGGAATATAAACAAGAGCATCTAGTTAAAGAGTTTATTCCAGCATTAGGAGCCTATGTAGGAGAAGTTATAGTACGGGAGTTGCAGGGAGAGTGGATGGTTAGAGAACCCCTCTTGAAAAGTACGGTTAGAATCAATGGAAAAGAGGTCTCTACCTTTCAATTTGCATATCAGGTTGTTTATGAAGACAAACCGCTCTTAGATGTTTATGACTCCATTATCGGATAGGGTAGGCAACCGATTTGCGATCACACTCCCTCCTCCCTTCCCCAAAAAAACTTTACCAGTCCAGGGATAACTCTTCATGACCACTCATACCGAAACTCACCAACTGGACACCCAATTAAGCCTACGCGACTCCTCCCAATCTCCCCTAAGTGTCCACGCAGTAACTCTCACCCTAACCAAACAAGACGACACCTTAAGAGAGTCGCGTCTCACCTTTGAAGTAACTCCCGAACTTTACCAACGCATCGACACCGAACTATTATTCAATCTTAAACAGGAATTGCGCGGATCTCTCATAGCCGGAGAATTTCAAAGCAAACCCCATATCGAAGTTACAGCGTGTTTAAAACCTGATTTACTAACACACCTCACCCCCCACCTTGCTGATGTACCAACTTACCTCAAAAGCTTAAACCAAGAACAACCCGACAGCCCACTTCTATTTACTGAAAGTTGGTTGGCTTTGCAGGTAAAACAGCTTCAAACAGGCTATCGCACTTTCTGGGATTATCTTAGTCTAGAGGCAATGACTGCTGATAGCATTGATAGCGAAAAAGTTAACGATGCGATTATTAATTTTTTCAAAGATTGGGCTGAAGTGAATCTTCAAACAATGAGTAACGATGCAGTTTATCAGGCACTTGAGGAGGTGACCAATGGATTTGAAGAATGGGTAAATACTACTTTATCCAACCTCAATGAAGAAGATATTGCTCAAGCAATAGAGTCAATAGGTCAAGCTTTTGCAGAATTAGCTGAATCTAGTGCTTCTGGCTTCAGTAATAAAATTTTGTCAGTAATTGTCAATTTCTTTACAGAAGATGACTGGTCTTTTACTAAAATTCAAGGTGAACCAGTTTTGCGGATGGCTTTTCAAGGTAAAAATGGAAAATGGACTTGCTACGCCAAAGCTAGAACTGAACAAGCACAATTTGTCTTTTACTCGATTTGCCCAGTTAACGTACTAGAATCTAAGTATTTAGCTATAGCAGAATTTATAGCTAGAGCTAATTATGGCACAATTATTGGCAATTTTGAGCTAGACTTTGTTGATGGGGAAATTCGTTACAAAACCAGTATTGATGTAGAAAATTCGACGCTCACTTTTCCCCAGATAAAACAATTGGTTTATACCAACGTGATGATGATGGATGAATACTTGCCAGGGATTATGTCTGTGATTGATGGAGGCGTGGAAGCAAGAGATGCGATCGCCCAAATAGAATCATAACCAATCGCGCAATCGCGCAAAAACCTAAAACCCTATAAGGGCTTAAAACTTTCAAAATTTTTCGATTCGATATTTGCCAACGAAAACGTTAAAACCCAATTTCCCAGCCTAGAACTTGCAACCAGTGCGGCTCGGTCAGGATACATCCATAAACTGACCCTGGGCTTAAAAGTGCTAGGGCTGGGTAGGACTTTATACTTATTGGGGGGGATCTGAGAATGTTTGTCCCCATCTAATTTGGCTAGGGAAAGCTAGCATTTCGCTCCATTCCCCGCTTTTTGTCTCATACAGAATACGGTAGCGCGTCCCCTCTTTACACCAGCCAATTACCTTGGCCGCCACCCACTGACCCAAGCGGCTAACCCAGCCTGTGCGGTTTGCGATCGGAGGTTGGCTCGAAGATTCTACTTCTATGTTTGGTAGGGTGACGCCTACCCCTAAATTTGTATCAAAAACAGGGAAAGGTGTCACCGCCTCAAATGCTTGCACCGCGAGAAGTTCAGCTTCTTTTAGCTCGGCTATTTTTTTGGCTTGTTTTTTGGCTGTAAAAGCGGCCAATTCATCCCAATTTTTAGGGGTGCTCAGCTCATCAATGAACGAGTATTCTCGGTGCACCACGCCGTTCCGTTTCGTTCTGCGACAAATAAGCTTGCAGCCAATTAAACTCAGCAATTGATTCAACCACTGCATCGGCTTCATCTTGCCTGGATGTCCGAGAAGGTTGGCGATCGCTTTCTTTTTGCAGCGCTCGTAAATCTGGGTAACTTCAAAGTCGTCGCCACTCCAAACTTTGCTGGAATCCAAAAATTTCTCCAGGCCCAGGGCTTGAAGCGCTCTGATTTTTAAATAGCGATTAGAGAAGTCACCCAAAAATTCTCGCTTGCCAGCCAACAATCTAGACCGCTGCAAATATTCCGCGTCCTCTAGGTTGTCAAATTGCCAGGCTGCGTCAAGCTGTGACAAAAGCGATCGCTCGTCAAACCTCACCCGGCGCACAAACTCCCAGGTCCACAAGTCGGAGTCTTCAATTCCTGGGAGCCGAGCTTTAAGCAAAGCTTTGATGCTCTGACATCGTTCTGGCCATGCAGCACTATAGTTCCGCTTAATTTCCAAAGCCTCGGCTAGGTCAATGTCGGGTGCGTTGAAAATCTCTTGAGCTTCCTTGTCCTTGCACTCTTCCTTTGCCAGGGCGTGTCCGTCATCGCTGCACTCGGCCGCTGACACTTGCTGCACGGAGTAGCCGCCAAGCTCGAAAGCTTTGAGCAAATATTCCCGTAGATTAGCCCGCTCTAGTTCTGCTTTTGCTTGGAGTTTTGCCCACAGAATTGTGTGTGGGGTAGCAATTTGAGCGGCTAAATCTTCCCTGATTTTTTGTAACTGGGATTCATCCTTTACAAGCAAGCGAGCTTCTGTGTCTCCAAACTCTGCGAGAGCTTTGATGATTTCTGCTTCAAAGATTCCCCCAGTGTTGCGGCTTGCCTGCCCGCGTTCAGAGCAAAGAACGATAATTCTCTCAGGATGCCGGACACGACGTGACATCTGCAGATACTCATCAACTCCAATTACCCCTATATACCAACAAAAAACATCAGAGAAATAATCTCGAATGCTAATATCAATCCCGCTTTCAGCCGTGGGACTATAAATTATCCAAGCTGGTTTGTATTTTCGGATATAAGCATCTGGGTCTTTGCGGAATTCTTTTGCCCATTCCTCTGTTGCGGTCTTTGAGGTTATCAAAATTCCCGGTCCGTGTGATTCTCGCAACCTTAAAGCCAGAGCCTCAGCATCTCTCAAGGAATCTGTAGCAACCGCAGGACAAGGACTTTTGAGGATTTCAGCACTCAGCCATTTTCTAGATTTCTTTGCCGCATCTACAAAAAATATGGGAGGAGTCTCGCCGTGATAAACATTTTGAATCTTGACTGATGGCTTGCCAGAAATCTTAGAGATATAGTCCACCACGATGTCGCTCTGATTCCCGTCGCTGAGAACAACGCGATCTGCCAGCTTGCAAATTATTTCTAGCCGCTCAAGAATTTCTAAGCGCTTCCCAAAAAGTGTGGAAGAGGTGAGCGCGTGCTTAATTACTGACACCGACTCATCAAGGATGATAGTCATGCCTCGGACGTGCTCCACAGCATACTCAAACATCTCGATTGGAAGTTTGAGCAAGGAGTCAACGCAGAGACTCAATCGGGCGTTGGGGTCTTTGGTGAAAAGATAACCGTTGTGTTCGTCCCAGTGGTAGCTCCCCCACTTTTGACATTGTTGTGAAAGTAAGGTGTTGCGGTAGCCTAAATTTATCTGCAACCCCCGCGTGTCGCTAGTAACTTTATCCCCAATAAATTGAGTTTTCCCCGTTCCCATCCCCGATTGAATGGCGGTGACTGTGCCGGATTCTGGCGCGGGTGCATCAAAATATTTTGAGTTGATTGTGCGATCTGGAGTGAATCCCCGAAGTCTCAGCCATTTTTTCAGTTGCCAATCTTCCGAGGTTGGCTGGGAAGCTTCAGCGATAATCGGGTCAATGTCGCCCCCCGCAACCATAAAATCATCCACGCCTTTGTCGGGGCCCGGCAACTTGCCAATTTTGGCGATCGCACTTTTGAAAAGTTTGGCTGTCGTGCTGGCTGCTTTAAATTCTGGACTCTGGGAATCATCAAGAGCGCGGTAGTCAAAAATGATTGTGATTTCTCTACCTGATGTGTCAAGCGGTTGAACTGCTAGATCCAATTCCCACGCCGTCGCTCTCTGATATTGTGTGCCGTCGGGCTTCGTTACCCAGTCCCCCTTCTCTGTAACTCTGTAGCCGGAGTTAATACCGGGCAGTCCGATCGCCGCGTACCCCCGACTAATTAGCGCCGCTGCCTTCTTCTCCCCTTCAGTGATGACGATCGGACAATTTGTATCTTCTACCCATTTCCAAAATTGAAGCGCTTCGCCCTTCAGCCCGAT
>Ga0164304_10000671_pt1 | contig 10238 bp, 10 predicted proteins | sample Whisoiple_217_MG_FD_110216 | JGI IMG/M metagenome (GOLD analysis project Ga0164304, IMG submission 110216) | Soil microbial communities amended with pyrogenic organic matter from upstate New York, USA - Whitman soil sample_217_MG | ecosystem: Environmental > Terrestrial > Soil > Agricultural...
TTATTGCGGTCGCGTGGGGGTTTTGTGACAAGCGCGAGTGACGTATGAACCTCGATTGGTTGGCCGCCTCAAACCCGGTTGCGATCTGGTGGTGTTTTCTGCTGATCGTCAGCACCGCCAACATCGCCCTGTGGATGTTGCTCCATCGCCGCTTCCGGCAGATGACGCCTAGTGCGCAACGCGGGATTTTCCGCGTCGAGGTCCTGGTGCTCCTGTGCGCCGCCTACGTCTTCGGCTGCGCCTTTCGATCCGTGCTGCCGCGGGCCGACGTTCAGAGAATCTCTTTGTTCGATACTTGGCTGTCGAGCGTCTTCGTCGGGCGATCGGTCGCAACGGTCGCCGAGATTTGCTTCGTCCTCCAATGGGCCATCGTGCTGTACCAACTCGCCAAGCTGGCAAAGGCGGATACGGCACGAAACATCGCGACGGTGATCGTTCCGCTGATCCTGCTCGCGGAGACCTTCTCTTGGTACGCCGTGATCACGACGAACTATCTCGGCAATACGCTCGAGAACTCGTTGTGGGCGGTGACCTTCCTGCTCATAGCGGTTGCCCTGCTGCGGCTGCTCAATGACTTCCGCGGCGCCGCCCGCCTTGCGATCGGACTGGCAGTCGTGGGTATCACCGCCTACCTGGTCTTCCTCGTGGTCATCGACGTGCCGATGTATTTCGACCGCTGGCGACAGGATATGGCGAGCGGCAAGGAGCTGTTCGGACTGCTTGCGGGCCTGCATGATCTGACCACGCGCTGGACCGTCACACATGACATCGCTCAATGGCAGGATGAGATCGCCTGGATGTCGCTCTATTTCAGCGTGGCGGTGTGGTCGAGCCTTGCTCTTGGCAGCTTCCCGCTCCTGCAAGACCGGTTGCTGCAATATCGCGCGGGGTCTGGAGGTACGAGCGTGGCGGGCCGCCACCGCGGTTCACCCGTAGCGCGGTCGCGAGGTCTCGCGCCGGCATCCAAGAGTGTGCGTTGATCCGCGGGTTCGCCGCGGTCGACGCAGGAGCTGCGGACCCGATCAGGCGCGCTTGCGCTTTCCGCTTTCCAGCACGGGCAGATCCCGGGCGCTCGCGAACGTGCGCACCACGAGGCGCTCGACCCGTCCGCGGATCTCGATCTCATGCCGCGGGGCTGCACCGAGATCGATGCCGGCGCGGAGCATGACCGCCTCGGAGATCACGAGCTCGCAGGCGTAGGTCTTGGTGAGGCTCTCGATGCGGCTCGCGGTGTTGACGGAATCGCCGACCGCGGTGACCGAGACCGCCGTGCCGTACCCCATCTCGCCCACAATGGCGGCGCCGGTATGAATGCCGATGCCGATCCGCAGCGGCTCGGATATGTCATGGACCAGCGCGAGATTGAGATCCTGCATGCGCTCGGCCATGCCCTTGGCCGCGGCCAGCGCCTCGCGGCAGCCGGCCTCGACGCCGCTGTCGAGGCCGAACAGCGCCATCACGCCGTCGCCTATGAACTTGTCGATGCGGCCGCCGGCCGCTTCCACCGCATGGCCCATCTCGGCAAAGTATCGGTTCAGGAGAAACACCAGGTCGTAGGGAAGTTTCTGTTCGGAGAGCTGGGTGAAGGAGCGCAGATCGGCGAACAGGATCGCGATCTCCCGCTCGGCGCCCTGCAGATAGCCCGGACGGCGAAACCCGTCCCGGGCCTGGGCGGTCGCGGGCAACAGCGGGGTCACGCGCAGATCGCCGTGCGGGCGGAGCTGGCAGGCAAGCCGAACGTCGGGCGCCGCGCCCACGCGACGTAGCACTTTCACCTCCTCGGGCGCGGCCGGCGGAATCTCTTCCCTCAGGCCGTCGATCTTGATGCGGCAGGTGGAACAGCGCCCGCGTCCGCCGCACACGGAGGCATGCGGAATGCCGGCCATCCGGCTCGCTTCCAATACCGACACGCCGCGCACGATCTGGACCACGCGGCCGCTCGGATAGGTCAGGCGCAGGACACCGCGCCGGCGCTCCCAGCGCCAACGCACGGCCCGCGCGGCCAGCACGGCGAGGAGTGCTGCCAGGAAGCCGTAGCGCACCCACACCACCATCTGATCGAGGAACGCCAAGTCCGCCGGCGCTGGCCGCGGGTGGTCCTTCACGAGCTGGTCGACCCAGGCCGGATCCTCGGCCATCGTCATGATGTCGCTGCCGCCCTCGAGAAACCCGAGGATCGCAAAGGTCGGCATCAACAACGCGAAGGCGTAGAGGATCGGCTGCCAGCGCTCGTACCACGGCTTCAGGCGCAGCCAGAACCGCAGCCCGATCATGGCGTGGACCCAGGCGATCACCAGCACCGTGAACTGAAGCCCGCCGCGCAGCGGATGGGCGACGAAATATAAATAGAGCACACTCACGTAATAGCCGTAGTGCGCGCCATAGAACGTGTCGGCGACGCGCGTCTGGAGGACGTGTTCCACGAGCAGGAAGGGAATCGAGAAACCGAGCACGAGCTGGGCCGCCTCGGCGAACGGCATCTTGAGCGAGCGGCGCAGCCAAAGCGCCCACAGCGCCAAGCAGTAATGGATCGCGAAGGCGCCGTAGAGGATGACGCCGCCGAGCGGGCTTGCCCAATAGTGGTAGATGACCTGGAGTGCGCGATCCATCAACTGGACCGAGACGAGGCCCAGGCTGTGGTTGACGAAATGGGTCGTCACGTAGGCCAGCATGACGAGCCCCGACGTCAGCCGGAGCCGCCGGATCACGCCATCCATGAGCGCTCGTCTCTCACCGCCCAACCTCCGCTCGTCATCCGCAAATCGAGCTTAGGCGTTTTGCGACGTTCTGTGGATAGTCGTCGGGCTGCGCCCCGTCTTCGATAGCTTGTGGTTCAAAACCGAGCGTCAGGTTGACGGTTCCTCAAATCCGGAACTCCACACCCCGCTTGCGGCCCTGCGACATATCGATGAACAGCTGGTCGAGTGGAAGCTTGCGCCGCGTCAGCCCCTGCTCATGGGCGTAGGTGGAAATCGTTTCGAGGGTATGCCGGTTTCTGTCGGTCAGACCGTATTCCCAGGGATCCAGACCCATGAGCTCTTCCTGCTCCTCCCACGCTTCGCGATAGAACGCGAGTGGCACGATCCGCGGATTCGCCATGCGCTTCATGGCGAGGCTCTTCGCCTCGTTGAACGCGCGGAACACGTTGATCGCGACCCAGGGATGCTCTTCCGCGATCTCGCGCTTGATGCCGAGCACATGCATGATCGGAAAAATGCCGGTCTTGCGAAAGTAGGCGATTTCCTCCCGGCGATAGTCGGGAAACAGACGCGCGACCCGCGGATCCTTTTCGACCAGCGGACGGATCAGATCGGGGTGCAGGACCGCATCGATCTCTCCGTTCGTCAGCATCTGCTCGACCGAGCACTCGGGCGGCAATCGCACGATCTTCAGGTTCGGGGGCGCCTCGAATTCGATGGTTTCGTCCAGTTCGCAAACCCATTCGATCGAGTGCAGCGGCACGCCGTATTCATGCTGGAGGATGCCGCGCAGCCAGACGATCGCCGTGTTCTGGAACTGCTTGACGCCGATCTTGCGGCCCGCCAGATCGGCCGGTGTCCGGATGCCCTTGGCCGTGTTGATGAAGATGAAGCCGTGGCGGAACCTGCGGTGCAGGAAGACGGGAATGGCGTCGATGGGAACGCCCTGATCGCGCGCGACCAGGTACGAGGAGCACGACACCTCGGCCATGGCGAACTCGCGGTTACGCAGGAAGCGCCAATGCCGGGTGCTCGAATCCATTGCCGTGAGCACATTGAGGTCGACACCATCGGGCTTGACGGTGCCATCCATGAGTGCGCGCACGATCTCGTACTCGCCGCAGGCTAGTGTCAGCGCCAGCTTGGACAATGGCTTCTCCTTGTAGGGCAATTGAAAAACGTCATCGGCGGGGACCGCCGAGCGGCGCTTGGCCGTTCGATCGGGTGATGGAGGACCGCAGCCGCGCGAAGGCCGCCGGTCGAACCGTCGTCATACTAGGTTTCGAGGAATACTAGGCTTCGAGCACGGAGGGCTAGTTGCAGATTTGAGAAAATAGTTTGGCGGATCGCGATGCCCGCGTCTGCGCGCCACCCGCTCGCTCCGCGGTGGGAGTTGATCATGCAGTCCGATCGTGCCTCGCCCGGATGCTTCGTTCCAGCGGCATGACGTCGACGCATTGCCGTCCCGCGGCGATTGCGGCGCGTTTGGCACCATCCCGATGCTAACCTCTCTTGACTTGCCGGACCCTTCCCGTTTAGATATGTCTAAAGATACATCTTACAACGATTGCAAGAGATTGTTTTTGCGTGTGAAAGGCCTGATTTGACCGCAGCCGATACCGAATCGCACGAGCCCGCGCAGCGCTCCTTCGCTGCCCTGCGAGACCCCGGCTTCCGTCCCTATTTTCTCTACTCGGCGCTGGCGATGATGGCCGACAGCGTCGAGCACGTGATCAGCTACTGGGTGGTGTTCCAGAAATTCCAGTCGCCGGCCTTGGGCGGCTACGCGGTCCTGTCGCACTGGCTGCCGATGCTGTTCTTCGGCGTCTTCATGGGAGCGCTCGCCGACCGCTACGATTCCCGCCGCCTGATCCAGATCGGCATGCTGCTGTTCATGGCGTGCTCGCTCGCCTGGGGCATCTTGTTCTTCACCGACACGCTGGAAGCCTGGCACTCCGCCGTCATTCTCACTGTGCACGGCATCGCCAGCGTATTCTGGGGACCACCGGGCCAGGTGCTGTTGCACGACATCGTCGGCCCGCAACAATTGCCGAGCGCCATACGGCTCAATGCGACCTCGCGCTACCTTGGACTAGTGGCGGGGCCCGCGGTCGGCGCGGCGTTCCTGCTCGCGCTCGGACCCACCTATGGGATCTTGCTCAACGCGGTGATCTACCTTCCACTGATCCTGTTTCTGTGGAAGGCGCCTTACGGCCCGCGTTTCCAGAAGGTCCGCGCACCGGCGCGGCCGGTGCGCGGCTTCTCCGACATCGCCACGACCATCGCCAGCATCCGCGGCAGCAGGATCATCGTCTCGATGATCCTGCTTTCGGGCTGTGCGTCGCTGATCATCAGCAACGCCTATCAGGCGCAGATGCCGGGCTATGCCCAGGATCTGGGTCATGGCGACGCCGGCCTTCTTTATGGCCTGCTGCTCGCGGCGGACGCCGCCGGCGCACTCACCGGCGGCATCGTGCTCGAAGGCAGCGGCTGGCTGCAGCCGCGGCCGCGCACGGCTTTCCTGCTGGTGATGATCTGGTGCTGCGTTCTTGCCGCCTTTGCCATGACGACGATCTATCCCCTGGCGCTCGCGCTGCTGTTCGCCGCCGGGTTCGTCGAGCTGTCCTACAATTCGATGACCCAGGCGCTGGTGCAGCTCAACGCGCCCGCCGCGATCCGCGGGCGGGTGCTGGGGCTCTACAGCATGGCGGGCCTGGGCTTGCGCGCCTTCAGCGGCATCACGGTCGGACTCGGCGGCAGCCTGATCGGCATCCACTGGTCGCTCGCGCTGAGCGCCATGCTGCTGCTCGCGATAACGCTGCTGCTGCAGCTGTGGATGCGGTCGGCGGTCTTCGACCCCGGCACGTGACCCCGGCCGCGGCGCCGCCGCACCGTTGCGTCCAGCTGGCCGTTGCCTGTTGCGGGTCTTCATATCGTTGCGGGATCGAGTATGATGGCGGGGGCAAAAGATCATACCCAGGACCGAGGTTCGGTGATTCATGCGACCGATCGTGACGATGGTTGTCTTCGCTGCGTTGATGAGCGGCGGCACGGCGGCGGCGCGCGCCGAAACGCCCGAGGAGTGGATCGCGCTCGGCGCCCGTGTGCATGGCGGCTACGGCGCATTCATTCCGCTGGGCATCAAGATCGGTCTCGACGCCGTCGACCGTCTGAAAGCGAAGCCGCGCGAACTCTCGGTGACCTACTACGATAGCGAAAAGGCGCCGTGCGCATGCTTCGCCGATGGCGTCGCGATTGCGACCTCGGCGTCGGTGGGTCAGCGCTCCTTGAAGGTCGACCCTGAAAAAGCTCCGGACGGCGCAGCGGCCGTTATCGTGATCAGGCCGCGGCAGGGAGGCCCGGGCTTCAAATACACGATCCCGTTGTCGGCGTTGCCGCGGCTTGGAAAGATAAACACGGAGCTCGATCCGCTCGGCCGCCACGACGCCGTGATGAAGGCCGACGCGCTGTTCGAGGTCGCCCCGGTGAATTGACGGCCGCGGAGCGCGATCGTGCTTCGAGGTGAGCGATCGCCGCCGTCAGGACCGGCCGCTCATCGCCACAGGGTCTGACTGGCGAGGCGCGCCCCCTCGGCGAGGCTCGTGAACTTGGCCCAGACGATCTCGGGCTCGATCTCGGGCGGCTCGTTCAGCGACAGCGTCGAGGCGAAGCCGCAGTCGGCGCTTGCCATCACCCGTTCGCGCCCGACAATCCCGGCCAGGCGCAGCAGGCGTTCGGCCACGAGCTCGGGATGCTCGACGATGACCGAGGCATGGGTGATGCAACCCGGCATCAGAACCTTGCCGTCGGGCAGCTTGACCGTCTCCCACACCCGCCATTCATGTTCATGGCGCGGGTTCGCCAGCTCGAACGAATAGTAGCCGGCCTTGATGGTGACGATCAGATCGGCCAGATGCTTGAGCTCGAGGTCGCTCGTGCGTGGGCCCTGATTGATGCCGTAGCAGGTATGGTGGCGCACGCGGTCCTCCGGCAGGCCGCGCAGCGCGTGATTGAGCGCTTCGATGCGCTGCTGTGCCCAGGCGCGCTGCTGCTCGATCGTCATGGCGGGATTGAGCATGTAGTTCATCGCCAGGCGCGGGTCGTCGATCTGCACGATGAATCCCGCCGCGACGATCGCCTGGTATTCCTCCCGCAGCGCCTCCGCCACGGCATAGAGATGCTCCTCGTCGCTCCGATAGTGCCGGTTCTCCATCAGCCCGACGCAGCTCGACGGCGATACCGAGGGCATGAACTTGTCGACGGGGTTCGTGCCGCCAAGGCCTGCTTTGAGATTGTCGATGTCCTGCTGGAGCTGCTTCTGTCCGACATACTTGATGGGACCGGTGCAGGCATAGCGGGTGGGTTGGGTGCCCGAATGCGATCCATCCTTATAGAAGGCCGGGAAGGCCTGATTCTCACGCGTGGTGCGCACGCCCGGTTTCGGCTGGAACGGTTCGAGCCCGGAGAGCCGGTCGGTGACATAATATTGAAAGCTCGTTTTGGACAGCTCGCCGTCGCTGACGACGTCCACCCCCAGCTCCGCCTGCTTCGCCACGATGTCCTTCACCGAGCTGTGCAGCTCCGCCACCAGCGCGTCGGCGTCGTAGGTCCGGCCGCTCATGCGCGCCAGGAGTTGCGCGGAAAGCGACATGGGCCGCGGCAAGCTGCCGACGTGGGTCGTGACGATGCGGCGCTGGCGTTCGGTGCTGAGGGACATAGACTGAGACCTCTGACGCTTCTCGGTTGCGGCTTGCCCCTCCCCTATGCCACGCGCGCCTGCCGGTCCAGTCCCTTCGCGGCAGTGAAGCTGATGGTCTGCCGCATGAGGCCACGACCTCGTGCGCAAGAGATAAGGAGGAGCCGCGGCTCCTCCTTATCGGTCGCATTGCGCAATCGTTCTCGATTTCAGTCAGGCCCCGCCGCTGCGGGTCTCGGGGACAAAGTTTGGGGCGGTTGCTTTCCGCGTCAGGCCTGCATCCCGTTTCCGCCGACGCGCAACGCGCTAGTGCGGTGAATTTGAAGTTCCTATCAGTTGCTGCGGCACGATCGTCATAGGAACTTCAAATTTAACCTGCACTAGAATCATAAAATTGCTAGTGGTCCTTTGATTCCGAAGCTCGTATCCGAACATGGCGCGAATGCTTACGAGCTTCGGAATCGGACCACTAACCGCCCAGACTGTCCGGCTCGTTCATGTCGCGCGGATCGCCCAGCGGGTCGAACGTGCGTGGATGCTTGTCATGCAGGAAGACCGCAAGCTGCGATCGGATGGATTCGCCGCGCGACGCGACCGCCCCCTTGAACAGATGATCCTGCACCTCTTGCGGCAGGTGGCTCCATATCCGGATGACAGCCTCGCCAAGGGCGCGCGTGAGTTGGTCCGCGGCCACGCTGGGACTTGTCTCGGTCGATGGCATCTGAGTTCCTCCCGCAATCGTATTCGATCTCCGAGACCGATCGCGTCATGGGCATCGCATGCGAGATGACACGGCCGGACCGTTAGCGCCGTTGCACGCACACACCATCGCCGATCGATAAGACGCGGTCTCCCGGGATCTGCTTGCCGCGCTTGCACGGAGGGTCATCCCCTTCCGCGCAGGTCCCGTGAGCCGATCTTAACGCCAGGCGTCGCCGGGGGTGGCGCCATGCCACGTACCTCGCCGGGCCATGTCCAGCCCCGCCCTGATGACGCCGACCACTTGCAGCGCGCCGGCGACCGCCAACACGCCGAGGAAGGCCAACAAGCTCAACAGCGCCAAGCAGCCGAACGGGATCGCAAGTGGAAGCAACAGGAGCAGGTTCATGGCACGCGCCTCGGCCGCCCCCCTCGGTGAAGTCTACTCCGATCCCGCGATTGGACAACGGGTTCGTTGTCGGTGACCGACATTTTAGTAATCGAGCTCGCGGCCGGCGAGGTCGCGCGCGAAAGGCCGCCCTTCGATACCGCCGCGCGCCGGCGTCGGCCGTGGACTCCCAACGTTTCCGGGGTTTCGGGAACCTAACCTCGGGAGCGCTGTTTGAGCATCAGGCCGGCGCCTGTCCAGATCGGTGCCGGCAAACCGCGCAATGAGATAGGACCAATGATCGACTATCCCAAGCCGCCTTTCCCCAAGCAGAAGCAGCCGATGCCGGGCTTCACCAGGAAGATGGATCCCGTCCCCGACCACGGCGAGCAATCTTACAAAGGCTCGGGGCGCCTGGCCGGCAAGAAAGCGATCATCACCGGCGGCGATAGCGGCATCGGCCGCGCGGTGGCCATCGCGTTCGCGCGCGAGGGCGCCGACGTGCTGATCTCCTATCTCAGCGAGCATGAGGACGCCGAGGAGAGCAAGCGCCTGGTCGAGGACGCCGGCCGCAAAGCCGTCCTGCTCGCGGGCGACATCAAGCACGCCGCGCATTGCCGGGCGATCGTGGACAAGGCGGTCAGCGAACTCGGCGGCGTCGATATTCTTGTCAACAACGCGGCGCATCAAGCCAGCTTCAAGGAGCTCGAGGACATCAGCGAGGAGGAATGGGACCTCACGTTCAAGGTCAATATCCACGCCATGTTCTACCTGACCAAAGCCGCCGTTCCCCACATGAAGCGGGGCAGCGCCATCATCAACACCGCGTCGATCAATTCCGACATGCCCAACCCCACCCTGCTGGCCTACGCGACCACCAAGGGCGCCATTCAGAACTTCACCGCCGGCCTGGCGCAGCTCCTGGCTCCGAAAGGCATTCGCGCCAATGCGGTGGCGCCGGGACCGATCTGGACGCCGCTGATCCCCTCGACCATGCCGGAGGAAGCGGTGATCAATTTCGGCAAACAGGTTCCCATGAAACGGCCCGGACAGCCGGCCGAACTCGCCAGTGCCTACGTGATGCTGGCGGAGCCGATCTCGAGCTACGTGTCAGGCGCCACTATTGCGGTAACGGGCGGACGGCCGATTTTGTGACGGGCGGACGGCCGGACGACGCGCGCAACTCGCGTTCGACCGTCTCTCCCGCCGCCTGCGTCCAGGACAGAGCCAGCTTCATCAAGTAAATCTTCAGCTCTGGCTCGACGGCGGCGTCGGCCTGCCGGGCGCACTCCTTGGCGCGCTTGAGACATTCCTCCGTATCACGCTTGTTCATTGCGGCACCCTTGGGGTGACCGGGGACTGACGTAGGAGACAATCAACGAGACGCCGTTGGGTTCGAATTGGTTGCAGAGCGAACTTGTTTGGGAACCGTTGTGTCCATCGGCAACCCTCGCGCGCGAACTCCCACACGGTCCTCGCAATGAGATTGATTGTGAGGCAAGAAACGGAGTTTGCGCCGCCGTTTCTCGCATTAGTCCTTTGTGCAGGTCATCGACCACAGTCGGCGACTTCCAGTGAGAGACAAAGGAGAGAATGCGATGAGCAAAGAGCAAGGCAACAAGGCGATCGTCGGCCGATGGTTCACCGATTTCTGGGGCAAGACCTGCAATCTCGATGTCGTGGACGAGCTTGCCGCGCCCGACATGCTGCTGCAGTATTCGTTGCATGATCCGCGCCGGGGTCGCGACGACATCAA
>Ga0164304_10000673_pt1 | contig 10231 bp, 9 predicted proteins | sample Whisoiple_217_MG_FD_110216 | JGI IMG/M metagenome (GOLD analysis project Ga0164304, IMG submission 110216) | Soil microbial communities amended with pyrogenic organic matter from upstate New York, USA - Whitman soil sample_217_MG | ecosystem: Environmental > Terrestrial > Soil > Agricultural...
CGGCAATGGGCAATTGTTACCTTTATTGGTCGCCGACTGGCAGTTTGGAGATGGCAAGGTGGATGATTTTGGACAGCCATCAAAGCGTGCCCGATCCTGTTAACGCGATCGAGAAAGTGCTCATCGATCGCAACCAAAAGCCTTCTTCCTTAGTCAGGCTGTGGAACACTTTAAAAGAAAAAGGCTTTCAAATTAGCGCAGATGCGGATCTCGTCGCAGATTTCCCAGACTTGAAGCTGGCGGAACCATACGAGTGGACTCAACCTTATTTAAACAAAACCATAGCGTTTAAAGTTGTCGATAGTTTAGAGATTGCGATCGGCTGGATCAACCGCTACAGCAGCGGCCACGCTGACTGCATTGCCACTGAATCTTACTTAGAAAGTCGCCAATTTGCTCTGGATGTTAACAGCGCCTCAACTTTTATTAATGCCTCACCTCGGTTTTGGCGCTATCAAAATCGGGGAGATGCGATATTTTTGGGAATGTCCAACCAAAAAGGTTATCGCCGAGGATTGATCGGGTTAGATACACTGACGACCATCAAAGAAATTGTTCAAGGAAACGGACTTTTTTAATTTTATAGGTTATTTAGGATTGGTTATTGAGATTAAACCCAAGTGAAAAGTGGGAGAGTATTATCGATAGGTAAGCCTTTAATAGTGGTTCCAAAAATATTTTTATAGGATACAATAAGATCTGGGTAGAACAATCAGGCAGCCTTGATATAAAGCAATTTGATGGCAAGCTCCCGGATAGCCGCAGTGGAGACAGATAAAATCTCCGCATCTTAACAATAAGCCGCCGGATTTATGTGTGGGTTCAATCTCAAATCGGGTACGGGATCTAATTAAATTTAGAAACTTATTAAGTCACATGAAAATACTCTTAGCGATCACATGAAATCCAAAAAATCACTCAATACTGTAGACAAGACTGCAACGCCGACTTTAGGCAAAGAAACGCTAATTCCACACTCAGTATACGCTAAGAAATTGCGCCCACTCCTGCCATCAGAAGCCTTTAAACCAGATTCTAGCAAGTTGGTTATACTGTTCATTAATATGGCCATTTTGCTACTGGGTTGGGGGATTGCCGATTGTCTAGATCAGTGGCCCATCTATCTTCTATGGCTTTATTTACCTTTAGCTTTAATTATGGGTAATAGTATCGTAACTATGGGATTTTTCGCCCATGATTTCATGCACGGTAGCGTCAATAAAAAGTCTCGTATGACTTATCATATAATTAGTTTTCTAGGGTTTGCAATGATGTTTATGCCTTCTACTCAGTGGAAATATGTTCATAACATTGTACATCACAGTCAAACAAATTATCTAGAAGATCCGGATCGCAATTACCTTTACCACCAGCCGAATAGTTGGGGAAAATGGATTCATAATTTCTTTGCGCCAGCGATTGATAATCCATCTTGGTTATTAATAGTAGGACTTCCAGCATCGTGGTTATTTCATCAATTTTGCCACCTCTCGTCGAGCCTATTGTTTAATAATAAAATTGTGGATTATGTGCCCGCTGCATTCACAGTCAGTCAGAAAGATAGATTGAAAATTGCTCTTGAGTTGTTTGCGGTTTTATGCCTGCATTTTAGCATTTTATTCTATTTAGAGTTTCATGCGCTAAAAATCGTTCTTGGGTACTTGCTACCCTTAGCAATCGGTCATACAGTTGCAATGTTTTATATCTACACAAATCACCTGATTTGTCGGATGACGAGTGTTAATGACCCGCTGATTAATAGTCTTTCAATACGGGTTCCCAAAATAGTTGATTTGTTGCATTTCAATTTTTCATATCACACGGAGCATCATATTTTCCCTAGTCTTAACTCAGACTATTACCCTTTGGTTCAAGAGTTGATCCAAATTCACTATCCTGGGCGGATGAATTTACTGGATGCTGGTGAAGCTTGGCAATTGTTAATGAAAACTCCTCGGCATTACAAAGATGAAGTTACGTTAACTGATTATTTAGGGGAAACTTCGGTAAATTGCCCTCTTGATAATTCTGCTGTAACACCTTTGCCATAGCTAAATACACCCGTTACGCTCACAAGTTCCCCCCAGACTACAGCTAGAAACCGACGCTAACTACCAATTTGACCTGACGGGGTTGTTATCCCGTCAGGCTTACAATTCTACATACAAAATATTCCCACTGGTAGATTCAGAAAGATAATGCTATTAATTTGTATTAGTAACCGCGTATTATGGTGCCAGAGTTGTGAAAAATTCACTATCCCGAGCCTGAATTTAATGGATGCTGGCTAAGCTGGGCGGTTACTGATGGAAACCCCACGACATTATCAAGATCGAGTCACCTTCACTGATTCCTCTGCTACAATGGCCGTGAATTGCTCGATTGTTGAAGAATTCAAAAACGGCTAATACAGAGTAAGGTGCGCAGTGCGCACCCTACGTTGAAATATTGTGCTGAATTTTTAATTCTAGATACTGATGCTATTGAGCACCAACGAAGGCTTGAGAGAAAAGTAAGGGATTACTCGTTTTTGATTGTTGGCATCAATTTTTTGTTCTGCCATATTCAAATTTTGCTGGAACTCTTTGGCTAAAACTTCGATCGGCGTTCCCCCAAAAACTTCATTGAAGCTCATCCGGTAGAGTTCTCGGAAAGATTTATCGTAATAACCCAAACGGTCATATCGATAAGCGGACAAAATAAACATAATTTGCAGTTGGTCAGCGGCTCGTTTCTGCGGAGGAAGCAACCGTAAAATGTCCTTTTCCGCAATCACTTCTAGATTACCCGACGCCGTAATTTTAGGAATATCCCGGTAGGCTGCCAAGGGCATATTGGCGGCAAAACTCATGTAGTCATACTGGGAATAATTGACTGCTGAATGCTGCGGTCCGCACATAAAAATTACAGTTGTGACAATTTCAATTAATTGTTCAACTGTGTCGATGCGGTCTGGCATTCCTTTGACTTTACCGCCGTTATCAGAGGCTAATTCTTTTGCCCAGGTTTGCAGTTCCACATCTTGTGCGATCTCTTCCTTCGTCGGGTAAAAGAATTTGAGATAGCCCGAGACAAAGGTTTTAATCGCATTCCACAGCAGCAATCCATCATCTCGGTAAGGGTAGTGAGGAAGTTGATTTGGGTCATCCATTCCCCGATTTTTCAGTTCAGTGGGAAAGGCAAATTGATCGAGACTCCAGGTACTGTACGCCTCTTTAGCCAGTTCCATGCTCTCTAACAAGGTACCGCCTAGCAATTCATCGACGGGCCCGTTGGGAGCGATCAATCGAGTACGTGCCAGATCGTTGTTGGTCAACATAAAGCGAAAGTGCGGTTTCAGCAGTAGGCTAAGAGGATGATTGTTAGCCAACTGTCGGGCGGTGACGATCGCGATTGGTTCCATCACCAGATGAGTTCGAGCTAAATGCGTGCTCATTTCATGGTGATTAGCATCTGCCACTTGTACGCAGAGTTTCGCAAACAGCCAATCGATAGGAGGATCTAATGGGGTATAGACATGGCTATCTGGATTCGGATCTAGTTGAATGGCAATAGGTGTCATTTCACCCCGATCGCGGACTCCCGTCCACCGCCAAGCGAAAAAAGCCCGCGGTTTCGGCAAGTATTTTCTGCCTTTTTCATAGGTTCCCCCTCCAACGAGAGCAGGCGCGCGATAGTGTTCGTCAGTACCTGTGTAATCGGCAATGTAAATGTTGTTTTGCTGCAACTCTTGGCGCCGATCGAATAATGGGTGCAAAGTCGCAAGGTTCACCAGTATTTGTGCCCGAGGATCGCTCGCATCTAACACGCGAAGCATCATCGGATTTGCTCCAGACAGGCGTTGTTCTGCAAAAGAGCGATCGGTTTGGTAAATTCTGGCAACTCGAGGTAGCCGCAGCACAGTAAAGAAGTCTTCATAGTCTTGGAGATCGTCAAGAGGATCTAGAAAAGATCTCGCATCGGATGCCAACATATTTGCTGGAAGTTCCGATGTTGCTAATATCCGTTCTCCAATATACCTGCTCGAAAAGTTCTCGCCTGCCGGCACATCTTTCAATAATGCCAAAGGTAATAAGCTCTCATAGTCAAACTGATAAGCTGTTTGCTGGCGATTCAAGTCATCTTTGCGCTGTTGTTGGTTCGGATCGTTTTGAGGAAGAGAAGGTTTCATATTGTCTACCATTGTATATCCACCCTTTTATTGTAGTAAAATATCGGAGATAGTCACTAGCGATCGACGATGGAATTTAAAAAGTATTGTGCGGCTAGAATCCGGCTTTATATAGACATTCTTCGCCGTTCGATCGTCCTATTCCGGATTTTTTTGAACTCAGACAAATTCCTCAACAGAAAGCAACACTTGTCTATCGCCCTAAATCGACATAGAAAGGTTTCATTCTGCGGATAAGTAGCTCGCACACCCCGAACCCCGACTTATTTGAGAAGTAGGGGTTCGGGGTGTGCGGTTTTTGAGCTTTTTGAGCTTGGTCTACTGATTAGCGGTTATGCACGAACCATTAAATATTGGCCGTTGCCGATATATTCACCATCGCAACTCGCGAAAAGAGTTTCCGCCAAAATCAAGAAAAACCGCCAGATGCGACGAAATTTGGCATAGTCCATGCCGTAGTCAAAATCTTTGACTATTGCCTGAGAATCATCAAAATTTTTCAGCCAATTAACTAAGGTTGTAGAGTAATTGTATCCGTTGAGATACCAGTTTTTTATCGTTTTGAGGTCTTTGTTGTGGCTGGGAACGGCATCGTATTTCCAGATACGACCGTGGGGAAAAATGTATTTGTGGAGGAAAGGGGTGGACATATTGTTGGGAATGCGGACTGTGATAATGTGAATGAAAACTTTGCCGTTATCCTTCAGGAAAGAGGCAAGCTTTTGGAAACCCTTCGTTAAATTGCCTACATGCTCAAAAACTCCGATGGAGAGAATTTTGTCAAATTTTGTCTCGAAGTTGGCGTCGTTAAAATCGCCTTCATATAGGGTAAATCGACCGGAACTGAGGTAGCTTTCGGGGTCTTGCATCTTCTGACGCATATACTCGCATTGGTTGTGGCTCAAGTTAATGCCAGTAAACTGGACATTGGGGAATTTGGAAAGAATGTAATTGGGAACGCAACCCCAACCGCAACCAAAGTCTAAAATGCGATCGCCATCCTGAATGTCTAGCTTCTCAATCACATCATCAATCATCTGCATTTGCGATTGTTCAAGGTTGGCCGCTCCTTTTTCCCACAACCCCATGGTGTATTTAGGATAAATGAGTTTGCCGTCGCCTAGCATCGGATTCAGCATTGCTTGAGGCAAGTCGTAGTGAATTTTCATTAAATCCCGGGATCCTTCGGCGGTGCGGTCTGTTTCTGTCAGTAGCCATTCGTATGGGGCAAGCAGGGACGGACAATGCTTAAACAATACGGGCATACAGGTATCAAAAAGCGATCGCAATACTGAATCCGGTACTTCTAAGCCGTTGATGTAAGACTCTGCTACTGCCATTTGCAGCGTGTTAACTGCACTGGTTGCGAGGCGGGTTGCTGCGTAGGCGATCGGACTTTTGGTATGCAAATCTCCCACGATAGGAATGTGCTTTTCGATGCTTTGGAGGACGGTTGATGAAGTCATATTTATACTGGTTTTAAAGATGCTGCTATTCTATCTCACTAAAATTGGTTGGTTGTTAGAGAGCCAAAAAGCTGAAACTATTGCCAAGTAAGGTTTGCACAGCAAAACTCCGCAAATTCATAAAAATATATGGCGGTTGAAGGGGATTGGATAACGGATTTATCGGGCTTTGAGCGATCTTAATTTTATTAAGAATTGTGTCATTCGATTTGAGATTTGAGATTGACTCCACAGCCTTGACGGAGCGTTTGAATTGGGGTGTTTTCACGGTGCAGTAGTGATTTTACTGCTGAATCATACCATTTTAGATTTTAGAATTGGGAATGACTGATGAGCGAAGAGTTGGGCTCTTGCCTAGAGTTGCATTTTTTTTTAAACTGGTGTCTGTTTGGCGGTTGAGCTGACGAAACCAGAAGCAAAGCCGATCGTGACTTATAGTTAACTAACAGCCGGTGTTCGTCCAAGGCGTGTATTTAGAGGGGTGTTAAAGGAGGCGAAGAAGGCCTCCGTACCCCGACCGAATAAATCACCCATCAAAAATGAAAGGCGTGGCGGTCTAGGTACGCGCGGGCCAATTCTATGTCGGGAGCATCCTGATTTTCAATGTACTTTCTTGCAGATTGAAACAGTAATACAATCATAACCCTGTGACGAAATATAGTATATTGTAACTAGGTCGAAACAAGGAAGTTTATGCAACTAACCTACAAGTACAGGCTAAAACCCACTAAACATCAAACGGTAACGATAGCGACTCACCTCGAACTTTGCCGTCGGCAATACAACTATTGATTAGGCGAAAGATTTAAATAGTGGGAAGCGACCAGAACACCGATTAATGCCGGCCCTTTAACTGCCTCCATAGTTTCAGTAGAGGGAATTTACAAGGATATTCTTCTCACAAGAGTGCAAACGAGAGATGGCAAAAAAGAAGATGGCTCTGGTAATCCATTAACAAAAAAGGGTGATGTTTTCTCAAAGATTGATGGTGGTAACGTCCAGTGGTTGAATGTACAGTTGTATGACTTGAAAAATACCAAAAAACTATTCCCTGATTACAAATCCTTGGATTCCCAAGTTTTACAGGATGTAGTAAATCGCGTAGAAACTTCCTTCTCAAATTTTACGATTAGATTAAAATTGCAATCGTAGAGGCAAGCATAACTTTAAGGGTTGATTTTACTACAAATGTCTTACTTATCCTCAACTTGATAATTTGAATAGTATCAAAGATGAGCCTTCATAGGATGTGTAGAGACTACCGCGAAAGTAGGTCAAGTGCCAATCGTATTCCATAGACCAATACCGAAAGGATTCAAGGTTAAGACTGGAACGGTTATCTCAGAAGCAGAGGTCGGGCATATTTCCGTAACGCTAGAAGCTCGAACAGTTCCAGTAACGGTTGTAGAAATTCACCCGACAGCAGAAAACAGTATTGGTATCGATCTAGGGATTACTATTTACGCCTACCTATCCAATGGAGAACAAGTCGAAAACCAGAGATTCTTAAGAGAGTCTTCTCAGAAGCTGGCAAGACAAAGGTCGAAGCTAGCTAGCAGGGGTAAAGGTTCTAATCCCGGGAAAATCCTCAAAGGCAAGATTTCTAAGCTCGCTCAATTTGTAGCTAGAACGAGATGGGATTTCCTATTCAAAACACACATAAGTTATTTGATAAGTGTGATGTTTGGGTGGTAGAGGATTTGAGTCTTAAGAAGAGGAGTAAACGCGCCCCAGTCAAGACTGATATTGAAGATGGCAATTTGGTTGACTTGCCTAAGGGTCAAGTGGCTAAAAGCTGTTTGAATAAATCAATACTTGATGCGGCAAGCGGGTAAATTTACTGCGGTACTCAAATATGTCGCTGGGAAATGAGGTAAAAGTGTTGTATTCCTTGCCCGCAAGGGAAATTATCAACAGGGTGGGAAGGGGATCGATAAAGTGCCTAAAGAATGGTCAGATTGATGGCATTCCTGTCAGTGTGAGGAGTCTTGGGAGCGAGAGGAAAATTCAGCCAAATTTATCAAAAGAATTGGCTATAATTACGAAAGTGGCGGTGGTGCTACGTCACTAAAAAAAGCCCTGGCATCGAGGGAAAAAGAAGCCTGGGGTCTAACGGTACTCCGTCGAGCGTCAGGTTTGTTCACGGAATCAGGGGATGCAGAAAAAATGCCGAGAGACCGGGTTTCCATACGGGTTCGCTGCAATAACAGATGTCCGCGAGATTCCTCGCTAATTAGCTAGACGCGCCACATATGCCACAGATTCACTATCTGCCGGACGATCGCTCGATCGAGATAGACGACGACGATATAATTCTCGAAGCTTCGCTGCGTGCAGGCATTCCCCACACCCACATCTGTGGCGGTAGTGCGCGGTGTTCGACTTGTCGCGTATTAGTTGTCGAAGGTTTAGAATTTTGCTCTCCCCGCACTTCGCCGGAAGAGGAGCTCGCCAAAAAATTGCGCCTAGAGCCGGAAATTAGGCTAGCCTGTCAGACGCAGGTTGCGGGCGGCAAGGTGATTTTGCGCCGGCTGGCGATCGATTCTGAAGACTTGGAATCATTTAACGACGAAATGGCGGGAAAGTTGATTTCTACTCCTGTGGGTCAAGAGAAGAAAATTGCAATTTTGTTTGCCGATATTCGAGGCTTTACTGCGTTTTCAGAATCGCTGTTGCCCTACGATGTAATTTATGTTTTAAATCGCTATTTCCAAAAAATGGGTTATGCGATCAACCGCAACGGCGGGATGATTAATAATTATATGGGAGATGGTTTTATGGCGCTGTTTGGGTTGGAAAATTCAGACAAGGCGGCCCAACAAGCGGTGAGGGCTGGGGTGGAGATGCTGGAGGAACTAGAGAAACTCAATCCCTATTTTGAGACTTTATACCGTCACCGATTGCGGATTGGGATCGGCATTCACTGCGGCTGCGTGGTTGTGGGGAGGTTGGGCGCGTCGAAAAATCAGACAGTGACGGCGATCGGGGATGCGGTGAATTTGGCCAGCCGGATTGAAGCGGCAAACAAGCAAGTGGGAACAAGTTTTTTGATTTCCGAGGATACTTATCAGGAAGTTAAGGATTTGGCGATCGTCGATCGCTGCGTATCAGTGCAAATTCCGGGGAAAAGTGGCGAATATCCGCTGTATGAAGTAGTCGGGATGGCACCGCTGCCCGTGGAAATCGAAGAAGCTTCTGAGGTAAGAGAAGGTTCTATTGGGCAAAGTTTTGTCAATAAGTTACGGGCTTTGTCTGCTGCGGCGTACAATTGGATTAGGCAAATTTGGATTCAACTTAGAAAACTATAGATCGACTTTTTTGAGTTTTGTGATTCCCTCGATAAGATGAATATTCCTCAGTCAATAGTTCGCATTTTTCTCATGCTCCCCAACGGTCAGATTGGGGCCCAACTGCGAGATAATATTCCAGGTATTGCCAGTCAAGGAATGCTTTCTACTTTTGGTGGTGGCGTGGACATTGGAGAAAGTCCAAAGCAGGCAGCCCTGCGAGAAATGGAAGAAGAAACTTGCCTCACAACCAATTATTACAAAATGGAGTTTATCACAACTTTTACTCACCAAAAGACCCAAAAAGATAGAAAAATTTTACAAAACAACCACCTTTTTTTGGCCAGAGTGAGCGACTGCGATCGAATAGAAATCAAAGAAGGTGTGGGTTTGGTAGTTTTGAGAAAAGATGTAGAATTTGAAAAAGTCAACGCCGGGGAAGGTACTCAAATGGCTTGGAAATTGTTGCAGGAATATTTAAAATAAAAACTCCCCCACTACCTTTTCCCCGCCATGAGACTCAAACTTTAATAGAGAACTTATTTACGATGCTGTCAAATACGAATTCAGATTACGAATTATTACTACAACGAGCGATCGCGATCGCCGCTAAAGCTCATGAGGGGCAGGTTGATCAGGCAGGAAATCCCTATCTCGATCATCCGCTATTTGTGATGGAAAATGTAAATTCTCTAGAGCAGAAAATCGTAGCGGTTCTACACGATGCGGTCGAAGATTCTGAACTTACACTTGAGCAACTTAGAAGCGAAGGTTTTCCTGAAGTTCTAGTCTCGGCGATTGCGGCGATTACCAAAATAGAAGGAGAAGCTTATACAACTTATTTAGAGCGTGTGATTGCCAACCCGATCGCATTGCGAGTCAAAATCGCTGATGTTACTCATAACCTCGATATTCGTCGCATCGCCAATCCGACAGAGGCCGATTTTCAACGCCTTGCCAAATACAAAAAAGTCCTCAGTCAGTTGCGTGCCGCCTTAAAGTAATTATTATTTATTAAATAAACTGAGAATATGTAAATTTAGCCTAATTAATTTCAGTTCAAAGACGCTAACAGACATAAATTAAACCGCAGATATCTGCGTTCATCGTGGCACAGGCTTTCCGGCCTGTGCGATATCTGCGGTTAAAAAAATCCCCAAATCCTAAGCCATTACCATCCCCCCATCAACATTAAAAACCTCCCCCGTAATATCAGCGACCGCCGAATCCGCCGCCAAAAACTTCACCATCCCCGCAACTTCCTCAACTTCCCCATATCTCCCCAAGGGAATATACTTCAAAATCTC
>Ga0164304_10000674_pt1 | contig 10231 bp, 11 predicted proteins | sample Whisoiple_217_MG_FD_110216 | JGI IMG/M metagenome (GOLD analysis project Ga0164304, IMG submission 110216) | Soil microbial communities amended with pyrogenic organic matter from upstate New York, USA - Whitman soil sample_217_MG | ecosystem: Environmental > Terrestrial > Soil > Agricultural...
CCCCTGCTTGAGCATGTCCATGATCAGGATGCCGGCCTGCCGGCCGATCTCCATCTTGCGCGGGTTGACGACATCACCCCTGGTGCCGATCCCCTGCTGCCACTGCTCGTCGCTGACGGCCGGCGGGCTGGCGGTCCCGAGTGGGGAGAGGCCGATGAACTCCATTGCCATCGCCATCGTGTTGGCCGTGTATTGGCCGCCGCAGGCGCCGTGAGTCGGGCAGGCGTGATCTTCGAAGAGCTTCAGCTCCTCTTCGCTGATCTTGCCCGCCTTGTAGGCGCCGATCTTCTCGTAGACCGAGCGAACCGTCGCCTCTTGCCCATTGACCTCGCCCGGCAGGATCGTGCCACCGTAGAGCAAGAAGCCCGGAATATTGAGCCGAGCCAGCGCGAGCGAAAGGCCCGGCAACGTCTTGTCGCACGCGCCGAGACCGATCACCGCGTCGAACATGTGACCACGCCCGACCAGCTCGACCGTATCGGCGATCAGCTCGCGGGAGATGAGCGAGGTCTTCATGCCCTCGGTGCCCATGGTCACGCCGTCGGAGATGGCGATCGTGTTCATCTCCATCGGGACGCCACCGGCCGCCCTGATACCTTCCTTGACCGCGTGCGCGAGTGTGCGCAGGCCGAGGTTGCATGGCATCGTCTCGATCCACGTATTGGCGATCAGGATCATCGGCTTCTTGAGGTCTTCATCGGTCAGGCCGATGCCCTTGAGCATGGCCCGCGCGCCGGCCCGCTCGACGCCATCGAGCAGGTTACGGCTCATGTGCCGGACATCGAATGCGCCGTTGCCGTTTGCGCCCTTGCCGTTCGTGCTTGCCATGGCGGTGCCTCGTATCTCCCCTGAATTGGCGCACAATGCCGGTGCGCGCGTGGAACGTGTTGGCGCTAGTTTCGCATAGCAGACAGAACCCACGGGAAGGAGGACGCGGAATGGCAGGGCTCACCTTCGGCATCCAGACTCCACCATTCCACGACTTCACGCGGATGACGGCCGATTGGCAGCGGTTCGAATCGCTCGGCTGGGACTCGATCTGGCTACCGGATCACTTCGTGCCGACGTTCCGCCGCGATCTCCCGTTCTTCGAGTCATGGACACTTCTCTCGGCGCTGGCGATGGTCACGAATCGGGTCCGGATAGGAGTGCTGGTCAGCTGCAACACGTTCCGGCACCCATCTCTGCTCGCCAAGCAGGCGGCGACGGTCGATCACGTCAGCAACGGCCGGCTCGAGGTCGGGCTCGGCACCGGCTGGGTTGAGTTCGAGCACACGATGTTCGGGATCGAGTACCCAGACAATGCCGAGCGAGTCGACCGATTCGGCGAGGCGGTACAGGTGCTGGACCTCCTGCTCAGGAACGAGGTCAGCAGCTTTTCGGGAGCCCATTACCAGTTGGACGGCGCCACATTCCGACCAGCACCGATCCAGCAGCCGCGTCCGCCACTGACCCTCGCCGCGCACGGTCCGAAAATGCTGGGATTGATCGCACCGTACGTCGATCGCTGGAACTCGATGGGTTCGCGGGAGGAGATGGGCGAGCGAGGCAAGCGACTCGACGCGGCTTTGGTCGCGGCCGGGCGCGATTCCGGTTCGGTGGTCAAATCGGTACTCTACGTTCCAAGCGTAACTCCGGATGAGGATCCGTGGGCCTCGCTCGACGCCTTCACGGACTTCGTGGGTCGATACCGCGAGCAGGGAGTGCGGGATTTCATCTTTCAGCCAGCCCATGCCGCGCCAGATCTGATCGAGCGCGTTGCTCATGAGGTCCTGCCCGGCTTGCGCTAGGGCTTGGATATACTGCGTGCGCAATGACGCGGCCGGATTTGCCGCACTGGAGCCCACTCTGTGACCGATCTTTCCAGCATCCTCAACCTGCTCTTCACCGTCCTTTCGCTGGCCGTGATCGCCCGCGCGCTTCTCTCCTGGTTCGACCCGACGATGCGCTTTCCGATCAGTAAGTTGATCGTGGACCTTACCGAGCCGATCATCGCGCCGATCCGCCGGGTCGTGCCTCCCGTGGGCGGGATGATCGATCTGTCGCCCCTGATCGCGCTAATCCTGCTCCAGGTGATTGAGCGCGTGATCATCAATTCACTGCATACGTAGCGTTGTATCTGGGACAGGGGAGGACCCGGTCCCGTAGAATGGCCCCAGCGGGAGCCTCCGGCGCATGGCCGGGTTCAGACAAACAGATGGAGCGGCAGAAATGGGCAACGTGATCAGATTCGTCAGTTTGGCGGGCGCCGCCATCCTGATTCTGCTCATCATCCTGACGATTGTCTCGATCTTCGGCGGGTTCACGCACCCGCTTTCGGCCCCGCCCACCTAGACCGGCGACCCCTCACCCAGTCCAACCAGATTGAGCAGCCTGAGCGCGTTCGAGGACGGCGCCAGGCCCGGCCGTAGCCGGTAATCAAACACCATCTCGGGACCATTTGGCCCATCCACGACCTCATCGACAAGGTGGACGAGGACAGCCGCGCCCGCCAACCCGCCATCGACCAGCTCCAGGTCGTGCGTCGAGACGACTCCGATCGATCCGGTCTGCACCAGCTGCCGGATAACCGACCGAGCCGCAATCCGGCGTTCGGTGGTGTTCGTGCCGTGCAGGATCTCATCAAGCAGGTAGAGGATCGGCCCTGAACGCGCCGCGTCGACGATCTGCTTCAGTCGCAGCAGCTCCGCCATGTAGAGCGAAACACCCTCTTCCAGCGAATCCTGGATCCGCACGCTCGACCAGACCGCGTAGTTCGGCATCCGCAAGCCGGCCGCACAGACCGGGCCGCCGGCGCGCGCCAGCACTGCGTTGAGTCCCACGGCCCGGAGCAAGGTGCTCTTGCCGGCCATGTTCGATCCCGTCACGATCAGGACCGTCCCGCCTGGACCGACGGTGACATCGTTGGCGACCCGCCTGTTTACCGGGATCAGCGGGTGCGCGAGCCCGGTGCTGGTAAAGGCATCGGCGTCGGCGACGACATCCGGCCAGCTCCAGTCCGGATTCAGCGCCGCGGTATCGCCAAGTGCCGCCAGGGCCTCGGTTTCGCCGATCACCGCAAGCCAGCCGCGCAGATTCGGGCCGATTGCGGCGGCTAGTCGGCGCAACCAGGCCTCGACCAGCAGATCCCAATTGACGGCAAGTTGCAATGGAAACCAGATGATCGTCCCGGAAGGAATAACGAAGGCGAGCGCCCGATCCAGCGACGCCAGCTGGTGTGAGGCCGTTCCGTCCGCGGCAACCAGTCTCCCGCGCAATCGCTCGGTCTCCGCCGACGCACCCGGGGCGGCCTCGGCAAAGGGCAATACGGCGCGGTACCGGGACAGGGACCGCTGGTGGCTGTTGATCTGCGCGAGTTGCCCCGAATCGGGCGCGGTGAAGGTCAGGATGGCGTTGGCGACGAAGAACGGCAGCAGCCACGCAAACGGGGCAAAGCCGATGACATAGAGCACGCCGACGGTAACCGTACCGGCAGCGAACCCGAGCGCTATCAGGTGACGTGCCCCGATCCGCTTTGTGCCGGCTGATTCAATCCAGGCGAGCAATATCTCGACATCGCCTGACGGGTCACCGGCACGTGCTCCGGCCGCGGCAAGGTCCTCGCGCCATTGCTCGGATCCGGCGAAATCGCGCGCGACCTGTTGCCGTGCGTGGATCTCTGCTTCGGATGCGCCCTCGGATAACCACCGAAACAGGGTCTCACGCCCAGCCGGTGTCTGGGTCGAATCGATAAGCTGCTGCAGGGAACCATGACCGACCAGGTCCAGGTCGCGCGCATAGGGGTGATCGAGCGGGACATCGTGCGCGAGCGGTTCAGGCAGGGATCGCCAATCCCGGTGGATTCGCGCGATTGCGTGCTTCCGGAGCTGGACGCGAATCGCCGCGTCCGCTTGCCGCGCACCAAGCTGCCGATGCCAGACCAGAACCGCAAAGAAGGCGAGCGCAAACGCGGCCGCGACCAAACCCCACACCGCCGCGCCGGTACGCAGCCACCAGAAGCCGAAGCCGATCGCCAAAACGGCCAGGATCAACCGCAGGTTGGAGATTTGGTTCCAGCGGATGGTGATCGCATCGCGTGTCCGCTCGGCCTCCTGGACGCGCTGGATCAAGTGCGCTTCGAGCTCGATCTGCAATTCAGGGGAAGTCGTCAATCGTCCGCGGTCTGATCGAGGTCGTCACACTGGCCGTTGACCGGTTCGGGCGCCCAGTCGGTGAGTGCCTCGAGCACGAGCGTATTGGTCCAGTTCAGCTCGGTCGTCACCAGTTCCTGGTTCTGGCCGTTGACTGTTTGGCGCTTGGCGAGGATACCCTTGCGCACAAACTCCATGATCTTGGCCTCGATGTGTTCCGAGGGCAGAGCGCTCTTGTCGAGGAACCGCCAAAGCGTGCGGCTCATGTGGCTCTGCGTCGGCACGAAACCCTCGTGGAGTTGGCCAATGTAGGTATGAATTGCCCGTATGACGGCGATGTCGTTGTCGATGCAGGGCTCGATGATGATCTGGTCCTCTTCGCCCGCCGCGGTCACGAGATCCGGGCTGATCGAGCCGGGAATACCGCAAATCACGACCCGCCGGCCGAGCCGGTTGCGGAGCGTTGTCACCAGTCGGATGAAGTCCTTGTCGCCCGTGAAGAGTAGGAAGGTGTCAATATCGGGCCGGGCCAGGGCGGTGTTGATGATGTCGACCGCAAAGTTGAGATCGGAGCGGGAGACGACCCGTTCGCGGCCCTGGCTGTCGGTGGCCCGCTTGGCGGCAAAGTGCTGGGCCTCGAAGCCCGCCACCTCGAGCCGGGTCCGGATCGCGGCCGGATGCTGATCAAAGTCGGCATAGGCCCGGGCGACGGCCATCAGGCCGTAATTGAGCGCCTTGTCGCGCCACACCAACGGGTCCGGCTCTCGTCCAAATGAATTAATAGTGGAATATCGAATGTTTTCGAGATCTACGAAGACGGCTACTTCGTCGCGGTTCGCCGCGAGACTATTAGTGCTCATCGATAGTTCCGATCTGACTCTCTTACGTCAAACGATCGTGCGTCTCTACCAAAGCGAATACGAACACGACGATATATGCGGAGCAGGAGCCCATACCATATTGAGCGCCCGAATCGAACGCCAAGGATAGCGCACCCGAAAACGTGGCATACGCAACATTACCGTCGGATAGTATCACGTCCTGTGCTGTCGCTAAACGCTGGCCACGGCGTTGGACGCATTGAGCATTGCCGCGCCCACGACCCCCGCATTGTCTCCCAGCGCGGAGGGTACGATCGTGACCGACCTTGCCGACGTGGCGAGGGATTCTCGCCGGGCAGTCCGCTCGGCCACCTGAAAAAACAGTTCGATCGCCTCGATCACGCCGCCGCCGAGGATGATTCGAGGTGGATTGAGCAGGTTGATCACCGAGGCGAGGCCGTATCCGAGATATCTGCCGGCCTCGTGGACGATATCGATCGCCAGTTCGTCATCCGCGCGAACGGCCTTGGCCAGGTCTCCGGATCGAATCGCCGTTCCGCCGGGAGTGTCCTCGACACCCGTCAGCACATCGGACAGCACGCTCTTCTGGCCGCGTTTCAGCTCGCCCAGGACGGCCTTCGTGATCGCCGTCCGTGAGGCATAGGCCTCGAGGTGACCGCGCCCACCGCAACCGCAGATCCGGCCATTGGCGTGAATCACCATGTGGCCGATCTCACCGGCGGCGCCCGCGGCGCCGCTCACGAGCGCGCCGTTATGGACGATGGCCCCACCGATGCCGGTTCCGACGAAGACGCAAACAAAATCGGGATGTCCCCGCCCGGCTCCGAACGCCGCCTCGCCGATGGCCGCGACCTGGACATCGTTGCGCAGATTGGCCGGAATCTCGAACCGCCTGGTCAGGAGAGCGGCCATCGGCAGATCGACCGTCGACTGGCTCAAATTCGGCGCGCCGAGCAGAACGCCACGCTCGGTATCGACCTGACCGGCGAGCCCAACCCCGATTCCGCGCAGGTCCGCGACGGCAACCTTTGCTTTCTCGGCCGCCTCCTCCGCCACGCTGTAGAGCCGGTTCATCATTTGATCAGCAGAATCCCCGGCGTCCGTCTTCTTCTTGGCCGTGGCCAAAACCTCGCCGGAGTCAAGGTCAACCACGCCGGCAAGTACCTTCGTTCCGCCGAAATCGATTCCCATCGCGATGCTCATTCGCCCACCCTCTCGCCTGTCCGGTCCGAATGTCGCTACAGTACGCCAGACAGGCACGCGCGTGCGGCAGAAGGGCGACATGACCGGCATACCCATCCCGTTCACCAAGATGAGTGGCAGCGGCAACGATTTCGTGGTGATCGACAACCGATCAGGGATCATGAGCGGCCTGGATATCTCCGGGTTCACACACGCGGTGTGCCGGCACCGGGTCTCGGTCGGCGCGGACGGTGTCGTGATGCTGTCCGAACCGCCTGCTGACGATCCGTCGCTCGCCTACACGTGGCGTTACGTCAATGCCGACGGTTCGGACGGCGAGATGTGCGGGAACGGGGCAATGTGCGCTGCCCGCTTTGCGGTCCGGGCCGGGATTGCCGAGGCGCACCACCGCTTTCTGACGCCGAGCGGAATCGTCGAGGCGTGGGCTGATCCGGCGAATCCATCGGCCGCGATCGCCATTGCCAATCCTGAGCGGATCGAGGTGCCAATCGAGGTCCCGGTGAACGGGCGGGTCATGTGCTGCGTCCGGGTCGTGGTCGGCGTGCCGCACATTGTGATCCGGGTCGACGATGCCGATGCCTTCGCCGATGCCGAGACCTTTCGCGAAATCGGCCGCGCGCTCCGCCTGCACGACGCCTTTGCCCCAGCTGGCACCAACGTCAACGTGGTCTCACGGATCGACCCTGACACCTGGCGAATGCGAACCTACGAGCGCGGAGTCGAAGCTGAGACGCTTGCCTGCGGCACCGGGGCTGTAGCGAGCGCGATCGTGCTCGGTCATCAGGGGCTCGCGACATCGCCGACGCGGATCCGGACGTCGAGCGGCCGCGATCTGACTGTGACCTACGAGCTAAACGAAGGCCAGGCGACGGGCGTGCGCCTCGCCGGACACGCAGCCGTCATCTACGACGGCACGCTCACAGGCGAAGCATTCGCGGAATAGCCGGTTGTCCAGAGCCCCATCTAGCTCGGCTCAGGACTCTTCCCAGAAGACGCGGCGGAATTCATTGGAGTCGTAATAACCGACGATGTTGACGATTCGCCCCTGCGCCGCCCGGACCACCACCACCTGCTCAGACAGCAGATCGCGGCCGAGGCGGGTCGAGAACTCGCGGACGACAAACTGAATCGCCGCGCGATCCCCGCTGGCGATCACGTCGCTGACCTCCCAGTGCGCTGATGGGTATGAGGAGACGACGGTGCCGAAATAGGCGACGATGTCGTTGGCCGGGCGGATCGGCTGGCTGTGCGGCAAGGCCCGAAAGGTCGCATGCTCGGCGAGCGTCGCGTGCAGGCGGCGCGGATCCCGATCTTCGATTGCCGCGAAGAATTCCCGGGCCAGCGACTCGATAGTTGGCTGCCCCGCAGCGGGTTCGGTCATGCCGCTCCCCGCTAGGTGCGATCGCGAAGCGTAACCGGGACGATCTTGAGCATCTCGTAAAGATGCGAGCGCCCATGCTCGGCGACTCCGTCCCGCAGACCGTCCCGATCAAGTGCCAGGTCCATCTGGGTCAGGACATCTTCATCGTGCGCGATCAGCGTCTCGGCGAGGCCACGAATTTGCCAGTCATGCACGCGGCGACTCGTGCCCACCCGGAGCCAGGCTGAATCGGGCAGGCTGCGCAAGAGCGAGCACGTGCTCTGGCGCAGGCGACGGAACTCGGACTGGATCGAAAGGACGGTGCGCGTGCCATCGTAGACGGCCTGCTCCGGCGAGATCACCGGCGGCGGGATCTTGTCGAGATCCGGGTTGTTCTGCGTCGCCATCAGGTAGAGCATCGGGAAGACCCGCCGCTCCTCCTCGCGCATGGCGATCAGCAGTTCCTTGACGCTCGGTTGGCCGCGCAGCGTCGAGCGATCCATCCGCTCACGGTCATGGATCGGCGAAAGCCAGCGCGAAAGGTGATTGATCGTGAAATGAAGCCGAATGATCAGCGAATCGTTCGAGAGATCAGCGATTCGCACGTCACCGGCGGTTGGACCGGGCTGGGGACCAAGATGGGCTGCCTTGTGGATCGTCGTCGTCATCGTCTCTCTCGTGTGTGCCTCGCGCTCGGGTTAGACCGTGAGCGCCTCCCGGGCCTGCTGCAAGTGTTCGGCATCATGATCGCAGATGTGATTCGCCATCCACTGCAACGTTATCTCACCATACACCCCGTGGATGCCAACGCGCTCCCATTGCTCGGGCGTGGCCGCCTGAAGCAGTGCCACCAATTCGCCCCGAAGGGCGGCGAAATCGGCGAACGTCTCGTATGGATCCTGACCCCGGTAATCGCGCTCGATCGACCAGAGCGTATCGTCGAAGCCGGGCAACGCCGGTCGATCCTCATTCAGAATGCGCGTCGCGCGGTCGAGGTATATCTCTTCCCAGTCCCGAAGGTGGGGGATGATCTCGACAACGCCCAGCCGCCATCAAAGGCGGGGCGCATGAGCGCTTCACGATCCGCGGCTTCGACGACTGATCGCCTGAGCTCTGTCGGGAAATGCTCCAGCGCGCGCAGGATCTCGTCACGAGATCGCAGGACCTGATCCTGCTGTTCGTTATCCACTCAGACCGCCCAGTTTCCAAACCCAGCGCTCTCGCCTACCCTGCGAGCACGCGCGCACAAGCATACACAACCCTGATATCAGGTTGGACTGACGCGAATCGGTATCTTTGCCGCAGCCCATTTGTCCCCTTGCCGCTCCAAGGCCCACGCCGCCGCCTCGGGCGACGCGGCGGCGAAACTGACGATTACCAGCGCGGCATCGGGATAGTTGGCCTCCCGCAGGTCGATCCTGGAAAGCGTCGGCGGAGTGGCGGGATGGCTGTGGAAGATCGCGGCCAGACGGAGTCCCTCCTCCCGCATGGCGCGGAAGGCATCGATGACTTCAGACGGCTCCATGCGGTACCGGATAGGGGAGGCAAGTGTGTTGGTGCCGGGGAAGATGCGGGCGACGGTCAGGTCGCCGTCGTCATCTTCGGCGCACGCGAGCAGGCCACAGCCCTCGGCCGGAAGCGCCGCCCGCAGATGATCCAGCACCTGCTGCCACTGCGCTGCCGTAAACAACAATGCGGTCGGCGCTGTGCGCTTAGTATTGTCGTGACCGGGGATCAGATCAGACTCCTGTAGGCTCGGCGGCATGGTGTTAGCGGAGTTCCACTCGATGGTGCGGGCACATCTCCTTCGGCTCTTGCTTGTGGCCGCATTCTCGATTTCGCAGCTCGCCTCCGTCGCGGCCCGGAGTGATATGCCGGTTGCCTCGTCCGCGTCCCTCGACCCGGACTACGCGCCGCTGGTCGACAGCGTCGAGTCCGATTATCTCCGAACCACGGCCAATTTGACCCGGTACAAGGTCGTCGCTGAGATGACACCGGTCAGCAACCAGGCAAATGCGAGCATCGCCGGAAAATCCACGATCACCTACATCAACCACACCGGTGCGCCCCTGTCCGAAATCTACCTACGCCTCTATCCGAACTCGGCGGAATACGCGGAAGGCGGGATGACCGTCTCGCGAATTCGCGTCGACGGCCAGAAGGCTACCGGCGCGCTCGGGCAGGACGACACGCTGCTGACGATCGCGCTCCCCAAGCCTGCTGCCAAAGGTGCGACGATCACGCTCACATTCCGGTTCGAGACCACGCTTCCGACCGATCCCCGCCGTAGTTACGGCATGTTCAAGTACGACACCGATACCAATACCTATTCGCTCGCTCACTGGCAGCCACTGCTGGCGGGGTGGGACCGGGTCCACGGCTGGAATACGGATCCGGTCAGCAAGAATGGCGACCCGGTCTTTACCGAGGCGGCCGTCTTCGACGTGGAATTGACGGCCCCGACGAGCCTGGTCTTCGCGACTTCCGGCTCCGCGCTCGATCAGCATGCGGACGGCGATCTCGAAACGACCCATTACGCGAGCGGTCCGAGCCGGGACTTCGTGATGGCGGCCTCGGCCGACTTCGTCGTGACTGAAACGACCGTCGGCGAGACAACCGTTCGCTCCTTCGCCTGGCCGGGCTCCGAGGAGGGCTCACAGCGTGTGCTCGAGAGCGGGGCAAAATCGCTCAAGCTC
>Ga0164304_10000675_pt1 | contig 10230 bp, 10 predicted proteins | sample Whisoiple_217_MG_FD_110216 | JGI IMG/M metagenome (GOLD analysis project Ga0164304, IMG submission 110216) | Soil microbial communities amended with pyrogenic organic matter from upstate New York, USA - Whitman soil sample_217_MG | ecosystem: Environmental > Terrestrial > Soil > Agricultural...
ATTTGCGAGTCGCAATGGTGCTCGAACTGGCGACCAGTGCGGGAGCTTTGACGGGCGCCTATTTGGCGGGCCAACTCGCCGTTAGATGGCTTTACGTCATTTTCGGCATCGTGATGGGTTATTCGGCGCTGATGATGTTTCGTAAGCGGCACGAAGCGCTCGACGAATTCGCCGTGCACGCGCCGTGGGCCGACTACCTGAGATTGCATAGCAGTTATTACGACGAGAGAGCGGGCCGAGAAATTTTTTACCGCGTCGCCCGAACTCGTGTCGGTCTGATGCTCATGTACGTGGCGGGGGTAGTGAGCGGATTGTTAGGCATCGGTTCGGGCGCTCTAAAGGTTCCCGCAATGGACTTGGCCATGCGTCTCCCGATTAAAGTCTCGACGGCCACCAGCAACTTCATGATCGGTGTTACGGCTGCAGCGAGCGCGGGTGTTTACTTCGTTCGCGGTGACATCAATCCGATCATCGTGGCGCCCGTCGCTACCGGAGTACTGATCGGCGCGGTGGTCGGGTCGCGCTTGTTGGGGCGTCTGCACGGCACGACTATTCGGCTTGTCTTTGTCGCCGTCTTGCTCTGGGTTTCCGGCGAAATGCTGCTGAAAGGATTGCGTGGATGAACCAGCGGCATACTCATCAAGCGACTTCCGAAACGACAGTCGAAGAGAAGGTGCGCAAGGTGGAGTTGCTGATCAGCAACCTGCTACGTTTCGGTGTGCTGGCAAGTCTGGTTCTGATTATCGGCGGCACTCTGCTGTCGTTGGCGCACCATTCCGAGTATCTGACGTCGGGGGTTTCCTTTCAGCGTTTCATCGAACCAACTGATGCCGTGCCGCACAGTTTGGCCGGATTAGCGACTGGACTGAAAGCTTTCAGCGGGACGGCCATTGCGGTATTGGGAATCTTGTTGCTGATCGCCACACCGGTAGTCCGCGTCGGCGTATCCATTTTTGCATTCATCTATCAGCGTGACCGGCTTTACACTTTGATTACGGCAACTGTGTTTTGCTTACTTTTGTTGTCTTTTGCCCTCGGCAAAGTGGAGTAGCCGTAGCGCGGGGCCGGCTTCTTACTGCGGCCGATTCACGGCGATACTCGAGTCATGGAGCAAAAAACAGCAGTTCGACGGTCGATGAATCGACTTAACGGGAATACGGGATGAGCCGGTAGTTGCGGCCATCAGTCAGTTCACATTAGATCGTGCACACAGTCTCGTCGGTTTGCCGATGTTCGACGGGTCGACATCGTCCACACGGATCGCGAGCTTGCTTATGATAGGGCTGCTCGTCTTCGTGACTGCTTTTCTCATCCCGGCAGAGGTTGGCGCCGAGACTCAGCTGCGCTTTGTGACCTGGCGCTCGGAAGCCGCTCGGGTTTTCCAGCAAATCATCGCCGATTTCGAAATCAGTCATCCAGGAATTAAAGTCATCCAGGAAATCGGCCCGAGCTCCTCGACCGAATTCCATGATCTCGTTACCCAAAAACTGCGCAATCGCGATGCGGAGATGGACGTTTTTTTCATGGATGTTGTCTGGCCCGCGGAATTTGCTGCTGCGGGTTGGGCACTACCCGTGGATCGATTTTTTCCGCCCACTGCGCAAAGCGGATTTTTGGATGCGCCGGTCAAAGCCAATACTTACGGGGGACACATCTATGGCATCCCCATGTTTGTCGATGCCGGCATGCTTTACTATCGCAAGGATCTGCTGGCCAAATATCAGTTGCGCCCGCCAGATACCTGGCCCGAACTCGTGCGGCAGGCACAATTCATCATCAGCCAAGAGCGCGATCCCTATCTGACCGGTTACTCCGCGCAGTTCAAGCAATACGAGGGGTTGGTATGCAATATGATGGAGTTTATTTTAAGCAATGGCGGCGCGCTCTGGGATGAACAGCGGCTTAAAAGCGCGGTGCACACGGCTCAGGCGATGGAAGCCGTTCGATTCGTGCGCGATGACATCGTCCGACTGATCGCAAACCGCGGTATCCTGGCGTATCAAGAGTCCGAGTCCCTCGCCTTGTTTACGCAGGGAAGAGCAGTTTTTCATCGCAATTGGCCCTACGCTTGGGAAGCTTCCAATGACTCCGGTCAGTCGAAAGTAGCCGGGAGAGTGGGCGTTATGCCATTGCCGGCGTTTTCCGGCCAGAAAAGCGCGGCGACGCTGGGTGGATGGCAATTGGCCATCAGCCGTTTTTCGCGTCATCCGCAGCTTGCCTGGGAATTCGTCCAATTCATGACCAGCAGCGAGACGCAAAAGCGAATTGCGCTCGGTACCGGCCGCGCGCCGGCCCGCAAGGACCTGTACCACGATCCGGAGATCCTCAAGAGAAGCCCGCAATTCCAATCCCAATTCGAGACCTTTACTCTTGCCACGCCGCGGCCGCGTACACCGGTCTATCTGCCGCTGTCGAACATTCTGCAGCGTTACTTCAGTTCGGCCATTGCGATCGCCGATTCCAACATCGAAGAGTTGGCGCGCTCGGCGGCGCGCGACATGGACCGCGTCTTGGATCTGTTGCGCGATCGGAGAAAATCGTGACGAACCGGCAGGATCCGGTCTGGCGATTTCTGCTGCCGAGTTTTCTGTTCATCGGTGTATTTTCTCTTTACCCTATCATTGAATCTTTTCGTCTCAGTTTTTACCGGATGATATTGACGATGCCGTGGCTGGGCGCGAAATTCGTTGGCTGGGAAAACTATTGGGATCTCGCCACCGATCCGGTCGCGCGCGGCTCATTTGTCACATCTCTCTTATTCGTTGCGGTGACCACCCCGATCGAAGTGCTCGTGGGTCTCGCCATGGCGCTGGTATTGAACGAGTCGTTTCACGGGCGCGGCTGGCTTCGGGCCATTGTTCTTATTCCATGGGCAGTGCCCACCGTGGTTTCTTCGCAAATGTGGCGGTTCATCTTCAACGACCGTTACGGATTGTTTAACTATCTTATTTTCGGCAGTGCCACGCAAAATTACTGGGCGCCGCTCGCCGAGCCGGGGTTGGCTCTGGTGGCAGTCATGCTGGCAGACATATGGAAAACCAGCTCGTTTGCCGGCTTGATCCTACTCGCCGGGCTCCAGGGAATACCCGGTGAGCTTTATGAAGCCGCGGCTATAGACGGCGCGACCACTTGGCAGAAGTTTCGGCATGTGACTTTGCCGTTGCTCAAATCCGCTTTGCTTTTGGCCTTGCTGTTTCGCACCATCGACGCGCTCAAAGTTTTCGATCTGGTGTTCGTCATGACTCAGGGCGGGCCAGCAGACACGACAAACATTTTGCAATTTTACGGCTACAAGAAGATTTTTGCCGAAGGCATGATCGGTTACGGCTCGGCGATTGCGGTAGCGGTATTTGCGATATCGTTGCTCCTGTCGATCCTTTATCTACGGATGAGCGGCGCGGGAATTATCAGACGGGAACCTGCAAAATGAAAAAGCTCGCATTCGTCGGCGCCGTGCTTCTGATCGGAGCATTCACTCTGTTGCCATTCTTGTGGTTTTTCCTCACTTCCTGGAAAAGCGCCGGCGAAATCAGCGCTATCCCGCCGGTGATTCTACCGAGTTTTCGCTGGGACAATTATCGAGCCGCGATCGTCGAGTACGGTCTGCTGCATTACATCGTGAACAGCGCGGTGGTCGCGACGGCGACCACGGTCATCAGTATTTTTGTCGCGTCTCTGGCGGCGTTTGCGCTCGCACGGTTCAGATTACACTGGGCGCGGTACTATTTGATGCTATTGCTGGCATTATCGATGTTTCCACAAATTGCCATCGCCGGCCCGGTCTGGCGCCTGCTTAGCTTTGTCGGCTGGCTCAATAGCTATCAGGGCATTGTTGCCGCCTATATCGCTTTTTCGCTGCCATTTGCGGTCTGGGTGCTTACGACGTTTTTTCGGGAACTGCCGTACGATATTGAAGAAGCGGCTCTCATCGATGGCTGCACCCGCTGGCAAGCGCTGCGCCTGATCGTGTTTCCGCTGGCCGCACCGGGAATTTTTACGGCGGCGATTCTGGTTTTTATTCAAGCTTGGAATGAATTTTTCTTCGCATTGATTATCTTGACCTATCCGGCGCTACAGACGCTGCCGGTGGGCATTGCGCTGTTTCCAGGCGAGTATACGATGCCTTGGGGAGAAATTGCTGCTGCTTCGACGTTGGCGACGTTGCCGCTTGTTGCTCTGACGCTACTCTTCCAGCGGCGCATCGTCCAGGGACTTTCGGCGGGAGCCGTAAAGGGTTGAGAACAAGTATCCGGAGGAAGCGATCGGCTCTCTGACTGTTTGCCAACTATCAAAGAAATTCGGCGCTGCCGCCGTTCTCGAAGAAATTTCCTTCGAGGTGGCCGACGGTGAATTCTGCGTCCTGCTCGGTCCGTCAGGGTGCGGCAAGACGACACTGCTGCGAATTATCGCCGGGCTCGAGTCCGCCACCGGAGGGAGCGTTCATGTCGACGAGCAGCGCGTGGATCTTTTGCCACCGCGGGAGCGCGACGTTGCATTCGTGTTTCAAAACTACGCGCTTTACCCTCATATGACCGTATCCGAAAATCTCGGGTTCTCTTTGCGCCTGCGCGGCGCGCCTAAAGAAGAAACAAAAAAGCGGGTCGCTGAGGTGGCGCGGCTATTGGAGCTCGACAATCAGTTGGACCGCAAACCGCAGCAATTGAGCGGGGGCCAACGACAACGAGTGGCGCTCGGGCGCGCCATTGTACGCCGGCCCAAGCTATTTCTTTTCGACGAGCCGCTCTCGAATCTCGACGCGACACTGCGCTCCAACATGCGTGTCGAGCTCGCCCGGCTTCACGAGCGGCTGCGCTCGACCATGATTTACGTGACACACGATCAGGCCGAGGCGATGACTCTCGGTGAGAAAGTCGTCGTGCTGAATCGCGGGCAAATTCAACAAATTGGCACGCCGGCAGAGATCTACCATCGTCCGGGCAATTTATTTGTCGCCGGTTTTGTCGGTCAGCCGCAAATGAATTTCATCCAGGGCCGAGTTGCTGATGGTAGAGTTCTCGTGGCCAAATCGGGAATGAATTTGGATCTGACTCGGATTATGATCGACGACCGGCTAAAAGTTTCGCCCATCGACTACACGATCGGCATACGCCCGGAAGACCTGCGCCCATGCTCGCGCAGCGAAGCCTGGTTTGGCGGCATCGCTGATTTTGTCGAGGACCTCGGTTCGGACTGCTTCGTTCACGTTATGGCCAACGGAGAAAAGCTGATTGCCCGCGCGCCGGGACGAACGCCGATCAGAAGGGGCGATGAGGTTTTCTTACGCAGCGTTCCGGAGCGGGTGCATGTATTCCAAGGCGATAAACGCGTGGAATAGGTCTCGACTCACATCAGCGCAGCAGCCCGACATAAATCCCCGCAATGATCGCAGTGGTGATGACGCCGGCCACGTTCGGCCCCATCGCGAAGGGAAGAATGATTGCATGCTTGTTGGCGGCAAGGGCGCATTTTTGAGCGACTTTGGCGGTGGTGGGAACGCAGGAGACCCCGGCGATACCGATTAACGGGTTAATTTTCCCGCCGGAAAGCTTGTAGGCGATCAGGCCGGAAGCGATGCCGCCCAACCCTGAAAGGATAATCGAAACCAATCCCAGAACCATGATCAACAAAACGCGCGCATCGGTCACCACGTAAAAGCTGAAAAGCGCGCCCAGCACGAATCCGAGGAAAAACGTAGAGCCGGTCAGCATCACTTCATCCAGAAATCGCTGGTAGCGCGGCAAGTCCGCTTCGCGAACCATCACGCCGATAAAAAACGACGCGAACAGCGGCGCCGCGACCGGGAACAAAATCGAAAGAACGGCGGCGGCAAGCACAGAAAAGATCAGTTTTTGCCGTGCAGATACCTTGGGAATCGAATGCAAGTCCATGGCGATGCCCTGGAGGCTTTTGGGAATAATGAGCTTGATCATATAGGGATAGAGCGCATAGGTGATGCTCAGATAAACATAAGCGACTACTGAAATCGGGACGAACAGTTTTTTCGCAAGCTCGAGGGAAGTGAACAAAACCATGGGCCCGTCGGCACCGCCGACGATAGCGATGGCGGCCGCTTCTTTATAGTTAAAACCGAGGCCAACCGCGAGGGGAAAGGTCAAAATCGAGCCTAGCTCTGCGCCGATGGCGATCAGGAGACTCGTCAGAGGCGACGCGATCAAATAATCGAGCGGCGTAATTACGCCGATGCCCATGAAGACGAGACAGGCGATCAGGCCGTTGGAAAACATCAGATTGTAAATCGGCTGGAGAAAAAAGATTTGCATGCTGTTAACGACTTTTTCGGGGTCGGCGAGCATGGGATCGACGAACAGGTTGGCGAGCTTTCCTTCGATGGTGAGGGTCGCGCCGTTTACCAAAACCATAGCGAGCCCCATCGGCATCAGCACCATCGGGTCGAGAATGTCTCGGGCGCTCAAGTAGATCAGGAGAAATCCTGTACCGATCAAAGCCAGGCGGATCAGAATGGTTTGGGCATCCATCTGCCCAAAAGTCGAAAGGCCTTCAAAGATATGCGCAGCTTGCGTTAGCACGATGCGCCTCCGTTTGGTGATGTAGCGATTCGCATGACGGAAAAGACTTCTCGCTGACGCTCGAAATGACACACGTTGATCAACCGGAAAGGAAATTGGGAATTTTCCGAAAGTAGAACACCAGCTCAAGGCGTAGATTTCGCACGGTCGCTCGAGACCCAACGGATTGTTACGATCACGAGCCAGACCAGCAGCGTCACGGCAATACTAAGCCCATAAACTCCCATGACATATTCCAATGCCACCAACATTCTTCCTCCTGTGGCGGAGTTAACAATCCAACCTGCTGGAAGTTCAATCTGACCGGCAAGTCGGGACTCTGCTACGTCCGGAAATATAGTGTCGACGGGAATGTTACGGTCGTAGGAGCCGCAATATATCACGGCGAAGCTGATTCACAATCGGCGCAAGCCGTGCAGGCAGAGCCAGGGTGCAGGCAGTCTTGGAGTGACTCCCGGAGAGGAAACTCGGACCCCCGCATCACTGCAATTTCTTAATGCGAAGTTGCCGGCAAGCCGCTCGCTTGAGCGACGATGTTGTCGAGGCTCTGGTCGAGGTCGAGGGGTCGGTTAATGCGTTTTTCGTCACGCTCAGGGATCAGCGCATAAATTTCCAGGCGGTTTCCTTCGGGATCGAGAAAATAGCAAGACACCGTATTGCCCATTTCTTCGTACGCATGGCTGACGCAGTGATCGATCGTTACGCCGAGCGCTTTGAAGCGTTCGTAGTACTCCTTCACGTCTCCAGGCGTATCCACACGCCAGGCGATATGGGCAATGATTTTGGCATTGCCCTCGCGTCCTTTCGTGAGGGCGAGTTGATGATCCTCGATTTTGGGGTCAGGTGTGAGAAACACCATACGACCCGGGTACTCGCGATATTTGACGAGCCCGAGAACGTCCCGATAAAAGGAGACCATTTTTTCCAGGTCATTGACGTGAAGCACCACATGGCTGAGTCCTTTGATCGTCGGCATAGTTCCTCCTCGCTCGGTCTTAGCTACACATCTGACTTGGAGCCGGTTTAAAAGTCGTCTCTCCGGAAAGTTATCCGATCAATTTAGGATCTGTCAATCGAAACTGCGCGGGAGCAATTTGCTTTCTGCGTGAACGGGCCTTAACATATGCGAATTCTTTGAAGAGGAAAGTTTACCGCGGGTGATTGCCGCCTAAGCGCCGGTTCGTCAGCAGTCAATGCGTCCGGGAGGAAACGAGATTTGAAGAAACGAGAGATCGGATTGATCGAAGGATTCCTTCTATGTTTATTTGACTCGCATACGGTTCGGCTGCAGACGAGCCAATGGAAACGAGGACTTCTGGTATTTAGCAGCGGTGTCTGCATCGAGCTTGCTGCGCTGCCTGTTTTAGCTGGTCTGATCGGTTGGGAATTCCCATGGTTTGCCTGGTTGTTGACCGCATTTTTCGGACCCCTCGGGCTACTTGGTTTATATGCCAGCAAGTTCGGTGATGACCGCCTCGTCGAATCGCTGCTGGTCATTCCAAAGCTGGATCTCGGTCTCTAGGGTCATGGCAGAATGAGCAATCTTGATTCGCGGTTTTCCGCCTGCTAGCTGTGATTACCGGGGTCACGGTGACGGTCGATAACAAAACTTTCTCCCTGCATCGCTGGTCTGGTTTCATTACCGCGGCGCTCTTCCTGACGTTCCTGATTTACTCAACGCCCCATCAAGTTCATCACGTTTTCGACCACCTTCAGTATTCCGAGCAAGATTCTGATCATCACAACAGCACCGATCAGCGGCCTGCCGGCAAACAGAACTCGACCTGCGTCTTCGAGTCGGTTGCGAGCCGTTGCCATGCAAATGCCACTTCATTCGTTGAGCTGTTGGGAATCGCGGCTCCAGTACAGTTTTTCCTGGGAATTGCGAAAAGCCCCGGTCATCAGCGATTTATTCCAGCCATTTTCCAAATTCGTGCTCCTCCTGCTTCTCAACTAGTCGCACAATTCTAAAGCTAGCCAGTTTCGCTGTTTCGACATAAGTCCTGCCGAACTGGCGAAACCAATAATTACCCGGTGCTGCGTATAGGGTCGGGGAAAACTGGCCCCATACGAAGCGTCTCTGCTCGATACGGAGAGATTGTTATGAAACCTCGGTGTTCGACCGTTTGCCTCGGCGCATTCACTAGCCTTTGGTTTTTTATCATTGCGCTTGGCTCCGCGGTCCCGGGGCAAGCTGTCGATTCTGGGCCGTTGGCCTTCAACCCAGAAGTGCAGTTGGGCCGGCGCAGTAACAACCCCTCCACACCCTTTTTGCGCCTTGCTCCCGATGGGCGCTTGTTTGCGGTTTGGACCGAGGACGACAAGCGGGATATGGCGATGACAAAGCGGGAGATCGCCGCGCCTCAACATGAATCGCACATGAAAATGACAGCGTCGCCGATGCGGGTCGCTTTGCTCGCGTGGTCAAAGGACGGCGGCAAAACGTGGACGAGTCCGAAGCAGGTTAATTCCGCGGTAGAAGCGATCGAAGGCGAGGAAGGCGGGCCGCGACTCGCTTTTGGCAAAAATAACCGGGCTTACGTTGTCTGGTCGGTTCCGAACGAAAAGGGCGATAAGACTAGGGCGAACATTCGGTTCGCCATGGAGGACGGTAAGGGCGGCTTCACGCCGGCCAAGACATTAAACGAACTGAAAAATACCGCTCGGTTTCCGATTATCGAAACCATGGCGGACGATTCTTTGTTGGTCGGTTGGATCGACAGACGAGTCGATAACCCGATACCGCGTTCGCTTTACCTGAAGCGGCTCAGCGCGAAGGGTGACGAGTTGACGGGCAGCTATAAGATTGGCGGCGGGCTTTGCGAGTGCTGCCGATTGGGCATCGCTTTCGCGGACGGTGGAAAAACAGTTTACGTCGCCGATCGGCAGGTGAGCGAGCAACAGATTCGCAATCACGCGCTGCGTAAGTCGACGGATGGCGGCCAGACATTTGGCGAACCGGTAGAAATCAGCGATGACGGTTGGCAAGTGGCCGCCTGCCCGCATTCGGGTCCCACGATTGGAATAGACGGCCGCGGCTATCTCCATGTGACCTGGTTCACGCTCGGCCGCTCGGAAAAAGAAGCTGGGATCTACTATTCGGTATCGAAGGATGGCGGCCAGCACTTTGCGCCGCGGCAGCTGGTGCAGGCCAACACAGCGCCGGAAATTCTGCACACGACACTCGCGGTGGCTGCCGACGGGACAGTTTACTTGGCATGGGAAAATCTCGACGATCAAAACAAGTCACAAATTTTCATGCGCAGCCTCGCGCCGGATGGAGAAACTTGGAGATCCATCCAACAGGTCAGCCGAACGGCTGGCAATGCCAGCAGGCCGATGCTCGCGCTCTCACAAAAGTTGCTCCATGTGGCATGGACGGAAACCGAGGGAGAAACGTCATGGATTTCGACGAGAACCGCACCGGTCGTCAAATGAAGGGAGGTCGCTCGCAACGCGCACGATATCTTTTTGTTGCGAGCGCTGTTGCGTCCACTCTGTGGCTCATTGCCGGACCGTATGGACCGGCAGTAACGTGCGCGCAGCCTGAACATACGACGTCAATCACTGCGCCTGCGATCGGGGCGCAGGCTGTAGATTTCGAGTTGAAATTGCTCGACGGCAAATCGGTTAGCCTGCAACAATGGCGCGGTAAGCCGGTGGTCATCAACTTTTTCGCAAG
>Ga0164304_10000676_pt1 | contig 10225 bp, 7 predicted proteins | sample Whisoiple_217_MG_FD_110216 | JGI IMG/M metagenome (GOLD analysis project Ga0164304, IMG submission 110216) | Soil microbial communities amended with pyrogenic organic matter from upstate New York, USA - Whitman soil sample_217_MG | ecosystem: Environmental > Terrestrial > Soil > Agricultural...
TGGATCGTCGGGCAGTGGAACCGTTGCCCGCCACCACAATCGCCGCACGAACTCGCCGGTCGAGGTGTCGTCGGTGATCCTGATGTCGATCTCGTCCAACGGCATCGACGGCGCAGGCCCTGCAGGGCCCGTGCGGGGCAGCGAGTCGGGATCGCCAGGCATGTCGGGCCGGTGCCCGTGTTCGGGGCCGGGCAGCTCGGCGGCGAACGACACCGTGGCCGTCGTCAGCATGCGCCCGTCCTGGCTCGAGTCGACGCGGCGCGCGGCAGCGGTCCTGCCGTCGAACACCCGCGTCACCGTGTACTCGATGGGGTCGCCGGCTTCGCCACCGCGCAGGAACTGCAGGTGCAAATTGGTCGGCGGCCGGTCGGCGTCGACGGTGTGGCGCGCGGCGGCCAGGCCCTGAGCGACGAATTGCCCACCGTATGCACGCTTTCCGGCTGGCCCGCTTGCGGGCCCGACCCATGTATCGGCGTCAGCGCCCGGCGCCACGTCGAGCAGCTTCAGCAGCGCGCTCATGCCACGGTACCCGAATCCGTGAGACGGTCGATTTCGTCCGGAGTCATCCCCAGCCACTCGCCAAGCACCCCGGCGGTGTCGTCGCCGAGCGCCGGTGCGGCGACGGCGGGCGGGTACGCGCCGTCAATCTCCAATGGCAGACCCGGCGCCAGGTACTGCCCGACCCTGGGCTGGTCGAGCGGGGTGAACATCGGGTTGGCGGTCACCCGGTCGTCGGAGGCCGTTTCGGCGAAGGTGCGGTATCGGTCCCACAGCACGGAGGTGGCCGAAAGCGCCGCGGTGATCTCGTCGGCACTGTGTTGTGAGAACCACTCGGTGAACAAGCCGGACAGCGCGTCGCGGTGGCGGTACCGCTCACCCTCATCGGTGAAGTCTGCGTCAAGTGTGTCAGCAAGCGCTGCAACGGCTTTCGTCGTCCCGGTGAGTTCGGTCAGGCCGCGGAAGTGCCGTCCCGTCAGTGCGACGATCATGAACGACACCCCGTCACTGCTGGTGAAGTCCTGGCCGTACTGGCCGTACACCGAGTTGCCGATACGCTGCCGCGCGGTGCCGTTCACCATGACCTCGGTGAAGAAGCTGAGGTTGCCCGCGGTGGCCAGCGCCACGTTTTCCAGCGGAATGCCGATCCGCTGCCCCTGACCGGTCGCGTCGCGGTGCCGCAGCGCGGCGACGACAGCCAGCGCCGCGTAGAGGCCGCACGCGACATCCCACGCGGGCAGAACATGATTGACCGGAGTGGCGAGCTCAGCGGGCCCCGTCACCATCGGAAATCCGATCCCCGCGTTGACGGTGTAATCCACCCCGGTGCCGCCGTCAGCTCGGCCGGACACCTCGACGTGAATCAGGTCGGGCCGCAACCGAGTGAGTGTGTCATACGAATGCCATTGCCGTCCTGCGACATTCGTGATCAATACGCCGCTGTCGGCGATCAGCCGCTGCACCAGGTCCTGGCCTTCCTGCGAGCGCAAGTCGGCCGCCACGGAGCGCTTGCCTTTGTTCAGGCCCGCCCAATAGATGCTCTCGCCGTCGTCGGTGACCGGCCACCGGCGGTAGTCGGCGGCACCGCCGATCGGGTCGACGCGGATCACCTCGGCCCCGAGTTGGCCCAGCGTCATCCCCGCCAACGGCACCGCGACGAAACTCGAGATCTCGACGATCCGCACCCCGGCCAGCGGCCGAGTCGCATCGGGTTTACCAATCATTCGGCTAAGTGTAGGTACTGGGTAGCCGTTGACTCTTATAGCCGATCACCTGGGATTACTACATCGCGGCGGCCATCGCGATATGGCCCTCGTAACCGAACGATTCCGCCATCGCCCGATATCGATCCACCAACTCCCGGTAGGTGGACTCGTCGCCCTGCGCATGTGCGAGCACCGCCCGCAACCGCAGCACGACCACATCGAATACGACAACTCCCGAACTGGTGGATACGGCGGCGAGCCGCGCAATCGCGGTCTTCGCATCGACCAGATCGGAATCAGTGCCGCGCCGTAGCAGCGACTCCACCAGCACCATCACGGCCAGCCCGAAGTACGCGATCGCACCCGCGCCGAGTTCCGCGTTTACATAGGGCCGGGAAAGTTCGATGGCACCGTCGAGATCTCCGGACCTGGCTTTCTGCCTTGCGAGCTCAACGTCGATAAACGGCAATACCGGATGACTGAAACGCTCGCGCAGAGTGTCGCCGCGGACCTTCGCCAGAAGGGCAACGCCGGCATCACGCTCGGGACCATCCTGATACAGGAGCGCGATGCCTCGTACGTTTTCTGCCATGATCAGCGCGAGGTCGTCGCCGGACTCGTGTGCGGCCGCAAGCGCCTCGGCGGTTTCGCGCAGGGCGGTCGCATCGGATCGCACCACCCCATAAGGTATCGCGGTGATGTAGGCGTAGAAGACCACACCCGCCAGCGTCATCCCGCCAAGTGTTCGGGCCATCGCGATGGCTTGGCGTACATCGTCTTTCCCGGCTGGAACACCAGACCACCATCGGGCTTGGCCACGCATGATGAGGGCTATCGACAACGGTGATCCGACGATCAGGTTCCCTCGCCTAGCGTCGCCGTCGGCAAGATCTATGACGCGCTGCGCCAATCGCAGAACTTCCTCGTTCTCTGAGCACTGCAACTTGGTGGCAAGCGCCGCGAAGGACAGTCCAACGGTCAACTCGGGGTCGTCGATCGCCTCGAGCAGCCGAGTGTGCTCGGAGGCAAGTTGAGATGCCTCCCGGTAGCGGGCGTTCGTGAAAAGCTCCATCAGAAGACCAGACATCCCTACTGCCAGCGAGCGCTTGTCGCCGGCCGCTTCGCAAAGCTCGCGCAGTTCGTCGAAGCCGGTGTCGGCGCCACTGCCGCCGACACGCCACGCACTTCCACTCAGCAGTGTGCGCGGGGCGATGCGCATCGCCGTGCGATCCGGTGCATCTTCAGGCAATCGATCGGCAACCTGGCATGCTCTTCGCCAGCTTGCCTGCGCAGCAGCGATGTCGCGGTTGGTCAACCATGTCCCGGCCCGCATATGCCACGCATATGCAGCGCGCAGATCTTCCGCAGCTTCCAGGTGCTCGGCGATCAGCGCCGCGTTCTCGTCTGCGGAACCGGGATCGCCTCGCTCGATCACTTCCGCCAGGCGCCGGTGCAACGTTGCGCGATCCGCTTTCAGCTGCGACTTATAGGCGACGGTTCGAATCAACGGATGGTGGAATGCATATTCTGCGCGTGGGGTGAACCTCACCTGATCGATCAGTTCCGCCTGCACCAATTCGGTCAGCGCGATATCACCGACCAACTCGGCAGGCAGGTCGGCGTCAAACCGCAATCCGATCACGGCCGCCGCATTCAGCGTCTGTTTGGCGACTCCATCCAGTCGGTCGATGCGGGCCGCGATCGCCGCTTGCAGCGTGGCCGGCACGCTCACCTCGGTGGGCCGACCGGGGCAGACATATGCTCCGCGTCGACCATGCAGTATCTCGCGGTCAGCGAGATCACGGACGATCTCCTGTGCGAAAAACGGATTACCGGCGGCGCGCTCGGCGATCTGCCCGGTCAATCCGGCCGCCGACGTGTCCGGCCCCAACAACTCGCCGATGAGGGCCGCCGATTCCGAATCATTCAGGGGCGCAAGAGTGATCATCTGCGCGCCCGGCGTCCTGCTGAGCGCCCCGCAGTAATCAGGCCGGTACGTGACCAACACCAGCGAATGGGTCTGCGGGATGACTGGCAGGAAATCCGCAACCATCGACTCGCTCACCTGATCGATCCAGTGCGCATCCTCGATGACGTAGACCGCCGGCGTTGACCGCGCCAACGAGGCCCCGTTGACGAGCGCTGTAAGTCGACGACGGCGAGCGTCGGGTGCAATATCGGGGGGCGAGACCATGGGGTCGCGGATGCCGAGCAGGTCCTCCAGGAGAAGTAGATCCTCGCCCTGTGGACCAACGACTTGTGAGCGCAGTCGCGCACGCGCCGCTTCGTCGTCGGCCAGCTCATGCAGCCCGAATGCGGCACGTAGCAGCCGGGCTACCGCTTGGAACGGAATCTCGCTGGCATGAGACTCACAGAATGTCCAAAACACCGGTACGCCACGGCTGGCCGCGAGTGCCGTCGTTTCGGCGACGATGCGACTTTTGCCGATTCCCGGGGGACCCACCACATCGATGACGCTGCCGTGGCCGTCGATGGACCGCTCCAGCACCCCTTCCACCGCCGCCATCTCCCAGCGCCTGCCAACCAACGTCGTTGCCACGCGCCCGCTGATTCCGTGGTGCGGTCCGATTCCCAGCAGTCGCCTCGCGTGAATCGGCGTCGCAAAGCCCTTGATGTGCAGTGTCTCTACCTCACCGAGCACCGCGGAATTGACTACCAGTCGCGCCGTCGACTCGCTGAGCGTGACGCCGCCAGGTGGTGCGACGGATTCCATCCGCTGGGCCATCCCCACTTGCTCACCGATTGCGGTGTAGCCCAATGGTCCCGAACCGATCTCACCAACGATGACCTCACCTGAGTTCAGTCCGATCCGCAGCTTCAACGTGACCGCGTCGGATCGCTCAACTTCTGCCGCGAGCGCCTCCGTCTCCTTCTGGATGTCCAGCGCAGCCAAGCATGCACGGATTGCGTGATCCTCGAGCGCAATCGGCGCCCCGAACACCGCCATGATGCCGTCGCCGGTGAACTTGTCGACGGTGCCGCCGTAGCGCTGGACCACAGCCGCGGAACTCTCGACCAGAGTCGTCATGATCTCGCGCAGCCGCTCCGCGCCCAGCGCGGCCGCCACCTCCATAGAGCCCACGACGTCGGCGAACAGCACGGTCACCTGTTTGAACTCGGCATGGCTCTCCCGCGCAGAAAGTGGGGATCCGCAAGCGTCGCAGAACTTGGCGCCTGCGCGAGAGGCTTCGGCGCCGCAAGACGTGCACACAAGTCCGGCTGCAGTCACGCCAGCCCTCCCCCGTCGGTCCGGCTAAGCATAAAACCGCACTTGCCGAGGTGAGGGGTTATTGACGCCCGCGCTCAGCGGGCGAGCTTCACGGCTGCGGCCTCGATCGTGTCTTCTGACAGCAACACTTCTAGCGCCGCATCGCCCAGCGGGATGAAGCTGTCCTTGCTGGCCACGCGCTCCACAACCCCGGTGTAGCCGTGCTCGAGCAACTCAGCGAGCACGCCTTCGCCGACCCCGCCCGTCGCGCGGGTCTCGTCGACGATCAGCACACGTCCAGTCGCGCCGCCCTCGCGAATCATGTCGTCCACCGGCAGTGGAGCCAGCCACCGCAGGTCTACGACGCGCGCGCTGATGCCCAGAGATTTCAGTCGGCGGGCCACCCGCAGGCTCATCCGCAGCCCGTTGCCGAACGTCAGGATCGTCAGATCCGTCCCGTCGCCGTAGGTGCGCGCACGGCCGATCTGCACCCCGGCCTCCGGATAGGCCGCAAGCCAGCCGTCGTCGCCCTCGTTGTGTAGATCGCGCGTGTGGTAGAGCGCGATCGGTTCGAGGAAGACGCACACCACACCCGCGGCTTTCGCCGCGGCGGCGCAGGTGTGAAGCATTGCCGCGGCATCGTCGGGGCGCGCCGGCGATGCGATCACAACTCCGGGGATGTCGCGGATCGCGGCAATCGAGTCGTCGTTATGAAAGTGGCCGCCGAAGCCCTTTTGATATCCGTACCCGGCCACCCGGACCACCATCGGATTGCGGTATTGCCGATTGGAGAAGAACTGCAGCGTCGCACCCTCGCCGCGAATCTGGTCCGCGGCGTTGTGAAAGTAGGCCAGGTACTGGATCTCGGGGATCGGCAGCAGCCCGGACACCCCGGCGCCGAGCGCGAGGCCAAGGATCGACTGCTCGTCGAGCAGGGTGTCGAACACCCGCGCCGAACTGGTCTTGCCGCGAAGGCCACGGGTGACGCCATATACACCACCCTTGCGGGCGACGTCCTCGCCGAAGATCATCGCCTCCGGGTAGCGGTCCAGGATGTCGTGCAGCGCACGATTGATCGCGAGCGCAAGCGTCAACGGTGCATCCGGCTCGCCGGACCTCACCGCCGCGGCCAGGGACGCGGGGGACGCGGCGACGGCCTCCTCCAGGCCGTCCTGCAGTGGCTTCATCACCGCTGCCGCGCCGTCGAGCTGTGGCAGATTCCCGACCTCACCTGCGAGCCCAATGACGTTGGTGCGCTTCGCCTCATAACGGTCAAGCACCTGCCCGGGAGTCAGCACACCAGCATCGATCAACGCTTTCGCGGTGCACAGCACCGGATCCCGGTCGAAATCGGCGGCAATGTCGTCGGGGCGGCGATAGGCGGGTTCGTAATCCGAACCGGCATGTCCCATCAGCCGCACCATCCGCAGATGCAGGAATGCAGGGCTACGGTGTACACGCACCCAAGAGGCGGCGGCGGCCGCGGCGTCGAACGTCGCCGCAACGTCGGAGCCGTCGGCGTCGAAATACCGCAGCCCGTCACGGTTTCCGTAGGTGTATTCGATCCATCCCCTGGGTGTTTTGACGCTGATGCCGATCCCGTTGTCCTCGCAGACGAATAACAACGGCATCGGCACACCTTGATACGCCGAGTGCAGCGCAGCGTTGATGGCGCCGACCGCGGTGGAGTGGTTCACCGACGCGTCGCCGAAGCTGCACACCGTGATCGCGTCGTCGGGCCATGGACAGGCCACGCCCAGCTTTCTGCTACGCGCGATCGAGAAGGCAACGCCGATGGCCCGCGGAAGGTGCGATGCGATGGTCGAGGTCTGCGGAATGATGTTCAGGTCGTGGCGGCCGAACACCTTGTGCCGCCCGCCCGCGATCGGTTCCTCGGTGGCCGCCACCATCCCCAGAAGCACGTCGCGCAACGGGTCTCTGCCGCCGACCTGGGCGGCGCGGGCGAGGAAGAACCCACCGGAGCGGTAGTGCAGCAACGCGGGATCGGTGGGCCGTAGCGCGGCCGCCACCGCCGCATTGCCCTCATGCCCCGACGAGCCGATGGTGTAGTAGCCCTTGCCCTGTGACCGCAACCAGCGGGCGGCCAGATCGAGATGGCGGTTGCCGAGTTCGGCGTCGAACACCGCCAAGCACTGGCCCACGGTCAGCGATGAACTTTCGCGCAACGCATCGTCGGGCGAGTGCTCCCCCGCCGATCCGACCAGTGCGGAGACGGTAGTGGTGAAATGCTCATCGATCGATTCGGCCAACCGGACTCCTGGACTAGGGACTTATTGTCGGGCGTACCAAGACGTTTCGGACGAACGCCACGATCTGCGCGGCACCGGCGCGCTCGGGGTCCTGATCAGGGTCGTAGATCGCGAGACTGCCGCCGACACATGACAGGGGTCCGGCGAACAGCGCCATGACGAGGTCGGTGAGCTGGTCCCACGTCAGGCCGCCGGGTTCGTCGTCGACGTCGGGCAGGCCCTGGGCCGGGAACTCGACAGGATCGAGCACGTCGAGGTCGATGTGCAACCACCACCGGTCCACGTGGCGGGACAGCTGCTCGATTGCCTGGCGTCCGGTGCCTGCTGGATCATCCGCGACTTCCGCGAGCGGGGCCAGCCACACCCGGGAATCGGCGAGCGTGCCGACGTTGAACTGCCGCCGCCACTCGTCATCGCGCGGACCGAGGATCACAAGCTGTTCAGGCCGCAGCGCGGGCAGGCGGTCGCCCAGCTCGCCGGTCAGCAGTCGGCCGGTCAACCCGAGCAGCAGCCCGATCTCGGTGTTGGCCGCCTCGCCATCCTCGGACACGTCCAGAGGCATGGTGTCTTCATGGCCGTCGATGAACACCAGCCCCACGTCGCCGACGTGGTCGCGCAGGCCGGTCACGATGCCAAGCAGGGTCGAGCAGTCGCCGCCGTAGACGAACGGGAACCGGCGCGCACCCACCACTTCCCCTACCTTGCAGTTGAGGGCATCGGTCATGGCCAGCAGCGCTCGTTCGTTGATAAGGCTCGTCGACGGGCCACGGGCCGGATCCGGATCGGGCAGTACCAGGTCGTCGTCGTCGATCACATGGTGGTGGTCGAAGGCATCGCGCAGGCCGGCGTCGCGCAGCGCACCCGCCGCGCGGGCTTGATGTCCGGCACGCCCATAGCCGTCGAACGGAACCCCGATCAATTCGATGTCGGAGATTGTCTCGCTCCTCACGTCCGCGCTAGCTCGCTCAGCTCCCGATGACCAGGGCGCTGCCACCGGATCCGGTCAACAACACGCCACGGTCAGCATCGATGCTCACACCCCGAACATAGGTCGAATAGGGCGTGGAGCACACCCCGCGCAACGAAGCCGTCACTTCGGGCGCGAGCTCGACAGGGATCAAATGAGTTCGATGGCGTCGGCGATCGAATCCAGCACGCGGCCTGGACGGAACGGATACCGCTCGATGTCAGCGACGGTGGTCGATCCGGTGAGCACCAGGATCGTGTCCAAGCCGGCCTCGATGCCGGCCACGACGTCAGTATCCATCCGGTCGCCCACCATCATGGTGCTCTCCGAGTGCGCCTCGATCCGGTTGAGCGCGCTGCGGAACATCATCGGGTTCGGCTTGCCGACGAAGTACGGTTCGCGGCCGGTGGCCTTGGTGATCATCGCCGCGACCGACCCGGTGGCGGGCATCGGACCCTCCGCCGACGGACCGGTGACGTCCGGGTTGGTGGCGATGAACCGCGCGCCGCCGAGGATCAGTCGAATGGCCTTGGTGATGGCGGTGAACGAATACGTCCGAGTCTCGCCGAGCACGACGAAGTCGGGGTCAACATCGGTCAGCGTGTAGCCGACCTCGTGCAGCGGGGTGGTGAGACCGGCCTCGCCGATGACATACGCCGACCCGCCAGGCAGCTGATTGTTGAGGAACGACGCGGTGGCCAGGGCAGAGGTCCAGATCGAGGCCTCGGGCACGCTGAGGCCGGAGCGAGCCAGCCGGGCGGAGAGGTCACGGGGGGTGAAGATCGAGTTGTTCGTCAGCACCAGAAACGGCCGCTCCCGCTCCACCAGCCGCTGCAGAAATTCGGTGGCACCGGGAAGGGCGTGTTCCTCGCGTACGAGCACGCCGTCCATATCGGTGAGCCAGCACTTCGGTGTTGAGCGCACGGGTCCAGCCTAGGCTGGTCCGCATGAGTGGGACGTCGATACGACGAGCCGCGACGGCCGACCTGACCGAGATTCGACAGTTGATCGACGACGCATATTCGAAGTACATCGAGCGCATCGGCCGGCCTCCGGCCCCAATGAACGCCGACTACGCCGCCGCGCTCGAGCATTCCCGGGTGTGGGTGCTCGAAAGCGGCCAAGCCATTGTCGGCGCGCTTGTGACGGAGGACCGCGGCGACCACCTTCTGCTGGAGACGATCGCGGTCGCGCCCGCCGCCCAGGGCAGCGGCCATGGTCGGCAGCTGCTTGACCGCGCGGAGCGCGATGCGGCCGAACTCGGATTCTCCGAGGTGCGGCTGTACACAAACGAAGCGATGACGGAGAACCTGTCCTTCTATCCCCGACATGGGTACCACGAAACGGGCCGCGCACTGCAGGAGGGCTTCCGGCGCGTCTTCTTCTCAAAGACAGTAGGCAACGACCATGTCGGCGACCTGCCCGACGGGGACCGTCGTGACCACCTCGAGAGTGGCGGCCTCCCGCAATAGCGGTTCAACCGTCTCGAGGTATTCGAGTGTCTCGGCGATCTGCGCCGGATCCTTGCCGTACGGATTGGAGGTTCGCGTCCTCAGCCGCTCGACGAGCACCTCGGCCGGGGCGCTGAGCAACACGATGTGGTCGAAAGCGGATAGAACACAACCTGATTGCGCGTCGTGCCCGATACGATCAACGGGCCGCCTTCGGCCAGCAGAGCGGCGATGCGGTCCTCCCACCACAGCCGCTCACGTCGACGGTTTCGTGGTAGTCGCCGTAGTCGGTGTCGACGGTGCGATAGTCACGCCGCGCCAGCTCCTGCAGCAACGACGACTTGCCGACACCCGACATCCCGGTGATCAGTACCCGCGCCACATTGTCATTGTTGCGGGTCGTGACTCGATCCCGGCGAGCCGAGCGGCTGAGTGGTCGCCGTATCTGCGGCGCCGGCGCCGGCCGGAACCGGCGTTCTGGGTTGCGGTTTCAGGAACTGATAGTCGCCGCGGGGGTAGACGACTTGCGGCCACCAGAACCACCGGCCCAGCATGGTTGCGATCGACGGCATCAGCAGCGAGCGCACGATCAGCGTGTCCACCAA
>Ga0164304_10000677_pt1 | contig 10210 bp, 10 predicted proteins | sample Whisoiple_217_MG_FD_110216 | JGI IMG/M metagenome (GOLD analysis project Ga0164304, IMG submission 110216) | Soil microbial communities amended with pyrogenic organic matter from upstate New York, USA - Whitman soil sample_217_MG | ecosystem: Environmental > Terrestrial > Soil > Agricultural...
CTGGACGGTCAAATCCGGCCGTCTTGAAAGATCAAATATCTGCCAATCGTGCAGAACGCCTCTCGCGGGGTTTGTACGGTCAGGACAGCGGTCACGGAACCGAACCGTTCAATGGAACCGGTTTCGACCAAGGTTTAACCGGAGGAAGACGCTAATGCGCAAATGGATTCTCGCGGCGGCTGCGGCCGCTATTTTCGTGGCTCCCGGCATTGCAAGCGCGCAAGCGCCGATCGTGATCAAGTTCAGCCATGTGGTTGCGCCGAACACGCCAAAGGGCAAGGGCGCCGACAAGTTCAAGGAACTCGCTGAGAAATACACCAACGGCAAAGTGAAGGTTGAGGTCTATCCGAACTCGACCCTCTACAAGGACAAGGAAGAGCTCGAGGCGCTGCAGCTCGGCGCCGTGCAGATGCTCGCGCCGTCGAACTCCAAGTTCGGCCCGATGGGCATCAAGGACTTCGAAGTGTTCGATCTGCCGTTCATTATTCCGAACCTGGCATCGCTGCGAAAGGTGACCGAAGGCCCACTCGGCACAAAGATGCTCAAGCTGCTGGAGCCCAAGGGCATGATCGGTCTGGCCTATTGGGACAACGGCTTCAAGCAGATGAGCGCCAACAGGCCGCTGCGCATGCCGGAAGACTACAAGGGTCTCAAGTTCCGCATTCAGTCATCCAAGGTGCTTGAAGCCCAGTTCCGCCTGCTTGGCGCGATCCCGCAGGTGATGGCGTTCTCGGAAGTCTATCAGGCGCTGCAGACCGGCGTCGTGGACGGCCAGGAAAACACGCCATCGAACATCTACACCCAGAAATTCCATGAAGTGCAGAAGTACACGACGCTGACCAATCACGGCTATATCGGCTATGTCGTCGTCGTGAACAAGAAATTCTGGGATGACCTGCCGGCCGATGTCCGCAGTCAGCTCGACAAGGCGATGAAGGAGTCGACCGCTTACGCCAACAAGATCTCCGAGTCGGAGAATGCGGAAGCGCTGGACGACATCAAGAAGTCGGGCAAGACGCAGGTCATCGTTCCGACCGGCGCCGAGATGGCGGCGATGCAACGGGCCATGGACCCGCTCTATCAGGACATGGCCGCCCGCGTCGGCAAGCAGCTGATCGACGACGTCCGCAAGACGGCGCAGGGTGTCACCAACTAGAATAAGAATGGCGGGCCTCGGCGGAATGCCGGGGCCCGTTTTCTTTCCAGGGGTAGGGGATTGCAGTGTCTAGCGATGCGCGGCGGCCGTGGGGACGGCAGCCGTTGGCAAACAGCGAATTGCCGCCTGCGGTTTCCCGCCAGCCCCAGATGCGTGTGCAAACGCCTGCCCAAGCGTATCTCGAAGCGCGCGAGGCGTAAGTGATCCTGCGAATTCTCGACCGGCTCGAGGAGTTCCTCATCGCCACCCTGATCGCGGGGGCGACTTTGATCATTTTCGTCGCCGTCGTGCAACGCTACGCGGTCGGCATCTCCTGGCTCTATCCGATTTTCTACCACATCAACCTGACCTGGGCGCAGGAGGTCTGCATCTACATGTTCGTCTGGATGGCGAAGTTCGGCGCCGCCTATGGCGTGCGCACCGGCATCCACGTCGGCGTCGACGTTCTGGTCAACATGCTGCAGCCGAAGTGGCGCACCAAGGTCGTGCTGTTCAGCCTGCTCGCCGGAGCGTTCTTCACCTTCGTCGTCGGCACGATGGGCGCGAAGTTTGTGGTCGAGCTTTACCCGACCGGCCAGGTCTCGCCCGACTTGGAATTTCCACGCTGGATCATCTTCCTCTGCGTGCCGCTTGGCTCTTATTTGATGTGCTTCCGCTTCCTGCAGGTCGCCTGGACGTTCTTCTGGAGGGGCGAGCTGCCCCACCACGATCCAGGCCATGTCGAGGGCGTGGATGAGGGCGCTGCCTTGCCCGGAGGCGCCGCGCGATGAACAGCGCCCTGATCTTCGGCCTGCTGATCGTGCTGATGCTGACCGGCATGCCGATCTCGATCGCGCTCGGCCTCACGGTGCTCAGCTATCTCTTCGTGCTCACCACGGTGCCGATCGAGGCGGTGGCGCTCAAGCTCTTTACCGGCATCGAGAGCTTCGAGATCATGGCAATCCCGTTCTTCATTCTGGCCGGCAACTTCCTCACCCATGGCGGCGTTGCGCGCCGGATGATCCGCTTTGCGGCCTCGCTGATCGGCCACTGGTATGGCGGCCTCGGACTTGCCGGCGTGATGGCCTGCGCCCTGTTTGCCGCGGTGTCCGGCTCCTCGCCGGCAACCGTCGTCGCCATCGGCTCCATCATTTTGCCGGCGATGGTGGCGCAGGGCTATCCGAAGCGCTTCGGCGCCGGCGTGATCGCGACCTCCGGCGCGCTCGGCATTCTGATCCCACCCTCGATCGTGATGGTGCTTTACGCGGTCGCGACCGGCGGCAGCGTCGCGATCGATCCGGAGGGCAAGCGCGTGCTCTCGGCCTCGGTCGCGCAGCTGTTCATGGCCGGCGTCATCCCCGGCCTGATCCTCGCCAGCATGCTTGGCGCCACCACCTTCTATCGCGCATGGAAGAACAATTACCCGCGCATGCCGCGCGCGAGCTGGGGCGAGACGCTCACCGCCTTCCGCGAGTCGATCTGGGGCCTTGCTCTGATCGCGATCGTGCTTGGCGGCATCTACACCGGCGCCTTCACGCCGACAGAGGCCGCCGCCATGAGCGCGGTCTATGCCTTCGTGATCGCGGTCTTCGTCTACCGCGACATGAAGCTCAAGGATGTGCCGCGCGTGCTGCTTTCCTCGGCGAACATGAGCGCGATGATCCTCTACATCATCACCAACGCGGTGATGTTCTCGTTCCTGATGACCAGCGAGCAGATCCCGCAGGCCATCACGGCCTGGATGAACACCGCCGGCATCGGCTGGGTCGAGTTCCTGCTCTTCGTCAATCTCATCCTCCTGCTGGCCGGCAATGTGATGGAGCCGTCGTCAATCGTGCTCATTACCGCGCCAATTCTGTTTCCGGTGGCGGTGAGCCTCGGCATCAACCCGATCCACCTCGGCATCCTGATGACGGTGAACATGGAGGTCGGGCTCTGCCATCCGCCGGTGGGCTTGAACCTTTACGTCGCGTCCGGCATCGCGCGCATGGGCATCACCGAGCTCACCATCGCGACGTTCCCGTGGCTGGTGACGATGCTTATCTTCCTCGTCATCGTCACTTACGTGCCGGAACTCTCGCTCTGGCTCCCGCGCATGCTCGGGATGTTGTGAGCGACGACGTTAACAACTGCGCGTCCCGGAATGACGCAGTGAAACCAACCTGAACGCCCGTAAATCTACATTGCGCGCGGTTAATCTCTGTCCAAACTTTAACTTGATAAGGCGAAGGCGCGTGCTCTCATTGACGCATCAGGTTTGCCATTGGAGGTTGACCATGTTGAAGACGTTCCTAGCCGGCGCGACCGCGCTTGCGATTGCCGGCGGCGCGTATGCCTACGCGCAACAGTCGAGCACCGTCGGCGCTGGCGGAGAGTTCCAGCGCGTGCGTCACTCGCGCATCAGCGCCGAGGACATTAGCGCCTTCGGCGATGCGCGCATCGCCGCGCTGCATGCGGGTCTCAAGCTGACCGCCGAGCAGGAGAAGCTCTGGCCGCCGGTCGAGGCCGCGCTGCGCGATCTCGCCAAGCAGCGCTCCGAGCGTTTCGCGGCGCGCGCCAATGCCGACCGCCCGAAGGATCCGATCGAGCGCATGAACCTGCGCGCGGACGTGATGGGCCAGCGCGCGGCCGGGCTCAAGAAGCTCGCCGATGCGGCGGGTCCGCTCTACAAGAGCCTCGATGACGGCCAGAAGCGCCGCTTCGCGCTGCTTGCACGCCTCGACCGCGGCCAAATGCGCGCTCACCACGGGCATCATCACGGCCCGCGCGGCGGCATGATGGATAACGACGGCGGCCGGTAAGCCGTCGCAACGGAAGTGGACGCTGGCCAACGCGGTCTCCCCGAACGCGCGCCGCCGTCCGAGAAGCCGCCGGCTGAGGCACCCGGCGGCTTTTCTTTTTGCCGTTATTGCCGGCCCATGGTGACTTTCTAAGCATGCCCCAGGGGCGAAAACGCCCGCCGATGGGCGCATAGCGGCTATCCAGCGCCCATCCAGCACCCATGGCCTTCCGGCATGCTAGTCTAGGCGTTCGTGTCGCGTATCCTGAGTGTCGACAGATGCTCTATTCCACTGCCTCTAAACCGGCACAGCGCTGGATGAATTCGGTGGGCCTGACCGTTGCGGTCGCCATCGCTTATTTCCTGGCGGCGCGCCTCAGTCTGCTCCTTCTCACGAAACCCGATGGCGTCGCCGTTTTCTGGCCAGCCGCGGGGGTTTCGTCCGGCGTGTTGATTGCTCTTGGGCCGCGAGCCTTGTTGCCCGCGATCGCCGGCACGATGGCCGCAACCGTCACGGCCAATCTTTTCGGCGATCGTAACATCCTGAGCGCCATCGTTTTCGCCGTGAGCAACGCGCTCGAAGCAGGGCTTGTGGCCGCTCTCATCGAACGCTATTTGGGCCCGTTGTTCAGCCTGGACCGGCTGCGTAACGTCATCGGACTGCTCGCGGCGACGGTCGTCGCAACTGCCGTTTCGGGGATCGTTGGAGCATTGGGTTTCGGGTTATTCCACAGTTCGACCGCATCTTTTCTGACTGTCTGGCACCATTGGTTTCTGTCCGATGCACTTGGCATTGTCACGGTTGCGCCGCTCCTGATCGGGCTCGGTGCCGCAGTGCGCGACCCGCCACCGCACAATGAAATCAGCGAAGGCGCCGCGATGTTGGTCCTGCTCCTCATCGCGAGCGGAATCATTGTTTTGTTGCCGCGGGAGCCATGGATGGCGGTGCTGCCAGCCGGGTTGTTCTTTCCGTTGTTGTTGTGGGTGACGGCACGCTGCAGACCGGTCTTCGCCGCGGCCGCCGCATTCATCGTGGCGCTGACCGTTGTTTGGACGACAACGTTCGACATCGGTATTCTCGGCGATCCAACCCTTCCGGCTGCGCAGCGAATACTGGTTGCTCAGGCGAGTATCCTGACAGCCTCGTTCTGCGCATTGGTTCTCGCGGCGTTGTTCGCAGAGCGAAAGGCGCACGAGGTTAGCCTCGCTCGCTCGAACCTGATGCTGGAGCGCGAGCGGGACAACAAGTTGATGAACATGCAGGCGGTGACGGCCGCGATGGCTCACGAGCTCAAGCAGCCCCTGACGGCAATCTCGGCAAACAGCGAGGCCGTGCAGCTGGTTCTCAATCACACAAAGCCCGATCGCCATGCAATGAGCTCGGCTTTGGACAGCATCGTCGAGGATAGTCACCGCGCCGGCCGGATATTGAACGACATTCGCGCGCTGTTTTTAAAAACCGATAGCGAGCACGAGCCTGTCGATGTGAATGAAATTGCTTCGGGCGTCCTGCGCCTTCTGCACGAAGAGCTGAAGGCTCATGGTGTCGTGGCGCGCGTCGAACTGGCATCCGATTTGCCGCGCGTCACGGGCCATAAGGGCCAATTGCAGGAGGTGCTGGTCAATTTGCTGCAGAATGCCATTGAAGCGATGGACACCGTCAGGGCAGGCCGCAGGAGATTGTGGCTGAAAACCGAGCGGCATGGCGACGATGCCATTGTTGTTGAGGTCAAGGACTCGGGACCGGGGATCAATCCGGCAAATCTCAACGGCATATTCGATGCATTTTTCACGACAAAATCCCACGGGACCGGATTGGGATTGGCCATTTGCCGCATGATTATCGAGCGTCATGGCGGGCAATTGTCCGCGTCGTCGGACGGTGCACACGGCGCGCTATTGATGTTCGTTCTGCCCGCGCACAGGGGCTAGCACGAGACCACGGCGAGTCAGCGGCCAAAAATTGATTTCTTAAGGAGCTGCCGCGAATACCAATGGGAAGCGCGGGCTCAAATCCGCGCTAGCGCGCGAGGCGACGGCGATTGGCTCTCACTTTTCGCCGGTACACATCCGACGCTGACTTCGTCGCGCCCGCAATACCGCCGCCGGTCATCATCCTGGCTGCAGCAGCCGTCTGGGCTTGCGCGAACGCAAGGCACTTCTCCGTGACCATCCTCTGCGCCTCGCGTTGCGCTACGGCGCCGCCGGATGCCAGCCGCATCAATCGCATTGCGACGACGGCATTGGCATCCAAAGTTGCTTGCGCAAGTTGAAAATAGGAAGGCCAGGGATTGAACACCATCTATCTCCACGATCGGGGCTTGTATTCAGAAAAAGCGCCCGCCGCTCTCTTGTTCCATCCTTTACGCGGAGATTTTCTTGCCTTCAGCATCGAGCACGGCATCGTAGAGGTCGTCCTGCGCGATCATCTCAAGCAGGGTTGTGGCCAGCTCGGCCTCGGTCACGCCCATGGCGTCCGCCCGCTGGCGCAGCCGGGACATGGCAACCCGGCTGAGTTGCAGTGTCGTCGGCATGGCAAAGGCAGAGGACCGCGTTTGCTTTGGCGGTTGTGGTGGGTTGGCCGAGGGCACCAGCGGCACCAAGGGTACCACCTTGACCTCTTTGGGTGCGCGCAGGCTGATCTGGGCCTGTGAGCAGCGCACTTTGAGTGTGCCGGCTGTGCAGCCAAGGCGGGCTGCGATGGCTTCGGCATTCAAGCCTTGCTGGACCAGCACCGGGATGCCGGCCATGACGTCCTTGGTCAGAATAGAACGCCGCCGTCGTTTTTTTCCCGCGGCTGGATTCATTGCTTCTGCGTCGACCATTTCACTGTCTCCTCCGACTCTCGCCAAACTCAGCTGTTCTTCCGCACGGACGTAAAAGCTGCGTAGCCGCCGTTGTGGCTTGCCAACAACGCCCCCAGTGCCAAATTGTTCTTGAATTGTGATGACTGTTTAAAACAACCGGACCGACCCGGTCTTGTCCTTTTCGGCCAAAGTTTTGTTAGTTTGTTCCACAACGACTGTCGTGGAGGCCGGAAAGGGTGGTGGGCGCACAAGGACTCGAACCTTGGACCCGCTGATTAAGAGTCAGCTGCTCTACCAACTGAGCTATGCGCCCGGATTACCGCGGCGGGAACCGCCGCAGCGCGCGTGGCTTAGCAAAGGCCATCGGGAGTGTCCAGCAGCGACGCCGCCGGTCAGGAGCGTCCCCCTCGCAAGAAGCCGTCAAGATCGGGGGACCGGAAAACGTTGCACTAGAACGTTTCGACCCAGGGCCGCATCTCCATTTCCCACGTCCAGGCGCTGCGTGGCTGGCACAACACGTTCCAGTAATTGGCGGCGATCGCATCCGGGTCGAGCATGGAGTCCGGTTTGTCTTTTGGCTCGGTCCGCGTTGCGCTGCGAATGCCGCCGTCGATCACGAAATGCGCGACGTGGATGCCGTGCGGCGACAATTCGCGGGCCATGCTCTGCGCAAGGCCGCGCAATGCGAACTTGCCCATCGCAAAGGCGGAAGAGTGCGGATAGCCCTTCACGCTCGCCGATGCGCCGGTAAAAAGAATGGCGCCATGCCTGTTTGGGAGCATGCGGCGCGCGGCCTGTTGGGCGACCAGAAAGCCTCCAAACGCGCTGACGGCGATGGCCTTCGAAACATCGGCAGGGATCAGATCGACCAATGCGCCGCGCGTGCGGCCGCTTGCGTTATAGACGACAATGTCCGGCGTGCTGGAATCGCGCTCGACCGCAGCAAATAGCTTCGTGACATCGTCCGGATTGATCGCGTCACAGGGATAGGCCGTGGCACCGGTTTCCTTGCAAAGCGCGCCGAGCTTGTCCGTATGCCGGGCTGCCAACGCGACACGGATGCCTTCGCGAGCAAAGAGCCGCGCCAATGACGCGCTCAAGCCCGTGCCGGCACCGACGATCAAGGCCGATTTGTATTTTTTGTCCATGAACACTCTCCGTAGCCGCAGCGCGGCCCGCTGCAATCTAAGCTTGGCATACATTTATCGCGAATGACTGGGCCTCAGCCCAGCGATGCAGGAGCCAGGGGCCGGAACTCCTTCGGCTTCTCGCGAAAAGCGCGCTGATTTGCAAATTGCACGCCGAAGCGCCACGATTGCTGCAGCGTTACCCGGGAGAGGTCATGATTACCGTTCCCGAACTCGCGGCTGAGGCACTGGGCACTTACCTCGCCGAGCATATGGGTCGCCGGTTTGGCTCGACGGACGCGGAGCTCATCGAGCTCGTCCAGTCGGCTGCACGGCTTGCTATCGACTGTATCGGCAACAGCGACGCGCTCTATCACAACGTCGAGCACACGATGCTGGTGACGCTCGTCGGCTACGACATCATGCGCGGGCGAAGGCTTCTGAAAGACACAAGCGCCAGCGATTATGCGCACGTTCTCATCGCCTGCCTTTTCCACGACATTGGCTATGTTCGCGGCATTCTCGACGGCGACAGCAACGACGGCTTTATTGTCGACGCCAAGGGCGGCAAAGCCCGGCTGCCGCGCGGCTCGTCCGACGCAGCCCTCATGCCATATCACGTCGATCGCTCGAAGCTGTTCGTGATGGACCGGGTCAAAACGCTCGACGCCACCCGCATCGCCAATGCCATCGAGGCCACGCGATTTCCGCCCGGCGTCGGTGCTAGCGAGGACGGCATCCTGGTGCGTGCCGCCGATCTTATCGGCCAGCTCGGCGACCCGCATTATCTGCGCAAGGCCAATGCGCTTTACTACGAGTTTGAAGAAATCGGGATGAACAAGCAGCTCGGTTACACGTCGCCGGCCGACCTGCTCGACCTTTATCCGCAGTTCTACTGGCGCAACGTATCGGCGCAGATCGAGAGCGCGATCCGCTACCTCAATGTCACGTCTGCCGGACGGCAGTGGATCGCCAATCTTTACAGCAATGTTTTCCGCGCCGAGCGCGAGCTCAGCCCGTGCGGTCCGGAACGTTGAGATCAGACGACCAGCCGGAGGTTCTGCTCCACTCAATGCCTTTTTCAGGGCTTGGTGTTCCCGGATCGTGGGCCCGGCTTGAGGCTATGTCTTAAAGCCCTTAAGCGCTGCGCCTCTTTGTCGAGCTCAGAAATTTTTTCATCAAGCTGGGTCATTTTGGTTTTCGGTGCGTCGGTGCCGCGCAGCTTCTCGAGTGCCTGGCCGACGGAAAGTTTGTTTATTTCAGCCACGAGCACCTCCCGGTCGGGTTGTCCTGAGGCAGATATCCAAGCATGATGAATGCATGTTCGGTTTGATAAATATCAACGCCGATGACTTTGCAGTTGCTTCGGGCCGCGTTGAATGTGCCAAAGAAGCGGAGCTATTCGATCACCTCGTCGGCGCGCGCCAGCAGCGACGGCGGCACGGCGAATCCGAGGGCCTTCGCGGTCTTGAGGTTGACGATCAGCTCGAATTTCGTCGGCTGTTCCACCGGCAGGTCGGCCGGTTTTGCACCTTTGAGGATTTTGTCGACGTATGTGGCGGCGCGCTTGTACAGATCGGAAAAGCTCGGGCCGTAGGTCAGCAGAAGCCCGGCGCTTGCCCAGGTCCGGTTAAGACCGACGGTGACCAGCCGTTTTTTCAGGGCGAGCTCGGCGATCGTTGTCGCGTGCAGCACCAGCGCTGCGTCACCAAGAACGGCAAGCGCCTGCGTGCCGCTCTTGATCCTGTTAAAGGCGGTCGCGATTTCGTCGCCTGAGCGCACCTCTATGAGCTGAAGCTCTAGTCCGGCCATGCGCGCCGCTTTTTCCGCCTGACGCAACTGCTGTGCCTGGTACGTGGAATTGGCCGGATTCCAGAGCGCCGCGGCACGGGTAATGCCCGGGACAACGACCGGAAGCAGCTCGATCTGCTTGCCGACAATATCGATCGAGACGCTGGACGTGCCGGTGACATTGCCGCCCGGGCGTGCAAGCGAGGCGACGAGCCCCGCCCCGACTGGATCGCCGACGGCCGCCATCACGATGGGGATTCTGGCCGTGGCTTTTTTGGCCTGCAACGAGGCTTCGGTCACCGACGTCACCAGCACCTTGACGTCCAGGCGCGCGAGTTCGGCGGCAAGTTGCGGAAGCTGGTCGAGCCTGCCGCGGGCCCACCGGTATTCGATCCGCACGTTGCGGCCTTCGACGTAGCCAAGCTCGCGCAGCCCTGCGAGGAAATCTTCGGCATAGTCCACCGATTCTGCCCCGGGGCTCAGAAAGCCGATCACCGGCATTGCGGGCTCTTGCGAGCGGGCGGCATAGGGCCAGAGCGCAACGCCGCCGAGAACGCCGAGAAAATGCCGC
>Ga0164304_10000680_pt1 | contig 10204 bp, 11 predicted proteins | sample Whisoiple_217_MG_FD_110216 | JGI IMG/M metagenome (GOLD analysis project Ga0164304, IMG submission 110216) | Soil microbial communities amended with pyrogenic organic matter from upstate New York, USA - Whitman soil sample_217_MG | ecosystem: Environmental > Terrestrial > Soil > Agricultural...
CTTTTGACTATCAATAAGAAAACTGACTGGCTACGACTTCCCTTTTTTATTGTCTAGAATGCATCGTTGCAATACGTAGCTTTGAATGTACCTTTGTAGAGCCAAATAATTTGTCATAATCTTTCTCTGATACTCCAATTTTTTTATTTTGCGAAAGAAACTTTTAGTAGTAACTGTATGGTGGATCAGTAATACGTGAAAGTAACATATGGTTGATTGTTTTTTAATATTGCTATTCTATCTAACCTTAGTTTGAGCGGATTCTTTTATAGAACAAAAATCATCTTCAAAGTCCCAGGAGAATCAGAAATATAGATAATAATAATGAAGATGACAAAGAAGAATGAAAAGAGCCTGACTATGAATATGATGAAGATAAGTTAGAAGAAAGGCTTAATGTTAATGCTTTTGAAAAACAAGCATTAAGGAAGTGACTAGTGCGTCTTTGACTCTAATAAGAACAAGTGGATGATTTTTTTTAAATTCTTCATCGTTAGACGTATCCCAATAAACAGCTGAAGAATAATCTAAAACTGTATCAACAGTATTTGTCGTTATTCTTAAATCAAGAGGTTCTACCAGTTGCAATTTCTGTTCCCTGTTAATTAAATCATTATATAGTGTTCTCCTATTAAAGAACTCTGGATGTTCCTTGTCATTGAGTATGTACTCGGTTGTAATCACTGCAATTCCTCCTATTTTCAGTACTCTTTCCATTTCTTTTAGACTTCTTAAAGCTCTTGAATGATTTTCGCCACCAAAATGCTCTATTGAGGAAAAGGAAAATGCTATGTCAAATGTATCTGAAGGAAATTCTAGATTGGTGCCATCCATTTTCAATACTGTTAATGCATCTTCCTTGTATGGAAAAGGTGCATATCTTTTTGGGTTCTCAGGGAAATCAGATGGAGCAAAGTTCCTCCAGTCCTTCCCATCATAAAGATCTGTTGCATAAACATGACCTAGGTAATTTGCTAAATAAAACAGAACCTCTTCTCTGCCTGCTCCAACACCTATAGCTGTGCATTTTTTATTTAGCTTACCAAATCTACGCATAGCCATTATACCTAAGGCCCATTCCCAGTCCTTTCTATGAATAAGGCCTGCTTTACGATTATTCACTATGTTACTTTTCATTTCCCAATTTTTCCTATGGATATAGTCATACAAACTCACTTTTTGCAATTCAGAAATTATCTCTTTTATTCCGTTGTTCTGCCAATCTTCAATGCAACATAATCTATTTAATTTTGGTTCATCAAGGGGATCTATATAAAATGAGGAATTTTGCTTCAAAGATGTTATAAATTCAGAGATTTCCTTCTCATTTTTTGTTTGCTCTGATCTTTCATCTAGTTCCCTAATCTTGATTCGTATGTTTTTTAAATTATTCCCCTGAAGCAAATACTTTATTATTGAAGGATGGTGTAATAGTAAAGTAATTTTGGATTTTAAACTCATTAATAAGCCCTGCCGTCAGAATACAATACACTTTTTTCTTATATGCTCAAAGTTAGTTCTGAATTTAATTGTTATAGTCATGCAACTATAAATCTTAACTCATTATATATCCTTATAATTTATCAGTTAATATTGGAGATAGGATTTTCTTTTATCTTCCTGGAACAAACTACAGATTATAGATTAACATACAATCCATAGTTACTTATTCTGTTTAGATATCTTTAGCTAGAACGAAAATTCGATCACACTTAGCAGCAACACTAGCAATCAAAGAACAGAGATAAAGCCAAAACTCCCTTATGAAAAAAAATGATCAGGTGACATCAATACTTAAAGAGAGTTAGTTTAGAATATGCTAGCACAAATTACCCGTAATTAAAACTAATAGTGCTGCTGTTATCATATTATATTATATATCTGGATTATTCCACGATGTCCATCTATTAATTTATTAGAAATGATGAACTGGTTCATAATTACTGTTTGTGATCTAATAGGTCCAACATTAATTTTGTATTGGTGTGAATAAATGGTACCCATAATATATTATTTGAATAGGTACTCAATTCTATCAAATTTGATTCATATTCTCATGAAATCAAACCGCAGATCATTATTAAAGAATTATTCTTTGAAAATGTATTTGACGTGATAATAATCGAATTTGTTTCACGAATAACGTTACAAACTTACGGTAAATGATGATTCTTTGTTCTCGTGTTTGCATGTAGAGCCGAATCCTATTAAACGATAGGATCAAGCATATTATCTATATTACTTATTATTGTTTTTGTCAATATTGTTATTAATATGACATGAACCGTTATCATGTAGTCTTGAAAATCTACCATACAAAAATCTCACAATCAGTTTTCCGCCAGGAAGGTAATTAATTATTGGAGATATTATTTTACCACCAGGTAATATTGCTATCAATTCAAGAACGGCCTCCGATCCACTCTTTGCTTCTCCTTTTGGGAATATAAGATGAAATGACTTGTAACGAAGAGAAGCAGAGATATTATTAAGCAGGCCTTGTTCATCAGCCATAGTTAATGGGATAAAATCTATTTTCTCACGTTTGTCAAGATGATCAACTATATGCATGAATCTTGTGCATGGGCCACAATCTGCATCGTATGCCAAAATATACTTTGATAAAGGGGATTTAGATTGCATTTGAGTCTCCTGCCACTAGATAAAGAATATTCTTAGTTACACAATTTGCAATTAACCTTTTTTTTATCCCTCTACTGAAGATATAGGATAAATTCATATTATTATATAACCACACTTATTATATATTTAATGTCTTGTCTCAGCGATTTAAGAAACAGAATCCATGTTTCTTACTGAGGAGTTTCTATGTACTTTAAAAGCTGGTGAGCACGATATATTTTCTTTACGAGTAGGATAGTAATGCAAAATATTCAATTTGCTTTTGTGAATTTCGACCTTGAATATGATTTGGGAGTGGTATATGCGACGGTGATAGAATCATTGGAGCAAGTAAGATATGCAATGCAAAAATATGGTATTGATACTGTAAGATATGGCATGCGGCAATCTTATAATAGTAAAAGGTAAAGATTTGTGTTAAAATCTCGAAAGTCCAGATTTAGAAGTTTGGAGGAATGAATTTAAATTAGCTAGTCAAAATTTTACTGCCAAAAACAAAAGAGAACTAAGAATTGCTTTTGATCTCTTTATTTTTATTATCAAGAGGATTGACAAAGTAATGGTTTGATTTAGAATATGCGCTTGAGAGGAGGCTATAGATACCTATATTGATACTATGCGCTCATAATGTGGACGTTCCAGACCTGTGAGATACAGATATTCTCAAATCATATACAATAATAAACGAAAGAAACGAAGAATATGTTGATGCTCATAGTTTGTTATTTATGTTTCTAAGACAATGGCATCATATTTACAATATAGAACTTATAATGATTAATCAATACAGAGTAGTAGGAGATATTCTTTTGTCAAATTTAAGTATCCAATCTACTAAATATTATTTAGTATATTAAACTATGACAAATTCTAATATACTATATTAAACTATATAATATTTAACAATGAAATCGGTAATCATAACAACAACTTGTGTTTCTGTATTGGCAGCCGTTTTGATAATGAGTGGAACATCGACTTTCACCAACGTACAAAAGGTCAATGCCCAGATGGGCAGTAGTAACATGACTGGCGTAGGTAACATGACTGGAGGCGGAATGATGATGGGCGGCGGACCAAACATTACTGGTTCTATTAAAATGTCTAGTGTTATAGGAAATGCATTGTCTTCACAGATAAAAGTTGGTCTAAGTCAATCCGCTATGACTGCAGAACAAGCCGTGGGAAATAATTCTCATGCAGTGGCAGCACATTTTGGAGTGGACAATGGGTATCTGACTATTACCGTATGGGTAGTCGATGGTAGTTATAACATTCATAAAGTAATAGTGGATGCAGGAAATGGAAAAGTACTATTTAATCAACCAATATCACAAGGAGAATCAATGATGATGCATGGTATGATGATGGGTGGCGGTGACATGATGCATGGTGATGGTTCTCATATGATGAACGGTGGACCAGGAATGAGTAAACCATGGAGTCAATAGAAATAGGGTAAGAAAGGAAGCAACTCTTACATAAACACTGCAAGATAGCCAATTTTTTTTGCAGTTCTCAATTTCGTTTTACTTTTTATTTTAGCTGCCACTAGCAATATGATCTTAATTCATGTTGGATTATGCTACTTTTTTTACTTCGTTTAGAATCTGGAATATCGTTGGTTTAAAACCCCATCTAAAATTCTGAACAAGTCCTAGAAAGATTTGTAACTTATATTTTTTTAATATTTTGAACCGACTTGTAGACTCAATTTGATAACAAAAAGTAATAAACTGTGATGAATTAGTGTGTAAATTGACTTTAAAGTATTTTCAACAAAAAGGGTATGATACTGGCAATAGCACAATTCTACGTTTAAGGAATATCTGCGTCTAGTGTCATCAGAAAAGAAATTAACTAAAATATTCTCTTCTCTTTTTGTATATCTGTATTATCTTTGTCTTTCCATCAAACCGTTCACATATCCTGTCTCAAGCATCAATAATGCATATAGGATATTTGCAATATGTGTACTTACTATTGATCCTACTACCGGGTCATTTGTTATGTTTGTGCTAGTAGTGTATATTATCTCAGTAGTATTGCTCTGCACTACTTTCAATTTGAAAATCTCTTTGATTTGTATTTGAGAGTCGTGAGTTGTTGTTGTAAATTGCAATTTGCTGTTTGCTTTATTATTATCATTATCATTATTACTTGTTAGCCTCCTTGTAATACCAATAAAGAATTCAGGAAAAAGTTGTTCGAGGCGTGTATCTTTAAGACCACGATAAATGACATTAGCTGGAACACGTAAAGAAATATGTTTGCTTATCGATGACATACTAGAACCCTTTTGCTAAATAGAACCTCCAATTTTGGGCAGTAAAATGTCAAAAATGTGATATCTGAGTAATGCTCATCAAAGTGATCTGCCTTCATATCTTCTGATTGAAAATTCTGCTTACAATAAGGACACTTGGGCATGCAAATTTGACTCTTACTGTTACATATAAGTTATAATCTTCTGGCTCAATTCATATTAGCACGAAATTATGATGTCCTGCATGCTCTGAATAACTTTGATATATGTTATCTCATTCTCAAATATAGTCTAATAATGTTTTTTGTTGAGATGGATTTTTCTTTTTTTCCGATCTTACTAGATTTGATATTTTAATACCAACTTTTCTAAAACCTATCTCGGTCTTGTTATTAATATTGTCATTATTAGTATTGTCATTGAAGCTGAATCTATCTACAAGCTCTTCCAAAACCGATGCAATACTCTCTCTGTCATCACGCAAGTTTGAAAATGAAATTTCTCTTGTCTCAATTGAAAAGTCAGATCTAACTAGTTTGACTCCTACAGTTCTAAATAAGTATCCATGTCTTTTTACTCTTCCGTAGACTTCGTCTACTAAAATGTTTAGATGTTGAAGAATTTTTATTTTCTCTTTTGTAGAACGATCCAAAGTTTGCTCAGTACTTATAGAGATATTGTCTTCTCTAGGAGATACAATGTCGTTGTCTCTACCGTTAGCGACTTGCCACATCCAAAGCCCATTCTTTTTGCCAAATCTATCCATCAAACTTTGAACATCACATTTAGCCAGCTGACCTATAGTTTTAATACCCATTTCTTCCTTTAGAGCCTGTTGAGTCTTTGTGCCTATACCGGCTATTCTGCCTACCTCTAAATTCTCAAGGAACATTTGTAGCTTGTCTGCATAAATAATAGTGAGTCCGTCAGGTTTTTTGAAATCAGAGGCTATTTTCGCAGTTGATTTTGTAGAAGCTACTCCTATAGACGATAACAATCCGCATTGCTGCTTTATTGCGTCTTTGATTTTGCCAGCATATTCTTCTACACTGATATTATTCTCTTCTGTAAATAATTTTTTTGTGCAATCCAAATATGCTTCGTCTATACTGGTCTGCTCCAATACATCTGCGTATTCTTCTAATAGTCTCATAACTTTCTGCGATACTTGCTGATAATATGCTTTATCTACAGGATTTAGAATCATTTGAGGACATAATTGCTTTGCATTAAAAAGAGACATAGCTGATCTGACTCCATATGTTCGTGCTTCGTATGAGCATGAAGCAACAGCCCCTCTGGTTATCTTGTCTTTGGTTTCATCAGTCATAATAACAGCATGAGGTTTTCCTTTCAATGTTGGATCCCTAAGCTCTTCACATGATGGAAAAAATGAATTAAGGTCTACATGCATTATTGATTTACCAGTCCATTGTCTCTGACCATATTCTTTCTCCGGCAAATCTAATAGTCTTAAAATACAATTTGCCCTCGAAGGATTATTAACAACTATTATTGCAGTGTCAAGAGGTTCTTCTTCTTGTTGGTTATTTCTTGTTCTTCTATAATCATTGTTTGTCTCTATTACTTTTTCCTTTACTTTGCTAATCCACTTTTCTTCATTATTTGATCCATTAATCCTAAGGTACAAAAAATCAGCTGTGACAACAGGATAAGAATAGCGACTACTAAACTCAGACCAAACTACAGCTGCATTGTGCCTACTTAAGAGATTATATGTTAAATCTTGAAACCAAGATGGGTGTTTGAATTCAAATGCAACTGAAAATCCATGATAGGTACAGGTATGCAATATGTCGTCCAGCCATTCTCTTCCATTATTTCCCAAAGTTGTCTGGGATTCAATGACCACAGCTAAGGTCTTCTCTTCTAAAGGTGCAAGTTCTTCAAGGAAATCACCCATTTTTATTACATCGTGTATGATTTGTTTCGGTAGCTTTATGGCAAACCGAAAATTCCCAGAAGTACTCTCAGCCCATTTTTTGAAAGGCAATTTGTTAGGAAGTCTACTACTATTATTATTTGTATAAGGAGAAGTGGTTCTATTCAAATCTACTTCAGTGAAATCAAAAACCTTAGAGTAGTAGGATAGATAATCATTAGAATGCAATGTGACCTGATAGAATTCTGGTGACCATGTCGGATTCTTCCATCCTTTACATCCAACATAATACTTCAAATTACGCTATTCGCACCCGCTATTCTACTATCGTGATATCGAAAAATCATACAAGCTAAAAAATGTTGTCTATATATTAAAAATAAATATGGAGTAAAGTAGGTGAGAAGATTATTAACTGTTCTATAGTTTTACTATGAGAATAATTTTTTTAGCACTAATACCTGTCCAAACCGACTTGACCTTTCTATCGATAGCTACAATGTATAAGCCCGAAATTATTGCCAAATTTGATTCATATTCTCTTGAAGTCATTATCATATCTCCTTTATCCTGATATTTTTAAATGAAACATGAGAATCTGTATCGTGATTTTGGATTCCATAGCCTTCGGTTAACCTATTGCCAATGAATTCTGGTACTACTTTTTCACCATTCAATATAACGCTATATTTTTGATTTGTTGCCTCTATCTCAAAGGTATTCCATTCGCCTATTGGTTTTGATCGCTGATTTGAAGGAGCTGCAAAGTTATATATTGCACCTGTTTTATGAAGAGGATTGCGATCAGGCACTGCCAAATCATCTATTTGAATCTCATATCCTTTATTAACAGCGATCCAAGGATCGTTGTCTGGATTTGAAAATCTGATAAATACTCCCGAATTGTCATTTTTATGATTAACCTTCCAATCAATCTTTAGTACAAAATCCTTGTATTTCTTTTTCGTATACCATAGTAATCCCATTCCTCCTTCCGATCTCATTGATCTATCCAATTCGATAAGTACAAATTTTCCTGGACCGGCCATACACCAGCCATCTATACTTTGGCCATTGAACAGATATGTGAATCCATTATCGTCATTATTATCACTCATATCACAATTATTGTTGATGCTGAGCATTCTATATTATTATTATTTGGTTATTTTCATTCCCTCATAAATTATAATCAATTATGTTAAAAAATAATATATCATTGCATTTAGTATGATGCTAGGCTATTTGCTAGGTGAAGATTTCCAATTAGCTTTAATTTGTAGAGATTTTCCTCCTTTCAATTTTTGTATATAGTATATATTGAGTGCTGCAATACTTCCCTGCCCAGCGGATATTCAAGCCTGTTTGTCTGACATCTGCAGCGTCACCATCTGCAAATAATCCCTGTCTTGATTTAGATCTTGGTAAAACAACTTGTCAATTTCTTTGGTAATGGGTAGTAATAATTCTCATATTAGTAAACCATATTGGCTTTCCTAATTCACAGCTGGAAGTATCATATCATCAAGCTTATATCCTTTCTCTTGATATGCTTTCATAGTCAAATGAATAACAGACAAAAAACAAATAAGTTGTGGATGATATCAGGAATAATCCTAGTAATTTTATTTGTGTCCTCCAGCGCTGTTAATAGTTCTATACTGCCTGTGCCAACTCAGACTACAAAAGCCATGTCTTCTCAAGAAAATAAAGAAAATGAAGAGACTGCTTATCTTAAATTTGTATCCCAAACATTAAATGAATCTAATAGTAATAACAAAAACTCTACTTCCGGTACAACCCAAATACCTGAAGCAGCTAAAGGACCTCCAATACCTGCAAAAGGATATCTAGTACAAGAGATCCGTGATCATTTGTATTGGGTTACCGATGGCTCCTACAATACAATGTTTCTAGTAACTGATAAGGGTGTTGTAGCGATTGATGCTCCTCCTTCTATTGGTAAAAACTATCTCAAAGCCATAGCAGAAGTGACAGACAAACCAATTACATATGTGATTTACAGTCATGCTCATTTAGACCATATAGGTGCCGCAGGGATATTCCCAAAGAATGCTACTTTTATAGCTCAGGAAGAGACAGCAGCTGAGCTGCAAAGAGCCACAAGCGTAGCCAAAAATGCTTCTACGGTGCCTCCAATACCTACAGTGACATTTACCAAGAGCTACACACTGCAAATTGGAAATCAATCACTAAAGTTAGATTATTATGGTGTCAATCATCTGCCTGGAAATATCTTTATTTACGCTCCAAATCAAAAGGTACTGATGCTAGTAGATATCATATTTCCTGGATGGGTTCCGTTTCCATATTTGGCAATAGCTAAGGATACTGCAGGCTTTATCAAAGCTCATGACATAGCCCTAAACAACTATGACTTTGATACAATTGTCGCTGGGCACCTCACTAGACTTGGAACAAGGAATGATGTAATAGTACAAAAGGAATTTGTTTCTGATTTGGAAAAGGCAGCAGGCAAAGCGAACCAGGAGGTCCTTTTTAGCAATATTGCAAGCCAAGTAGGACGTTTCGATAATCCATGGCTGATTTTCTCAAAGTATATAGATGCAGTTAACGAAAACTGTGTGAATAGCATGATGCCTAAATGGGAAAATAGGCTTGGCGGAGCGCAGCAGTTCATGTCAACCCATTGCTTTACTATGGCTGAATCTGGGAGAGTTGATCCTACAGTGATGGCGTTACTCCAAAACAGTACGTTTGTATCTAAGTGAGTTAACGTACTCTTAATTTATTTTTCTTATGGTTAAAATTTGATTTAATTATTTATTTTATGTCATGTTGTTACTAAACAGGATTAGCATAGTTAGTACCTTATTATAGCTGCGAACTACTTCTTGATTGTTCGATAGAGTTTATTAAATTCTTGATAGGATCTGGAATCTCTCTCGTCAATTGATACATTTTTCATGAATATATCCTCGTAATATCTGGCTATTACAGGTTTTATGTGTTCTATTATCTTCTTACCACTAATGACTTTTTCACTGATCATAAATGATAGCCAGTTCATACTATTAAATATTCTAGAATACGATTGAATTGACTTCTAGTATCATTATATTTAGATCCTGAAGGTATTTTAGCTAGCTCGAGATCCAAATTTCTTAGTTCATTGAAAATATTATTTGATAATGTTATCTGATCTAGTCTCTTTGTACTCCTAAATGTCACAATGGTAAAGAATAATGCCATTGCATATATTCCCGCGGTAATAATTTGGATATATTCTGCTGATGTGACCATGTATTGATTTAGAATAGTTTGATTTTAAGTAGATTGTCAAGATATTAGAGCATCATAACATTAATTTTTAAAGTTCCATTTTGGATGAGTATGTTCAATATTTTGTA
>Ga0164304_10000685_pt1 | contig 10196 bp, 7 predicted proteins | sample Whisoiple_217_MG_FD_110216 | JGI IMG/M metagenome (GOLD analysis project Ga0164304, IMG submission 110216) | Soil microbial communities amended with pyrogenic organic matter from upstate New York, USA - Whitman soil sample_217_MG | ecosystem: Environmental > Terrestrial > Soil > Agricultural...
GAGTTGCTGAGAAAAGGCAGGTTTGATGAAATTTTCTTTTTGAATTTGCCCTCAGAATCGGAACGGCAAGATATCTTTAAAGTGCATTTGCAGCGTTTGCGGCCGACTAGATTGCGCGAGTTTGATTTGGGGATTTTGGCGAAACGCGCTGAGAATTTTAGCGGTGCAGAAATCGAGCAAGTTGTAATTGATGGATTGTATCGAGCCTTTGGCACTTTTGTCAACGGACAGCGCCGGGATTTGATGACGGAGGGTAGTTTGAGGTCGATCGAGGATACTGTACCTTTAGCTGCGATCGCGCGATCGCAAATTGAAGATTTGAAGCGGTGGGCGGCGGAAGCGGGCGCGAGAACAGCATCTAACGATACTCACTTAATTGATGAATTGAAACGCTACAGCCAGCGGCGAAGGGATGCGATCGACAATTAACCTCACCTGTAGGGTGCGTCAGTTAAGGTCTAATTAATTCTCCCAAAAATCCCATCAGATGCACCTTCCTAATCGCATGGTGCGTCTGTTCATGGCTGATTAATTCTCCCAAATATCTCCCTTTCTGACGCACCCTACTACTGCTACTAGCCTACAAGAGTTTATGGACATTTATCTTAAACCCTTTTAGCGAAGACAGCGCAACTACAAACCCAACCTAAAAACATCAGCAAGAATAGCACTTTTTTCAACCATTCTCCCCGCATCCGGCGAATCGTAAACCACTAACAGCGAATTCTGCCCGTCCAAATATGGAAACAGGCTCAACCCCTCAGCATTGTCCGTACCAACCTTAAAAGGCAAGTCAAACAATACCTCCAAATCTCCCCCATCTTGTCCAGTAATACTGTCGCCCGAGCGCCCTAAAATCCCCTTTAACCGAAAAACCCTCATCGCCCCCGATAAAGTCATCGTCGGCCCGGCTAAAACAATCAAATCTTCCCCGTTCCAGCACAATTCTCGCACGCCCAAACCGTTCAAATCAACAAAATGTTTGTTGTACAATTTCCCTTTTTTCCCAATTTCCTTAAGCCTTAAAACTCCCGGTTCTGCCTCTTCAACTTCTATTTCTAAAATTATGGCCCAACCCCCCAGCACCGGCACCCACAAACCGAGCAAAATGCGATCGCCCCGCACCGCCAACCCTTCAATATCAAACCCATTTTCTTTACTCGGAATCGGCGCAGATAAATACAAGCCGAGGTGCCTGTCATCTTTCAGCGCATCAGTCAGCAAATTCCCCGTTTTTTTCCGCTGAAGGTATCCCGCTTTCAGTTTGTTTTTGGGATTTTCAGGATGGGAAATTGACTTGCACAAAGTCCCGTTTTTTACAGGAATTCGTGCCAGCAAATAGCGGTTGACCTCTGTCTCGATTTGTGCTAATTTTTCAATGTCTTTGTCGGCGTCTTTGCCTTGAGTTTTTTTGCGTTTTGTGCTGTGAGAACCGACCAGCCAAAGATAATCGCTGCTGAAATCCATTCCTTCGATATCGATTTCGCATTTTCCAGGTAGATCGATAAAATCTGCGATCGCCAATCTTTGATGTTCTCCAAAAATATGAGGCCCGACAGGCGACAAACGCTCGATCGAAGTCGTTTCATCGGAACCCAGCCACAAATTGCCATCGGGAGTTAAAGCAACAGCGGATAAGTCTGTAATAATATCAGCGGCTTCGCTGTTGAATTGCAGCAGCAGCCGGCCGAGCAAAAAAGATTCTGGCATAATTTTTAGCACCAAAACTATTCTTAGGGTAAGTCATTATAGCTAAAGTTGCTTGAAACTCATAGGTTGCACCATTCTCAATAAGGCTTTTAGGGGCGGACTCGCGTGCCCACCCCACAAGAAAGAAAATTTCTCTGTTGTGGAACAGGCATCTTGCCTGTTCATAACCAAGGTGCAAACAGAAAATTCCTCTGTTGTGGAACAGGCATTTTGCCTGTTCATAACCAAGGTGCAAACAGAAAATTCCTCTGTGGTAGAACAGGCATCTTGCCTGTTCATAACCAAGGTGCAAACAGAAAATTCCTCTGTTGTGGAACAGGCATCTTGCCTGTTCATAACCAAGGTGCAAACAGAAAATTCCTCTGTTGTGGAACAGGCATCTTGCCTGTTCATAACCAAGGTGCAAATAGAAAATTCCTGTGTTGTGGAACAGGCATCTTGCCTGTTCATAACCAAGGTGCAAACAGAAAATTCCTGTGTTGTGGAACAGGCATCTTGCCTGTTCCTGACGCTTTCAGACAGGGGTTTTTCACCCTTGGCGGCCCCAACCGCAGTCGGCGGTGATTATTCCGCAAACCGAACCTCTACAGACGGATAACACCCTAATTGAAGCATTAACATCGCAGTTGCGTTTCGTTACGATAAGGAGACAGAGAGAAAAACCTCTCATTCGTAAAATCAGAGGTAGCCATTATGAACGGTACATTTCGCGTCGGCAACCTGTTTGGGATTCCCTTCTTTGTCAACGCATCTTGGTTTTTAGTTCTGGGTTTAGTAACCTGGCAGTACGGCGGCGCATTAGCTGCCCTGTTTCCCGCATTGGGCCCCGTAGCGCCCTGGATGCTGGGATTATTCACAGCGTTACTGTTATTTGCTTCCGTCTTAGCCCACGAATTAGGACACAGTTGGGTAGCCATTAAACAGGGAATTGGCGTGAAATCGATTTCGCTATTTCTGTTTGGCGGACTGGCTAATTTAGAAAGAGAATCCAAAACCCCAGCCGAAGCATTTTGGGTAGCCATTGCAGGCCCGTTGGTCAGCTTATTTTTATCCGGTTTGTTAACAGCGATCGGCATCGGTGCTGGTCTCACAGGCCCCGCAGCCGCCATCGTCGGACTTTTAGCTTCCATCAACTTAGTTTTAGCCTTATTTAACTTAATTCCCGGTTTGCCCCTCGACGGTGGCAACATCCTCAAAGCGATCGTCTGGAAAATTACCGGCAACCCTTACAAAGGTGTAATTTTTGCTAGCCGCGTCGGTCAAATAATTGGTTGGATTGCCGTGGCTACAGGCATATTCGGCAATATTTGGAATCTAGTAATCGGTTGGTTCTTACTGCAAAATGCCGGCAAATCTGCACAATATGCCACAGTGCAAAATCAACTAGCAGGGCTGACAGCTGCAGACGCTTTGACCCCCGAAAGCCCGATCGTCCCAGAACACTTATCCCTCAGAGAATTTGCCAACAACTACGTTATCGGTAGCGCTCAAACCTGGCGTCGGTTCCTAGTTACCGATGATGCGGGACAATTGGTAGGGGCGATCGACCTCGACGACCTCAAAACGATTCCTACCGGACGCTGGCCCGAAGTTTTAGTGAAAGAACTCGTGAAGCCGATCGAATTTTCCACAACCGTCAAACCCGAATTATCCCTCCTCGAAGTCGTCACCCTCCTAGAACAGCTTAAAGTACAAGAACTCCCCGTCATTCGCGAAAACGGCGTCCTCGTCGGACTTGTAGAAAAAGCTGAAATTGCCCGCCTGCTGCAAAGACGAGATCGAGCCAACCCTGCTTGATATCCTCAGATAGTTGACAAATAAGAGTTAACCCCCTCGATTTCTCCTTACAAAAGGGCGATCGGGGGGGTTAACTGTAGCTTGACAAAAGTCAATTCTAACAATAAATTATTAGCTGCAAATCAAGGATGATAAGTATAATAGTGTATGGGTCATCTGAGCGAGGACGCTATGCGATATCAGCACTTTTCTTCTCCATCCGAAACAGCCAAGTCAAAAGTTCGGCCTGCTCTCACAAACAATATATTACCCCAGGGGCTGGCGCCTCAACCAACAGGTCAATTAAAAAAGTCCGAGCTGACTGTTTCAGCAGCTCAAGAGATTATTTACAAATTTTTTATATCTCACATCAACAACTCCGCCTCAGAAGTAGTTTTGCAGCACTTTAAAAACATATTTATCGAACTGATTCCTCCAGCTAACCAGAAATTAATTCAAGCTTTACACACAATAATTGAATTTGACAGTCAACGAGAATTTAACAATTTATTTAAACGCTGCTGTTACATCTTATTAAATAACTGGATCACTCAGAGACAATACCAACTTGGTCGCGACTTAATTAAAATTATTAGCGAGAGAACCCTCACCGAACCCCACCCGGACAATTGTTTCAAAATACTGAGAGTGTGGCTGACAAACTTTGCCCGCAGCAAAGACTATGAAGACCTCAAGTTATGTGTATTAAAGTACGCCGACTACCAGCCGGTACCAAATCACTGGGCTTCTCGCTATCAGCCTTATTTGCTAGCCGCTCAATATCTAGATGCTAAAAACACCCCCGAAGAACGCCAAACAGCCAGGCTATTGTCGCACCAGCTCAAAGACAAGTACAAGTTTGACCTAGCAATGTATACCTCTCGCTCTCAGTCTGCCGCATCCAAATTAAATAATTATCACAATCCCACACTTTTAGGAGATGAAGCCCTGCGTTTAATCAAAATAATTTTGGTCAACCGAGGCTCCTTCAGCTATCGCAGCTTAGCAAATATTTTTCTCAGTCAGAGTCAAAATATTACCTACAAGCAGTTTAAGGAATCTCTGATTAAGTATTTATTTGAGTACGACGAAAAACTTTCTTTAAGTGATATTTATCAAGAACAAATAATTAATAGTTTAGATAGTTTTCATCCCGAAAATCACGAAGAAACTTTGACCACCGCCCTGCATCTCAGAACTTGCAATTATCTAATCAAATGTTTGACTGTGGAAAATTCCGGGGAACCGACAGCCTTATTTCTACTGTTCGCCACTAAACTAAATCCTTTAACACTAGCAATTATAATTGTCAAAATTATTTTGATTTCACCGCATTCGAGAACCTACTTAGAACTTTGTTGTGCTCGATTAATTGAATACTATCAAGATAACTCGGTTGCTGAATGTCAGTGGCTCATTAATTTTTTAGAAGTTTGCCAGATTGCTCTAACTATTTATGGAGAAAATGTTCAGTATAATTTAGTGAATATGTCAGACAACCCTCAAGAAGAACAGTTGTTTATTGACCTCAATAACTGTCGAGTTTTTTCTCAACAAAAACCAATCAAAAAAGATAAAGATTAGTCATATCATTTCCGGTTACACCGGAATGATGTTGACAGTTGACTGTTGACTGTCAACTCGAATTTACTATTCCGATGCTAACGGATTTGATATCATCAGTCTTCGGTCATTAGGTGCGCAATGCGCACCCGACAGCAAGTTTATAGGGTAAACTGCGCCATGCGTACCCTACAGCTCAATTTCAGCAATCAAATCGAGTATTTCTTGATAATTAAAATTATATAGATAATTCATCAGAACTTCGGCAAAAACATTATTCTCGCTGCGAATTTGCTCAATTATTGTAGCAATCAAGTCGAAGTCAGCCTCACGGACTGCTTGTTTTAGATTGTTCGTCCATTCTGGGGGAACTTTCGGCATCGAGTCAAGAGTAAATATTGCTGCACTATCAGATATTTTTTCTGTTACGATACTTGAACTCTCCGATACATCATTGACTTCAAGATATTTATTGATGACTTCAACAGGGGCGGCTGCGGTAACAACTTGAATGTCAAACTTGAAGACTGTGCCGCCTCCTACTTCGCTCTCGACGGTAATGTCGCCGCCCATTAATTTTATGAACTCGCGGCTGATATTTAATCCTAAGCCCGTACCTTTTTGAACTTTTTTGCCCGATGAACTTTGCACGAATAATTCAAATATGCTGTCTAATTCTTCGGGGGAAATGCCAACTCCTGTATCGGCAATTTCCCAGGAAATAAAAACCGCTTTAGGATTTTCAATAATCTTGAAAATTTCGCCTTTTTTCGGCTTAATTATTCCTGTTTTATTCTGCCTGACTGTGACTGAAACTGAACCATTTTGGGTAAACTTAAGCGCATTATCTAATAGATTAATCAGCACTTGTCGCAACTTAACATCATCAGCTTGCACGTATTGGGGAACATCGGAGGAACAGTCAATAATTAATTGCAATCCTTTATTTTGCGCTGGAAATTGGAACATATTTTGCACGTCGCCGAGCAAGCAGTACAAGTCAAAACTTTTGGCGTTGAGTGTCATGCGCCCAGCTTCAATTTTAGATAAGTCTAAGACTTGATTGATCAGTTGGAGCAGGTGTTCTCCGCTGCGGCGAATAATTTGGATATTTTCTTTTTCCGCCAAACTTAAATTAGCGCTAGGTTCCATTAATTGAGCGAAGCCGAGAATGGCGTTGAGGGGGGTTCGCAATTCGTGGCTCATGTTGGCGAGAAAGATGCTTTTAGTTTTGTTGGCAGCTTCTGCGGCTTCTTTGGCTTGTTGGAGTTCTTGTTCTGCTTGTTTGCGATCGCTCGTATCAATAATTATGCCGTGCCAGACAATATCTCCATTTTCGCGCAATTCTGGTCGAGAATAACCTTGCAGCCATTTGAGTTTTCCCGATGGTGTCACAATCCGCCACTCGTGGGAAAATGGTTCGAGCTCGGTCGCACTTTTGACAATTGCCTCGAAGTGACTGGAGCGATCGTCCGGGTGCATTTGTTCGTAGAATAAAGCAGAGTTGTTCTGGATTTCCTCCGGCTCTAATTCTTGAATTTCTCGGCACAGAGGACTGATATACTCCATATTGGCTGATCCGTCGGGATGCTGCACGAATATGTAAAGTTCTCCCGGAACAGTGTTCGCTAATTTGTGAAACAGAGCTTCGCTTTTTTGCAAGACTAATTGTGCTTGTTTCCGTTCGCCAATATCAATCCCAAATCCAAACAAGAAATCCAGGCTGCCATCAGAGTCGAGCACCGGTGTGCCGTGCCACTCGACTAACAAAGTCCGATCGCACTTTGTGAGAATGGGATGTTCGTTAACCGTTTGCTCGCTCGCTGTTACGCGCTCAAAAATCGAATGCAATCCGGCTCGATCGCTTGGGGGTACAAATGTAGCTAAGTAATCTTTCCCCGTAACTTCAGCAGCAGTATAGCCCACAGCTTGCAGCATACAGTCATTCACCCGCAGGATTTTACCCTCCGAGTCGATCGCCACAAAAAAAATCGGAGAATTTTCGATAATCTTTAAGTTAAAGTCCCGCTCTTGACGGATAATTTTTTCAGCTTGCTGGCGTTCCTCAATTTCGACCTGCAAGCGGTCATTGATCGAGGCTAGCTCGATCGTGCGATCGACTACTTCAATTTCGAGGGTGCGGTTGTAGTCAGCCAATATTTGCTCTGCCTGTTTGCGAGCCGTGATATCTTTAAAAACATTAAGAACATAAAGGATATTGCCCGCACCGTCAAAGACCGGCAGCGCTCGCACTTGCAAACGAATATTTTGCCCGTCTCGGCGAATTTCCATATCTTCAGCAATCACCTCGAAGCCACTCAACGCCCGCACAAACGGCATTTGCTCGGCCGGGTACAGTTGATTAGTGCCTGTTATATAAATTTGATAAGCTTGTGGTAGCTCTTGTGCCGTAGCATCGGGCATTTCTCCCCTACCCAATATTTGCTCTCCCGCCGAATTCATGAAAATAACTGCGCCGCCCGGATCGACCGCCGAGACTCCAACGGGCAAATTTTCTACCAGTTGGGCAAATTTTTCTTCACTTTCTGCCAAAGCTTGAAAAGACTTTTTCAGTTGAGCTGCCATCTCGTTGAAAGACTCGGCTAATTCGCCGACTTCATCAAGCCTGCTGACAGCAACAGCGCGATCGAACTCTCTGGCGGCGATATCTTTAGCTGCTTCGTTAAGTCGCCGCAGCGGCAGCGTTACCCACCTAGCTGTCATCACTCCGGCAATTGTCGATAGCAGCAGCGCCACCAAACAAAGTAAAATTGTAGTCTGGGTATTTTTGTTAATTTCCCCCAGAAAATCGGATTTGGGAACTGCGATGGCAATCAGCCAGTTCAAACCGTAAATATCAGAAAACGGCAGCACTTCGACAAAATATTCCTGCCCCTGTCGCCTAAATTGCAGTTGCTGCTGCTGCTTAATGTTACCAAAGCCCGCGAAGTGTTCGTACAAATACTCGGCTGCGGTGCGAATGACAGGTGTTTGGCTGTCTAAAACATTCAGCCGCTGCAGTTGCTGCTTTGGGGACATCTTTCTAAAGGGTGATTCTTGACTCGAACTGGCAACCAGCAAGCCCGATCGTTCGATCGCGAAAATTTGTCCCGTTTTGCTAAGCTTGATGCCATCGAGATATTGCTGAAGCTCCGAGAGCGAAAAGTCTACGGCACTAACTCCCAGCAATTTACCATTTCGATCGCGAATCGGTTGGCTGGCAGCAATAAAAACAGTCCCGGGAGTAAAACCCGGATAAATACTCGTCCAAATCGGTTTGTTAGCTGCGACAGCTTCTTTGTACCAGGGGCGTCGGCGGGCATCGTAGGTTGCCGGTTGTGCCTTTAATTTAGCGGTGCGAGTGCCTCTGCCGTCTGTAGCGTAGTAAGTGCTGTGAAACTTGGTAGACTTCGAGGCTGCGACAATTTGCAAGCTGTTGTCGTCAGGGTTGCGCCAAATGCCGAGATATTCTCCTGATTTTTCAGCACCGAGGGAAATCCACTGAATGCTTTTAAACGATCGCATTTGCTGCCAGAGGAACTTCTCTCCCCGAGGCTGGGGCCTTTCTAACTGTAAGTTTAATTCAGCACGCTCGATCGCTTCAGCATTAAGTTGATTTACCCAGTGGGTAGGTTCGACAAAAGAAGTCAGCTTTTCTTCAACTCTTTTCCCCGTCTCCGCGATCAATTTCTGGGCGAGCTCTTGGACTGCTCTTTCTCCGTTGCGAAAGGACAGATACCCGACAATCCCAACTGCTGCCACGATTTGCAGCACAAAAGAGGCCACTAGAAGGTGACGCAGGGGGATTTTTATTTGGTGTTGAGAAGTTTTGCTCGCAAATCGGGGCAACGGCATAGGCTGGTGACTAATTGCTCCCTAACACTTTAACTGTTGGAGCCTGTAATTTCCCAAGCGGGCGATCGAGGCTGTTGGCTTCCCGTCAAAATACGTCCCACACACACACCAATCAGGAGCAAGCACGAGAATTATACAATTTTAGATTAAAGATTTTAGATTAAAGATTAAATAATTGGGAATGAATGAGGAAGCTCGTGCTTTGGAGTTTGCCGACATTTACATTCTTTTTTTTTAACTGGTATTACGCACTCTGGGCCCAGAATACCTGGGCCATTTTCTTGCTTTGTTCGGTTTCTTCGCTCAACCTAAGCTGCTTCTTGCCTGGAACCTCGACCATCGAAACTCAAAATCCATCCGTTAAATGCGCTATACAATCCGTTGCCGAACATCCATGCGTTACATCCCTTAAATCCGCTACACCATCCCTTACCGAACTTTTCTTCAATAGCTACGCGGAAAATCCCCCGCTTCTCCAAACGGATATAGCGAGGGGCGAGAATAGGTATTCTCGGAAAATATAAAGCGGTGGCAGTGGCTTTTGTCGAGCCATTGCCATCTATAGAAGCCATACTGTTTTAGGCTCAAATAATGATGAAAGAGCCAACTCTGTGCTTTCCGTCAATGCTTGAAGTCAAACCAACCTGTTCAAGCAAGAAGTCAAAGCAAGTCGTAAAGGCCTAGGATTCTTCTTCTTCTCGATCGATTTGGCGCAGGTGAATGTGCTTGCGTCCCAGAGAGATTTCAAATTCATCTCCCGGCTGGAGTTCCATTTGTTTGGTGTAGGCGGCTCCAATCAGTAAGTTGCCGTTAGATTGAACGCTAATCCGATAGCTGGCTGAGCGTCCGCCGCGTCCGTTGCCGTTTTGCTTCCCGTCTAGCTGAATGCCTTCTGCATCAATCAGCGCATTCAGGAATTTCATCATGTTGACCCGTTCAACGCCGTTCTTGGTAACGGTGTAGTAGCCACAGGCTCTAGCTTTTTCTTCCTTGGTAAGGTTCTCTAGGTCTTTGACCTTTTTGATCAGGCCTTCGCCTTCAAGGGGTTCGATATTTTTCTTTTTAGCCATTTACTGAGTCCTGAAATATTCAACTGGTGTACGGATTTTTTCTCGGTTGATTTTTGGCGCAGGCCAAGAAACTTTAGCTTTATAGCTGGTCGTAAAACTATATTACACCGATCGGCTCAATTGTTAACCACTATTATCTAAATATTTTTAACAACCTGCTGTCTTTCTTGAGGAGTAGCGGAGGCCGGTGCGAGCAATCTCTAAACTCGGTAGCATAAGCTA
>Ga0164304_10000689_pt1 | contig 10177 bp, 9 predicted proteins | sample Whisoiple_217_MG_FD_110216 | JGI IMG/M metagenome (GOLD analysis project Ga0164304, IMG submission 110216) | Soil microbial communities amended with pyrogenic organic matter from upstate New York, USA - Whitman soil sample_217_MG | ecosystem: Environmental > Terrestrial > Soil > Agricultural...
CGGCTATTCACTGGTACACTGGCTGAACCTCGGCCGGTTTGGCCTCTACGGCGCATCGATGTTCGAGTCGTTGAGCGGAGGTCTCGGCACCGCCGCTTTCCTGGCGTTTCTCATGAATGTTTGCGACAAGGAACACGCCACGGTTCAATACGCGTTCCTGTCATCCATTTTTTCGCTCACCGGCCGATTAATCGGCGGCATCAGCGGTCTCGGCGCAGAACGGTACGGCTATGGCAACTATTTCGCGATGACGTTCTTGTTGTCGCTGCCGGCGTACTTGCTTCTGCCCTGGGTCAGAGGGTGGATCAAAGAGCCGATGCGTCAGTGATGCGCGCGGAAAGAAAATTCAGGCTAGTTCTCTGAGCAGACGCCGCCAATCTGCTACCTCGCGCGCACTTTTCACCAATGGCGCGATACGGGCGCACGCGCTTTTCAAAGCGCGGTAAAATTTGTCATCGGTCTCGGATTTCAGCAGTAGATCGGCCAAGCCCTGCGTGTCGCCGACTTTAAAGTAGCCGAGAAAATTTTCTTCCAGAGTACCGATCAAACCGGGAATTTTGGCCGCGATCACAGGCACGCCGGAGGCGAGCGCTTCGGATAGCACGTTCGAACTCCCTTCCATTCGAGACGTGATGCAAACCAGATGGCTTCGCGCCAGCAGGTCGCGCGTTTTTCGATGCGATAGCTGACCGACCCAGTGATAGCGCGGATTGCGCGCCATTTCATTGCGTGCGCCTTGCTCCAGCCGGGGATCCAGCGCAACTCCCACGTGCGTTAGCTGCATCCGGGAGTTTCGCGGCAACCGCCGAACCGCGTAGGCGGCGCGCAGCGGGTCCTTCTCGGCGCGCAGATGGCCGACCACACAGACTCTGAAGCATTCGGTCGGATCCGGCTGGGGCCGACGCAGTGGTTCTGCCGATTGATAAATCACATGGGTTTTCCCGTGGAATCGTTTCGGCACCTCCCGCAACGCCATCTTCTGGAGGACCACGATCCGCGTTGCAAGTTCAAGTGATTGTTGAGCCCGGCGCTGGGCCCGGATATCCCGGTAAACATCGGTGCCGGTCAGCACGACAATCACCGGTTGGTGCGGTTCTGCGGCGCGAAAGCGGCGGATCGAGTCGGCACTGCGGCGGGCGTGCAGTGCGATCAGAACATCGCACGATTCGCCACGGTATTCCTGCAGGATCTGCACACGGTGGCCGAGTTTTTTGAAAATCGCGGCCCAGCGCAGCGCAGTAATTCGATTGCCGTTATTGAGGTTTAACGGCGCCGGCGTCACCAGTTGTATTTTCATTCCGCCGGTTTTGCGCAGGTACGAAACCCCGCCCAGACATCGCACCGGTCGGGAGTGTAGAAATTTCTCCAGGTATTACGAATCAGCAACGAAGAAGTGGCCCAGCAACCGCCGCGCAGAACCTTGTGCGTGCCGAACCAGGGATTCGAGTATTCGTTGTAGGGATCGATCACAAAGCCGGGGTAAGGCTTGAACTCATCGGCAGTCCATTCCCAAACATTGCCGATCATCTGGCGGCACCCAAAGGCGCTGTCGCCGGCTTCGAACGAGTCGACTGCGAGGGGTCCGGAACAATGCCAATCGAGATTGGCAGTGGCGGAATTCGGTGCTGAATCGCCCCAAGGGAAATACCGGCGTCTTTGGCTCAAACCGCCACCGGAGTCGAGCTGCGCTGACGCAGCGACTTCCCATTCGGCTTCGGTCGGCAAGCGGCGATTGGCCCAGTTACAATATGCCTCCGCCTCGAACCAGCTCACGTGCACCACCGGCGCGCGTTCGTCCAACGGATAATATCGATCATAGATTCGCTGCCGCCAGGTGCCGTTGGCGCCCCGTTGCCAGTAGATCGGATGATCAAGAGGTGTTTTGAGTTCAGGATTTCCGGCGCGCTGATTTAAGCTTTTATTGAAGAAGTTTGCGAAGGATCTTTCCAATTCCGGGCTGCCGCCGCTTTTGCGCCAGCGCCACCCGGCAGTGCTCCAGTATGCGCGCTCGCGATAACCCTGAGCTTCGACGAAGGCAAGAAATTCGCCTTGGGTCACGGCTGTGCGAGCGATGCGAAACGGCCGCAGCTCGACCACGTGCGCCCATTTTTCATTGTCGAAGACAAATGGAAAATCTTCCGTAGCGCCGATAATAAATTTGCCTCCGGGAATCTCGACGTCACCGGTGCACACAGCGCTAGCGAACCGGCAGCTCGTATCCACTGGCGTGAGTTTCGGCGGCGCATAACCAAGGGTCTGACGTGTATAGGCCAAGGCTTCGTCATGCATTCCTTCGTGAAACAACGTCAATAAATAAAAGTACAACTCATCCGCGGCCAGTTCTCTACGGCCGTCGAGGCCTTCCAGCGCACGCTCGAGCACTTCGCCCATGTACTTGAGGGTGGCATTACGCGAGGGCAACAGTAGCTCCCAGCGGGTGTCGTGGGCGACGTCGGTGGAGTTGTAGAGTTGATCGCCATTGGGTAACAGCGGCTTTTGTTTTTTCAGATGACGGAGCAGCCAAAATTCCGTAAACCATGCAATATGGCCGATTTCCCAAAGCGGCGGATTTACCATCGGTAGCCGCGGACCGATCAGTTGCTGTTCGTCCAGGTCGGCGACAAGTCCGAGGGTGCGCTCGCGGAAATCTCGCATCACAGCGGCCAAGAACCGCCGATCCAATGAGGCAAGCGCGCCGCGGAGACAGTTTCCGCCGGTTTGATCGATGGTCATCAAAATGGGCTATCCGACACTTTCAACAGGTGAAATTAGCGCACGCAGCGTCAACTGGCTGGCCGTACTTCGTGAAATCTTTTCGCTTCGTTGCGCTATTTGTGACTGTTTAGCGCAAAGCCACGGCTATGACAATCCGATCTCGCTATTTTGCAGTGCAGTTTCGATCTGACGGCGCCATGGGCGCATCTCTCGCGCCCATTTATGCTTGTTCACCGCTCGCAGATAGGCCAGCGCCGATTGTAATCGCGCGTTTTGCGCCGCACCAATTCGTAGCGAGTGTTTCGCTTTGATCAATTCCTGCGAGGTTTCGAGAAACCACCTGATCGTTTGCCAATACGTAAGCGCCTCGGCGCCGAAGCGCTGTTTGATAACCGTGCGCCAACTTGTTTCCGGATCGTAGTTGCGCGGTCGCGCGGCGTAATCGAAACAGGTGGCCAACGGCACTAAGCTTAGCGCCGGCTGGAGCATAGGATTGTTCAAATAGCCATAGACGATTTCCGGCAGGCGCCGATCTCGGCCCATGAGCGGTCCGACGTGCAACTCGGAAGCCATCGATAGATCGTTTACCGGATAATTGTCCCATAGCAGCAGTCGATGACCGAGACGGCGTGCAATTCGCCGCGCATGCGCCAGAGTAATCTTAGCGGAAACAACCGCCGGCCCGGTCCAGAAACAGTCGACACTTGCGGGCAGATTTTCCGCCAGCCTTTCCAGAAAATTGGCTTCAAATCGGCCAAACGCCCGTTCAAGCAAAGGATCTTCGCTGTAACAGGACGGACAAATCCACCATTCGACATCTTTCCACGAGTCGGGTTGGCGCGCGTTTATTTCGGCGAGCCACGAACCCTCGGCGCGCGCCAAACTGTTGCCGAACGCGCGCCGATCGCGCGCGTGCACAAGCCGTGAGGGAATATCATCGAAGAGCACTGCGAATGTCCGCACACCGGCATCATAGAACCGCTTGGCCTTGTCAATCAGGATTTGAGCCGGCTTACGTTCGGAAAAACTTAAACCCTCGCCCGGATGAAAGCCGTAAACGAAATCAATGTCATTGCTTTGGGCAACTGCGATCAGCCGGAGAAGCTTTCTCCATTCCGGCTGAGGATAGGGATCACGCCAACATCTACGGTGATAGGGATCATCCTTCGGTGCATAAAGATAGGTGTTCATACCGCGGTGCGCGCCAAAATTGAAGAGAAGTTGGCGGTCCGTCATAGACCATGGCGGACCGAAAAACCCCTCAACGACCCCGCGGCGTTCAAAGCTTTGATCCAATGAGTTCATCGGACGCGCATTTTACAGTGGAACTCACGGTGAGCAACGGGACGCGATCCACGTATTTTCCCGCCGCACAATTTATTTCAGACAATTCGACGACTTTTTGGTTCTCTTTGGTTCTCTAATGTACTTGAAAGGAGTATAAGGCGGAAGTAGGCTGATTAGGATGAGGATCGCTTTGGCGCATAAGCGGCTCGACCTTCGAGGCGGTACGGAGCGAGTATTCTATAGAACTGCCCTCGGCTTGCGCGATCGGGGGCATGACGTGCATTTATTTTGCCAAACATTTCGCACTCCAGCGCCACCGGGGGTGGCAGCTCATTGTGTGCCGGGACTCTCATGGCCGCGAACTGCGCGCTTATTCACGTTCAATATCTTCGCGCCGCTCACAATTAGGCATTTTGACTGTGACGTGGTGATGAGCTTCGATCGGCTGATCAAGCAGGATCTATTTCGCAGCGGCGGCGGCCCCCATAAGACTTTCATCGAAAAAATGACGCGGCGCACGCCGTGGAAATCTTTGTGGTATCGATGGAGTCCTTACCATCGCCTGGTTCTAGCGATCGAGAAACGACAGGTAAGCTGGGGAAGCCGGCGAATCGTCGCCGTCTGTGAACAGACCAAACGTGAGCTGATCGAAGCGTATGGTGTTTCGGAGAAGAAGATTGTCGTGATTCTCAACGGGGTAGACCACGAAAGATTTAATCCAAACCGGAGGCACGACTCCGGCGAGCGCACTCGTCGTGAATTTGGTATTCAACCCAAAGACCGAGTGGTCTTGTTCGTTGGAAGTGGGTTTCGCCGCAAAGGTTTAGATCGACTGCTGCGGCTGTGGCAGGAGCCAGCCGCACCGGAGGCGTATCTTTTGGTCGTTGGCAATGATTCTCATCTGGCTGCTTATCGATCCGCTTGGCGCGGCAGCCGCCATGTGATTTTTGTCGGACGGAAGACTAACATCCAGGACTACTATGCTGCCGCCGATGTGCTGGTTCTACCGTCGATTCAGGAAGCGTTTGGCAATGTGGTGTTGGAGGCGTTCGCGTCGGGATTGCCGGTTATCACCGTGGCCGGAGTCGGCGCCTTCGATAAAGTAGAAGGGGATCTACGGTTCGGAATCCTGGAAAACCCCGAGGATACCACCGAGCTGAAGACCAAGCTGTCGTTTTTTTTGGACCCTGCGCGATGGAGTTCGCTTTCACGAGAAGCCCGCAAGGCCGCTAAACAATACAGCTGGAGCTCCTACCTGAATCAATTGGAAGAAACGCTGTACAGCTTGCATGAACAGTCCGCCTCCAGGACGATAAGCGCGGTTGCGCTTCCGACATTCTCCGGTACCCCGCCAAGTCATTAGCGTTATCTCGATGCAGCCCGCGCTCAGCATTCTGATTCCGACCCAAGGGCGAATGCCACAGCTGCAGCAACTCCTCGATAGTTTGGCAGGGCTGGGGAACCGTGAAGAGATACCGCACGAAATTATCGTTGCCAATAATGCTCAAGACAAAACTACCGCCACAGCGGTGGAAGCTCTGTTGGAACATTATAGATCCCAAGAGCCGGAGCGCTGGGTTCATGTGCGCGAACTTATCCGGGGAAAATCACGCGCTCTCAATCGACTGATCCCGCTTGCCCAAGCCAATATTCTCGCGTTTCTCGATGACGACGTGGAAGTCGCGCCGGAATGGTTGAAAATGACTTGGCAATTCTTCTGCGAGCATTCGTACGATGTAATGCAGGGCTCGATTCTCATCCCCCCATCGATGCAGAACGACGAACGATTTCGAGGCCTACTGAATCGGTATCGGACGATCTGCTATTACAGCAAGCCGGGCCTCGAAGTGCACGAAATCGTCAGCCTGAACGCTGCCAACATGGCATTACGGCGCGAACTGCTCGATGTGACCGGCTTATTCGACGAACGCATCGGTCCCGGTGCCTCAGGAACCTCCATGGATGTGGAGTTTGGGGAAAGGGTTCTCAGGGCGGGTAGACGGATCGGATACGAGCCCCGCTCCATCGTTTACCACGATGTCGACTGGAGCCGGCTCACCGAAGAATATTTTAAACAACGACATGAATTACAGGGACGCAGCCGGGCGATTTACAAACAGAGTAGCGTGCTTTCGAGTTTTGCAAACCTGCTTCGGGCAGCGCTAGGTTGGTGTTGGTATGCGGCGCTGCGAAACGAGAGAAAAATTTACCGTTCAAAGGGACGAGTTTATCACTATCGCGCCATGTTGAAGGAAGCTACTCGGAGAAGCGCGGCGGCGCTGATTTGGCCTTCAACTCGCTCAACGTCGGTGGCGGTGATTAAGAGAAAAACCTTGTGACCTGCGATCCGTCGGCTCCGACGCCTTCTAACGTAAGCGCTACGCGGACGAGCCCGCTACTCGGCTCGCAGTCTCCTCTCGGGCGCAGATTTCGGGTCATGTATATTCTGAAGAATTACCCACAAATCTCTGAGACTTATATTAAAACCGAGATCGAAGCCGTCCGCGAGGTGTGTGACGTCCACATCATCGCGACCAGACGCGCCAACATGCCGGCAAAAAATCATGAACCCTATCGCTACACTGAAGATCTGGGGGTGATTTGCGAAGCGATCGAGGAGTTTCAGCCTGACGTGTTGCACAGCCACTGGTTTCATTCGGTGAAGGTCTTGGGCAAACTCGCGCGCAAAACCGGCGTGCCGTTCACGGTGCGCGGCCATTCGTTTGATTCGATTTGGCCGGAAGATGAGTCTCCGTTCCGCCATTTTCCGCTGCTCTCGATGTTTGCGCAGCCCTCACACATTCGCCGGGCGATAAAGTTCATCGAAGATGACTTCTGTCTCGGCTTGTTGACGTTGCCATTTGCCCGTCCGCGACTGGAACGCGCCGGTTTCCCCAGCGCAAAACTCGTGAATTGTTTTCCCGTGGTAAACTTCAAGCGCTTTTTCGATCCGCAGCCTAACGGTAGCGCCATCATGAATGTCGGTGCATGCATTCCCAAAAAGCGCATGGAGGATTTTGTGGAGCTGGCCCTGCGCGCGTCTGAGCTCGAGTTCAATCTTTACGCGCTCGGCTACAAGGTCGCTGAACTCCAGCAATTCGCCAGCGCGCGTCAAAGTCCGGTGCGTTTCATTCCGCCGGTGGAGCTCGAGGAAATGCCCGCGGAATACAAGAAGCATCGATGGCTCGTCTATACCGCTGCGCCGGGAGGAAATGTCGGATGGCCACTCGCGATCGCCGAAGCCCAAGCTTCGGGCGTTGGGGTCTGCATGGCGAAGATTCGTCCTGATCTTCGGGAATATGCCGGGCCGATGGCATTTCTCTACGAGTCCTTGGACGAAGTCGTCAAGGTGATTCGTCAGCCGGTGCCTGAGGAAGTGCGGCAATCCGGTTTCGAACAAGCGAAAAAATCAGATGTTTTTCAGCACCGCTCGTTATTGTTTCGACTCTGGCGCATGCCGGAAGCGGCTTACGAGACCATCGAGGCTCAGGCTCTCGCCGGATAGGTTCTCTTGTCTCGATCGGGCGGATCAATTTTCGCCGTCGGGTTTGCGCAATCTTAATTCATTCCGTAGGATACTGGGAAAATTTTCGCCATGAGGACTCTATCGCCGGTGCGCCTCTGCGGCGCGGCAGCGGCAACTTTGATTATTTTTTTGCAGCCGTTGAGCTCCGCTCGTTCGGCTGACCGAGAACTTTCCGATATGGTCCGAATCGGCGCAGGGGAGTTTTTAATGGGAACCAATGATGGCCCGGAGGATGAGAGGCCGATGCACAGAGTCAGCGTCGCGGAATTTTCCATCGATCGTCATCAGGTGACCAATGCTCAGTTTGCGCGGTTTCTCGATGCTGTTGGCACGGAAAGCGCGCGCAGGGAAAAGTATTTCGACATCGATGACGATGATGCTCGTGTGCACCGGCGGAGCGGCCGATGGCTTGCGGATCAGGGACATGAAAACCGGCCGGTGGTGGAAGTTTCCTGGTTCGGTGCCGTGGCTTTTTGCAACTGGGTGGGGAAACGTTTACCGACGGAAGCGGAATGGGAAAGGACGGCGCGCGGACTCGATGGGCGGAAATTTCCTTGGGGGACTGAGCCGCCGGACGCGACGCGTGCCCATTTCAATGCCGGATGGAATGATTTCCGCGATGTCGGCAGCTTTCCCAAGGGCGCCACTTCCGACGGAGTGTTCGATCTAGCCGGAAACGGTTGGGAGTGGGTCAGCAGTGCCTATACCTCATATCCCTACAATGCCGCGGATGGCCGGGAAGATTTGACCCAGCCGCACGTGCGCGTCACACGGGGAGGCGGCCAGGACTCACCCGCAGGCGAGTTGACTACAACTCATCGCGGTCAACAGGTCTCGCGCAATTTTCGTTCGGGGCATCACAATATTGGATTTCGTTGCGCCCGCTGAACATTTTTCGACGCCAACGTTCTAATGCCGTTATATTTCGTGATCGAGGGCATGCTGATCGGAATCGTGGTCGCCGTGCCCGTGGGTCCACTGGGCTTGTTGTGTATCAATCGCGCGCTCATGATGGGTCCGGTGTGCGGGCTTTTTTCCGGTCTGGGGGTGGCGACGGCGGATGCACTGGCCGCGGGTATCGCCGCGCTGGGAATTTCATTGATATCCGGCTTCGTCGCCGATCAGCACCACTGGCTTAGGCTCATCGGCGGCATTTTTCTTTGCTATCTTGGCTACAGGATTTATCGGACCGAACCCGTAGCCAAGAAACGCATCAACAATGTCAATGGACTACTAAGCGCTTATGTGACAACTTTTTTGTTGACGATTTCCAATCCGGCGACGCTTTTCTCTTTTATTGCCATCTATGCCGGTTGGCATGTGCCGAGCTTACACGGCCATTATTTTGCGGCCGCGCTCTTGACGGCGGGCGTTTTCAGCGGCTCGGCTTTGTGGTGGGTTGGCCTGTTTATCGGGTTGACGATTTTTCATGATAAATTTAGTTTGCGCTTTCTCTTCTGGATTCACCGTGTCTCAGGCGCCGTCATCGCGGTGTTCGGTTTCGTCGTGCTATTGAGCTTGACGCCGCTAAGTAAAATTTTAGGCCTAGAGTTTTGAGCGGCAGTACTTCATACGTCCGCCAAAACGGTAGCGCTCCGAGTACACTCAACGTTTTTCTCGGGTGCGCTTATACCGCGCTGAATCTCTATCAATTCTATTTGTTGCCAATTTTTTTGCTACCGCGGGGCGAAAATTGGGCCTGGTCGCTTGCGCCGCTGGTGCTGCTCACAAACCCGTTCTGGAGCCTGATCCATGAAGCCATTCACGATTTGTTTCACCCCAGCCGAACGTTCAATGGGCTTTTCGGCCGGCTGCTTGCGATTCTATTCGGCTCGCCATTTCGGATTGTGCGGATGAGTCATCTGCTGCACCACAAGTTAAACCGCTTCCCGATCGAAGGAACGGAATACTACGATCGCGAGAAGAAGAGCAGGTCCGCCGCCGCACCGGGATACTATTTTCAGATATTTCTTGGGCTATACGTGGTCGAGATTTTAAGCCCGCTTTATTTTTTCTTGCCGCGTCGATTGCTGCAGTGGATTAAAAACCGTTACATCAGAGTGAATAGCGTCAGTGCGGTTCTAATGGACAACTGGCTCCGGCGGGAGTCGCTCCGTGAAATCCGCTTTGATGGGTTTTTGACGCTGCTGGTTCTGGCGCTGGCGTTTTTCTGCTACGGCGAAATGTGGTGGCAGCTTGCCCTGGCGCTGCTCGGGCGCGGCTTTTTGATTTCATTTCTCGACAATATCTATCACTACGAAACTCCGGTGAGTGATGTCTTCTTTGCCAAAAATTTGCGGTTGCCGGCGCCACTAGCAACGGTACTCCTGAATTTCAACCTGCACGGCATCCACCATGTCAATCCCGCGATTCCGTGGATTCATCTACCGCAAGCATTCAATATCCAAGCGGGTCATTTTCAGGGTGGCTATTTCGCGGCCGCCCTGCGGCAGCTTCATGGCCCCCTTGCGATCCAGGATTTGCCAAACGCGAGGCGCAACGCTTAGTTGCATTTTAGCAGCGACAAACGGGAACAGGTTGGATTGGTCCTGATGAATGCTGACTAACGGCGTGCATCCGTTAGGGACCTTGACAACCGTCGTTATGTTCACTACGCGTTGGGTTTACTAGTGGTTGCGCCAGGTGTCA
>Ga0164304_10000692_pt1 | contig 10137 bp, 10 predicted proteins | sample Whisoiple_217_MG_FD_110216 | JGI IMG/M metagenome (GOLD analysis project Ga0164304, IMG submission 110216) | Soil microbial communities amended with pyrogenic organic matter from upstate New York, USA - Whitman soil sample_217_MG | ecosystem: Environmental > Terrestrial > Soil > Agricultural...
ACGCGATCGATGATGAGCGCGAGCGGAATTTCCAACGCCTTGCGGATGGCCGAGCGCTGCGGCCAAAGAAACAGATTTTTGGCCGTCTGCATGGTGATGGTCGAGGCGCCGCGTGACGGGCCGTCCTCGTCGGATTCCGAAATCACCTCGTTGAGCGCACCCCAATCGACGCCGTGGTGGCGGCAAAACTGCGCATCCTCCGACGCGACCACCGCCGCGATCAGACGCGGCGACATGCGCGACAGCGGCACATACACGCGATCGACGCCGCGGAATGTGACCCAACGCGCCAGCATTAAGGTCGAGACCGGCGGCAGTGTCCGCCAAAGCATTATAAGGCCGGCTAAAATCACCAGCAGCGCGACGCCGAGGTAAAGGAGAAAACGAAGGGCCTTCCACAGCGCGCGCATCGGTTGGGCTGAGCCTTGACCGATTGGACCCGATCGGGCAAGCCGCGCCCGGATTGACGCGCGGGACCGGAATGAACCGAGAGGCAGCGGGACGGGAATTTCGGCAGCGCCTTGACGATGTCGCGCAGGCGACCGAATTCATGCTCGACCGCCTGCTTGTCGCCGATCCGCTGCCCGGCGAGACGGCGCGTCCGCCGCGCCTCGTCGAGGCGATGCGCTACGCGGCGCTCGGCGGCGGCAAGCGCCTGCGGCCCTTCCTTGTCGTTGAAACGGCGCGGCTTTTCGGGATCGAGAGCGAGGGCGTGTTGCGCACCGGCGCCGCGCTTGAGATGATCCACTGCTACTCGCTCGTGCACGATGACCTGCCGGCGATGGACGACGACGATCTGCGCCGCGGCCGGCCAACCGCGCATCGCGCCTTCGACGAGGCGACCGCTATCCTCGCTGGCGACGCGCTGCTCACCTACGCCTTTGATGTCGTCGCCGATCCGGCGACGCATGCCGATCCCGCGGTGCGCTCGGAGCTCGTGCTTAAACTTGCGCGCGCGGCGGGACTAGGCGGCATGGTCGGCGGCCAGGTGCTCGACCTCGCGGCAGAGCAGCAACTCAAAAAGCATACGGAAGCCGCCGTGCGCCGATTGCAGGCGATGAAGACCGGCGCGCTGCTTTTGTATGGAGTCGAGGCCGGCGCCATTCTCGGGCGCGCCAATAACAAGCAGAGCGCCGCTTTGTCGCGTTACGGCGCCGCGCTTGGCGCGGCCTTCCAGGTTGCCGACGACATCCTCGATGAAGAAGGCGACGAGGCGGCGCTCGGTAAACGCGCCGGCAAGGATGCCGGTCGCAATAAAGCGACGCTCGTTGCGGCACTCGGTATCGATGCCGCACGCAAGCGCCGCGACAAACTCGCCGACGAGGCGATCGCCGCACTTGAGGACGGCGGCTTCGGCGCGCGCGCCGCGATTCTGTCGGAAGCCGCGCGCTTCACCGTCGAGCGGCGAAGTTGACGCGCGCGCGTCCCCAACGCGCGCTGCCGATGCGCCTCATCGAGGCGCGGCCACGACTCTTCACTTGCATCGCCATCGGCATCGTCTTGGCTTTCGTGCAGCCGCACGATTGGCGCCTCGCGACGCGGCTTCTGATCGCCTGGAACGGCGCGGTGATCCTCTATTCGATCCTCAGCGCTCGCATGATGATGCGCGCCGACGAGCTATCGATTCGCCGTCGCGCGCAGCTGACCGATGACGGCAAATATGCGTTCCTCGGGCTCTCCGTTCTTGCGGCGATCGCGTCCTTCGCCGCGATCGTGCTTGAACTGTCTAGCGTCAAGGACCTCACCGGCTCCGACAAGGCGTTGCATGCCGCGCTCGTCGTCACAACGATCGTCAGCTCGTGGTTCTTCGTGCATCTCATATTCACATTGCATTACGCGCACGAATATTTTTCCGACGAACTGCGGACGCCCGATCCGACCGATGTACGGGGCGGACTGATCTTTCCGGGCAACAAGGACGAACCGCGCTACGTCGACTTTCTGTATTTCTCCTACATTATCGGCGTCGCGTCGCAGACGGCGGACGTGGCGACGTCTTCGCCGACCATGCGGACGCTGGCACTCGTGCACGGCATCGTGTCGTTCTTTTTCAACACGACGATTCTGGCGCTGACGATCAATATCGCGGCAAGCCTTTTGTAAGGCGCTACCTCTCCAGTCCCGCCATCTTCTCCAACACAGCGCAGACCGAACCGGTATCCTGCCCGCCATAGCCCATCGATTTGGCGGCCGTGTAAACCGGCAGCGTCGCATCGAAAACCGGCAGCGGCACGCCGAGATCACCGGCATAAGCGCCGATCACATCGAGATCCTTCTTCCACGTCGCGATGCGCATTGTCGGCGGATCGTATCTCTTCTCCGCCATCAATGGTGCACGCAATTCGAAGACGCGCGAATTGCCGGCGCCGGCGCTGATCACCTCGATGATCTGCTGCGGATCAAGGCCGGCTTTCATGCCGAGCACCATGGCCTCGGCGGTCGCGACATTGTGGATGGCGACGAGGTGATTGGCGACATATTTCATCTTGCTGCCATTGCCGAAGGCACCGAGATTGGCGGTCTTGCGGGAAAAATCGGCGAATATGGGCTGGCATTTCGCGATCGCCTCCGCGTCGCCGCTGGCATAGACGACGAGATCGCCTGTCTGTGCCTGCGCGCCGGTGCCGCTGAGCGGGCAATCAAGTGCGACATGTCCGGCGTTGGCGAGGGCATCGCGCATGGCCATTTTATCGGCGAGCGCCAGCGTCGACAGCTCGACGACGATGCGCTTCGCCGTCTTTGCGGCAACGATCTCACCTACCACCGAATGCACCGCCACCGGATTGGGCAAGCTCAACATGACGATCTCGGCGCGCTCTGCCACTTGCGCGGCGTTCCCGGCGATTTCGACGCCGGTTTCCCTTGCCTCGGCGCAACGCTCTGCTTCGATGTCGAAGCCGATCACCCTCCAGCCCTTGACGACCAGGTTGCGGGCGATCGCGCCGCCCATGATGCCCAATCCGATGATCCCGACCGCTTGCCCCGTTTGTTGCATTGATTCCCCCAAAGATTTTGCGGCGGCGCAAAGCGCGCTATTTGCCGCTCGCAGTCAAATAGGAGCGGACATGAAGATCGGTGTCGCCGGATTGGGCAAGATGGGCAGCGCCATTGCCGAGCGGTTGATCGAGTGCGGGCATGACCTCGTCGTCTGGAACCGCACGCCCGAAAAAACCGCTGCCCTCACCGCCAAGGGCGCGACGGCGGCGCCAACCGCCGCCGATCTCGCCCGCGCCGTCGAGGCGGTCGTCACGATCCTCTTCGATGCCGAGGCGATAGACGGCGTCTACCGCACGCGCGATGGCGTGCTTGCCACCGATCTCTCCGGCAAGCTCGTCATCGACATGAGCACGGTGCGGCCGCAGACCGCAATCGCGCTCGCCAAAGACGTGCGGGCGCGCGGCGGCACGTTTGTCGAATGCCCCGTTGGGGGGTCCACCGGCCCCGCCAAGCAGGGCAAGCTCCTTGGCATGGCGGGGGGCGAGGCGGCCGATGTCGCGCGCGCCAGACCGATCCTCGATCAGCTCTGCCGCCGTTTCGAACATTTCGGGCCGGTCGGCGCCGGCGCGCGGATGAAGCTTGCGATCAACCTGCCGCTGATCGTCTCCTACCAAGCGCTGGCGGAGGCATTCATCCTCTCCCGGCCGAATGGCATGGATCCGGTGCAGCTGATGGAATTTTTCGCCGATACGGCGGGTGCGCCGAACGTGTTGAAGACGCGCGGACCGCTGATCGGCAAGGCACTTGCGGGCGAGGAGGTCCGGCCGCCGGCTTTCGACGTCGATTCGATCTGCAAAGACTTGCGGACAATGATCGCCGAGGCGGAGAGTCTTGGCGCCAAGCTGCCGCTGGCCGCAGACACGCTGAAAATTTTCGAGGAAGCGGCGAAGGCGGGTTGGGGCCGTAAGGATGGCGCTAACTTGCCGGCCTATTGGCCGCAGAAGGTTGCTGCGCGTTGAGTGCCAAGGGTGTGGGCGCGTCGAAAAGCCATGATCGACGCGCCTAGCTTCGATTGTCCCGAAGGTCCGGTTCTCCTATAAGGCTAGGCCCATCGGGGCAATGAGGGGGTCTGGGACAAATTTATGCCCTGGAATGATCAAGGCGGCGGACCCTGGAAGCCGAATAACCAGAGTCCGTGGGGCCAAGGGCCGTGGGGTCAGGGGCCGGGCGGCTCGACGCCGCCCAATCTGGAAGAGCTGCTGCGGCGCAGCCAGGATCGGCTGCGCAACATCCTCCCATCGAGTTTCGGCGGGCGCGGCGTGCTTTGGCTGGCGCTGATTGCGCTGCTCGCCTGGGCCTGCAGCGGCTTTTATACGGTCGGCCCGAACGAGGTCGGGCTGAACCTGATCTTCGGACGCTACACCGGCAAAACGTCGGCCGGTCTCAATTACAATCTGCCCTATCCGATCGGAACGGTGCAGAAGCTAAAGGTGACCGATCGTAACTCGACCGACATCGGCTCGAAATACGTGCTGAGCGGTCGCGGCAACCCGACGCAGATCGACGTGCCGGACGAGAGTCTGATGCTGACCGGCGACGAGAACATCGCCGACGTGAAATTCCGCGTCATCTGGCAGATCGATCCGGTGCATCCGGAAGATTACGCCTTCAATGTGCGCAATCAAGAAGAGACGGTGAAGGCCGTCGCCGAAAGCGCGATGCGCGAGATCGTCGGGCGCTCGCAAATCCAAAAGATTCTCACCGCCGAACGTAAGGTAATTGAGCCGGCGACGCAGGAACTCATGCAGCGCGTGCTCAACGAATACAAAGCCGGGGTACTGGTGCTGCAGGTGCAGTTGCTTTCCGTCGATCCGCCGGCCTCGGTAATTTCCGCATTCCGCGACGTGACTGCCGCGCAGCAGGATTTGCAGCGCCAGCGCAACGAAGCCGAAGCTTATGCGAACCGCGTCGTGCCGGAAGCCCGCGGCGCCGCGGCACGCATCATCCAGGAGGCGGAAGGCTATCGCGAGCAGTCGGTCGCCGAGGCGCGCGGTCAGACCTCGCGCTTCCTGCAAATCTACGAACAGTACAAACGCGCGCCTGATGTCACGCGCGAGCGCCTCTATCTCGAAACGATGGAGCGCGTTCTCGGTGCTGCCGATAAAGTAATCATCGATCAGTCGAATGGCCCGGGCGTCGTGCCCTATCTGCCGCTGGACGAGCTGAACAAATCCGCCGCGCCGACCCAGGGAGCACGCCGATGAGAAATGCTCTCGGAATCGTGCTCGTCGGAATCGCGGTTTTCGTGCTGATCATCATCGGCAGCGCGACCTTCGAAGTGACGCAGACGGAACAGGCGCTGGTTCTGCGGTTTGGCGAACCCGTTGCTGGACGCGGCCTCATCACCGAGCCGGGCCTGCATTTCAAGATCCCGTTTGTCGAGACGGTCGTGCTTCTCGATAACCGCATTCTCGATCTGGAGAGTCCGAAGCAGGAAGTGCTCGCCTCGGACAATCAGCGCATCGAGGTCGATGCCTTCGTGCGTTATCGTATCGTCGATGCGCTGCGCTTCTATCAGACCGTCGGCACCGTTGACCGAGCCAATAATCAGCTCGCCTCCGTACTGAACTCGGCCGTGCGTCGCGTGCTCGGCGAAGCGACGCAGACGCAGATCGTGCGCGACGATCGCGCCAATCTGATGCGGCGCATTCGCGAGCAAGTGAACAATGAGGGCAGCCGCTTTGGCGTGACGATCGTCGACGCGCGTATCCGCCGCGCCGATCTGCCGCGCGAGATTTCCGAAAAGGTTTACAGCCGAATGCAGACGGAGCGCGCTCGCGAGGCGGCCGAGTACCGCGCGCAAGGATCCGAGCAGGCGCAGAGGATAACATCGAAGGCCGACCGCGACGTGGTCGTGCTTCGCGCCGATGCGCAGCAGCAGGCCGACCAGACGCGTGGTCAGGGCGATGCCGAGCGGAACCGCATCTTTGCCGAGGCATACGGCCGTGACCCGGACTTCTTCGCCTTTTATCGATCGATGCAGGCTTATGACGCGGCGTTCAAAGCGCGCGACACGCGTTTCGTGACGAGCCCCACTTCCGATTTCTTCCGCTATTTCGGCAGCGCGACCGGGCGGCCTGCGCCCGCAGGCACACCCCCCGGCGGCGCCGCGACATCGGGCGGCGGCTCCGCGCAGAGATGATGCGGAGCTTGGGTTCAAAGCTTGCTTGACCGGGCGCGCCGGCGCCCGACCTGTTCACTCGATCCGCCGTCCTTAGTCACGGCGGCCCAGGAGGAAAATTGATGCCCGTCCGAATTTCACGTGGTTACCTGCGGCATTGCCTCGCCGCCGGAGCGCTGACGGCAGCGCTCGGCATCGGCGCCGTTCCTTTCGTGCATTTTGACGCCGCGCCGGCTTTCGCGCGCGGCCCGGATTCGCTCGCCGATCTCGCCGATCAAGTGAGCGGCGCCGTCGTCAATATTTCGGCAACGCAGATGGTCGAGGACAAGCGGGCAGGCAATGCGCCGCAGCTGCAGCCCGGCACCCCGTTCGACGATCTCTTCGAGGAATTTTTCAAGCGCCGTCAGCAGCAGGGCCAGGGCGATGCCCCGCACCCGCAGCAGCGCCGATCGAATTCGCTCGGCTCCGGCTTTGTCATCGATTCATCGGGCATCGTGATCACCAACAATCACGTCATCTCCGACGCCAACGAAGTGACGGTCATCTTCACCGACGGACAGAAGCTGAAGGCCGAGATCGTCGGCAAGGACACGAAGGTCGACGTAGCGGTGTTGCGCGTCAAACCCGACAAGCCGCTGAAGGCGGTGAAATTCGGCGATAGTGACAAGTCGCGCGTCGGCGATTGGGTCATGGCCGTCGGCAATCCGTTCGGCCTCGGCGGCTCGGTGACCGCCGGCATCATTTCCGCGCGCAACCGCAATATCGAGAGCGGCCCGTACGACAACTACATTCAGACCGACGCCTCGATCAATAAAGGCAATTCCGGCGGGCCGCTGTTTAACATGGACGGCGAGGTGATCGGCATCAACACGGCGATTCTGTCGCCGTCCGGCGGCTCGATCGGCATCGGCTTTGCCACGCCGGCCAATACCGTGACGCCGATCATCGAGCAGCTGCAGAAATACGGCGAGACGCGCCGCGGCTGGCTCGGCGTGCGCATCCAGAATATTGACGACGCGATCGCGGAGAATCTCAATCTCGGTTCGGTGCGCGGCGCGCTGGTCGCCGGCGTCGACGAGAAAGGCCCGGCGAAACCGGCCGGCCTCAAGACCGGCGATGTCATCACCAAATTTGACGGGCGCGATGTGAAGGAATCGCGTGATCTGCCGAAGCTCGTTGCCTCGACGCCGGTCGGCAAGGACGTGCCGGTCATCGTGATGCGCGACGGCAAAGAGGTGGCGCTGAACGTGAAGCTCGGGCGTCTGGAAGACGGCGAGAAGCAGGCGGCGCTCGATACATCAAAGAACGATGCGACGAAAGGCGGCCCCGCCGCCAGTCCGGTGCAGAAGGCGCTCGGCCTGGAATTCTCAGCCCTCAACGACGAGCTCCGCAAAAAATACTCGATCCGCGACAGCGTGAAGGCGGGCGTCGTCGTCACCAGCGTTGATCCACGCTCGAACGCCGCCGACAGGCGTGTTCAGCCCGGCGAAGTGATCGTGGAGATCAATCAGGAACCGGTCGCGCAGCCCGCGGACGTGACCAAAAAGCTGAAGGCGCTCAAGGATTCCGGCAAGAAGAGCGCGCTGCTTCTGGTCACCGGTCTGCAGGGCGACGTACATTTCGTCGCGTTGCCGATCGAGTAGCCGCCGCCTACTGACAGGGCGCCTTCGCGGCGAGACTACACTTCCACCGGTTCTCAACGTGCCGTTCGTCTCGCGAACGCACGTTCGGTTTCCTGCGTCAGGCAGAGACGATAGGGGCCGACAAAATTGACGTAGCGGTTGACCTCTTCCTGACATTTATTCGTGTCGGCTTGCGAGCCATAGGTCGCCGGATCCGAAACGCATCGCGGCGGATAGGGCGGCGCGCAGAAGCCGAAGCCCATCGTGCGCTGCGCGACCGCCGGGCTCGCCGTAAGGCACATCGCTGACGTGAGGCATACGCCCGCGACCGCAGAAGCTGCCTTCCTTAAATCCCTGCGCATGAATGAAGCATAAGAGGCGACCGTCTCGGCTATTAAAGCAGATCGCGGCGCCTCACACCTCCAGCCATTCCTTGCGAATGCCCGCATTGGAGGCGAGGTCGGCCGGCGTGCCTTCAAAGACGATCTCGCCGTGCCCCATCACGTAGAGGCGGTGGCTGATTTTCAGCGCGATGGTGAGCTTTTGCTCGACCAGGAGGATTGATATGCCGCGCCCCGCGATCTCGGAGAGAAGCTTGCCGACGAGCTCGACCATCATCGGCGCCAGCCCTTCGGTCGGCTCGTCGATCATGATGAGATCGGGGTCGCCCATCAGCGTGCGGCACATCGTCAGCATTTGCTGCTCGCCGCCGGAGAGCACGCCGGCGGGCGTGTCGGCACGCTCCTCGAGCCGCGTAAACACCTTGAACATGTCGGCCATCGACCAGCGGCCGGTCTTTTTCGCCGATTTTTGGCCGAGATAAAGGTTCTGGCGTACGGTCAACGTGGGAAAGATGTCGCGGTTCTCCGGCACGTAGCCGAGCCCCAGCCGCGCCACCTGATGCGGCTTCAAGCCCGCGATCTCGCGATCACGGAAACGGATCGAGCCGCGCGGCGGCACGTCGCCCATGATCGCTTTGATCGTCGTCGAGCGGCCGACGCCGTTGCGGCCGAGCAGGCTGACGATCTCGCCCGCCGCGATGTCGAAATGTACGCCATGCAAGATATGGCTCTTGCCGTAGAAGGCGTGGAGGTCCTGGACCTGGAGAAGGGGCGCGCTCATCAATGTGCCGCCTGTCCGAGATAGGCTTCCTTGACCGCGGCATTCTCGCGGATGCGCCGCGGCGTGTCACTGGCGATAATCTTGCCGTAGACGAGCACGGAAATGCGGTCGGCGATGCCGAAGACGACGCCCATGTCGTGCTCGACCATGAGCAGCGTCTTGCCCTCTGTGACCTTGCGCACCAGCGCAACCGCGTGCTCGGTCTCCGAGCGGCTCATCCCCGCCATCGGTTCGTCCAAGAGAATAACGCGCGCGCCGCCGGCAATGGTGATGCCGATTTCGAGCGCCCGCTGCTCGGCATAGGTGAGGACGCCCGCCTGGTCGCGCCGGCGTGCCGCAAGGCCGATGCGCTCCATGATGTCTTCGCTGCGCTCGCGTGCATCGACGAGTCCGTTCACGCCCCGCCAAAAGGAATATTTGTAGCCGAGCGACCACAGCACCGCGCAGCGGATGTTCTCGTAGACCGAGAGCCGCGGGAAAATGTTGGTGACCTGGAAGCTGCGCGAGAGGCCGCGGCGGTTGATCTCGTAAGGCCGAAGCCCACTGATCTCCTGATCTTCGAGCTTGATGGAGCCGGAGCTTATGCCGAAGCGGCCGCTGATCAGGTTGAACAAGGTCGACTTGCCGGCGCCGTTCGGGCCGATGACGGCGTGACGCTCGCCCTGCGGCACGTCGAGGGTTACGCCGCGGATGATTTCCATCTGACCGAAGCTTTTGGTGACGTTCTGCAGCGACAGCGCGGGGGTCATGCGGGCTGCTCCCGTAACCGGGCGAGAGCGGCGCCCCAAGCATCTTGCACGAGCGGCCATGTGCGCCTGAGCGCCAGCGCGCCACCGAAGAACAGCACGACTCCGGCAATCCACGGCAAGACGGAGTTGGTGCTCATCGGGATGCGAAAGATGCTCGTCTCCGGGCCATCGCTTTCGGCCTTCACCAGTGCCCACTCGGCGAGCTCGATGAGCAGGATGCCGCCGATGATCATGACGATCAGCGGAATTGCATTGATTGCATAGGCTGGTACGAGCCTTCCGAGCTGGCCGACGCGATAGATCGGCTCGTGCAGCGCCAACCAGCCGACGATGCCGCCCGGCGAATACATGACGACGATAATGAACAGCAGGCCGAAGTAGAGCAGCCAGGCGCCGGTAATGTCGGACAAAGTGATCTGCAGGAATGTGATGAGGATCGCGCCGATGATCGGCCCAATGAACGTCGCGGCACCGCCGACGAACGTCATCAACAGAACCAGCCCGGACTGCGCCGCGCCGATCGACT
>Ga0164304_10000694_pt1 | contig 10121 bp, 4 predicted proteins | sample Whisoiple_217_MG_FD_110216 | JGI IMG/M metagenome (GOLD analysis project Ga0164304, IMG submission 110216) | Soil microbial communities amended with pyrogenic organic matter from upstate New York, USA - Whitman soil sample_217_MG | ecosystem: Environmental > Terrestrial > Soil > Agricultural...
GCCATCCTCCAAGACCTCCAAGGGCCGAAAATTCGTTTAGGGCGCTTTGAGACAGGCTCTATAGTTGTCAAAAACGGCGATCCTTTCATTCTCACCAGCCGCCCGGTTCCCGGCACAGAACTCATTTCTTCCGTCACCTACGACCCCCTAGCAGACGAAGTTCCAGAGGGATCGGTGATTCTGCTAGACGACGGGAAAGTGGAAATGCTGGTGGAAAAAGTAGACCGCGCGGCGCGGGAATTGTACTGCCGCGTCGTCGTCGGCGGGCCACTTTCCAACAACAAAGGCGTGAATTTTCCGGGAGTTTACCTGTCAATTAAAGCGCTGACTGATAAAGACCGCAAAGATTTAATGTTCGGCCTCGACCAAGGTGTCGATTGGGTGGCCCTGAGCTTTGTGCGGAATCCCCAAGATATGCTCGAAATTAAAGAGCTCATTGCCAGTGCGGGCAAGCAAGTACCGGTGATTGCCAAGATCGAAAAGCACGAGGCGATCGAACAAATGGAGGAAATTCTCACCCTTTGCAACGGCGTGATGGTCGCCCGCGGCGATTTGGGAGTGGAACTACCCGCCGAAGACGTGCCGATTTTGCAAAAGCGGCTGATTGCTACCTCCAACCGCCTGGGTATTCCGGTAATTACCGCTACCCAGATGCTCGACAGCATGGTCAACAATCCCCGTCCCACCCGCGCCGAGATCTCCGACGTGGCCAACGCGATTCTGGACGGAACTGATGCAGTGATGCTATCGAATGAAACTGCTGTCGGCAAGTTCCCCGTCGAAGCGGTGGCGACGATGGCGAGAATTGCGGTGCGGATGGAGAGGGAAGGAATTAAGCGGAATATTAGGAATGTAGAAGATATTGGTCGATCGATCCCCAACGGTATCAGCCAAGCAGTCAGCCAAATCTCCGAACAGTTGAACGCCGCTGCCATCATGACGCTGACCAAAACCGGCGCCACAGCCCGAAATGTCTCGAAGTTCCGACCCAAAACTCCGATTTTGGCAGTTACTCCTCACGTAGACGTAGCCCGACAACTGCAATTAGTATGGGGAGTAAAACCCTTGCTGGTGCTGGATTTGCCCTCCACCGGCCAGACATTTCACTCTGCCATGACAGTCGCCCAGGAAAAAGAGTTAGTCTGCGACGGAGATTTAGTGGTGATGACCGCCGGTACTCTGCAAGGGGTTGCCGGATCGACGGATTTGATCAAAGTTGAAGTAGTGACCGCAGTTTTAGGCAAAGGCACCGGTGTCGGTTTGGGATCGGTGAGTGGCCTGGCCAGGGTTGCTCGCACTGCTGCGGATGTAGGCAATTTCCACCCTGGAGAAATTTTGGTAGTGGAACACACAAGCGTCGCTTTTGTGGAGATGATTCGGAAAGCCGCAGGTGTGGTGACGGAGGAGGACAGTTTGACTTCTCACGCCGCGATTATCGGTTTGCGCTTGGGCGTGCCGGTGATGGTGGGCGTAAAGAATGCCACGCGGGTAATTCGGGACGGAACTATGCTGACGCTGGATATGCAGCGGGGTTTGGTTTATTCCGGGGCCAGAGGCGGCTCAACTGACACTGAAGTGACCGTTTAGCTGCTGGTGAGCTAGGAGTTGTGGAATTTTGAATTAAATTCTGCAACTCGTTGCTTTTTTCGCTTAGGTTGTGCTACAATCCTAAATTGTCTGTGCCGATGTAGCTCAGGGGTAGAGTATTCGATTCGTAATCGAACGGTCGTGGGTTCAAATCCCACCATCGGCTTTAGGGTTTGTCGAGTGTCAAATTATTTGTCTGCGTTGACAGATGGTTGTACTTATTGACAAATTAATACGATCACTCAGCTTGGGCTGAGGGGAAGTTTGTTGTGCCGGTGTGGTTAGATGTGATTTATGGGCGATCGCATGAGAGAGTAAAGGGGTAGGGTGCGATTAGAGTCATTAATACTTGCTGGAAAATTTTATAAATTATCCCAAATTAAGAATTTAAAATGGATGAATTGTTAAATGTCTACTGAAAATAATAGAACATACCTTGAACAAGCTATTGAAGATGGACACGCTGAATTTACAAGTGAAGGAAAAAACGAGCGTATCCGCTATATTGCTGCTAATCACTCTGAGCGTTGGTCTGACCCAGAGGAGAAAATTCGGGCAGAGTTTTGGGCAGAACTCATTTATAAGTACAAGTACGACCCAAAACTGATTAAGTTTGAGGTCAAAGTACCAAGACGTACTCCAAATGACTTGGCTGATTTAGTCATCTATAAGGATGATGAAGGCAAAGATCCTTATTTTGTCTTTGAGATAAAGCGTTCAGACATTAGTGATGCAGAATTTACCCAAGCTATTGAACAAGCCTGTGGTAATCGTGCTAATCTTGATGCCCATTTTTGCGGTGCTATTGCGGGCTTAACTCGTCGTCTCCTACGTTTTGATGATCGGAAAAAATATCCACCAGGGGAACGCGAGCGCAACCACCTCACAGATATTCCGATTAATTACGGTAAGCCTCCTGAATGGCGTTTCTACAAAAATAAAACTGGTCAAGACCTTTCCGCAGTTCCCCGTGAAGAACTTCGTTCTGCGATTAGAAAATGTCATCAAACTCTTTGGGAAGGAGGCCGCCGTAGTCCTATTGCTGCTTTTGGTGAGTTTTGTAAGATTGTTTTTGTTAAATATCGAGACGAGAAGAATCAAGATCGTTTAGATGGAGAACCCTATGCTTTTCAGCGTCACACAGAAGAAAGCAGCGATCAACTTGCCAACCGTATTCTCAAACTCTATGCTACTGAGCAGGAACGCGAACCTGGGGTATTCACCGATCAAATTAATGTAGCTCCACCCGTTCTCGCCCAAGTTGTTGAACATTTAGAAGCTCTTTCACTTGATCGCACGGAACTTGATACAAAAGGCGTGGCTTTTGAGGAGTTCATGGGTGGGTTTTTTAAGGGAGACTTTGGGCAATATTTTACTCCCCGTGAACTGATTGCTTTTGCTGTCGAAGTTCTCAATCCAAAGTACAAACAGCTAGTTATTGACCCTGCCTGTGGTTCTGGGGGGTTTCTTCTCTATGCTCTTGACCATGTTCGCAAGGAAGCCGATCGCCGTTATCCAAAATACAAAACTGATGCGCGTGAGAGTAGAGAGCATTGGAACTATTGGCACGATTTTGCAGAAAAGAACCTATTTGGGATTGAAATTAATGAGGAGTTAGCCCGTGTTGCCAAGATGAATATGATCATCCATGATGATGGTCATACTAATATTATTGGTCACGATGCTCTTGATTTCCTAACTAATCTAACTAAACTCAAACCCGAACTTGTACCCGATAAATTCGATTTCGTCTTAACTAACCCGCCTTTTGGGTCGGTAGTCAAAAGCACTGAAAAAGAAAAAGGCTATCTCGATCAGTTTGAGCTACGCCGTTATCTGAATAAATCAACAACTTCTACAGAACTGGATGAATCGGCACAAAGCGAAAGCAATGCCAAGCGAGGAGCAAAAGCGGTCAAGGATCGTACTAGCATCAAAACAGAAATTTTGTTTATAGAACGGGTTCACTCCTATCTGAAACCGGGTACAGGTCAGGCGGCAATCGTGCTTCCTGATGGCATTCTGACCAATTCTTCGCTGCAAGGGGTAAGGAATTGGATGCTGTCGCATTTTCAAATTCTCGCGGTTGTTAGTCTGCCTCAATTTGCCTTTGCTCATTATGATGCGGGGGTCAAGACGAGTATTGTTTTTCTCCGTCGCTTAAAGGATGGTGAGACAGTCCCCGATGATGCACCGATTTTTATGGCATTGGCGGAAAATATTGGTTACGATGCTACGGGACGGAAAACGTTTAATGTAACAGTTGAAGAGGAAATTGCAGGGAAAAAGAAAATAGAGCGTCATAGCTGTGACCTTTTTGACTATCGGGTTGATTTTGAGTGGAGTACAGTTAATCCAAAGGAACAGGGGTGGAGTGAACGACACCGTGAGATTATTCCTAATACTGGATTGGTTGCTCAGTGGCAGAAGTTTCAAACAGATCCGAACCCTTTTTTCGTCTAAGCCCTACCGAACAGTTAAATGCTTCATGTTTTGGAGTTCGGCAGGGCGAAGTTTTGAAACGAGCCGATTTTAATTTCTGGCGACTTACACCGTTCTTAAAAGAAAGGTTTGCTCATGCGATTTTTACTCCAGTACCTTTCGGTGAAGTTGTTACAAAAGTTCAGTACGGTTGCTCAAATTTGGCAAAAGCTGAACCGCCAGGTGTAACTATTTTACGAATGAACAATCTTCAAGATGATGGTTGGGACTTAAGAGATTTGAAGTACATTGAACTCAGCGATAATCAGATAGATACTTATCGTTTATATTCAGGCGATCTCGTTTTTAATCGTACAAACTCTAAAGAACTTGTTGGGAAATGTGAAGTTTTCCGTGAAACAGGAGATTGGGTGTTTGCCTCCTATCTTATTCGCGTTCGTACTAATGACGAGCGGTTAGATCCACAATTTGCTTCAGATTTTTTAAGTACCTATACAGGCAGGCTTCAAATTGATCGGTTCTCACGGCAAATTATTGGAATGACCAATATCAACGCTGAGGAGATTCGTGAAATCCTTATTCCTTTACCTTTGCTATCAAAACAACATGAACTTGTTGCTGCAATGGATAAAGCGCGATCGCAGCGACGACAAAAACTAGCAGAAGCTGATACTCTCCTTTCCAGTCTTGATGAATTTATTTTAAATGCACTAGATATTAGCTTGCCATCCTCTGATAGTCGTAAAGCTTATGCTATTTGCCTATCTCAAATGCTGGGAGAGCGAGTTGATGCCTATTCAAACCAACCCTATTTTCAAAAATTGTTTACCAGTATTAAGAGTTCACAGCATCCTGTAACAAATCTGGGTAATATTGCTGAACCGATTTTCTCGGGAACAACACCTCTAGCGAAAGGCGATGCTTACGTTGATCCACCCAATGGGGTTCGCTTTGTCCGAAGTGGTGAAATTACCAAGGAAGGTGGAGTAACCCCAACCAGTGAAGTTCATATTCGAGAAGAAATTCATAACGAAAAAATGAAACGATCCCAACTACAAAGAGGAGATCTACTGATTGCTATTGTCGGTGCAACTATCGGAGCAATTGGTATTTATGATTTCAATGAACCTGCCAATATTAATCAGGCTATAGCTGCTGTTCGTATGAGATCTAATGATGTATTAGTAGAGTATGTTTGCTGGTATCTTCGATGCAGTTTAGGTCAAGGTCTTTTAGACTACTTTAAACGTCCAGTAGCAAGAGCGAATATCAACTTGACTGAGGTTGGCGAAATACCAATTATTATCCCTTCTCCAGAAATTCAAAAATATATCATTGCTGAAGTACATAGTCGCCGGGAAGAAGCTCGACGTTTACGCTCCGAAGCAGAGACAAATTGGCAAAATGCTAAACAATGGTTTGAAGAACAACTACTTGGAACTGCCCCACTATGATGTTTGAGTTTCTGCTTTCTTACCGCCATACATCTACCACCGAAATTCGTGAAATATTAGAGGAAGTATTAACTAAAGTGCTGAAGGGTAACTACAATGAGTTTAGCTCTGATGAAATTAAGCAAATGATTGTCTTTAATCATCAGCGACTAGGTAAAGAAGAAATAGAGGATGATGACAATAAATATCAAAATATTATCCTTGGCTTTACCTTAGAACTACCCGAAGAAACAGAAGAAGCACAAACAACTTTAGATGAGTTTTCCCAAGCATTATTAGATACAATTTCAGACTCTCATCTTGTCAAATTTGAAGACTCATTACTTGTTGCCGATCTTACTCGTTGGGCAGACGAAATTTTCACCCTAGAAATGAAGCTACGGCGTGTCTTAACCCTCATTTATTTTCATGCTTACCAAGATAGCGATCCTTATGAATTGCTAAAGGATGAAAAGGAGCAACCTATGGCAAAAGATAAACCTGAGAGAAAGCAAATGAAAACAGCAGTAGATAATCAATTTTTTCATTTAACTTTCAGTCAATATGTCAATCTAAATACACGCCCCGATCCTAAAATCGGTGATTTATTAAAAAATATCTGCAACTCAGCCAACTATGATACCTTATACAGAGAAATAAATCGTAAGCCCATTGAAGATGAGGATGATGTTAATTTTTTAGCAGGTCTTAAAGAGCGTATGGGGGCAATTGAAAAAATGCGTAACTGTGTAGCTCACAATCGTCGCCCATCTCGTCGGGTTGTAGAAGATTACGAGAATGCTCGCCCATTGCTGAAGAATTTGCTTGATAATTACCTTAATAAGTGGACATGGAGAGAATTGGGTGAGGGTGAATCGTAGAATTTTTGGGAGAGCAAGATACTGCATAATTGTTAAACAAAAAAGGCTTTAATCAAATTGTTTTTTGATATTTCTCCATCTCACCAAATAGCGATCAACAGCGATCGCACCTCCCAATCCTGCCAACTTCCCCAACCCAGTCGGCGTTAACTCCCTCGCCCGCCGAAACCGCCCCAAAAGAGGACTTGCATTGCTGACAAGAAACCGGGCATCGTATTAGTTCGGGGGCCGGGGGAGGCGAAAACTCAGGGGACTGAGGATTTGATTGAGAGTTCGCAGTTGTTCCGCAGTACCCAAACAAATCAGCATATCTCCTCCTTCGATTGCAGTTTCTCCGGTAGGCCCGACAATCAAAGTCCCGCCAGCGCGCCGCACTGCTAAAACCAATGCCCCCGATTGCGATCGCAACTTGGCATTTCTCAAAGTTTGCCCGACGTAGACACAAGTAGTGGGATCGATCAAAAATTCCTCCATGTAAAAAGAACTCTCGGTGCCGGTCAAAACACCGTCTACAAAATCCATAACTTGAGGCCGCAAAGCAGCCGCCGCCATGCGCTTTCCGCCGGTAATGTAGGGGGATACGACGGCATCGGCGCCGCCCCGCTGCAACTTCTTTACGGCTTCTTCTGTGGTGGCGCGGGCGATCGCCCGTACCTTCGGATTCAGAGTTTTCGCTGACAGCACAGTGTATAAATTCTCGGCATCCGAAGGCAAAGCTGCTACTATGCAAATTGCGCGATCGATCCCGACATTCAGCAACGTTTCGTCCAGAGTCGCGTCTCCTTGGACAGCCGTGTAACCCAGCGCCAAAGCTGCCTCAACCGACGGCACCGCCGAATCAATCACCACAAAAGGGATATTTTCTGCCTGAAATTCCAAAGCAATCTGACGCCCAGTGCGCCCAAAACCGCAGAGAATGTAATGCCCGATTAAAGAATCTACCAAACGCCGCTGCTGCCTAATTCTTGCTCCTTCTTGAAAATATCCTTGAATCAGCGCTTCTGTAAAGCGGTTGACGATGAAACCTATCACAATAACGCCCATCAAAATCAGGCATATGGTAAACATTCGCCCGCGTTGACCGAGGGGGTGAAGTTCACCGTAGCCGACAGTTGCTAGGGTAAATACTGTCATGTAAGCGGCATCGAGCAAAGGCCATTTTTCCACCTGCCAATACCAGAGAGTACCCGTGCATACAATGCCCCCAAGGGCGAGGACTCCGCCCCTTAAGTCTTTTTGCAGGCGCTGGTACTTTTTCTCTAAAGTTGAATACACCGATCGGGCTGACCTATTACCTATTAGCTGCTACCAATTTTAACGATATCAGCCCTAGACGCAGAGGAAGTCAATCGATTTGAGATTTGAGATTTGAGATTTTAGATTGACCCCACGGATAAATGCTCTTTCTTGAGGATTTTCTATTTTCGATTTGGGATTGATTCCACGGATAAATCACGTGGCGGGTACCATCAAGAAATTCTTAATCAAAAAGCCAGTTTCTGCCTAGATACTTTGCTGCCAAACTCAACATTTTGAATCTTAACCCGGTTTTTTTTGGGTGAGTTCCGACTGAGTTCCAATCCCATCGCAGAGGTGGCGATTGTTTGGATTGGCGATCGGATTTGTCTGAAAATAATTGCGGGCGACATTGCAGCCCTGCACCAGCAAATCGTCAAGATTAAGATTCCACAGCATCACCGTACCGTCAGCACTAGCACTTGCGATCGCCTTGCCGTCTGGACTAAAACTCGCACTCCACACAGCATCCTTGTTACCTTTTAAAGTTTTGAGCAACGTACCGTCAACGTTCCACAGCCTCACCATTTTGTCTGTGCTTGCAGATAGCAACATTTGACTGTCGGGACTAAAGCTGATATTTGTCAATCCACCTGTATGCTTTAAAATACTTAGCGGTGTGCCGTCTTTGCTCCAAATTCTCGCAGTTCCCCCAGCACTTGCAGTCGCCAGCATTGCTCCGTCGGGACTGAAAGTTACAGTCATAATTTTATCACTTTCCATCTGTAAAGTTCGGAGCAATTTGATATCAGTGCTTGCTTCGATTGACTGCTGTTTTTGCATTTTTTCTACAAGCTTTGTCAAACTCCAAAGTTTAACAGTGCCATCAGTGCCAGCCGCAGCAATTATCTGACCGTCTGGGCTAAAACTCGTGCTGGTTATCCAACCTCGATCTACTTGAAAACTTGACAATTCTTCACCGTTGATTTTCCATAGTTTCACAGTTCCATCGACACTGGCTGAAGCAATAATATTACCATCTCGACTAAAAGAGACACTTGTTACTTGACCGCTGTGTCCTTTTAAATTATGAATTAATTTACCATTTTTTTGCCATATTTTGAGAGTTTGGTCGTCGCTGGCAGAGATAATGAGCTGACCGCTAGGACTGAAGATGGCATTTCTAATTTTAGCAGTATGACCAGTTAATGTTGCTTGCAAAGTTCCCTTAGTTTGCCACAGTTTGATAGAATTATCATCGGTAGCAGTCACAATTGTTTGACTGTCGGGACTGAAGCTCGCGAAAGCAAGGCTACTGGCTTGGCTCTGTAAGTGGCGGCGTTCCCGAAAGCTGTAAACTGCCTGTTCGAGGGCGATCGCCACTCGCATCTGAATATCTGAACTCACTCCGAGCGATCCTTTCATTTCTGTAACAGCTCTGATGCTTTCTAGCAAAGCTTCTTCTTTTTTCTCGGCGGCAAATAGCGTTTCTGATAGCAAACTGAGAGTTAGAATTTTGTTGTTTCTTTCTTCGATTGACGGTTTTACCCAAAAAGCTACTATCAGGATTGATATTAATATGACGGCGGCTCCTGTAACTGTTTGCACTCTCAGTTGTTGCTCGCGCCAAAGTTTAACTGCAATCACTTTTTTCTGCTTTTGTGCTTCGCTTAGTTCCTCTAGTAACTTTTTTTCGCGGCGCAGTTGTTCAATTTCAGCTTGAGTTTGTTTTTCGCGATCGCGCAATTTGGCAAATTCCGCTTCTTGACTCGCACCTAAAAATTGATAATCTTGGGTGCTCAAGCTTTTATTTGCCGCCCACTGTTGGGCATCTTCCAGTGCTTGACCGCGCAACAAGCGAGATTCGTCTTGACAATTTGTAGCTATCCATGCTGTTAGGGATTCAGCATAGGGGCGCAAGTCGCCGAGTGCTTTTTCTACCCAGTTTTGGTTGAATATAGCTGCGTAAATGCGGTTGGATACGGTTAATTTTCCGGCTCGTTTTACTACTAATCCGCTCAGCCGCAATTCTGTTTGTTCGGGAGTATCATCGGCGCAGATCCCCCCTGCCCCCCTTAACAAGGGGGGTTCTGAAAGTGGCAATATTTTTTGGTATAGTCCTAATAACCTACTGGCGCGGTGCTGACTTCTGAGAAGGCGATCGCGAATTGTTTTGATGTGTACCGGTTCATCGGATGATTCCCAATTATCAATAATATGAGATTGCACGATCTCGCTAATTAATAATTGATTTGTAGTAATAATTTCTGTTTTGCTTTCATCGGTTGAATCTGATATAATAGAAGCCGGAGCTAAGCTGTTTAAATGGTGCAAAATCAGCTTGCAAAGCTTTTGAGTCAGAAAGGGCTGCCCTCCAGTCCAGTCCAAAATCTCTTTTAAAACCTCTTGAGGGCTGTCAACTTTTCCCTCAAAACCCTTGGCTAAAGGCAAAGCTTCCTGTAATTTAAAACCGTGCAATTCAATAGCTAAACCGATATTAAAGGGCGTGCGAGTTGCATCGCTAATTAAATCCGATGGGGTA
>Ga0164304_10000695_pt1 | contig 10116 bp, 7 predicted proteins | sample Whisoiple_217_MG_FD_110216 | JGI IMG/M metagenome (GOLD analysis project Ga0164304, IMG submission 110216) | Soil microbial communities amended with pyrogenic organic matter from upstate New York, USA - Whitman soil sample_217_MG | ecosystem: Environmental > Terrestrial > Soil > Agricultural...
AGAGTGTCACCGAAGAAATCGAGGCGCACGGGCCGCGCTCCCGGCGGATAAAAATCGAGGATGCCGCCCCTCACCGAATATTGGCCAGGGTCGGTCACAGTGCCGGCGCGGCCATAGCCGACATGCTCCATCAGCTCGATCAGCTCGGCCATGCTCACGGCATTGCCAGAAGTGAGCTGTCGCATTGCGCTGGCAAAGAAGTCCTGGGACGGCACTCGCTGCAACACGGCGTTGACCGTGGTAAGCACGATCAGCGGCGTTTCGTTATTGCCGCCCCGGTGATTGGCAAGGTCGGCGAGCGTGGCGACGCGCCTGGCGATGATCTCGGCATTTGGCGCGACACGGTCATAAGGGACGCCGTCCCAGGCAGGGAACCTAAGGCGCTCCACGTCCGGTGCGAAGAATTGCAGCGCGTCCTCCAGGATGGCGAGACGCTGACCGTCGCGGGCGATGTGCAGGATCGGCCTGTGCTCCTTGCCGCCTGCGATGAGTCGCGCAAGCGCAACAAGTACCGCTGCGTCGAGCCCTTGAGGCACGCCGCTGGCAATGACCGAACTGCCCGCAAGCAGCCGCGCGACGGGCAGAGTTTCAAATGTCAGCGTTTCAGCCATGGACAGTCGTTAGCAGCTTTTCATCAGGCCCGGCACGATCCCATGGAAGCAGCGCAAACGACGCATCAGCGCATCGAGCGCGGGCGTCCCCAACGAATTTCCCTCGAACAGGCTCTCAGCGATCTCCGGATCGGGGACCTCGATCAGGCGCTCAAGCACGCCAATCTCAGCGTCGCTCATGGTTCCGATGGTCTGCTCGGCGAAGCGGCCGAGCAGGAAATCCAACTCCTTGCTGCCGCGATGAGTTGCCCGGTAAAGGGCCCGGCGGCGGCGCATGGCAACGTCAGTGTTGGGCATAGGCGCAAGCGTTAGAGCGGAGGCGGTACGCGCCTGTCAAGTTCGGGCACAGAGCCGCGAGCCTGGTTGTTACTTGTCATGACCGCAAAAGCGGGCATCCAGTAGTCAACGGGTGCCGCGAATCTGTTGATGCCGGTGGTTACAGGATCGCCTGGTCAAGCCGGGCGATGACAAGGACTGTGAGAGACTCATGCGGCCTTCGCTCCTAGCTCCCCTCTTCGCCCCGGCGCGCAGCCTCAAAGGCGTCGGGCCGCGCATTGAAGGCATGCTCAACAAGCTCGTGGCGCCGCGGCATCAGTGTGCTCATGCCCGCGTCATCGATCTTATCTGGCATCTGCCGCAAGGGGTGATCGACCGGGCGCTGACGCCGCGGATCGCCGATGCCCGGATCGGCGAGCTTGCCACGCTGGAAGTGACCGTGACCGAGCATCGGCGGGGCGGTCCGCGCCGCGACGCCAGAGGCCCCTATCGTGTGCTGGTGGAGGATGCATCGGGCGCGCTCGATCTCGTCTATTTCAATGCCGATCCTGCCTATCTCAAGCGCCTGTTGCCGGAAGGAAGCCGGCGACTGATCTCGGGGAAGCTCGAATCCTATAATGGCTGGCTACAGATGCCGCATCCGGATCATGTGATCAGCGCGGACTCGACTGACGGGTCGGTGCGTCTGCCGCTGCTCGAGCCGATATACCCGCTGACCGCAGGTCTCTCCAATTCGACTTTGCGCAAAGTCATCGACCAGGTTCTCGCGCGCCTGCCCGCCCTTCCCGAATGGACCGACAAGGCCTGGCGCGAGCAGAATGCCTGGCCCAGCTTCGCCGATGCGCTCCGCCGTATGCATTCGCCGGAGGGCGCCGCGGATCTTGAGCTAGCGTCACCGTTCCGGTTGCGCCTTGGCTATGATGAGCTTCTCGCCAATCAGCTTGCGCTTGCCCTAATCAGGCAGCGCTTGCGGCGCAGCGCCGGGCGTGCCCTCGCAGGCCCTGGCAAGCTTCGTCAGCGGCTCTTGGCGAAACTCCCCTTCAAGCTGACGGTCGCCCAGCGCCGCGTGCTCGGCGAGATCGACACGGATCTCGCCAGTCCGTACCGCATGCTGCGCTTGTTGCAAGGTGATGTCGGCAGCGGCAAGACGGTGGTGGCGCTGCTGGCCATGACGACCGCTGTCGAGGCCGGCGCGCAAGCAGCGCTCATGGCGCCGACCGAATTACTCGCCCGTCAGCATCTCAAAACCATTGAGACCTTCGCCGCGCCCGCAGGTCTGCGCATTGCGCTCCACACCGGGCGTGAGAAGAGCCGCGATCGTGAGACCCTGCTTGCCGCGCTTCGCGAGCGACGCATCGACATTTTGATTGGCACGCATGCTCTGTTTCAGGAGCCGGTAGCGTTCCGTGACCTCGCCCTCGTGGTGATCGACGAGCAGCACCGATTTGGCGTACATCAGCGTCTGGCGTTGCAAGAGAAGGGAGCCGGCCGCGGCGCCGAACTTCTGGTGATGACAGCGACTCCCATTCCGCGCACGCTATTGCTCACGAGCTACGGCGACATGGACGTGTCACGCCTTGACGAGAAGCCGCCGGGGCGAAAGGCGGTGACGACGAGTGTAGTGCCGAGTGAGCGGCAAGAGGAGGTGGTGGACGGCCTCGCCCGTGCCATCGCAGCCGGCGCCCAAGTCTATTGGGTCTCTCCGCTGGTGGCCGAATCCGAGGTGCTGGACTTCGCGGCCGCCGAGGAACGCCATGCCGACCTAAAGAAACGCTTCGGGGACAAGGTTGGCCTCGTGCACGGCCGGCTCTCGGGAAAGGAGAAAGACCGCGTCATGTCGGCATTTGCCGCTGGCGATCTCTCCATTCTCGTATCAACCACGGTGATCGAGGTCGGGGTCGATGTGCCGAACGCCAGCATCATAGTCATCGAGCACGCTGAGCGATTCGGGCTCGCGCAATTGCATCAGCTGCGGGGCCGCGTTGGCCGCGGCGCGGCGCAATCCTCCTGCATCCTCCTCTACCGCAAGCCGCTGTCCGAGGCCGCGCAGACAAGGCTCAATATGGTGAAGAGCACGGAGGACGGTTTCATTATCGCCGAGCAGGATTTGAAGCTTCGCGGCGGCGGCGAGCTGCTCGGCACGCGGCAGAGCGGCTTGCCGGAGTTTCGCGTCGCGCGGCTGCCGGAGGACGAGGCGCTGCTGCAAGCTGCGCGCGACGAGGCGCGGCTCGTGCTCTCCCGCGATCCCGAATTGAGTGGCCCGCGCGCCGAAACGCTCAAGCTGCTGCTCTATCTGTTCGAGCGCAATGATGCCGTCAAGCTGGTGTGGGCGGGATAGCCAGATTAGGTCACCCGGCTCTCCGCTATCTCATCGCCAGGCTGTAAGGGCACGCCTCCCGGTGGTCTACAATGCAGGGTAGCAAAGAGCGAGAACACCCCGTTGGCGGGGAGGGCCTTTCAAAACATATAAAGATGGGAGAGGCAGATGCATACGTCGACCTGAGCGGCAACGTCACGGTCTATGGACAGATGCGCTGCTGGTGCGGCGCAGCGCCCAGATGTCGCGGAATGGCTATCCCAATCCACGCGCTTATTACACATAGACTTCGCTCTGGAATACTATCCAAACCTATAACAGCACGGTGCCGCAGGATACCGACTGGGCCACGGCTCCCCACGGATGCCTGCAAAACCTTGCCAACCCCGCCGGGGTGCATTGGGTCGAGTTTACCAATGCAAGTCGCGACGCGGCGCTTTTCCTCATGCTGTATTGGATGAAACATCAGGCACTATCCGACATTGGGTGGTTGGTGGTCGGTTGGGAAACCGATATCGAGCCTACCGGCGGCAACAGTCCCACGCTGCAGCAGATCCCTGATGTTCCAGCCTGGCGACATCAGCCAAATTCGAACCGAAGGTCGGACGCCGCGTGCTCGACGTGGATCCTTGGAACCCTCTACGGCAAGTTCCTGCCGAGCATCTCGGAAGATTGACCGAAACAAAGGGATGGATTCAGTCCGAGAGGGACATCAAACGACCGGCTCTTCCTCGGGCAGGCGCTTTGGCCCCTTGCGCTTGGCAAGCTCGCGCAAACGCTCCTGCTGATCCGGCGACACCAAACCTGCCGACACCACGAGCTTCGCGGCATCCTCCACGGAGAGATCGAGCGGGATGACCTCGCTTTCCTGGACAAACACGATGAAGCCCGTGGTCGGGTTCGGGCCGTTCGGCATAAAGACAGTAATCATCGGATTCCCTTTGCCGATCTTCTCGTCCACCTCGAGCGGCGGCTCGCCGGCAAGAAACACGATGGCGTAAAGCCCACGGCGCGGAAATTCGATCAGCCCGACGCGCTTGAACGACCCGCCATTCTTGGAGAGCACCGTCTCGAAGATCTGCTTCAAAGTGCGATACACGTTGCGCACTATGGGCATACGGGCGAGCATCATCTCGCTGTAGCTGACGAGGGTACGACCGAACAGATTGGCGGTGAGCGCCCCGACCAGCATCACGCCGCTGATGCCGACGATCAGCCCTACGCCCGGCACGCTGAAGGGCAGATAATGCTCAGGTAAATATTGTGGCGGGATGAGCGGCTTCACCCAGGTGTCGACCAGGTTAATGAACCACCACACGACATAGATGGTGATGGCCACCGGACCTACCACGATGAGACCGGTGAGGAAATAACTGCGCAGCCGCGCGCCAAGATGCGACGAGGCGAGCTCGTCGGTGGCGGCGACAATCTGCCGGAGCGGCTCGCCGCCCTCGGATGCCGTTGCCTGCGGCGTGGATTTTGGGTCGGTGGTTTTGTTCATGCGTGCTTCGGGCAAGTCAGTGACGCTGATGGACGCCGGGCGGTATTATACGCTTGCTGTATGCGAACCCCGCGACATTCACCCGCGCTTTGATGGTTGCGGGTTCAACGCGTCACGCGCAGCTTGGGTCCTCAGGGGTTGACGAGAAAGCAATCGACTCCGCTTCGCTTCAGCGCGTTACAGACCTTAAAGCTTTCGGCCTTGTCCGGAAAGGGCCCGATCTGCAAGCGGTAGAAGGTGCCGAGATTGCCCATGTCGGTCTTTTCAATTTGCGGCTGAAGACCCGCGAGCTGCTGGTTCTGCTTGATGACTTGCTTCCAGAGCCCCTGCGCCTCGGCCTCAGAGCGCGTGGGACTGAGTTGCAGCCGGTAATTGCCGCCACCGGCCGAAGGCACCGGCACCGCCGGACTCGCCGTCGCCACCCGCGTTTCCGGTGCGGCTCCCGCCTCAGCCTGCGTCTGTGTGGTCCAGGCGGTAGTAACAGGAGGAGGTTTCGGCGGGCTGGAGGGTGTGGCGGCTGGAGTTGGCGCTGGAGCCGATTCACTCGATAAGCCTCTGACCGAGCCCCACCAGCGGGAGAGACGATTACCGCTTGAAGGCTCGCTTGCGGACGCCTCTCCTTGCGTGGTGCTCCAGGAGCCCGGGTTTGCCGCCTCCGCATTATGGCCCGGGAGCGGCGGCAGAGGTGCGGGCGCGGCCGAAGCAATCGTGGTCGCCCGTCCACCCTCTGGGCGCACCTCCGTGGAGAAGGCGCCCATGGAAGAGGCGGGCTCGGCGTCGGCGTTGCCATTGCTCGCGAGCAGCTTATCGACCTGGCCGTTACTGTCGTCCTTGCGCGCTGAGGCAAGCTCTGCGTCGGCTTGCGTCTTGAGGCCCGCGGCACGGTAGGCGAGGCTGCGATTGACCAGGGCTGCCGTGCGCTCAGACGCCGACAGCCCAAGCCAGACAGCCGCGCCGAGATCGGCGATGGCGCGGGTGGACTGGCCGAGCTTTTGATAGGCAAGCCCCCGGAAATACAGGGCCTTGGCCGCCTCGGTAGCCGAAACCTTGTCGCCTTGCAGCACCGAGGTCATCTGCCGAACCGTGGCATCGTATTTGCCGGCAGCGTAAGCAGCCGCGCCGCCGCTCAAGCCGCCTTCCTGGGCATACGCAGAGGTCAGGAAACCAAGGCCCCCAAAAGCGATAAGAGTGCTCAGCAGCGCACGGCGGCAGAGGCGCTTGCCTGAAATCGGGTCGCGCTGGAGGGGGCGTGTCCGATGAACCGCCATTTCCTTGCTCAAACAAAGAAATCAGGCAAATCCGAGGCTCGGCAGCCTATTCCACCGTCACCGATTTTGCCAGATTCCTCGGCTGGTCGACATCGGTACCCATGAATACCGCCGTATAATAGGCGATGAGCTGGACGGGCAAGGCGTAGACGAGCGGTGTCACGAAACGGTGCAGCGGCGGCACCCTTAGATGGGCTCGGATGGCGCAGCCGACACTTGCCGGCTCGGCATCGCTGACCATCACGATCTGGCCCCCGCGCGCCGCCACCTCCTGCATGTTCGAGACGGTCTTTTCGAACAGGTCGTCGCGCGGCGCGATGACGATGACCGGCATGTTCTCATCAATCAGTGCAATCGGTCCATGTTTTAGCTCGCCCGCGGCATAGCCCTCGGCGTGTATGTAGGAAATCTCTTTCAGCTTGAGAGCGCCCTCGAGCGCGATCGGATAACTCTGACCGCGGCCGAGATAAAGCACGTCGCGGGCGCGCGAGAGACTAAGGGCGAGCGTCTCGTAGGGTTTCTCGTCCCTCAGCACCGTCGCCATGTGACGCGGGACTTCGGCGAGCGCCTGCACGAGCTCAGCTTCCAGCGCCTCATCGATATGTCCTCTCGCCTTGCCGGCAATGATGGCGAGACAGGCGAGCGCGGTCAGCTGGCAGGTGAAGGCCTTGGTGGAGGCGACGCCGATCTCCGGCCCTGCCAGCGTTGGAATGATTGCGTCGGATTCGCGCGCGATGGACGATTCCCGCACGTTGACGATAGACAGTGCGCTTTGCCCCTGGCCGCGGCAATGGCGGAGCGTGGCGAGCGTGTCCGCTGTCTCGCCGGACTGCGAGATGAACAAGGCGGCGCCGCCAGGTTCCAACCCGCCCTGCCGGTAACGCATCTCCGAGGCGATATCGACGTCGACGGGGAGCCGCGCCCAGCGCTCGAACCAATATTTGGCGACGAGGCCGGCATAGAACGCCGTGCCGCAGGCAGAGATGGCGAGCCGGTTCAATTTGGCAAAGTCGAAAGGCAGCTTCGGCGCCTCAATGCGGGCCAAGGACAAATCGACGTTGCTCGCAAGCGTATGACCGACCACTTCAGGCTGCTCGTGAATCTCCTTCGCCATGAAGTGGCGGTGATTGCCCTTGTCGACGAGGAGCGCCGTGGCGAGCGAGCGGGCGATGGGGCGCTGCACCGCATTGCCGGCCCGATCGCGGACAGCGACCCCTTCGCGGGTCAGCACCGCCCAATCACCATCTTCGAGATAACAGACCTCGTCGGTGAAGGGCGCGAGCGCCAGCGCATCGGAACCCACGAACATCTCGCCCTTGCCGATGCCGATGGCGAGCGGGCTGCCCTGGCGCGCGACGATCATGAGGTCGTTGTAGCCGCGGAAGATCATGGCAAGCGCAAAGGCGCCTTCGAGCCGACGCAGCGTGTGATAGACGGCGCGAACCGGGTCGTTGCCGGCCCTGAGCTCGCGGGTGATGAGATGGGCAATGACCTCGGTGTCGGTGTCGCTGGTGAAGGCGGCGCCGTCGGCCACCAGCTCTTCCTTCAGCTCGCGATAGTTCTCGATGATGCCGTTATGCACGACCGAGACGTCGTCGGTCATGTGGGGATGGGCGTTGGCTTCGGTAGGCTTGCCGTGGGTCGCCCAGCGGGTGTGGCCGATCCCGGTCTCACCAAGAAGCGGTGCCGATTTCAGCCGAGCTTCGAGATTGCGCAGCTTGCCTTCGGCGCGCCGGCGTCCGAGCGTGCCTTTCTCCACGGTGGCTACGCCCGCGGAGTCGTAGCCGCGGTATTCCAGCCGCTTCAACGCAGCGACGAGCTGGCCAGCGACCGGTCCTTTGCCGAGGACGCCAACAATGCCGCACATCCCGCTAACTCCGATTCCCGATGATCACGCCTACCGATCTACGAGGCAAAAGCGGCGGCAATTCATCTGCTGTAACCCTTTATTTCCGCTCCAGCCGCTTGCGGAACCGCGCCGCCCAGCCCGGCCGCTCCTCCTGGGGCCCGCGGGTGAGCGCCAAGGCATCCGCGGGCACATCCTTGGAGATGACGCTGCCAGAGCCGATATAGGCGCCCTCCCCGATCTTGACTGGAGCCACGAGCGAGCTGTTAGAGCCGATGAAGGCGCCGACCCCGATCTCGGTGCGATGTTTGGCGACCCCGTCATAATTGCAGGTGATGGTGCCCGCTCCGATATTGGCGCGCGCGCCGACGCTGGTATCGCCGATATAGGTGAGGTGGTTGACCTTGGCGCCTTCGGCGATCTCCGACTTCTTGATCTCCACGAAGTTGCCAACCTTAGTGTTCGGCCCGAGGTCCGCTCCGGGCCTGAGCCTGGCAAAGGGGCCCACCTCGGTATCTGCTCCGATGCGCGCGCCGACGAAATGGCAGAACCCGTGAATGGTCGCCCTGTCCTCGATGACGACGCCAGGACCGAAGATGACGTTCGGCTCGATGACCACGTCCTTGCCGATCTTGGTATCGTGGCTGAGGAACACCGTCTGTGGCGCGACAAGCGTCGCCCCCTCGGCCATGATCTTGTCGCGCAACCGCTGCTGCATGGCGGCTTCGGCTTGAGCTAGCTCGGCCCGGGAATTCACGCCGAGCACTTCGGCGGCCTCGGCGCGCAGCATGCGCGCATCGAGCGTGCCGGCATAGGCAAGCGCCACGGCATCGGTGAGATAGAACTCGCTCTTGGCGTTGGCATTGCCTATGCGCGACAAGAGATCGGCCAGTGTCTTGCTGCCGCCGAACCCCATGATCCCGGAATTGCATAGAGTGAGAGCGCGCTCCTTGGCGCTCGCATCCTTCTCCTCGCGGATGCCGACAAGCTTCCCGCGCTCGTCAAGCAGCAGCCTGCCGTAGCCTGTCGGGTCTTTCGCCTCGAAGCCGACCACCACGATGTCTGCGCCGTCATCGAGCTCGCGGCGCAGCCGGTCGATAGTCTCGGCGCGCAGCAGCGGCGTATCGCCGTAGAGGACAATCACCGCACCGGCAAAACCAGCGAAGGCATCCTGCGCAGCCTTGACCGCATCTGCGGTTCCCCGCTGGTCGGCCTGCACGAAGACGGGAAGATGGGGATCCACGCTGCGGGCACTATTGCCGACCTCGTCCATTCCAGGCCCCACCACCACGCAGGTCTCATCGACGCGAGCCGCCTTGGCGGCCGCCAGCACATGGACAAGCAGTGGAGCGCCCGCGAGCGCGTGCATCACCTTGGGGATGTCCGACTTCATGCGAGTGCCCTTGCCTGCGGCGAGGACGATGGCGAGAACAGAAGTGTGCGTCATGGGTCGATCGTCACCGGCAGGTGCCAGCAAAAGAGCTAAAGCCCTGGCCGGAATGCTTTACCGGAGACTGGTTTTGCGCGTTGCGGTGTGCAGCCCTAGAAGTGCTGGATGGCATCTGTGTAATACAAACGGACCGGCAGAGCTACCGGGTCTCCTGCCGCAATGAACACGCGGAAATTGACGGGGAAGGCGAAGCGAGTAATCTCTCACTTCCGAGCCGGCAGCAAGCGGCGGAGCCATATTGCCGGCGCTTTTCGGCGTAGAGTTCAGGGTTTGTGGGAGGCCGCACCATGGCCGCTAAGGATCGCCGGAGCGGAGGACGCAACTGGGTCCCTGGGCTATTTGCGGCCTTCTGGATATTGCTTGCCGTCTTCTCCGGTGCCTATCTCTTCCGCATCATCACCGAGCCCCAGGTGAACCGTGCTGACTCCGCGGCCGCCAACACCGCCGCCAGCTCGGCAAGCTCCGCCGAGGGCGGGCCGGTCGCGGCACCGCCGCCTGGAGCGTCGGCGATGTCCGCAGACCAAGCGAAGGCGCTGGTTCAGGCGAATGACGCCAAGGACAAGGAGATCAGCGAGCTAAAGGCCGTCGTGCGCGATTTGTCAGGCCAGGTCGCCGACCTCAGCACGCGGCTTAAGCCGCTCGAAAAGGTGTTGGGTCCGGTGGCGGCGCTACCAAGCTCGACGGCTGTCACCACTTCGCCTCCCTCGCCTTCGCCTGAGCCGATGAAGCCGCCGCAGCCGCAATCACCACCGCCCACCTCCGCGGTTACGGTCGATGAACCTGCTGCCGAAGACCAAAAGCCGGTCAGTCCGGTCAAGCCAGCAGAGAAATCCGCCGGAGAGGCCAG
>Ga0164304_10000699_pt1 | contig 10099 bp, 11 predicted proteins | sample Whisoiple_217_MG_FD_110216 | JGI IMG/M metagenome (GOLD analysis project Ga0164304, IMG submission 110216) | Soil microbial communities amended with pyrogenic organic matter from upstate New York, USA - Whitman soil sample_217_MG | ecosystem: Environmental > Terrestrial > Soil > Agricultural...
CCTACTTTGTACCTTTATTGACAAGTTGGATTTAGACCGGGATTTGATTTTAAATCACCCTAACCTTCCTTCAGTCTTGTCTTATGGTACTCTGGCTGCTTAAAAACTGTCCGGAGTATTGTTGATTAATCAGGGTATGAAAAAAATAAGTTTAAAATCCAGAAGCTTTGTTGGTACTGGTTTCTATGATTGGCATATTTAGTCTTTCATACCGTAAATCAGCAAAGCCGAAAAATCTTTGTAAGCTGCGCCTGCGGCTTTCAAATTGAATCGGATAAGGCATTAAAGCAGCTAGCAATTCCAGGCTTACTTGTTTATGGCAAGCAAGCAGATATACCAAAATCTTTAGAGTCAGATATTCGGTGGCTTTTAGTTGTTGTTGTAGGTGGAGAAGGTAAAATTAAGGAAACATATTTAACAGATGGGGCTTTTTTACAATCGCGACCCCATCTTTATTTACCACAAAACGTCCCAAAGCTTTACAGGGAATGCTTTCGACGGGGTTGTCACTCCGTCAGCTTTAGTCCTCACTACCAACCTATTTTTTGACAAGCGTTCGAGCAAACATAAATATTAGTTGTCAATTTCCCACTCGCAATTTCCCACTCGCAATTCGCAATGCCCAATGCCCAATTACCAATGCCCAATTACCAATTAATACATTTGAGATTCAATTTCGTCAAAAGTAACAAAACGTTCACCGGGTAATAAAATCGGTTGCGAAGCAAAAATTACCTGACCTCGATCGCTTCCTTGACTGACAACTACACCCGCCGGACGCTGCATCTGCTCGGAATGCACTTTCAGATACATACCATAGGCCGATCGAGCAGCTCGGATCAAATCGGGAGCTAGCAAGCTGTGACTTTCGGAAGTTTCTCTAGTGGGTTCTGGGTTTGGCTGGTATGGAGTCACTGGAAACTTATCATAATGGTATTAAGTCGAGCTATTGGTGTTGCCTCTACATTGATCGAACTTACCCTGTTTTTTAAGCATAAACTTAGGTGGAAATTATTAATAGATTAACCTACAATCCTCCCTTGGCTGCGATCGAACTGCGGCTGCGATCGCTCCTTTCGGCTCAACTGTACGCTGCTGCGTGGGTAGATCCGTCCCCCGCAACGCTAATGGGGGTTTTCGATCACCTGCGAACTCTGCGCTACATCCTCCACGACTACGTGCCCAGGCCAGTGTCGGAATCTCCGCCCAACCCCGGCGAGGTGCGCTACCAGTGGCAAACAGGCACCTTGCTGTTCACGGATTTGGCAGGGTTTACCTCGCTGTTGGAAGCGAATGCGACCCAGGGGCGCAAGGGAGCTGAAAGCCTGCTGGGCGTGATTAACGACTATTTTGCCTCGATGATTGAAATTGTCAGCAAATCGGGCGGGGATTTGCTGGAGTTTACCGGAGATGCGATGCTGGTGCAGTTTCTGTCAGGAGTTTACCAAGAGGATACAGCGAGGGCGGTGCGGGCGGGTTTGCGGATGCAGCGGGCGATGGCTGAATTTGCCAACATTGAAACGGCGCGGGGTGTTTTGTCTTTGAGGATGCGGGTGGGCATCCACTGCGGTCGCTATATTAGTGCTGACATCGGTACCCCGCTGCGGATGGCCCACGTACTGCTGGGGCATTCAGTCCAGCAAGCCAAGCAAGCTGAGGGTTGTGGGACTGTGGGGCGGGTGTGTGTGACTGAAACTGCTAGAGAGTCTTTGGGAGAGCAATTTCGTTTTGAACCGGGGAAACAGGGTTATTTTTTGGTGGCGGACGATTTCACGGACGATCGACTCGGAGAGTATGATATCACTTTGACTGGGCGGCGGATGCCGAGTTCGGTATTGCTCGATCGCAGCGTTGCGGGCTTGGTAAAAGAAATCGGGGAAGCTGTGAATCGGCTTGAACCCCTTGCTAGTTATATTCCCAACACTATCCTGAGACTGCTGGTTGAAAATGCAGACAGGCGCAAAATACCGCCGGATTTTCCTGAACCGACGGTGATGTTTGTCAACTTGATGGGTTTACCGGAGTCTGTGGAGAAAGCTTCGCCGGAGGAAGAAGTCAATCTGGTAGTGGGTTTTTCTCGGGTGTTTGCGTCGATCGATGCTGTAGTGTCAGCTAAAGGGGGCGTGTTGCAAAAAGTAACGGCGCACTTAGACGGTTCGGATATGCTGATTTATTTTGGCGTGCCCGACGCTCACACGGATGACGCCAGCCGCGCGGCTAGTGCGGCAATTGCGATCCGAGATATGATTGCAGCTTGGCCTCCGGTAACGATCGGGGGTCAAGAAATAAAAGTAAGCTGTCAAATTGGGCTATCCCTGGGGCCGGTGTTTGCTGCTGAGGTTGGGGAACCGCGAGGGCGCAGGGAGTTTAATATCCTCGGGGATACGGTGAATACGGCGGCTCGGTTGATGAGCAAGGCGGGGGAAAACCAAATTTTGATTGCTGAAAGGGTGTGTGAGTCGATCGAGCTAAACTTTATTTGCGAGGCTTTGGGATCTGTTGTTCTGAAGGGGAAATCTGCTCCAACTCCGATCTTTGCTTTGCAAGGTGCCAAAGGGGAGAAGGGAAAAGCGGGCGTTTAAATAACTTGGCTGGGCAATAGTTGTACAGGTTTTATGGTTCACCAAGGCAAGTACAGCACAACCGCTTCCCACTCTGACTACTAAATGTTATTTTTATAATTTTTTACGATACATCACAATAAAAACCACCACTTCGTCAGATCGGTTCCGGTTGCATCGGAATGATTTAACCGCAGAGAACGCAGAGAACGCAGAGGGAGACAAGAGAGAGATGAATAATTCCGGTGAAGGACGAAATTAATATCACTCGCATAGACTAAACTCCGATCGATACTTCACCGTTCCGCTGCAATCCTTCAAGGCTCCACTTTTTAACTCCAACACCATAAAAGCCTCATCGGGCACATCATATTCACATCCCAAATTCTTTCTACTAGCAGGAATGAACCCAAAACGCGGATAAAAATCTGGATGACCAAGCACAACCACGGCCTGAAATCCAGATCGCCCGCACTCTTTTAAACCTTCCCGAATCAGCAGCGTTCCTATACCTTGCCGCTGATAGTTGGGTAGAACTGCGACTGGTGCCAACCCCAGAATCGACAAATTGCTGGAACATTTTCCTTCGACGACAACCGGACTGAAGAAAATGTGTCCGACAACGCGATCGGATTGTACCGCAACGAAGGAAAATGTAGATGCAATTCCCCGCAATCGATCGACTAAGTTAGCCTCATTTTCTCGCCCGAATGCCGCAATATTAATGTCGCGAACAGCTTCTACATCTTCTGGCTTTTCGGTACGGATATCCATAGCTGAGATTAATAGTTGTGCAGCCACTCTGGCAGACTAATTACTACAGAAAATGTTTCTATCTTTCGATCGCGATATTAATCAAATTATAGCCCCCCTGAAGCTTTTTTCCTCTTTTGGAGCTATGTATTTTTGGCAACCAATTATACAACGACTTGCAGATGAATGCCAAATCGTCGCCAAAGTCGATCGCTTCCAATCTTCACGCCCGATGCGGAACCGCTTAACTCTCCTTATTGCGGTACAAGCTGACTGGAAGACAATCGCTTAATGCCCTCCATCGCTGTATTTTCTCCGGCTTTGTCACCGCCCTCACGAGCAATTTTTAAAGCTCCCTCGTAGGATTCGAGAGCTTGAGCATATTGACCGAGACTTTCATGAATTGCGCCCATATTGTTGAGCAAGCGTCCGATACTTGTCTTGTCACCGATTGCTTCTAACATCGGTATTGCTTGCTGAAAATAGATCAGCGCTTGAGTATCTTTGCCGAGTTTGCGAGAGGTAAGTGCCATGTTGTTGAGGAGGCGGCCGACACCAGCCCGGTCTCCGATTTCCCGGCGAATTGCTAAAGCTTGGTGGTAAAATTCCATCGCTCTATTAAAGTCGCCGATGTTGTAGTAGACGCCGCCCATGTTATTGAGGGTACGGCCTAAATCGCGCCGATCGCCGACGGCCGTGCGAATCGTCCGCGCTTGCTGGTAAAATTCGATCGCCTTGGCGTAATCTGCCTGTTCTGCGTACACGGCCGCGATGTTGTGGAGGGATTCTCCAATTTCAATTTTGTCGTCAGTAGTTTTGGCAAGTTCCAAAGCTTGTTGGTGCAGTTTCATCGCTTCGGAAAAATTGTCCCCAATCCGGTTAATGAAACCTATGAGATTGAGAGTGCGCGCGATACGACGCCCTCCACTGATTTCTCGGTGAATGACTAAAGCTTGCTGCAGAACTTCCAAAGCTTTGGATCTCAAACCCATTTCGCCATAAGCTTCCCCCATATTGTTGAGGGTTTCTCCGATTCCCGCTTGGTCGCCGAGTTGCTTGCGGATTGCCAAAACTTGCTCAAAAGTCTCGATTGCTTCGCGAAACAAACCCTCGCGGTGCTGTTTTACTCCTGTTTCAAAGAGTTCGTCTGCTTGTGTTTTGGGGTCAGTTGCCTGAGCGTGATCGATTGCTTGGGCGCGCCTCGCATTTATAATTGAACCATAAGCCCGAGCGTCTGAAATTGCCAGCAGGCTGAGTGCGGGCGATAAGACAATACTTATAGCTGCGAGATAGCTGAAGTGATAAGAGCGGCAGTGCACCGATCGAGTCCTCCAATAGCTAAGTGATAACTATTAAGATAGAGCTTTTTGGGGTGTTCCTGCCGAATTTTTTCTCAATCCCTAGGTTCCGATACCAGTTTCAAAAAAGAAGGCAACTGTAGACCCGTGCTTCAAACCCATACATAATCAGTCGTTCCCAATTCTTCAATCCAAAATCTAAAATCTAAAATCGCATGACTGGGTTTTTGTCTTGCCAGACGGCCATAATCAGCGGCATATTGTTGAGAGCGGATATGAGAGCAAAGTTTTTGCTGGGTGGAAGCGATGCTTTTTCAGAGCTTTGCAATATGATGTCCTGTTGGTCTAGCGTGATCCAAGCAGTTCCTGACAAAACTTGAATTTCTCGATGAGTTTGAGGCAATCTGTATACCTCGTTTTCCATCAGAATAATGCGATCCTCTTCGATGGCTCCGCTAACGGGCGCTGCACATTCGGAAGATATTTGAAGCATAGCATCTCCTACTTGGTAATTGCTAATTGGTAATTGCTCATTGGTAATTGCTAATCGAGGACTGTATTTCACTTCATTTCCACGCAACCCACACACTACTATTGGCAATAACGCCGATCGATCCAAGCGCGCATTTCATCATCCGTCGCCACGCAGGTAGAACGACCCGTCGCCCGATCGCAACCGTGCCACCAAGTGTTACCATAGCGATCGCACGTCTGCCAAATTCTCAGTTCGTCCTCACCAGAAATGAGGTAGAGCAAAAACTGCCAAATTTGATTTATAGCTGAAAAGAGAGATAGCCCTTGCTGTTTTTCGGATCGTTTAGCTCGATCGGCTATCGAAAAAAACATCATTCTTCGGGGGTTTATCCGACTTTTGTAAGTAGACATAGCCAACACCTTAAAGTGATAACTTCTACAAAATTTGCACAAATAAAATTACAAAAAAAAGATTTTAGCTGCAATAACTTCATCGCAATTACAGCAGAATATCGTTGTCGTGCAAGTCCTGTAAAAGTCTATCTGTTACCTGATAAATTAACCTTAACTCTGCGGCAATTGACAATCAAAGCATTGCTTGCATAGGTTGTATGAATAAAATCGATATATCGAAGCCCTTGTGACAATTTGGGTACTACTGGCACAAACGCTATGAAGGAAATCAATACGCGGCGGATGAAACTCTCTCAGATTCAAGCTTTGATAGCTGTAGCAGACTGTGAAAACTTTAGCGAGGCGGCTTTGCAATTGGAACTGTCCCAATCCGCCATCAGCCACGCCATCGCCTCTTTAGAAACAGAATTGGGAGTGCAATTGTTCCACCGGGGGCGACATGGTGCTCAACTGACGCCAGTGGGGCAAAGGGTAGTGAGTCACGGGCGTCAAATAGCCTGCGCCTTAGAAATGATGGTAAAAGAAGCGGATTTAGAAAAAGGTTTGCAGGGAGGCCAGGTACGGATAGTTACTTTTCGGAGTGTCGCAACTCATATCCTACCGGGTATTATTGCTAAATTTCGCAGTTGCTTTCCCAAAATTACGGTTAGCATTACCGAAGTTTATTATACGCAAGCTGTGGAAGAGGCTTTGCGATCGGGCAAAGCAGACATCGGCTTTGTCTCTCTTCCCATCTCCGATGAATTTGAAACTAGAGAAATTTTGCGGGATAAATATGTTGTGTTGCTGCCGCCAACTGCCCAATTGTCAAATGCTAAGATTACCTGGAAAGAATTAGCGGCTTATCCGTTGATTTTGCAGCCGGTCGAAAATTCTTGTTCTGTACCGCTGCGAAAATATTTGACAACTTCGGGGTTTCCTTTAAATATCGCTTACGAACTCAGCGAAGATTCAACGATTGTCAGTATGGTGATGCAAGGTTTGGGTGCAGCTATTCTGCCCCGTTTGGCCGCGGAACCGATACCGTCTTCGGTGAAAGTTTGCAGTTTACCGGCGGATTTTGAGAGGGTAATTGGGGTGGCTGTTTTGAGGGATGGGCTGTTAATTCCCGCCGTGTTTGCGTTTTTGGATGTAGTTAAAAGTGCGGCAGAGGTTGAGAGTGAGGGTGAGTTTCCGATTAATCCTTCATGATAAACCTAAGTCAGTTGTGATTGGTTATTGGTTAGATTGGGATTTTTTTACCGCAGATATCAGCGGATGGACACAGATGAACGCGGATGGGATTTTATCTGCGTTTATCTGCGTTTATCTGCGGTTTTAAAAAAATGGTCTAAAATAGTGCGATCGCTGATTGCCTATTTCATGCGTTTTGCAACAAGACTAGAACTATCGCCTTGGTGGAATTTGATTCTACCGTCTACCGAGTTTTTATCCTTTAATTTTAGCCAACCGCTACCGGATGCAGGATCGCATTCGTCATTACCGTCCCATGTAAACTCAAATCGCTGATCCTTTCCATCTTTGACGACTTCGCCGTCAATTTCACCTGATACTAAACCGAATTGAAATTCTCCCGAACCTGTTTGATCGATCTCGATATAGGCTTCAACTTCCATGTCCAAGTAATCACTATCCCACATTGCCATCTCTGTGATCCGCCATTTGCCACTATATTGCATTGCTTTCATCCTCCACTTTTATTAACCGAACAAAACCAATATAGTCGAAACAGTTACGCTCAAGCAGTACGCAAACGCTCAATATCCCGGATCGGCGGTGCACCAAACATACGAGAATATTCGCGGCTGAACTGTGAGGGGCTTTCATAACCCACCTGATAGGCAGCATTTGCCGCATCGAAGTTTTCGGCAAGCATCAGGCGACGTGCTTCTAATAGTCTTAATTGCTTTTGATATTGAAGTGGACTCATCGATGTCACTTCCTTGAAATGGTAATGGAAAGATGAAGGAGACATATTGGCTTGTCCTGCCAAATCCTCAACCCGCATCGGTTTTGCAAAATCAGTTTTAATCAGTTTGAGCACCTCAGCGATGCGCTGCATATTGCTGCCAGATGTTGCGATTTGGCGCACAGCTTCGCCTTGCTCACCCATTAAAAGACGATAATAGATTTCGCGGATAATCATCGGTGCCAGCATCGGGATATCCTGCGGCGTATCCAAAAGTCGTGTCAGTCTGAGGGCGCAATCGAGCAACGGCGCATCGGCAGTGCTGACGAATAAGCCTCTGACAGAGTTTTCTTTCTTGCTTGCGCTTGGCTTGGTTTGGGCAGTGATAATATCGCAGAGTTGGCGTGGGTCTAAATTCAGCTTGAATCCTAAATACGGCTTGTCTGGAGTGGCCTCTACAACAAATCCACTCAGAGGTAAATCAACTGAGATCGCAAGATATTGAGCCTCGCCATAACGATAAGTTTCCTCACCCAGCAAGGCTTCTTTTTTGCCCTGAATGACGATGCCGAGAATAGGTTGATAGACAGCGTGCTGTGCGGCGGAAACAGAAGATTCTCGCATAAATTCCAGTTTGTCTATGTCTGTTTTATGAAAACCGTTTCCTTTGCCGTCGGTGTGCCGAGTTAGCAAGGCCGCCAGTTCTTGACACTGATTGCCGATCGCATCTTGATTTATTACTTGGTTGATTATTTCAATCGCCATGTGGTTTTCTCGACTAATTTAATCATTATCTTTTAAGCATTATAGAACATCTTTATCCATTCATAAAATCTTGCTTTGGAGGATTAGGCAATAAATTGCGAGGTCTGTGTATTCAAAACCCTTGCTTTTACTCATAGGATGAACACATCTGAATGAAACAGTAAAAGGATAAGGCAATGACGAAAGACAAGACAAAAATCGCATTGGTAACAGGGGCGAGCCGAGGACTTGGCAAAAATACCGCTTTGACCCTTGCCAGAAAAGGAGTCGATGTCATCGTGACATATCACAACAGCGAGGAGGATGCCCAAAATGTCGTATCTGCGATCGAAGCGATCGGGGCTAAAGCTGTTGCACTGCAATATGTTTCTTTAATTAAAATCAACCTCACTTCAAGGAAAATATTAGCAAATCTATAAGCGAGGCAAAATCATGAACAAGCAATTTTTAACTTTCACCGTAGCGGGAGCAATATTTATGGTTTCACCTACCCGATCGCCAGAAACAGTTCTACAACCTTCTGAAACAATGACACGCCAAGAGCGGGGCGAAAAAGTTCTGAATAGTTTGTCAGGTGGAAAAGGTTTGCCGCCGCATTTTGTTCAGCTTCAAAAAGATTTCCCAGAACTTGCTGACATGACGCTCAAATATTCCCTAGGCGATATCTGGGCTCGTGAGGTGCTAGATAATAAAACCCGCCAGCTTATATCACTTGCAGGGTTTGCGGCACAAGGCACAATGCCGCAATTCAAAGTTCACGCTCAATATGCATTGAATTACGGTGCTACGCCGGAAGAACTGATGGAAGTTATTTATATTACCACAGTGACTTCCGGCTTTCCCCGCGCCTTGATTGCAGCAGGAACTCTCAAAGAGTTGTTTCAGGAAAATAATATCAAGTTCCCAGTAACATCACAAAAATAGGAGATATCAATGTCAAACTTAAATGGAAAGGTTATTATCATCACTGGAGCGAGTAGCGGAATTGGTGAAGCCACTGCTAAATTGCTTGCTAAAAACGGCGCGCGAGTGGTTTTGGGTGCACGTCGCACCGATCGCCTAGAAGCGATCGCCAAGGACATTCGTGCGGAGGGTGGAACAGTCGAATACCAGGCTCTCGATGTCACGCAACGCAGTCAAATGGAGGATCTCGTTCAATTTGCCCAGAGCAAGTTCGATCGGGTAGATGTCCTGATTAACAATGCTGGCATCATGCCTCTATCCGCACTCGAACAACTGAAAGTTGAGGAATGGGATAAAATGATTGATGTCAATATCAAAGGTGTTTTGTACGGCATCGCGGCGGCACTTCCTGTCATGAAAGCGCAAAAATCTGGTCAGATTATTAATCTTTCCTCGATCGGCGGACACGCGGTTTCTCCTACTGCTGCTGTTTACTGTGCTACTAAATTCGCCGTTAGAGCCATCTCAGAAGGCTTGAGACAAGAAGTTGGAGGCGACATTCGGGTGACGGTGATTTCTCCTGGAGTAACGGAGTCTGAGTTAGCCGAGAGCATCACTGATGAAACTGCAAGATCGGGAATGCAAGAATTCCGCAAAATAGCTATTCCTGCTGCTGCGATCGCGCGATCGATTGTATTTGCGATCGAACAACCTGACGATGTTGATGTTAGCGAAATTATCGTCCGACCAACAGCCAGCCCTTACTAAGTAGGTCAATTTAATTAAATCTAAAAGGCGAGGGTTATCAGATACCCAACTTCTTTAAAAAGTCGGGTATCTGGGTATTCTGAGTTTTTATGAGGACTTAGTTAGCTTACCAATTCCCATTGCCAATTCCCAATTTTCCCTTACACAATTTAAAACTATTCCCCGTATCTCTGCCGCAAAATAAATTCAGCTAGTGCTAAATCAACGGGCGTTGTGACTTTCAAATTCGTCTCTTCTCCCTCCACAATTTGCAC
>Ga0164304_10000703_pt1 | contig 10073 bp, 8 predicted proteins | sample Whisoiple_217_MG_FD_110216 | JGI IMG/M metagenome (GOLD analysis project Ga0164304, IMG submission 110216) | Soil microbial communities amended with pyrogenic organic matter from upstate New York, USA - Whitman soil sample_217_MG | ecosystem: Environmental > Terrestrial > Soil > Agricultural...
AAATCTGCAATAGTTTCCATCCAGATGTGATTATTGCTTTTGGTGGCGGCTCGCCGATGGATGCTGCTAAAGTAATGTGGCTGATGTACGAGCATCCAGAAATTGAGTTTGAAGGATTGGCGATGCGGTTTATGGATATTCGCAAGCGGGTATACGAACTGCCGCCTTTGGGTTCAAAGGCAATTATGGTGGCAATTCCAACTACTTCGGGAACGGGTTCGGAAGTCACGCCTTTTGCGGTTGTTACGGATGAACAATCGGGGATTAAGTATCCGCTTGCAGATTATGCTCTGACTCCGAGTATGGCGATCGTCGATCCAGAACTTACGCTGAATATGCCCCGGAAACTGACTGCTTACGGCGGCATTGATGCGCTAACCCACGCTTTAGAAGCTTATGTTTCTGTGTTGGCTTCTGAGTATACAAATGGTTTGGCTTTAGAAGCGATTCGTTTGCTGTTTAAATACCTGCCCAGCGCTTACAAAAATGGTGCTAACGATCCGAAAGCGCGGGAGAAAGTACATTATGCTGCTACGATCGCCGGGATGGCATTTGCCAACGCTTTTCTGGGGGTTTGTCACTCAATTGCTCACCAATTAGGTGCAACTTGCCACGTCCCTCACGGTTTAGCGAATGCGCTGATGATTTCCCATGTAATTCGCTACAATGCAACGGATGTTCCGTTCAAACAAGCGATTTTTTCTCAAAACAAGTATCCTAACAGCAAGTGGCGTTATGCTCGAATTGCAGATTATCTGAATTTAGGCGGCGATACAGAAGAGGAGAAAGTTGAGAAGTTGATCGCAGCGGTGGAAGATCTGAAGCGTCAGGTAGATATTCCTAGCACGATTCAGGAGGCGATCGCCAGTCAGGGAATGAGCGATGACTTCTTTTTTGCTCGCGTTGAGGAAATGGCCGATCGCGCTTTTGACGATCAGTGTACGGGAGCGAACCCCCGCTATCCGCTGATTGAAGATTTAAAGCAACTTTTGCTGCAAGCGTACTCTCACGGCGACACTTCTGAGGTCGATCGAGTGTTAACTGTAGTGTAATCGCTGCGGTGCCATAGATTTCTCCAGAAAAGCCTGTCAATGGGGAGCAGGGTATCTAACCCCTAATCCCCACAGTTTCTGGAGAAGTTTAACGCAGGGCCCGGCGCTGAAAATAAACCCCGAAGCGGATCAAAATACCAAGTAGGGGTTAAAAAAATCTGAAATTGTGTTATAATTTTAGAGGTAACTATTTTACGAATTTTGTAGTTTTAGTGGCTGTTCGCGCGATGACCTCTTCACCAACCATAGCACCCGTTCGATCGAGTCAAGTTACCCGCAAACCTTATCCCAACTATCGGGTAATAGTTCTCAACGACGATTTCAACACATTCCAGCACGTTGTGGAATGTTTGACGAAATACATTCCAGGGATGACGAGCGATCGAGCTTGGAAACTCGCCAACCAAATCCACCACGAAGGCCAGGCCACCGTCTGGGTTGGCCCGCAAGAGCAAGCAGAACTTTATCATATGCAATTAAGCCGGGCGGGACTGACAATGGCTCCGCTAGAGTCAGCTTAATATTTTTTAACTGATAGTTATAATCAGTTACAATACTTACTTTGAAACTTGCCAAAATGGCAACATCACTTCATCCTCTTGATTTAGATTATGTGTCAATACACCTAATCTTTTACTCAAGTAGGAGAATTTTATGAATCATCCTTTTGATCTAGATATTGCCGATCTCGAAGCAATTGATTTGGATTTTGAAGAGACGTTAACCGATGAAGAGTCCACCCGCATCGGAGGTGGATTAATGGCTACCACTTTAGCTATAGGTGAAGAAGGTGGTGGGATACAGTGTATCTCAGCTCCCTGTCCGGGAAGTGAAGGAGGAGGAGGATTTCCTCCCAAGCCTATTCCCATTGACCCTCCGATGACCACTATGGCTCTAGGTGAAGAGGGTGGAGGACCTTACACAAAAGCTTGGTTTGAAGGCGGTGGAGGCCCTATTTATTGGTAATCTCATTCGTGCCGACAACGGTAGAGATTCTGCCTAATTCCTGAATAAGACTTTCAAAGATTCATCCTCATTCGAGTGTTTTTTTTCAATATATAAAAAGTTGCAACACTCTCAAAACAAGTGATGCGACTTTTTATATTTTTACTTGATTTTAGCACATTTTTAATTTTTAAATTTCCCATGAACATTTTAATTCTGGGTAATGATTCAGATGCTCATGCTGCTCATATAAAAGATGCTCTCACCCAAGCCGGTGCAGAAGTAGATTACTTAGATACCTATCTGTTTCCAAGACAGTTACGTCTGTCTTGGCAAGCTGATACCCTGGTAGGGTGCTTGACGCTACCCGGAGGTCGGCAGTTGAATTTTCAAGATATTCACAGTGTATTTTGGCGCAATTTTTCCGGTGTTGGCGTTCCACCTTTAAAAGATGCAAATCAACAGCAAGTTGCATTGAACGATTCCATGAGTACAGTGCGATCGCTAATGCAAGCTTGTCGGGCTCGCTGGATTAATTCCTGGCAGGCCTACCAATTTCATAAAGAAAAACCCCTACAACTGAGTCTGGCAAAGCAAATAGGAGTGACGATTCCTGCAACTTTAATCAGTAACAATCCAGAGCAAGTTAGAGAATTTGTGGAAGCTCACGAAAAAGCAATTTTTAAGCCTGTTTATGGTGGCGCTCATACCAAGTTGGTGACACAGGCGCATTTAGAACCTAATCGCCTGGACTTGGCCTTGAGTATTTCTCCAGTCACAATACAAGAGTATATTCCAGGGACAAATATTCGCAGTTATGTGATAGGTGAATCTGTTTATTCTGCGGAAATTCGCAGTCAAGCTGTGGACTTTCGGGAAGATTTAGAGTCCGAGTTGATTCCGATAGATTTGCCCGAATCAGTTCACCAACAATGTTTAGCAATATCAAAGGCATTTAGGCTCGATTGGACTGCTATTGATTGGCGTCTCAAGCCAACCGGTGAGTATGTATTTTTAGAGGCCAATCCTAGCCCCATGTTCAGACATTTTGAGCGTCAGACTGGTTTTCCGATTACACAAAAATTAGTCAATCTGTTAATGTCTTAACTGGGATTTAAGAGGCGATCGTAATTTTGCCAATCATTCCCGCCTCTGTATGTCCGGCTACCGTACAGCGCAGGTTGTAACTTCCCGATTTGATCGGTACAAACACCCATTCTGCCATAGCGCCCGGTTTAAGTTCCAATTCGTGAATCGCTCCTTTAATTTCCACTTTCCCAGCTTCAACTTTTTGATTCCAACTCGCATCAGCAAAGTTTTTAGCAGTAAAATAATGTTTCTGGGAACTGGGATTTTTTAGCACTAATTTATAGCGCTTGCCCGATTCAAATTCTAGCAAATTGGGAAAAAATTTGAGTTCTCCAGCTTCGTTACCTAAATTAACAGTAATTTCGGTGACAGGTTGCCGAGACAAATCACCGGCAGCACTAGCAATTGCCACAGGCATCAAGATTGTGCTCAAACATAAAATTAGTCCCAAAATCACCTTGAAAGTTTTTTGTAAACGCTGGCTGCGGTAGAATTTGCCTAATTTCCAACCGAGTAAATCGATCATGGCTGTTATGACTCCTGTTAACTATTAACTGACGACTGACAACTGACGACTGACTAAGCTGTCGCGCATTTAAATTGTATATTCAGGGCGGGCGGGACAGCCCACAAGACTTTAAATTTTTTTGACAGACAATTTAAATGCCGCAACAGGTTACTGACTACTGACTACTGCCTAATGACTAATGACTACTGACGACTGACTACTGACTTAATTCGATCGCCAAACTTCATCCCAAGGCCCGCCCCCAACTTCCAAACCCGATAAAGAGCTTTGAGCCTCTAAGATAATTCTAGAACGCTGCTTGCCATTTTTTTCAACATTTCCCCCCAACAACTCTCGCAGTTGCAAGCGCAATTCGCCGTGCGTCGTATCCCGGCAGCAAAAAGCCATGCCTTTTTCTGTAGGAGTTCGCACATAAGTACCAGGACTGTTTGTAGTGCCAATCAACTCAACTTCAAATTGGCTGTTTCTAGCCTGCATTTTCCAGCTTCCCCAAGGCTCAATATTCCAACTAACTTGCGAATTCCAAGGCACAAATTCGTAAAATTTGCCTCGGTAATGCAGACAAATCATTGCTACCGATTCCATCCACCACAGCACGCCCCGCTTGCCGCCACCTGCGGTTAAAGCTAAATCATCTTCGCCTTGAAAACAATTGCAATTAATCCAAAACCACTTTTGCGGAAAAGCACCGCCCCAGTTTTTTTCGCTGTAAGCGGGAGCATCTTTAAATTCGTAGCGTTCGCCGTTCCAATCAATCCAGCCCGTGGCTAAACCGTGAGCCATTAAAATTTGCCATCCCGGTTCAAATACGGGCAGAAAAGATAGCATTCCCGCCGTGGATTTCTGGATTTCTTCAGAGTTTCCCCAGCCGTAAATAGGTTGAATTTCGTACTGCCAAAAACAGTGACTGCTGCTTCCCGGATCGTGCAGATAACCTTGATTCAAAGTAGCAGTAGCTTGATAGCCTTCTTCGACGCGACTGTCGAATACTTGCGGCTCTAAATATTGAGGTTTAATTTGTAAATCTGTTCGGCCCCAATGTCCCAAACCCAAGCTTTCTCGGTGCGCCCAAAACTTATTTACATCGGGAAAGGTGCGACACAAATAGCTATCTTTCGGGCCGAGAATTTGAGCTGCACCGCCACTGTAAGGTTGACCGCCTCTGGGGTCTTCGATGGAATACATGAATGCAAAGGATTGTCCGTGAATCGGTAATGTTATTCGGTAGTACCAGCCTTCAAAAAAGCGCCGGGAACTGCCGTCCCAGTGGTAGCCGCTGTGGGGAGTTTCAATAGTTTTGAGTTTTGAGAGTGAATTTGACATAAAATTACCAATAGCAGAAAGAAGAGTCATTAGTCAGTAGTCATTAGTTATTAGTTATTAGCTAGCAGTCATTAGTCAGTAGTAGCGTGCTGGTGTGCACACCTTATCCAATTCGCAATTCCCTTTTTTCCAATTCCCTTTTTTCCAACGACTAATGACTACTGACTAATGACTACTGACTACTGACTAATCCCATTACCAATATGATAGGTTATTAATTATGTCTTTAGCACTTTGGCGATCGCCCTTAGCTCGCGCCCTCCACCGCAACCGCAGTCTGGCTTTTGCCCGTTACTTGCAACTAGCAACTGTTCGCGCCACCGGGCGTCCGGCCAACCGCACTGTGGTGTTTCGCGGCTTTTTAGCAGATACTAATCAGTTGAAATTTATTACAGATATTCGCAGTCAAAAGGCTGAGGAAATTAACCTCTATCCTTGGGGGGAAATTTGCTGGTATTTTCCTAAAACTCGCGAACAATTTCGGATTGCTGGAAAGCTAGTTTTGGTAGGGGCAGATTATCCAGAGGCCCAGTTGTGCTCGTCGCGCCGCACAGCTTGGCAGGAGCTTTCTGAGGCAGCTAGATCGCAGTTTGCTTGGCCGCATCCGGGGGATGACAAAGCCCAGGCTAGTGCTTTTGATTCTGCTTCCCCAGATGCGATCGAGCCGCTGCCTAATTTTTGCTTGCTGTTGTTGGAACCGGAAACGGTGGATTTTTTGGAGTTGCGGGGGGAACCGCAAAACCGATCGCTTTATCGGCGCGACGGGGAGGGAAATTGGTCTGTGCGATCGGTTAATCCTTGAAAAAGAAGTCAGTAGTCAGTAGTCAGTAGTCATTAGTTATTGGTTATTAGTTATTAGTTATTAGTTATTGGTTATTTGTTGTCAGTTCCAATGCCCTGTTTGGCCAATGCCCAATGCCTAATTCCCAATGCCCAATTCAAATTTTAGATGCCGGTGCCGTCGAAAAATTCTTGAATTGCTTTATCTTTTAACTTGCAGCTAGGGGTTGTAACTAGCTGTGTTTTTTCGGCTACGGCTACATTGCTGGCTTGGTTTAAAGCTTCTGATACTGAGTGGAAATTGTGGGAATTTGGAACAGAAGTTAAGGGGACAGATGCTTGAGGAAGCAAACTTTTGACTTGCTGTTCGAGGGATTCGATACGATCGAGCAAAGAGCGAATTACCACAGCTTCCGAATCCGGCAAACTGCCGTGTTCTAGGGGATTGACGCGCACTCCCGATCGATAGACGATGCGGCCGGGAATCCCTACCACTGTACAGTCAGATGGTACGTCGCGGAGCACGACGGAACCGGCGCCGATGCGGACGTTATTGCCAATTTGCAGATTGCCGAGTACCTTGGCGCCGGCACCGACAACTACGTTTTCGCCGACGGTAGGGTGACGCTTGCCACTTTGTTTGCCAGTACCGCCAAGGGTGACACCTTGGTAAATTAGGGCAAAATCGCCGATAATCGCTGTTTCGCCGATCACAACCCCCATACCGTGGTCGATGAATACGCTTTTGCCGATGGTTGCCCCTGGGTGGATTTCAATTCCGGTCAAAAAGCGAGCCATGTGGGAAATCAAGCGGGGGATGAAGGGAAGTCCCAACACATAAAGCCAGTGTGCGAGGCGGTGCAGCACTAGGGCCTGAAGACCGGGGTAGCAAAACAAAACTTCCAGCCAGTTGCGAGCGGCAGGGTCGCGATCGAAAATTATACTGAAGTCAGCTCTAAGAGTCTTTAGCACTTTCGGAGTTACCTATTTTGGTTAAACACGCTACTTTCGATTTTACATTTTACTGGATGGGGAAGTGAGGGGTCGATCGGGAGATTGGGTAGTGGGAGATTAAGAGAGTGGGAGATTGGGGAAATTGGGATATTGGGGAAATTGGGAATTGGGCATGGGGAATTGGGAATTGGGCATGGGGAATTGGGCATGGGGCATGGGGCATGGGGCATGGGGCATTGGAACTAACAACAAATAACCAATAACTAATAACCAATAACTACTGACTACTGACTACTGACTATTCCTGTACTGAGATTGTATAGTTAGACTTGACTCCGGGTTCGAGAGTACCGACCCAAATCCTGTAAGAGCCTGCTTGCCAGTCTGAATCAAGTATGGCAGCATCTTTATTCTGACCTATATCGTCTCCGCAGCGCACCGCATTACCGGGGCCTTGTACGAGTAAGGTTGTGTCCTTGCCTCCGCTGTTGACTTGGAGTGTGAGTTTTGAAAAGTTTTCCTGCAAGACTAGGATGTGGTCGGGAGTTGGGGTGGCAAAACCCAAACATTGGTTTTTGTGGCGATCGGCATTGGCTATGGCAGATAGAGAGTACGATCCGCCTGTGGAACCTCTCAAAACTGCTGTTGGGGCTGCAAAACCTCGCGATAAAGTTAAAGTGCCGAAATTGACTGTTTCTGCTAAAACTGGTAGGGCGGCGATCGCGGCGATCGCAGCCAAAAGCGCACCGTTTTTGAAATTGGCTCCCTGATTAAACAACATGGCAATACTCCTCGGTCACAACTTAAAATCACAACTCAGAATTTACCCATCGCAGCCCCTAAGAATCCAAACTCGGGAGGAAAAATAATTTTTTTTAATTTAGTTCAAAACCTCCTGGCTTCTCTTCCTTATGTCTATCAGGACAATCCCTGTACGATCGCGCTCGCTTGTGCCACTCCGATTTCTGCCACAGGCGATCGGCTCATATCCGAAATTGTACGGTGTCAATATGATCAATTTGATACTTCTAGCCTTGCTGTTGGCGATCTGGTCTCTATTGACACAAGCCTTGGTATTGTTACCTATAGGTCTATCCGGCTGGCTTCACCTCCCTAATTGGCTGAGCCTGGCCTTGATTTTTCTGGCTATTTCTTGGTGCTTGGGGGATTAGCGAGCAGTCATGAGTTATGAGTGATTAGTCAAAAGTTAACGATCAATTATTCCGCTTCCCCCAATGCTCAAGGCCCGAGGGGCCCCGGTTTGATGATGTATACTTCACAATTGACAATCAGGAATCTAAAATCTAGGATTTGACATCTACCTATAGAATGATGCAACGACAAGTTTATTCAATCTCAGCATTTCACTCTTCTGACAAAACCCTGGGGGAAACTCCTAAAAAACAGGATCGCCCGATACACCGGGCGATCGTGTTCATGCTGGTGGCAACAGGTTTGCTGGGCCTGCACGCTAGTCGGCTGGTGGAATTGCAACTGATACAAGGGAAGCAAAACCGAGAACGAGCCGAAAACAATCGCGTTCGCCTAGTGCCAATGCCTGCGAATCGCGGACATATTATCGATCGCAAAGGCAAGTTGCTAGCGGCAAACAATTTAGCTCGATCGGTATATTTGTGGCCGAAAGAACAAACGCCGGAAGAGTGGAAAGCAACAGCAGAAAAGTTGAGTCCGCTGGTTAAAATCCCGGTCAAAGAAATTTTAAAAAAATTAAAAGAGGTAGATCCTCTATCCTACAGACCGGTGCGGCTCAAGCAAGCAATGCCGCCAGAGGTGTTTGTGCCACTAGCAGAACAGGTGGGACAAATGCGGGGAGTGGAAGTCCGGCCAGAAGCGAACCGCTACTATCCCGAAGGCAGTTTGGCGGCTCACGTTCTCGGATATATTGGCGAAGCTACCGCAGCAGACTTGAAAGCTCATCCCGAATATCCGATGGGGATGATTGTCGGTCAAATGGGCATAGAAGCGAGCTCTAACAAGAAGATTGCTGGAGTTTGGGGCGATCGGCTGATCGAGGTAAATGCCCAAAACCAAGAATTGCGACTGATGGGAGAGACACCGCCCAAACCCGGTGAGGCGGTGCAGCTAACCATAGACTTGGAAATGCAAAAAGCAGCCGAAAAAGCCCTGGGGAACCGCCGGGGAGCAGTAGTGGCGCTGGATGTCAAAACCGGGGCGGTATTAGTTATGGCCAGTCACCCGACTTTTGACCCCAATCTGTTTACGCGAAAAATCACTAAGGATGAGTGGGAAACTCTTCAAGAGCAGGAAGATCCATTTTTGAATCGGGCCATGCAAGGCTACCCCCCCGGCAGCACGTTTAAAATTGTGACTTCCGTCGCGGGCCTGGAGTCGGGCAAATTTTCGCCCGACTCAATTCTCGGTACTTCGTCTTACATTACTGTGGGGGGAATTGATTTTAATGAACACAGCGGCGGTTACGGCGACATCGGCTTTCGGGAGGCTTTGGCTTTCAGCAGCAATACGTTTTTTTATCAAGTGGGGATGAGTACGGGGCCGGAGCAAATTGCTAAGTGGGGACACCGCTTGGGAATTGGCAAGGATACGGATTTGAAGCTTTTGGGGCTAGGCGGTGGCGCTCACGGTCAAATCCCGACGCCGGCGGAGAAGGAGAAAATTTATAAAGAACCTTGGTATGCGGGTGATACGGTAACGATGTCGATCGGTCAGGGGTTGGTGTTGGTGACTCCTTTGGAGGCAGCGGTGATGGTGAGTTCGATCGCTAATGGGGGCTATCGGGTGAAGCCTCATCTTTTGACTTCTATGACCGGCACACCGGAGACTAAACGGGTAAAGATTGGGATAAAACCTTCGACACTTCAGGTGATTAAGGAAGGACTGATCGCGGTGGTGGCCGAGGGTACTGGACAGGGGATGAATGACGGTACGATTCCCATGACGGCGGGCAAAACTGGGACTTCGGAGGTGATGGGACAGCAGGATCACTCTTTGTATGTGGCCTTCGGGCCTGCTGACAAGCCGGAAATTGCGATCGCCGTGGTTGTGGAAAATAGCGGTTTTGGTTCTGTTGCTGCAGCCCCGGTCGCCAAAGAGGTATTTCAAGCTTATTTTGGGCAACAGAAAAAGGTGAAGCAGCCAGTAGTGATTAGTCCTTAGTCCTTAGTTAGTAGTCAGTAGTCGTTAGTCCTTAGTTATGGGGCATGGGGCATGGGGCATGGGGCATGGGGCATGGGGCATTGGAACTGACAACCAATAACACCAATAACTAATAACCAATAACTACTGACTGCTGACTACTGACTAATGACTACTGACTACTGACTAATTCAGCCGCATAAATATAGTAGCTTTGCGAATTCCTGTTATTTCTCCCGTACTGGTGACCGTGAGCGATCGCAAGT
>Ga0164304_10000704_pt1 | contig 10068 bp, 6 predicted proteins | sample Whisoiple_217_MG_FD_110216 | JGI IMG/M metagenome (GOLD analysis project Ga0164304, IMG submission 110216) | Soil microbial communities amended with pyrogenic organic matter from upstate New York, USA - Whitman soil sample_217_MG | ecosystem: Environmental > Terrestrial > Soil > Agricultural...
ATTTCAGCTACTCTAACTTTATTTAATACTTCTACAAACATTTTATCCTGTTGGCGAATTACTTCTTTTAAGAAGACTGTTTTTTGTATAACTTCCGGCCATATAGAACTTTCAAATATAAAATAGTCTTGGGCCACGGGCGGCAGCTGCATGAAATCTCCAGTTAATATTATTTGTATACCGCCAAATGGTTTATTATTTGATCTTATCTCTCTAGCTATTTTTTCTAATTTTTCAAAAAGTTCTAATGAAAGCATGCTTACCTCATCTATAATTAAAGTATCTATAATTTGCCATCTAATTCTTATATTTTTCCTACTTTCTACTAGTTGTAATAGACTTTTATACGGCTTATTCCCTAATAAAATGCCTAAATATGAGTGTAGTGTTACGCCGCCTATTAAATTTGCAGATATTCCAGTTAAACTAGTTATAGCTATATTTTTTTGATATATTATTTCTAAATCTCGTTTTATTTTTTTTATTACCGTTGATTTTCCACCGCCTGACAATCCTGTAATAAATACATTATGTCCTTTTATTGCAAGATCATAGGCTTCTTGTTGGCGTTCATTCAGCATAATGCCATTACTAGCGTCTTGCTGCATTATATTATAAATAAATTATATCTATATAATTTTACACTTTCTAAATAGAAGTCGGCAAATCGGCAAATATGGTAGATCTAATCTTTATATCCTTAAACTACATTTATAATAGTCACTTATATATTTTTTACATTTTATCAAAAGAAAAGAATTATAAAAGTTTTATAAAAGTTTTATAAAAAAATTGTTTTAATTTAAGTTTGTATAAAAATCTTTTTTATAGATATATAAATGATTAGTTATTGGATTATTATTTTAGTAATTATTTTAATATTCTACATTGGAGAAGACAGTGGTTTATCTAAAAGAAGTGGATTAACATTTCAAAGTTATATTTATGGATACATTCCTACAAAAGATAATAACCCATATAACTTTGATATAGATATGAGTAAAATATGTGACAGTGTAGGAAATTGTTCTAAAAATGATTCTGATAAATCCGATGATAAACCAGGTAAGATAAGTAGAGAGAAGATACTCGAAAATTTAAATGATTGTGAAAAAAAAGCTATTGGAAGTTGTCCACCAGAGAAATCATTAGAAACGCAATTATTTGAACAAAAAGAATTAATTAAAAATTTAAAATTAGAGCTTGAGGATAAAACTCCAAAATATAGATTTTCAAAAAGTGATAGATATTTTCTAGATAATGACCCTGATGCAGGTGATTATAGGAACATTAGTTCTAATTCTATAAATGTTACTGATATAGGAGATGATAAAATTACAGCGCAAATGTTAGTTATGGGAGGTAGATCAAAAGAATCATTAGATAACAGAAGTTTATGGTCAAAGAATGCGTTAATACCTTATTTAGAAGAAGAATTAACAATGCATGAAAATTCCTACGGATGGTGGGAAGATCAAAATCTTGAAGCTGAGTTTTAATGATGAATACTAGTAAAACTATTAGTAAAAATACTAGTAAAACTATTAGTGTAACTACTAGTAAAACTATTAGTGTAACTACTGGTGTAACTAATAGTAAAAAATGCCTTTTAATTTATAAAGTAGAATTCTAATATTTTCATATTATAGAATTTTATCTAAAAGTAAAATATTTTTTTATTTAAAGAAAATATACTAAAATATATAAGTAAGAATGAGTGATTATAACAAATTTTATAATGCGCCTAGTAATTATAATAGATTATTGAATAATCCAAATTTTATTGATAGAATGTTATCGATTATTAGAAATAAATTAGGTAGATTACTTCTCCCAACAGAGAAAGAATATATTATTAACTATTTACAAAATATGAATCCAAATTTCTTTAATAATCATCCTGATGTGATAATGAAAAAGATAGTAGTTGATATAGTAGAAAAAATATCAAAAAGTCAATGTTATGATGAAATAACTGATGTTCACGAAATGCTAAAAAGTGAGATTGGGGTAAGTACCGACGAGATTAGAGTAGAGAGTGATACTGATTTTACCCAACAAATAACAAATAACTTTTCTAATACGGTCGACATAGCATCTATTTTAGGTACTAAAAGTTTGACTGATCTAAAAAACTTAATAGCTCCCGGAGCATCACTTAAACGTGCATATATTTTGCTAGATAGTCGTTATAGAACTCTAGATAATGATGGAAAAAATAATATTAAATGGATATTTACTAATAATAGTAATGTTACTCAAGGAAGTGTTAATGCAATTGGCGATATACAAAATATAGTATCAATGAAGGTTTCATCTTTTAAAATTCCATTTATTGATAATGCAGATAATCCGGCTAAGCGTATTACTATGTATATTCAGGAATTATCGGCTCAGTCGGTTATTGCTCAAGAAGGTAGACAGTACCATTTTATGTTTCCTATAACAGTAGAAGATCGCTTTATTAATTTAGAAGTTCAACGAGAATCTGACGGGGTATTTCGATTTAGAAGTCCTGTGGCAAGAATAGATACATTAACTATCTCATTTGCAGCGCCATTACAATTAATAACATTTGATTCAGATCGTCGTAATATGCGCGTTGAATCATACGGCAATGTTATAACATTTGTTTCTGCGGACCCCCATAAATTAGAATCCGGTGATATAGTATATATTACTTATTTTACAACGGCAAATCCAAATGCAGATGCTAATATTATATCAGCTGTAAATAATGTTAATGGTGTTACAGTTATTTTTGTAGATGAAACAAGAATTGCTATTGATGTAGATACTACTCTTTTAAGATATACCGGAAGCGGCACAATAACTGTTACTAATGCAAGTAATGCAATTACTGGTACTGGTACTACATTTTTGACGACATTTGTTGTAAATGATATTATCGATATATTAGGTATTAGATATACAGTAGTCTCTATATTATCTGATACACAGTTAACTATTAATACTGAATATGTTGGAACATCCGGTACTGGATTATCATACTCAAAAAGCAATAATATACCAAATCTAAATCCATCTTTCTATTTTGGCGCGAAACGTATGTTTATCCCTATGGAGTTTGAATATATGGGATAATTTAAACTATTAAAAAATAGATTAAAATACTCGAATTATTTTACTTTTTTCTCTTGACTGTTGAATGATTTTCTCTAGAGCCTAGTTCACCAAGTCTTGAATAATCGGTATACCCAAATTCTAAAAATGTATTTTTGTTCTGATGTGTAACTATTTTACGTGGAATAGTCGGAACTCTATTTAATTTTTTATCCTTATTTATACTATTATTTGCACTAACCTTAATTATAATATTATTCGCATCATTGTCAACAGGATTTTTTATATCAGCATTTACATTAACATTTTTATCATTTGGATTAATATTACTATCGTTATTTGTATTGGTTGCATTATTTGTATTTTGTAATAAGTTATATAACTTTTTATCATTATTTTCATTTTCCATTATTAATTCTGACAAATCTATACCAAATATTGTATCATTTTTATTTATACTATGTGTAGGTATAGGCTCGTCAGATTTATTTCTTTTTTTGTTATCATTATCATATTTTGTATAGCCATTTTTTATATTACGTCCATCAAAATAACTTGTATCATATTGACTATCGGGAGATGGAATAAAAGGTGTAGGTGTGTGCCGTACAGTATTCCATTTAATGCCATTAAAATAACTATGTAATTTAATATCTGGAATTTTTAATCTAGATTTAGGATTAGGATCTAATAACTTTTGTATAATATCACGTGACGCTGATATCTTGGGTGCATTTTTAATTGGTATACTTATATTTTTCCCTGTTTCATTATTAACAGCTTTTTGATTATCAAAATTATCAAAATTATTATCATATTCATCATCTGGCCATTCAATAGAATAGTTAGATCTTGAATATTCTATAATATTATTAAATATATCCAATGGGGTTCTATCAGAAAATGGAGGAATACCATATAACCATTCATACAAACATATACCTAAACTCCACCAATCAACTGCATTTCCATGCTCCGATCCAATTAGTAATTCAGAAGCAAGATAATCAGGTGTGCCAAGTAATGGTCTAGTAAATAGTTTATCTTTATTATTCTTTTTATCTTTTTTGTTACTTATATTATCTTCTATATTCTCACTATATGTTAATTCAATAGATATATCATCCGAAGAAATATCAGATACTGTATACTTTTTAACAACATCTTGTATTATATTTTCTTCGTCTTTTTTACTCTGTGTTTTAAAAATATCCTTATAAGGAGGTATCATAAGTCTTAGCCAATTTTTTGTTTTTAGATTTATTTTGCTATTAGGTTTCCTTATATATTTTTTATCATTAATGGAGTTATTACCAGAGTTATTACCAGAATTATTGCCAGAGTTACCGCCAGAATTATTGCCAGAGTTACTGTCGGAATTACTACTTGATTTGTTACCAGAGGTGTTATTTGATTTGTTTGTAGATACAGAAATCATAGATAGACCAAAGTCTGTTAACTTAATATGACCTTTTTTATCTATTAATATATTATCCGGTTTTAGATCTCTATGCGTAATACCATTAGAATGTAAATACTCTAAAGCAAGAGTTACCTCAGCTGCATAAAATCTAGCCATGTCATTAGGAAATATCTTCCAATCAACTAATAAACTAGCTAAGTCGCCTCCTATTAAATATTCCATAACAAGATATAATTGATCCTCACTTTGAAATGCGTAATATAGTTGTACAACAAAGTGATTTTTTGCTATTGATAATGCCTTTCTTTCCGCTAATACATGCGAGATCATATTTTTTTTTATCATATCATCTTTTTTTAGTACTTTGATAGCATAAAGATCTTTTGTTATAATCTTTTCCGCTAAATAAACCTTGCCAAATGCGCCACGACTAATTGGCTTTATAAAATGAAAATCTGTAATAGATGGTGGTGTATATTTATCAGACGTAGGTTTAGGACGCAATGCCGCCAAGAAAAGAGATGTAAAAGTTTTATTAGATAAATATTCGTCATTTGATACCCTTTTAATAAATAGTTCACCTTTTATTTTACTGCGCATTTTAAATGATTTACATAATTCGTCAATTTTTTCAATATCTTTTTGGTATTTTAAAGTTATTTCTACTTTATTTTCAATAAGTGAAATAATTTTTTCTATGTTTTTATCAATATATAGATCATATAATTCTGAATCCTTAAATTCATCCATATATGTTATAATTAAATTTATCTTTTTCTGAAACCTATCTTTGTTAATTTTAGTAATAATAAGGTTTCCTGAATATTTACTACATCTTTTTTTTGTATACTCGTATAAATTATGAACTTTGTACCATTCTTCATTATCAGAATACTTATTTTTCAAGATATTTTTCCTATGTGATAAAGCTATCATATATTTGTCTAATTTAATATTAAGATTCGATATATCTACCATATATTCGTGATCTATTTTGCAGTACTTAGAATGAATTTCTAATTGTTTGTTATTTATAAGTTTTTCACATATTCTACACATCGTTGTAAGTTCATTTATATTAGGTAAACTACGTCTTAAAATACGCGATGCACTAAGTGATAAATTATTTAGTTTAAAAGATTTTAAATTAATCTTACTTCCTAATTTCACATGTGAAAATGATGTGTTTCGTTTATTATTAGCTTTTTTATTAGTAGCCTTCCTAGAAGAATTACTTATATATTTGGATTCAATATTTAAACTATTGTGTAAACTATCTTGCGAGCTATCTTGTGAGCTATCTTGCGAGCTATCTTGCGAGCTATCTTCTATAGTAGGTAAGGGTTTATGCATTTTAAATACATTTTTTACTCCCTCCCAAAACATATTAATACTATTATTTGATTTACTTGATTGCGTTCGACTTCTAGATTCTATTTTGTGATCGCGTGTAGATGTATTATCTTTATCTGCGGTATCTTTATACGTGGTATTTTTATCTGCGATACCTTTATACGCGGTATCTTTATCTGCGGTGCTTGCAGAATTAATAGAACTTGATGTAATATTAGCATCTGTATTATTTATTTTAGATAACTTAACATTAGTAAAATCATCATTTATATCTTTATGTACTTTTGATACTCCATTTTCTTTTTGCGTGAATAAATATGCTAATTTATTATTATCTTTTGATATTTTCTTGTAGGTCTGTGGATCTATAAGATAAATATTTGAATGACCAAGATCAGACATAACATTTTGTTGATTGACTTGTTTTATAGATTCTATGATATGTAATAATGGAGTAAATAAACATAGTAATTTATATAAAAGTTTATCTACAATTTTATAAAATCCTCCAAACTGCTTTTGGTATTCTATACGTTCATATATTGTTTTCATTATATGGAATGATATATCTGTATTTAGCATATCAGTAGGTGAAGTTTTTAATATACGAAGCGCTATTTGTTCTACATTCTCCATAAGAGACTTTGATATATTATTAGGCCTTGGGGCCCAAGTGGCTGCTCGTTTTAAAGGAGCGATATTCTCAGCTGTATCATCTACTATAAATTCGCTATCTGGTGTATTTATATCATCAGATTTTTTAGCATCAAAATTAGTTACATCAGATTTTTTAGCATCAGAATTAGTCACATCAGATTTTTTAGCATCAGATTTTTTAGCATCAGATTTAATAGTATCAGAAGTATTAGTATCAGAGTATATAGAAATTTTATCACTCATATGCTTATCTTCTATGACATTTCTTAACAATATATCTTTATGCTTTAATATAGAGTATTTTCTAGATTGTATTTGATTCTGCGAAACTGTTTGAGACTTATCTTCATAATTTAACTTATCTACTTCATGCAAATCTTTTAGTATAAATTTTATAGAGGTATCAATATTTTTTTTACTTGTTATTAATTCTTGTACTAATTCATCCGAAGAAAGTAATGATATGGTATTAGACTCAAATAATGGTTTATTAGATGTTTCATTTGAATTATGCAATATCTTTGTTAAAACTGAAGGAATAAATGATAAATTTGTCGGATTTGACTTATCATTTATTAAAGGGAATGTATATGATCTTTTTCTCATTATAACATTGAACTTTAAATAATTCCTATTAAAAACTATTTATAGTTTATATTTTTCTAAATACAATTTATTTCTTGGAAAATTATATATTAAAGAATTAATGCCTTATTAATTTATATAAAACGCAAAAGTATAAATGCAATCTAAAGACCCCGTTGGCAAAGAAGAAAATGTTCAAGTCGATCTTCAAGAGGAAGAACTAAAAGTTGTTAAATCTATTGAAGAAGCTATGAATGAATATAATGAAAGTTTGGAATCATTGGGAACAGCAGAAGATTCGGTAAAATCTGTAGAAACTGAGATGTTTAAAATCTTGGTTAGTGCTTATAAACAAAACAATGGGATTACAGTACCTCAAGATCAGTCTACTGATTATAACGTGTTATTTGCCCGTATGGCAGAATGTAAAGACCATGTTTCACAAAAAACTAATAACTCTTTAAGACTTTTACAAAAGTTTAATAAGATGCATACTAGTTATCTTATTAATGTTATTAACTCTCTTAAAGCAAAATTAGAAGAAGCACAGAAAATGCTTACCTCTAAGCAAGGCCCCGACGCTATGGGTGCTGAGTCACAACCAAGCGTTTCTGAATCTGTTCCCGTGGAACAGCCTGCTACGTCGTCTTCAGGTTTATCTAGAGCTAGTAACAGATTATCATCAGTTGGACGTGTATAATTATGTAACAAAATGTCAAAATAACAAAATAAATAAGTAAATAAGTAAATGAGATGTAGTAAAATAGTAGATACAAATATTATGCAAACAAAATAATATTTTTATCTTCTTTTTTAAGAAAAAAATACAATAATATACATTATACAATAATATAATGAATAATATAAATTCAGCATGTAATGTTATACCTAAAATTTTAAAAGAGGATATAGCAATGAATAATAAAAAAGGGTCTAATACTCTAAAATCTATGTCTAAAAATTCTATGATTAAAAATAGTAAACTTGATTTATTAAATTATAATCAGATAAAAGATATATATTCCGATGTATGTAATTTTTCTTTACAAGAATATGATGTATATTTTTATACATCGCAATATGAAATGTATAAAAATATTATACACTCTATGATTAATGCATATAAAAGTATAATTGGAAAACCTCATATCATATGCAGTAATATGGAATTGTCGCCATTAGATGAAACTTTTGTTATACCTGATGTTAAAAATACTAAAACACAAGATACTAAACCTCCAGATTCTAAAACAAAAAATGCTAAGCCCCAAGATTCTAAAACAAAAAATGCTAAGCCCCAAGATTCTAAAACAAAAAATGATAAACCACAGGATGCAAAAACAAAAGATAATAGCAAAGATTCTGATGTAAAGAAATATAAGACAATAAAGTCTATATTGGATTATTATAAATCGAAAGATATTATTGATATAACCTATTTATCTTCTAACATATATGGCGCAACTTTATCGTATGATGTAGAAAAATGTATAAAAAATACAAGTAATACATGTTTACTAATAGTACCATTTGTAAATCATATGATAGGAACAGTTAATAATGTTAAACTAATTGGCGAAATAGCACATAGATATAATATACCATTTCTTTGCAATTGCAGTTACATATTTGGCAAATATCCTATAAATCCCGCGGTAAATAATATTGATATATTTACAACAGATCTATGTGTTACAACTGCTTTATTAGCAATAAAAAAAGATGTAGTATCAGGGTATAAATTATCTACTTATTCTATGAATTTTAATGATAACATGGATATGATTAATATGGATAGCAATAGTTTAAAAATACTTGAATATATAAAAAAAATATTGATTGAATGTAAGAAAAAAATGTTACATTATGAAATTAATAATAATAAAATATTAGAACTAAAAAATTATCTAATAAAATTATTACAGAATAAAAAAGTAGTATGTTACTATGATAATATTGTTAAATCAGGTATACAAAATAATCCCGGTGATATTATTATACTAGGGCCATCTACAAATGATATAACTAAAGTAATACCACATGTCATATCATTTATATACTTAGGTAATATTAAACCAAAACAAAAACAAGAATTAACATATTCAAATGGAAATCCAGGAATATTTTATAATATTGGAATAACTAAGAAATTTTTGCAAAAAATCATTACTTTAAGTCTGGAAAATACTAGCAAAAAATGTATAAAAGATTTTGTAGATCTACTATAGTAAATATTTACCATAATCTATCTTTGGTTTTTTGTCTTTTGACTTTTGTCTTTTGATTTTGATTTTTGACTTTTATATTTTTAGTATTATTTGTATAAGTTTGTACAATTTTTTACACACACATTTTTTTATTTATATTTTTATAGTTTGTACAACTTTACATACACATTTTTTTAATTACCTGTTCATGAGAAAGAAATTATTAACTATTTCTATGATCTACTATTTCAGTTAGTATTATTATTTCAACCGCATTATTGATATTAGCAATAAACTTAAGTGGCTTATTTTCATCAGAATAAATATCAATAGTTTCGGTAAGAAGTGCATTTGAGATAGGTTTTACGTAATCTACATTAAAGCTTGTTCTAAAAGTATCATCCGGACCAAGAGTTTCTCGTAAATTAATTGCTTTATTATTTTTTAATGTATGCTCACTCTTGATTTTTTTATCCGATTTGGTATACTCAAATACTAGATTATCATCAGGTCCATCTCCTGGACCATCTTTTCTAAGAGTAATTAGATCAGAAAATGATTTAATATCGGATATCATCTTCTTGAAATATTTACCACTTAAGTTAAACTTAATAGTATATTCTTCGTCTAAGAACTTAGCGTCATCTACGCTTCTATTATATTCACCAATTAACTCTATTTTATGCGATTCTTCCACGTCTAAATCATTTTTAAGAACAATTTGTATATTCTTTTGAGCATTGTTATTAGTAGAAAGTA
>Ga0164304_10000707_pt1 | contig 10046 bp, 13 predicted proteins | sample Whisoiple_217_MG_FD_110216 | JGI IMG/M metagenome (GOLD analysis project Ga0164304, IMG submission 110216) | Soil microbial communities amended with pyrogenic organic matter from upstate New York, USA - Whitman soil sample_217_MG | ecosystem: Environmental > Terrestrial > Soil > Agricultural...
AACTTCGCCGGGCGCTCGACAGGGATCAACTCCGGCTGTTTTATCAACCCTTGATCAACCTCAAGTCCGGGGAAGTCGCGGGCTTTGAGGCCTTGGCCCGCTGGACCCACGAAGACCGCGGCGAAATCAGTCCGACGGAATTCATCCCGGTTGCCGAGGAATCTGGACTCATCCTGGCGCTTGGACGCTGGGCCATGGACAGTGCCGCTCAGACCTTGGCCGACTGGGACAAGCAGCAGGGTGCCCAACTGCCGCTGTATGTGTCGGTCAACCTGTCGGCGATCCAGGTCGCGCGCGACGATATCGCGGGCGTGGTGCGGAGCGCATTGAATTCGAGCGGCTTGAGCGGCGAACGATTGACCCTCGAACTGACCGAGAGTTCGATCGTCCAGGATCCGCTTCGGGCGACCCGGCTGTTCGATGCGTTGAAGTCGCTCAATGCGACGCTGGCGATGGATGATTTCGGCACTGGCTATTCGAGCCTGGCCTATCTTCAGCGGTTGCCGATCGACGTGCTCAAGATCGATAAGAGCTTCGTTTCCGGCATGATGGTCGATCCGGACGCGGTCGCAATCGTTCGCGCGGTGCTTGGCCTTGCTGAAGCGCTCGGCATGTCGACGACCGCTGAGGGCATCGAAACGGTCGAACTGGCCACGACCCTCGCAACCCTTGGCTGTGCCTCCGGCCAGGGCTTCTACTTCGCCAAACCGCTCGAGGCGCAAGCCGCCCTCGAATATTGGAAACTTCGCCAGCACTAATCGCGGCCCGCTTCGGCACAACCGACAACGTCCGGAACTGGACCAACCGCCCGTTTGTTGAATGCCCTGGAACAGGGGAAGGTTCGGGCCATGCAAAAGTGGCTGGCCGTGGCGGCCGTTCCGCCGCTTTTGGCGTCGGGCGCCTTACACGCGCAGATGAAGGGCTTGGCGCCCGCCGACGTGGCCGGCGTGGCGCGCAGCCATACCCTCGATCCGCGCCTCTCGGAACAACAGGGCGTCGACCGCCCTTTGCCATTAGTTCAGGGCATGCTTGCCCATCGGGATCTCGCTCCAAATGCGATGGTCGGGGTGGGACTCGCGAACATGTACGGGCGCAAAAAAGGCCAGGGCTTCAGGGTCGGCGACACTCCAACCCGTTCGAAGAAACCCGCCGTTACATTCATGATCAAGTTCTGAGTCAGGCCACGAGCAAGTCTCGGTAACCGGCGCAGCGCCGTGAAGCGCTAGCCACTTCGAGCGTTCTCGCGATACTGCGGACAATGGCCGGATGATGGACGTCCGGCGGGTGGACGCCCACACGCAAGACGGAAAGAGGGGCGTGGCGGAGCAACGCCGCCGCGGCGAGGGAGGAAGCAAGACGCATTCGGGTCCGGCTCGCCCAGGTGATGACCGGCCCTTGTGCGAGCTGCTTCCCAGTCTTCGGCGACCAGATTCGCATGTGGTCTTCGGCTAGGGATACGGCGTTGTCGCGCAGCGCATCCAGCGCGCCGCGGCCGTAGAGCCAGGCGGGCGCGACGAACCCTGCGATGGGCCGGCCGATCACGTCCTCAATCAATTCTTGGCCTTCGTTGATGCGATTGGCCGCCGCTTCGCGTGGCAGGCTCAGGAATTCGCCTTCGCCAGCGGTCATGAAATGCGCCTTGAAGCGGTCGAACGAACTCTGGGGGACAGAGTCGTCGCGATGGAAGTAGCCGTGAAGGAACATTTCGATCCCCGCGTCGGCCCAATTCCGCAGCCGCGTGCCGAATGGCGAGCCTGCGATGATCGGCGCACCTCCCCAATGATTGGGCACAACCAGCATCGCCAGTCGTCGGCCGACATGGGGCTCGACAAGGTCGAGGAGTCCTTCAATTTCACTTTCGAAGCGTGGCGAAACGTCGTGGATCGACGTCAGCAAGATACGGTGTTCAGGCGACATGTCTGCTCTTTGGGACAGCCTCTTCCGGTGTGCCAGGGCAAGCTATTCCCATGAACAAACCTTCACTTGAAGTTCACCGGGCTCAACCGTCTGATTCCCGGCGATGCGTATCGCCGACGTCAGCGCTTTTTACACGCCCGCCGGCGGCGGCGTTCGCACCTATGCGGAGGCAAAGCTGCGGGCCGCTTCGCGCTTCGGCCATGAGATGATCCTGGTCGTTCCCGGGGATCGGCAAGAAGTCATCAAGCGCGGCCCCGGCGCCGTCGTGGTGAAGATCGCATCACCTCGACTGCCGGTGGACAAAAGATACCGTTATTTCGACGACGAAGCGGCGCTTCACGCCGTGCTCGATTCCTGGCAACCGGACCACGTCGAGGCCTCGTCACCCTGGTCGAGCGCGACGATGGTGGGCCGCTGGCAGGGTGTCGCCAGCCGCTCGCTCGTGATGCATTCGGACCCACTTGCCGCCTATGCGTATCGATGGCTGGGCGGGTTTGCGACAACGGCCCGCATTGACTCCTGGTTTGGTTGGTTCTGGCGGCACCTGCGCGGGCTGGGGAATCTGTTCGATACGGTCATCTGCGCCAATGACGGGCTAGCCGCGCGATTGGGCGAAGGTGGGCTTGCTAATAGCGAAACGATCCGGATGGGAGTGGAGGCGGGACAATTTTCGCCGTCACGCCGCTCTCCCGCATTGCGTGCTCAGGCGCTGCGCGCTCTTGGCCTCGGCGAGGATGCGACGCTGTTGATAGGGGTCGGCCGGTTCGCGGCCGAGAAGCGCTGGGAAATGGTCTTGCGCGCGGTCGGCGAGGCGGGACGCCGACGCAAGGTCGGAATGCTGTTGATCGGCGACGGACCCAAACGATGGAAACTCGAGCTGCTGTCTGACCGGATTGGTCGGGTCGCGGTGTTGCCCGCGATCTCGGACCGTGAAGAGCTTGCGATTTTCGTCGCCAGCGCCGACGCGCTCGTTCACGGTTGCGAGGCAGAGACCTTTTGCATGGTTGCCGCCGAAGCACGAGCGAGCGGTATTCCGCTGATCGTGCCGGATCGCGGCGCGGCGGCGGACCAACTCGCCCCCGGCGCCGGCAAGGTTTATCGAGCCGCTTCCGAGATTTCGCTCGAACGCTCAATCGCTCGATTCATCGATGGCGGGCCGGAATTGCAGCGCGCGGCCGCGGTTCGAGCCAGCCGCGTGCGAACGATGGACGAACATTTTGGCGAGCTCTTCGCGCGGTACGAAGGCTTGACGCCGCATGGCGCAGTCCGACCGGTATCGAGATATGATTTGGCCGTTGGAGACAATGCTGTTGAACCCGCGTTCGCCCGGGTCAATCGCGGCGCCTAAACGGCAGACGACAAGGCTTCGCTGACGATCTTCTCCAGAGCTTCGCCGCCAGGAAAGCCGGACTCGACCCAACGATCTTCGATTGCGCGAAGCGTTTTCGCGACGATCGGGCCTTCCGGCAGGCCGCGTTTGATCAACGCGCCCCCAGTGACCGGCAGCCTGGGCGGATGCCAAGATGCAATTGCAGCGGCGGCGGCTGGGTTTTGTTCCAGCAGGAATCGATCGGCGGCGCACTGCACGCCGATTCGATAGGCGAGCGTCTTGGGATCGCGTTCGATGGCCGGGTCCGAGGCGCAGGCGAGCCGTTTCCTGGCTTTGTTGGAAAGCCGAAGGCGGACCGCGACGTCGTCCGCGATCGCCGGATCGCGGGGCAGCAACGCAGCAAGACGGCGCAGCGCGTCAGGCTCGATATCCGCATCAACCTCCGCCGCGATCAGGCCCTCGAGATCGGTGAGCCGCTTCGCCGTGATCTCGGGAAGCGCCGACTTCAGGATGGCCCTCTGAAGCATGATCCGCATGGTTCGCGCTGGATTGGGCAGTCCCAGGAGCTTCAGCAGTTCGTCGGCAATGCGTTCGCGCGACAAGGCCATCAGGTCGTTGGCGCGCGCCGTGCATGCTTCGAGTGCGGCTTCGTCCGGCTGTCCGGCATCAAAGCGCGCATGGAAACGAAAGAACCGCAGGATGCGCAGATGATCCTCGGCGATGCGCTGAAAAGGATCCCCGATGAAGCGGATGTGCCGGTGCTCAAGGTCGTCAAGGCCACCGAAATAATCGAACAATTCGCCGGTCAGCGGATCTGCGGACAGGGCGTTGATCGTGAAATCCCTGCGCGCCGCATCCTCCTTCCAATCGTCGGTGAAAGCGACCGTCGCCCGGCGGCCATCGGTCGACACATCTCGGCGCAGCGTAGTGATCTCGAACGGATGCCCGTCGCTGACCGCGGTCACCGTGCCGTGATCGATGCCGGTTGGCACGGCTTTGATCTTGGCCTTTTCAAGCCTTCGAATGACCTCGTCTGGCGGAATCCGGGTCGCGAGGTCGATATCGTTGACGGGGAGCCCGAGCAGATCGTCACGGACCGCACCGCCGACGTAGCGGGTCAGCCCTTCCTCGGCACCGAGCGCGGCGAGTAGTCGCTTGGTGCCGCGCTTCTTGCGCCACTTGGCCGCGTCTAGAGTCAGTGCCACTGCAGCCGACGCGATAGATTGACGATCATGGCTGCGGTTGCCCCCCAAATCCTGCGATCGTTCCAGCGGATCTCGTAATAGTGACGCTCGCGGCCCTGGAACAGGGCGCTTCGCTGCTCCTGTTTGGCCGGATCGAGGACGAAGTCCAGCGGCGCCTCGAACCAGTCGGCGACCTCAGGCTCGTGCGGCTCGAGCGAAAGTTCGGGGGGAATGACGCCGACTACCGGAGTCACGAGATAGCCGGTGATCGTCCGGTACGTCTCGATCGTTCCAACAAGGTCGACCGCTGCCGGATCGAGCAGGATTTCCTCGCGCGCTTCGCGCAGTGCCGCCGCAATTGCGTCTTCGCCGAGGTCGACCCGGCCACCCGGGAAGGCGACCTGGCCGGCGTGCGTACGCATATGCTCGCGTCGAACGGTCAGGATTACTCCTGGCCGGGGCCGGTCGGTGACGGCGATCAACACGGCTGCCGCAATGTCGGCCGTGGCCCGAGCCTCCGGCAAGTCGCCGTCCAGCGGGGCGACAGTGGCCGGAACGGCAAGGGCTGCCCGCATGCGCTCGGCAAGCGTCATGGCGTCGAGTCCAGCGGAAAGAACAGGCCGAGGCTCCAGACGCCGGGCGGGACATCACCGCCGCATAGCGCCAGCTCCGCAAGCTCGTAATAGACCGGCCGCGCAAGTTCGGCTTCGAGACCGTGACGGACGAGCAGCCGAGGGGAAGGGCCCGATTCAGTTTCCACCATTCTTAGTGGATGATCGGGACCGAGAATTATGGCGTCGCCGCTATCGAGGGCGAACGCGATCGATTGATCGCGGCCTTCGCCCTCGGCACGCATTTGAGTGGCGCGGAACGGCGCGCCTTCCACTTCGATGTCCAATTTTTCAACCGGCGTGACCAGCACGTGCCGTCCATCCGGTTCGCGCCGGAGCACGGTCGAGAACAGGCGGACCATGGCCGGGCGTCGAATTGGTACTCCTTCATGAAACCAGGTGCCGTCGCGGGCGATACGCATTCGCGAATCCCCGCAGCGCTGCGGATTCCATTGGTCGACCGGCGGCAACCGACGCTCGCCGATTAGCTTCTGGAGCGCGGCGAGGCTGATTCCATGCAACTCGATCGGTGGGTGGCGTTCGGGCATGAGTTGGTCATTGGATTGCTTCGTCGCGGCGCTCAAGGCAGGAGTTCCGGCGATGGAGGAACGCACCGCAATCGTCACTGGCGCCGGCAAGCGAATCGGCGCGCGCATCGCCGAAGCGCTCCTGAAGGACGGCTGGAGGGTGGTGGCGCACGTTCACCATGACGGGGACTCAGTCCCGGACGGGGCTATTAGAGTGGTCGTCGATCTTGGGGACTTGCACTGCGCCGAGGCGATTTTCGGGTCGGCCGTCGGGTTGCCGCCCGTGCGCCTGCTGGTGAACAACGCCGCCCGCTTCGCGTGGGACGCGGCTGGCGAATTCAGCGCTCCCGAGTTTGACGCGCATATGGCGGTTAACGTGCGAGCGCCGGCAATGCTGATCGATCGGATGGCACGGTCCCACGACCGGGAAGACGCGTTGGTGGTCAACCTGCTCGACGCGAAATTGTCTGCTCCGAACCCTGACTATTTCAGCTACACCTTGTCGAAATATGCACTGGCGGCACTGACCGAACTTACCGCGCGGGCGCTTGCGACGCGCGCCATTCGGGTGAATGGCATCGCGCCAGCGCTGATGCTGCGTTCGACCGGCCAAAGTGAGGAGAATTTCAAGGCGATGCATTCCAGCAATCCGCTCGGTCGCGGCGTCGAGCCCGAAGATATCGTGACCGCGCTCCGCTATCTCATCGAAGCGAAGGCCGTGACCGGGCAGGTGATCACCATTGATTCCGGACATCGCTTTTTGGGCCTGGACCGCGACGTCCAGTTTCTCGGTGGCTCATGACGGCGGTCGAGGCGAAATTGTCTGGGCTTGTGCCGCGCGAGCTGACGGTCAGATCGGCGCGGATCCTGCTGGAAGGGCTGGCGGTCCAGGCGGATATCGGTTTTCACGAATTCGAGATTGGAGCGCCGCAACGGCTCCTAGTGAGCGTGGAGATCTGGCTCAAGGACTCCTTGCCGCCGCCAGACGACGATCCCGCCCGAGCTTGGAATTACGACTTCCTGCGCACCGAGATTGCCGAGATCGCGGCGGCGCGGCGATACAATCTTCAGGAAACCCTCGCGCATGCCATGTTCGACCGGGTCGCGGCGTTCCGTGGAGTCGGCGCGTTGAGGATACGGCTGTCGAAGCCGGACGTTTATCCGGACGCTCACGGTGTGGGCGTCGAAATTGCTTCATTCTCCGGGCTTTGGCCTGTCCTTTGAGCAAGGCGCGTTAATCGGGAGGGTTTCGTGCCTTCCGGCTGTGGAACAAAATCCGTTGCGCGGCCTTTGAGGCGGATATAAGGAGGCGCGCTTGCTGCCGATGATATTTTGATACATCGGCGGATTAACCATGTGGCGGGCGAGCGTCCAAGCGCCCGGATTGACCGTGGGCCGATCCACGGTGTGTCGAGGAGAATTGCGGGTTAATGTCCTACGCCCAACACAAAGAGCTCAGCGGCAACCGGACCATGGCCATTATCTTGGTCGCGATCCTTCAGCTGGGTCTCGGTTATGCGATTGTCACGGGCCTTGCCTACAATGTGATCAAGAAGGCTGCCCAGGACCTCAAAACCTTTGACGTCGAAGAGCAGCCGCCGCCACCCGAACAGCCGCCGCCACCGCCCAAGGACATGCCGAAGGTCCCGCCGCCTCCGGTGACTCCGCCCCCGTTGGTCAGGATGGAAACGCCTCCGCCGCCGACGATCCAGACCGTAGTGGCTACACCTCCTCCTTACATTCCGCCGGTTGCGCCGTCGCCGCCGCCGCCGCCGCCAGCACCGCGCAAGGTTCAGTCGGCGCAGAGCGCGAAGGGCGACCTTCGCAGTCTGTTCAGCGCCGACGACTATCCGGCGTCTGCGTCGGCCGCGGAAGCGTCGGGAACGGCCCAGGCCACGCTGACAATCGGTCCTGATGGCCGGGTGGTCGGGTGCAACCTGATTCGCTCGACCGGCAACGGCGCGCTGGATTCGGCGACTTGCAACATTCTTCGCCGCCGCGCGAAATTCACTCCGGCGCGCGACAGTAACGGCAATGCCACCACCGATACGATCACGACACCGCCAATCGTCTGGCGGTTGGAAGGCTAAGCACTTTAAGTTTTTGACTTTAGAATTTCAGAAGGAAAGCACAGCATGCAAGCAGCTCCAGCCGCCGCCGGTTCAAACCCTTACGGCCTAGTCCCCGCGCTACAGCAGGGCGGCATTATCGCCATCTCGGTCTTTACGATCCTCGTTTTGATGTCGATCTTCTCGTTCTACATCCTGTTCACCAAGCTGATGCAGCAACAGAAGATCATGAGCCAGGGACGGAAGGTCCGGGCCAGCTTCTGGAACTCGCCCAACCTGCGAGAGGCATCAACCAAGCTCGAGGCGAAAAGCGCCTACCGGGCAATCGTCGATGACGCGCTGATCGCCCAGGACCAGCACGGCAAGCTGACTGACCCGATCGACCAACATGACTGGATGGGCAATAGCCTGGCCCGCAGCCAGGGCGCGATCGGTGCCCGTCTCGGTGAAGGACTCGCCTTCCTCGCGACCGTCGGTTCCACGGCCCCGTTCATCGGTCTGTTTGGCACCGTCGTCGGCATCTACCGCGCGCTCATCAAGATCGGTGCCTCGGGTCAGGCGTCGATTGACGCCGTCGCCGGTCCGGTCGGCGAAGCGCTGATCATGACCGCGCTCGGCCTCGTTGTCGCGGTTCCGGCCGTGCTCGCCTACAACTGGCTGGTTCGCCGCAACAAGTCGATCATGGAGGACCTCGCGGCCTTCACCAACGACTTGCACGGTTACCTGATGTCCGACGGCGCTGTGAAGCCGCGCATTGGCGGAGCTCCGTCGCAGACTCGGACGGCGCCGCCAGCTCGTGGGGCTACTGCTCCGAGCGAGCCGGTTCGCACACCGACGACCGCAAAGTAATGGTGATAGGCTCCGGCCCCGAACAGGGCCGGGGCCTTGTCCGGTAGAAGAAAGAAACCAGCCGTATGGCAGGACAAGTAATCCAGGGCGACGACGAGGAAGCCATTTCCGACATCAACGTCGTTCCGCTTACCGACGTGATGCTGGTGCTCCTGATCGTCTTCCTGATCACCACGCAGGTGATCAAGCAGGCAGTTCCGGTCAAATTGCCCGACGTTCGGTACGAACCGACAATGACCAAGCCGGAGAATGTCTCGCTCACCGTTCGTAACGGTCCGGGCGCCACCTGTGAGGTCTATTGGGGCGTGACGAAGGTCACCCAAAAGGAACTTCTCGATCGCTCGGTCCAGAAGCTAGAGAAGCTGATCAAGGATGTGGGCGGCGTCCAGAACGTCAATGAAGAGAATATGCCCGAGGCGCACATTCGCGGTGACATCAACACTCAGTATAAGTGTATCGGCGCAGCAATCATCACCATGCAGCAGGCTGGGTTCCAGCGTGTCGGCTTCATTTCCGAGCCGCCGCCGCTGACCGGTTATCGCGCCGAATAGGAGTTTTTCGCCATGTCGATGCAGACCACTAGCGACAACGCTGACGGCGAGCCCATGATGGACATGAACGTGACGCCGTTGATCGACGTCATGCTCGTTCTCCTGATCATGTTCATCATCACTATTCCCATCCAGACTCACGCAGTTAAGCTCGATCTGCCGGTCAACCAGCAGAACCAGCCGCCGCCACCGATCGACCCGGTGAAGAACGTCCTGTCGATCAATCACCAGGATCAGGTGCTGTGGAATGGCTCGCCCGTCACCATGCAGCAGCTGCGTTCGTATCTCGACACGACCCAGCAGATGAACCCGGTCCCGGAACTGCACCTGCAGCCGGACGCGACCGCCCGTTATGAGATCGTCGACAAGGTTCTCGCCGTGACCAAGCAGGCCCAGGTTCAGAAGATGGGCTTCGTCGGTAACGAATATTACATGAGCATTTTCTAGGTCTCACGACCTGGGAAGTGATGGGGCGGTCTCTTCGGGGGCCGCCCTTTCTCTATGTGCGGCAACACTTGTGGCGTCATCCATGTTATGAGATACTATCTCACTATAGGGAGAGCGCGATGCGAAACGCCTTGATCGCCGATCAGCTTGATCCTCTGATCGAGCTGAATACGACGCCCCTGATCGATGTGATGCTGGTCCTGCTCGTGATGTTCATCATCACCATCCCAATCCAAACCCACGCCGTGAAGCTCGATTTGCCGGCGCCCTGCCGCGAATGTCCGGTGCCTCGCGGCGACGTTAATGTCGTGACGGTCAATCCGATGGATCAGGTCTTCTGGAACGATATTCCGATTTCGAAAACGGATCTCGCTCTGGTGCTGCGTCAGACCCAACAAATGCGGCCGCTGCCCGAACTTCACCTGCGACCGGACCCCACAGCGCGTTACGGCACGGTCGATGACATCCTGGGAATCGTCAAACGCGAGCATGTGGAGAAATTCGGATTCGTCGGGAATGAGTCCGACCAGGAGACTTTCTAGCCGGCACGTCCGTCGGAAT
>Ga0164304_10000712_pt1 | contig 10027 bp, 9 predicted proteins | sample Whisoiple_217_MG_FD_110216 | JGI IMG/M metagenome (GOLD analysis project Ga0164304, IMG submission 110216) | Soil microbial communities amended with pyrogenic organic matter from upstate New York, USA - Whitman soil sample_217_MG | ecosystem: Environmental > Terrestrial > Soil > Agricultural...
CGCCTCCCCGACCTGCCGGTCCAGTCCCATCCGATCGGAGAGAACCCCGGCAGAACTGCAGTGCGAATCAATCAGCTTGGCGACCTGGTTACGTGCGGTGAGAGTGAAGGCAGCTGCGCGGATTCCGCGCTCCCAGCCCGGCAATCCCCGCCCCACATGGCTGAGCATCAGACGCAGGAAGGGCAGCCCGGTCATGTCCACCGAGTAGGTGTCCGCCCGGAACGCGATGTCATCACCGAAGAGTGCCGAAAGTTCGTGGGAATCGGCGTGACAACCGACCCATCCCACTAGATTCGCGTAGTACACGATCGACCGCTGCCTGGCGTCGAGGCCCATCCGCTCGGCGATGCGTGTCGCGATCAGCGACGACCGAAGCATGTGTTCCATCGGCTGCCCAAGGCCGAGGTCGATCGCCAGCGATATCGCGGCCAGCAACTCCGCTCTGCGCAGCCCTTTTCCCGAGGCGCGCGGCGTCGGGGGCGGGTGCACGCCACCATTCTGCACCCGAAATTGACGCAGTTGATGCAAACGACGCGGCAACTGCCCTCTTACGTGCACCTGTGCTCGGTGCGCATTGCGTCGGTGATCCAACGCCGCAGCGGTCCCGCAATGGGATGTCACCGCTCGGTCGTGGCGGCGATATCCATCGTGTAGCAAACCGCTGTTCCGTCCAGGACGACGGTTCCGTCGTCGCGGGTGACGGTGGTGCGCAGTTCGGTGATCGGTTTGTCGGTGCGTGCCGAGATGACTTCGACGCGGCCCGTGATGGTGTCACCGCAGCGCACTGGTGCTTTGAACGCCCAGTTGACATTCAGGAACACCGTGCCCGGCCCTGGCAACTTCTCGGCCACAACGGCATTCAGGATGGCGCTGGTGACGCCGCCCTGGACGACAATTTCTCCGAAGCGGGACGCCTTGGCCGCGGCTTCGTCGTAGTGCAGAGGATTGCGGTCACCGCTGATCTCGGTGAACAATGCGATGTCGTTGTCACCAACGGTGCGTGAGAGTTGCGCTGTCTGACCGACGAACGGCGTTGTGCGCGTTGGGCTGGTGGTCATGTCTTTCCTCCTGGGGATGTGAGTGTTGTTCGGGAGCCTTCAGGGCGAACATCGCCACGGCACCGATCAGCGGGCCGGGCGCAAGAATCAGGAACGCGTAGTGCCAACCGATCAGCTCGGCGGCAATCGGGACGAGTTGGATGGTGACAACTGTCAATAGGAAACCGAGGCCGGTCTGCGCGGTCAGGGCGGTGCCGACGTACCGGACGTCCGTCGCCTCGCTCAGCGCTGTGGAGAAGACGCCCGAGTCGGCGACGACCGCGGCACCCCACACCAAGACGAAGACGACGAGAACCATTGTCGGGGCAGCGAAAAAGAGTGGTGACGCCACGCAGCAGCAGCCGCTGATCACTAGCGCTGCTACCGCTGCCAGAGGACGACCGAAACGGTCTGATGCCCAGCCGCCCAGAAGGGAGCCGACAGCACCGGCGACCCCGATCGCGGCAAATGCGATGAAGCCGGTCGACGCTGTGGTGGTGTCGCCGCGTGCTTCTTGGCCGGCGGCGACGAACATGGACAGCCATGTCCATAGTGCGTAGAGCTCCCACATGTGCCCGAAGTAGCCGAGACTGACCAATCTGGGTCCGCGTTCAACGAATAGCGCGAGCGCGTGCCGCGGATCCGGTGTGACCGTGCGGATATCGAGATGTGGACCGGGCCGGATCACGGCGAGCGCCACGACGGCACCGGACATGCTCAACACCGCCGCGGCCAGCATCACAGTTCTCCAGGGCAGCGGCCCGAAGCCGCTGATGAGATGGGGCAGCGCGGAGCCGAGGGTGAGCGCTCCGATCAGAATCCCAAACGCGCGGCCTCGATCGGCGGGTACGGACCACGAAGCCATCAGCTTCATCCCCACCGGATACACGCCGGCCAGAAACATCCCCGTAAGGAATCTCATCGGGAGTGCCGCACCGAGGCCGGTGGCGAACAAGGCGATTGCCGTCGTGCACGCCGCGGCACTTAGTGCGCTTGCCGCAAGCAGCTTCTGCGGTGTGACGCGGTCGGCGAGGTTGAAAACTGCGGAGGTGATCGCCCCCGTGACGAATCCGATCTGCACCGAAGCGGTCAGCCAGACCGCGCCCGTCGCGCCGATACCCCACTCGGCACGCAGAGTGGGCACCACCGCGGTGGCCGAGAACCAGACGCCAAGACCCAACACCTCGACAAGCGCGAGGAGCGCGCGTTGCTGGTTTGTCCGCGACACGGTCATCGTCGAATTCCGGTCAGGCGGCCGGAGTTTGGTCGAGCCTGAGCAGCTCGTCGACTTCGGGGCGCATTGCTTCGCTCAGCTCGCGTAGGTGTCTGCGCAATTCCACCAGGTCCCAGTCGTAGCTCGCGATGCGCTCGGTGATGTCGAACAGCGGCTCGGACAGTCGGTCACGCGTGCGCTCGTAATCGCGGACAGCTTTGAGCTGAGCGTGCCGGCTGCGGGGGGCTTCGAGGACTTCCCGGGCGAGCAGTTCCGCGTCGCGCAGGGCGTCCGTGATCCCGTGCGCGGTGATCGGGTCTTTGAAGTAGCCGGCGTCGCCGACCAGCGCCCAGCCTGGGCCCGCCGAGGTGCGGATCCAGCCGGGCTGACCCGGAAAGGCGCGCAGCGTGCCGACAGGTTGTACCGCATCGATCGAGCCGGCCAGCTCCGGGGCGGCTTCGGCGAGCAGCGACCGGTAGGCGGCGTCGAGGCCCGCCGACCGCTGTCGGATGAACCTGTCGCCCGCGGTGCCGGCCCAAACGCAGGCCAAGCCATCGTTGGTCGGCACGACACCCGCGGTCACGCCTGGTCGGTACACCCAGTGGTAGCGATCGCGCGGAAGTCCGGGGAAGTAACCGTAGAGGAGCGCGCCGGATTCCGTGCCGCGGCGGTGGAAAGGCGCGTCGACCGCTCGCGCGATCGTCGAGTTCCGTCCGTCGGCGCCAATCGTCAGCGGCGCGGTCGCACGGAAACGAAGGCCGGTCCCGCGCTCGATGCCCTCGACGCCGTGCACCCTGCCGTCGTCGGTCAACACGCGCGTCACCCGCGCCGGGATGCGGACCTCGGCGCCTGCGATGCGGGCGGCTTCGATCAGCAGCGGATCGAGCACGGTTCTGCGTGGGGCGTACAGCGCCGATATGCCACCGCTCGGGCGGATGTCGACGGTCTGGACTTCGTCGTCGCCGTACGCGAACTCGGTCGAACGAATGGCCGGTGTGCCCGCGTCGACGACCGCGTCGAGCAGACCCCAACGGTGCAGCTGCAGCACACCGCCGCGCATGAGCGCATGGGTGGACAAGGTGTCGGTGCCCGACCGGGCCGCCTCGACGACGAGCACTCGCATGCCGCCGCGGGCCAGCAGCATCGCGGTGGCCGCACCGGCGCACCGGCCGCCGACGATGATCGCGTCGTAGTGGTGGTCCATCAGATGCTCTCCTCAGTTGCAGTCGAGATAGTGGGCGAGGTGTCGGCTCAGGTCCGCGGCGTCGGCGGCGGCGCCGTCGATCAAGGTCGATTTGCGCCGGCGCAGGAACGGCATGCCGATGAGGTACAGGCCCGGGCTCGCGGTGACGCCGCCGTCGTGGCGAACATTGCCCTTTCGGTCGAACACGCCGACGTCGAGCCAGGACAGATCCGGGCGAAAACCGGTCGCCCAGAGGATCGTTCGGATGGCGCCGGAGCGTAGGTCGAGGGTCAGCGGCGGGGCCGCGGCAACGGTAGTCGGTGCGAACCGTCGCGGCGGGTCGGCATTGTCCCAGCCTGCCTTGGTCGCCCAGGCGTCGATCGTGTCGAGCAGCCGCTCGAGCTTGAGGTCGGCGAGCGTGCACATGTTCGGCAGTGAGCCGGAGAATTGCGCGATCCCGTCCCGAATGCCGGCCAACCGTCCGACCAGCTGCACGCCCGCCTGACTCAACGAGTTCAAGTCGACGGTGGTCCGGTCGGGTGAACCGACCAGCTGCATCGACGGCAGATTGCGGGCTCGGACCAGGTCGGGCACCTCGTCGTAGCGCTCATCCAGCAGCCCCGCCGCGTCCATCCACCACAGAATGTCCTTGCCGCGATACGTGCGCGGCATCCGGACATGCTCGCCGACGGCGAGCGACACCTGCCGACCGGAGCGGTGCAACTCCGCGGCGATTTGGATGCCGCTTGCCGAGGCGCCGACAACGAGCACGCCGCCGTCGGGAGGCTGGCTCGGGTTGCGGTAGTCCACCGGGGTGAGTGTCGTGATGCCGGTGGGCACACCGCCCTGCAGCACAGGCACTTTGGGAACGGTGCTGGCACCCGGGGCGAGCACGACCGACCGCGTGTGCCACAAGTCCTGGTCGGTCTGCACCACGTATCCGCCCTCGGCCTGCCGCACCGATGTCACGGTGGTGTTGGCACGCACGGGCGCCGCGGACTCCTTCGCATAGCCCTCGATCAACTCCGCGACGTCGGGGGCTCGGAGATAGCCGTCGGCGTCGTCACCTCGGTACGAGAAACCCGGTAGCCGCGTCATCCAGTTCGGGGTGAGCAGCCGCAGCGAATCCCACCTCTGCGTGCGCCAGGAGTGCGCTACCTCACCGCGTTCCAGCACGACGTGGTCGATGGAACGGTCGGCGAGGCTACGACTCATGGCCAGTCCGCAGTGCCCGGCGCCCACCACAATGGCAGATGTCTTCAGCATTGGTGAGCCTCCTGCTACGTGCCGCGTGCTCAGGGCACGTCGACGGTGACGGTGACGGGGGTGGGGTTGGTGAGGATGTCGTAGACCGCGGAGCGTTTCTGCGATTGCGCGACAAGGGCTTTGATCTGTTCCGGGGTTGCGTCGGCGTCGATCTGGTAGCTCACCCGGACACCGGTGAACCCGTTGCGGATCTCGGGATCTGCGCCCAGGATTCCATGGAGATCCTCGTCGGCCTCGACGGTTGCCTGCACCGAGCGCAGCTGAATATTGCGATGCTGGGCGATCGAGGCGATGCCCGCCGTCAGGCAGCCGCCCAGCGCGACCAACACATACTCCACAGGGGAGATGCCGTTGTCCTGCGCGGCGAACGCGAGCGGATGGTCGATGTCATGAGTGAACGTCGTCTTGTGATGCTGCTGCTCGCCGAACCCGTAGAAAGTATCCACGGTCGAGCGGCTGTGTGTGCCGCCGATCCAGGAAACCGTTGCGCGCCATTGGAACTGGGCGATCTCGGGGGTTTCGGCCAACGCATCACGGACGCCGAGTAGAGCTTCGACGTTGACGCCGTTGTCGACCGGGGTCTGCATTGTGGTCATGAACATCTCCATTCTTTGGTGATCGGTCCCATCCGGACCGGTCCGTGCGGCAATGGTCGACCCCCGCGTTGGGGCCGCGCATGGGGCAGTTGCCTCAAGTTTCGGAACCCTCAGGTCCTTGAAGTTGAGGCGATTGCCCCATGTGCGGTCGGTGGTCGCGAACCCAATATCGGGTGCATGGCACACCGCCACGCAAGCGAGGACGCGACAACCGTGTCGCGGCGAGTTGAAAACCAAAGGAGATCAACGATCATGACCGAATTGACATTCGAACCATCGACCACCGAGCGGTTCGGAGGAATGCCACCAGCTCACGCCCCGGCAGCACCGGCTGGCGGGCGGGTCGATGCGATCAACGTCAGCCGGAATGTCGGCGCGCGTCAGATCCTTCAGGAGCTGTCTCTGTCGGTCGAACCGGGCGAGTTGGTCGCCATTGCCGGCGGCAGTGGAGCAGGCAAGAGCACACTGCTGGAGATCCTCGCGGGACTGCAACCACCGTCTGCCGGGCAGGTTCGGCACGACGGCGTCGTTCGCGGTGCCCGGGTCAGCGCCGATTCCCGTATCGGCTACGTACCCCAGGACGACATCATCCACCTCGAGATGCCCCTGCGTCGCACTCTGCGCTACGCGGCGCGGCTACGGCTGCCAGCGGGCACGTCGGCGGCTGAGGCGGACCGGGTAGTGGAGGAGACCATGCGTGACCTCGACCTGGCTGACCGGGCCGAGGTGCCGGTCCGTGCGCTGTCCGGCGGCCAGCGCAAGCGGGCCAGTATCGCCGTGGAGCTGTTGACCCGGCCACGCCTCTTCTTCCTCGACGAACCCACCTCCGGGCTCGATCCATCGACTGCAGCCGACGTCATGCGTCTGCTGCGCCGGCTCAGCCAGCGCGGGGTCACCGTTGTCCTCACGACACACGAGCCGGCCGGTATCGACAGGTGTGACCGGGTGGTGTTCCTTGCTCGTGACGGCCACCTGGCCTTTACTGGCAGCCCGGCCGAGGCGCGGCGCTACTTCGGCGTGGAGGATCTCGCCGAGGTGTACGAGCGGCTGGCCGGTGAGCACACCCCTGCGGTCTGGGCGGAGCGATTCGCAGACAGTCGGCCGAAATCCGAAGCCCGCGCTGACTTGGCCTTGTTGCCGATCCCGGCTACTCATTCAGATGTCAAGCGAACGAGCGTAATTCGGCAATGGTGGCTGCTCACGCGGCGCAATGTTGATGTGCTGTTCCGGAACCGGCTGACCCTGGCGATCCTCCTGGGCTCACCCGTGTTGGTCACGGCGATGATGGCGACGCTGTTCAAGCGCGGCGCGTTCGACCCGGGTGGCTCGGCCGACGTCGGCCCGGCCCAGATCGTGTTCTGGATCGCATTCGACGGCTTCTTCTTCGGCCTGACCTATGGCCTGCTCCAAATCGTCGGCGAGATGGCCGTATTCCGGCGGGAGCGCTTGGCCGGGCTCAGCGTGTTGGCCTACGTGGCATCCAAGGTCACCGCCCTGCTTCCTGTGCTGGCTGGAGTGAGCGCGGTGCTACTCGGTGTGCTGCGGGCACTCGGTCGACTCCCCGCCCTCGGATGGCACGTGTATGCCTTGCTTTTCGTGACGATTGTGATCGAAGCGACCTCTGCACTGGCCCTCGGCCTGCTCGCCTCGGCCGCGGTCTCCAACGCCGCACAGGCCGCACTCGCCCTGCCGATGCTCTGCTTCCCTCAGGTTCTGTTCGGTGGCGCCATAGTCCCCGTCGACCAGATGGCCCTTCCGGGACGCCTGATGAGCCTCGTCCTCTCCAACCGCCACGCGTTCGATGCACTGGGTCGCGACCTGGATCTCGACCGGTACACCGCCACGCTGCCGGCCATGTCGGCCTACGGCGACACCTTCCGCGGAGGTACCGGTGCCAGTCTCATAGCGCTCGCCTCGTTCGCCGTTGCGCTCACCCTTGCCACGGTGTGGGTACTGGACCGGCGGTCGCGGCCGGGTGCGTCTCGGCGATGACCTCCCCGCACAACCGGGCTCGCGAGATGTCTCGCGGGCCCGGTTTCCGCGCGCGGCACTACGGCGCGGCGATCGTGTTTGAGGCGGATGCCCCATGTGCCGGCATGGCTGCCGGGTCGATCATTACCGCATGGTTATCGTCGACGTCCCACCCAAGACCGCTCCGCCGATCCGGCGCCAACCCTGGGTCACGGTGCTGACGGATGGTCACGCGTCTTTGGTGAGGGCGCGACGGGTGTTTCGCTACCTGCCCTCGGCGCCGCGATGCAAGGTCTGCAACAACCCGTTCGGCGGCCCGGCCGGTCGCCTTCTCGCCGTTGCCGGATTCAGCCCGTCGCGCAAGAACCCAAACCTGTGCAGTCGTTGTTGTGATTCGCTTCCCGCGGGTGGGGCGGAGGTGGACGTCGCGGTCCTGTTCGCCGACGTTCGGGGCTCGACGGCGCTGGGCCAGCGCGGTGCTGCGGCTGACTTCGCTGCATTGCTCAATCGGTTCTACATCGCCGCGACACAAACCCTTTTGCGACATGACGCGGTGATCGACAAGCTCATCGGCGACGAGGTCATGGCCTTCTTTGTTCGAGGTATCAGCGGTCCGCACTACCGGCGCCGCGCAGTTCTGGCGGGGATGGATCTGCTCAAAGCGGTCGGTTACGGCAGCCCCGGGGGGCCTTGGCTCGAGGTGGGCGTTGCGGTCAATGCAGGTGTCGCCTACGTCGGCAACGTCGGGGGAGCGGTGGTCGACTTCACTGCCCTCGGCGATCCGGTCAACGTCGCGGCACGGATGCAACAACACGCGAACGGCGGGGAGCTGCTCGTCGCATCTGAAGTGGCCGATGACCTAATGGCGAAGTCGCCGCGCCGCACCTTGAATTTGCGGGGACACGAGCAATCCATTGACGCCTTCGTCCTCGGCGCGTGAGCTCCTCGCCTCGTCACGTCAATCTTGCGACAGCTCAGGCAGTTACGACGGTGAGAACGACGTCGCGGGAAAGTCGCGGAACGAGAGGTAATGGCCGCCCGCGAACGGCAGACCCATCACGCCGAAACCGACGACTCGCTCGTCGTCTCCGGAGGGAAGGTCCATGAGTTTTGAGGCGGTTGCCCCCGCCAGTGGCGTGGCGAATGTCTTCATGCGGCCATGGTGTGACGGCTGCGCTCCCAAGAGCATGGGGCATCTGCCCCAAATGCGCGGCTCCAAGAATCCGCCAAGACATCAGTCGCAAGGTTGGGATCGGTAGTGACCCCAGCGGTCTCTACTTGACCGCAGCAACGCCAGCGGGGTGGCGCCTCACGAAGGGAACCAAACCATGATCCGAATTTCACGGTTCGCCACTGCTGTTGTGGTGTCTGGCGGTGTGGGCCTGGCCGGACTCGGCCTGGCCACCGGAACTGCTCAAGCCGATCCTGCCTGGGGCCCCAGCTATCAAGGCGGGAACTGCCCGGGTTCGTTCACCTGCACTCACTGGTGCCCAGGCGACCCGCTCATTCCGGGGAGCCAGGTCATCACGTGGGACTGGAATGTCTGCCACGACTGGTACTGGAACTCGGAGGGGACCGTGGACGTCGCCTCCAACATCATCTACCCGTGGCATGGCACTCCGCATGACGCCGGGCCTCCGCCTCCGGCTCTGCCGCCGTATACGCCTCCCCCGCCGCAGCCTTTACCGCCGGATTGCCCCCCGTGGTCGCCCTTCTTGGCCCCGTCGCGATGCGGCGGGCTCTAGTAGGCGGTCACGACAAGACGCATCGTCGGCCCGCCACCTACTGAGGGGTGGTGGCGGGCCGCGTGCCCGGGAGCTTGGCACTGAGGTGATAAGTCCCGGCCGGACCGAGGGGTCAACTCGTGGCGTACTGGACCATCGGCTCGGTGACAGCCCGGCCGTCCGGCGGGGTAATCGTCAAGGCGTCCGGCCGTATCTGATACCGGGTGCCGTCCGTCGGATTGGTGACGTCGAACCCCCCAGACGAACGCACCGCGTTGGCGAGTTCGATGCCCGCGCCGTCGCTGAGTCGTACACCGCGGTAGTAGAAGTCGCCAGGACCTGCACGGCACACCACGAGGACCGACTGCGTCGTGCGGGCCAATGCCGCCGGGCCGCTGCCCGCGTCGCACCGCGCACCCGGATAGTCGATGAAGCCCTGCGCATCGGTGCCGGGCAGGGCGATCGGGGACGCTGACGTCGACGCCGGCTGAGTTGTCGGTGTGGCCGGTGGGGTCGGGGGAGGTGCCGCGACTTCCCCAGATCTGTTTTGCCCGAGCGCAAACCACAGCACCAGGCCCAGTGCCGCCGCGCAAACGACGAAAGCCGCGCCGGCGAGCAGCCACCGCCCAGCGCCGAAACCTGATCGCACGGACGGGCTTTGGGCAGCCGGTACCGCCGCAACCGGCCGAATGGGCGCCGTCTGCAAAGGCACAGGGTTCATTGCCGTTGGCACCTGCGTCACCGTCGCCGCGGCAGCGGCCGCACGGGCAAGGTCACCCGCCGACGAGAAGCGCTCCTCGGGGTGCTTGGCCATTCCGCGCGCGATGACGGCATCGAACGCGAAGCCAACGCCTGGCCGCGTCACACTCGGTCGCGGTGGCGGCGACATGACGTGAGCGCCCATCAGCTGACTAAGTTCGCCGGTCGGGAACGGTGCCGAGCCGGTCAGGCATTCGTAGAGCAGGCACGCCAGCGAGTAGACATCAGCGGCCGGGCCCACCTTTCCGCCGGTGAACCGTTCCGGCGCCATGTACGCG
>Ga0164304_10000715_pt1 | contig 10023 bp, 12 predicted proteins | sample Whisoiple_217_MG_FD_110216 | JGI IMG/M metagenome (GOLD analysis project Ga0164304, IMG submission 110216) | Soil microbial communities amended with pyrogenic organic matter from upstate New York, USA - Whitman soil sample_217_MG | ecosystem: Environmental > Terrestrial > Soil > Agricultural...
CCTCGACGATCATGCGACCTTCGACGAGATCAGTCGCCGCATCGTCGTCCACGGGGTGCCCACCGTCGAGGGGCATGACGAAGATGCCAAGCTGCGCGGCGTCGAGCGCTTCCTGCGGTTCCCCGGACCCAACGGACTGACCCAGGAGATCTACACCACCGCCCGCACGGCACCCCTGCCGCTGGACATACCCGGCAGCGGATTCGTCACCGGCGCAGGCGGACTGGGCCACGTCGCCCTCACCACGAAGAAGCCTCACGAGCTGCGTGGCTACTACAACCACGTCTTCGACGCGCGGCTGTCCGACTACATCGACGAGACCATCAACGGCATGAAGCTCAAGATCCGATTCCTGCGGGTCAACGAACGTCACCACTCCGTGGCCATCGCGTCGGTGAACGCCTTGCCGATCAACCCGATTCGCACCCGAATCCAGCACGTCAACGTCCAGGTCGCCACGCTCGACGACATGGTCGCCTCCTACCAGCGGGTCAAGCAACTCGGATTCGACATGGCACTGTCGGTCGGCCAACACACCAACGACAAGGAACTGTCCTACTACGCGATGACACCCTCGGGCTTCGAATGGGAGGTCGGATGGAACCCGATCGTCGTCGACGAATCCACCTGGCAGCCCACCACACATCAGGGAATCAGCATCTGGGGTCACACCCCCGAAGGGCAAACGATCATCGACAAACTCGCTCAATTCGGGTTGGCCGCACGATCTTTAGTTCATCGCGAAGACACCGTGGCGGCGCTCAGCGCCCCCGGGATCGCCGACGACTAGACCGGGTGTGTCTGAAAATGTTCAGCCAGGGCGGCCCCACCAGTGCTACAGGCGACCCCACCAACCGACCGGGCACGATCTAGTCGTAGGAATCGACATAAGCTCCCGCTAACGACAGTGCTCACCGGCCGGCGGCTCGGAGATCAGCCTCCAATGACATACAACCAATCCCCGTCAACGACGCGCTGATCGAGTCCCATTAGCTACCGTGCACATCGAGGATCTCATTGAGTGCCGCCTGGAAAAGCTGTTCCTTGCAGTCGAAGTGGTTATAGAACGATCCGATCCCCACGTCGGCGGGCTGGGTTATTTCCAGCACCGGCACATTGAACTTGCCGGCAGCGATGAATCCCTGCACGGGCTACCGAGCAGACTGTCGTGAACGGCTGGTTGCACACGGGCGACGTCGGCTATTTCGACGGTGATGGATACCTCACACTGGTCGACCGCATCAAAGACCTGATCATGCGTGGCGGTGAAAACGCCTATCCCAAGGAAATCGAGTCGGCCATCTACACCAACCCTGAGGTGTCGGAAGCCGCCGTTGTGGGGCGACCCAACCCCGTGTACGGCGAGTGCCGGTGGCATTCGTCGTGCCGCGGGACGGCCATGACACCACGACGACGCGTGTTCGACAACACCTCAGCGGGGTGCTTGCGAAGTACAAACTGCCAGACATCCTGTTGACGCAAGGGATCCCGAAGAACCCACTCGGCAAGCCCGACAAGCCTGCTCTGCGGCGCCGATTCCAGGACAACTCGTGACTCGTAGCGCTGCCGTACTGAGCGATTCGATGACTTTGGACCCTACGCCGATACTTCAAATCGGCAGAAGATGAGCGATATCTAACCTGTTTCACATGCGACGAAGCGGCGGATTCACAGCACACAATAGGCGCCGCGAGTTCAACGAAGAGAGGCCACTCATGACCGACACTTCCACTCAGAATAACAGCGAAGCCGAGCAGGTGGTCGCGGGTATCACAACGTACGCCGCCGCCGCGATGCTATGGGTTTCTGCGGTTCTCACAGTTCTACAGGGCATTTCCGCGCTCCTTAATGACAAGCTCGTCGTTGTCACCACCGATTACGCCTACGAGTTCAACACCAGCACATGGGGATGGATCCACATCGTTGTCGGGATACTGCTCGCCGCAGTCGCTTTCGGCCTGTTCTGGGGTGCAACATGGGCGCGAGTGGCAGCCATCATCATCGCGTCGCTTTCGATCGTAAGCATGTTCATGTGGTTGCCGCACACACCGATCTGGTCGATCGTGACCATTGCATTGGACGTCTTCATCATCTGGGCGGTAGCGACGTGGGAGAGCCCTCGGGTTCGCAATAGATAGTCCGCACCTAGGTTCCAGAGTCGTTCTATAGCAGGGCTTTGACGATGACGATGTGGTGGCGGGGCGGATCGCCAGCGGTGCGGCAGATCACCGAGGGACTCGCGGCCCTCGACGCCGAGGTGTTCGAAGCCATCGCCAAGTCACCTACGCCAATACTCGACAAGACGATGCCCGCATTGACCCGCGCCGCCGATCACGCAAAGCTGTGGCTTGCGATCGCGGCGGCCATGGCCATGTCGGGCAGCCGGTCGGCTCGCCGCGGAGCAGGCCGCGGCGTGGTCAGCCTGGCGGTGACAAGCGCGGTCACCAATCAAGTCGCTAAGCGTGTGTGGCGACGGCCACGGCCCCGGTTCGGTTCGGTTCCTCTTGCCCGGCGGCTGTCTAGGAACCCGACGTCGCATTCGCTGCCCTCCGGTCATTCCGCGAGTGCCGCCGCGTTCGCGGTCGGCGTGGCAATGGAAAATCCGACGCTCGGGCTGGTGCTGACGGGATTGGCGGGGTTGGTGGGGTTTTCCCGCGTCGTGACCGGCGCCCACTATCCGGGTGACGTATTGGCCGGCTTCGGCATCGGTGCGGGTATCGCCGTGCTGGGCGGGCGTCTTGTTCCCCCTATCGTCGAGAGCCGTTTGCCGAGCGCTGATCCGCTATACGTCGATACGCCTGCCCGTCCGCATGGTGAGGGCCTGGTACTGGTGGTCAATCCGGCCGCCGGCAGTGGTACCGGTGCCCGGGTCATCGATCAGGTGCGCCGAGAGCTCCCCGACGCCGAAATCGTCACACTTAGGGCACATGACGAGGTCGAAACGGTTTTGCGCACCGCCGCCGAGCGGGCGGAAGTGCTTGGCATTGGCGGTGGCGACGGAACAGTCGCCTGCGCTGCGGCTGCGGCGTTGAACGCCGGCCGACCGCTGGCCGTCTTCCCGGCGGGCACATTCAATCACTTCGCGAAAGACATCGGTTGTGCCGATCCGGCCAACACCATCCGGGCGATCAAGGAAGGCAACGTGTCCTGCGTCGACCTGGTGTGCTTCAACGACGCACAGATGATCGTCAACACCGCAAGCATCGGCGCGTACCCGCGATTCGTGCGGACCCGCGAACGGCTGGAACACACGATCGGCAAGCCACTGGCCGCGGCGTATGCAATGCTGCACACCTTGCGCCACGAGGAGCCGGTGCGCATCTGCTTCGACAACAAGACGGTGCAGACATCGCTGTTCTTTGTCGGCAACTCCACCTACCAGCCGTCCGGATTCGCCCCGGCACAACGCAGCCGCATCGATGACGGGCTAATCGATGTGCGCATCCTGGAGACCGGGCACCGATTGAGCAAGCTGCGCATCATGACGGCGCTCATGCTCGGGCGGCTGCAACGCAGCCGGCTATATCACGAGATGCATGTTCCGCAGTTCAGCTTCACCTGCGTCGACGGGCCGACCACCTTCGCCCACGACGGCGAGGTGAGCGGACAATACGAACACCTTAGCTTGCGCGTCCGCTACCGCGTGCTGCAGGTATTCGGCCCCCTACAGCGGCGCTAACCCAAAGACCCTGTGAGTGTCCGGTCACCCGCGAGTCCTCGTTTCGTCCGCCGAATAGCTGATTGAGGCATTCGGCACCGGTCGCACGGTCGAACGCCTCTCATGCGTCCCAGTCCCCGTGCCTGCTCGGATCCTTCTCGAGCATGGCTGTCGCACCCCGGCCGAAGTCGTCGACGTCGTCGACTTGCCAGGAGGTGTGGTGCAAGAAGTTCACGGGCGCCTGCTGCACCAAGACGTTGTGGTAGTCGGTGCAGCACCGCATGAACGCCGCGACGGTGGACACCTGGTCTCTGATCGTGAAGCCGGCCTCGGCGGTGATCGCCGGGCAGTCGCGTCGACAGCAACGCCGTTCTCGCGCATTTCGGCCTTCCTGAATTCGCTGCGGTAGTGACGTTAGGACTGCCGGCCGGTTGCATCCCGGCGCTCGCCGCCGGCCGGCCTGAGCTCGGCGGTCGCGCGTGCATACGCGTGAACGGCCTTCGTCAGATCGAGGATCTGGTTCGAGAGATCGAGCAGTTCCCGGTTCTGCTGATCCTCCTCCTGCACCGTCCGCCATTGCTGGTCGGCGACGACTTGCCGCTTGGCATCGGCCGGTTCTGGCTGATCAGAACGAACGTCGACAAGAAGATCGCCTCCAGAGACACGATCATCGTCAACAGCCCGAACGGGTAATGCTCGACGCGCAAGCCGATCCACACCGCGAACCAGATTATGTGCACGTAGACGAACGTCATAGAGCCGGCGAAGCGGGTGACCGTGTCGGCTATCCGATTTTGCGCGTCGCGGGCGACGCTCCTGCTCGTGCTTAATCAGTGCCGGGTTCACTGGCGCCGGCTGCCTTGGTGGGGATCAGCGTTGAACGCACTGTTTCTACTCGAGTAGGTGACATGCCCTCACCGCAACTTCAGATAGGAGCCGGGTACCGGCTATCCGCCGTGGTCGGCGTCGGTCATAAGCGCCGCGTACACATTTGCCGCACGGGCAACGCGATAAACGTGCTTTCGGGCGCGTTCCCTATGTCACCGTTGACACGCCGAACACCACGCATCCCCGCTACAAACACCGGCTTTGAAACGCACCAAGGCGCCCACTAAAACCATAGGAGCGCAAGCGCATTCGACCGCGCAGTGGTTCGATCAGTTGGCAGCACCGATGTGTGCTTTGGATGGTGTAGCGACCTCATCCTCTTCGCCTGCATTTGGAAATGAAGCCAGACCAGCCACTGTCGGCATGTAATCCCCCATGGGAAAGGCCGCAGAGCCGGTGTGGCTCTGCGGCCTTCGAGAACGAAAACTTGCCCGCGATATCAGCTGATGTGCAGCTTCTCGCGCAGATGGGTCTTGCGATCCTCGTATTTCTCATGCATTTCGGCCTTCTTGCGTTCGCGCGCCTTCTTGCGGGCCTGCCTCTGTGCCTCCTCAGCAGCTTCCTCGGCCGCCTCGATCTCAGCCAACACGTCGTCGGCGGATCGGCGCAGCACGGTCCCGCCCTGCGCCGTCATCGCACCGTCGACAACGTCGTCGGCGTATTCGTCGACCTCGGCCAGAAGGGCGTTGCTCCCCGGCGGTACGTGGCGGCCGACTTGCGCCAGCGTTTGGTCTTGCATATCGGCCTGATCCACGTCGTACGAACCCCCGAGGAGCCCCCCGGTACCCAACCCGAGCAGCATCCCGACGGGACCACCGAGGACGCCGACCAGCATTCCGATCAGCCCACCGGCCGCAAAGCCCTCACCGCCGGCATTGTCGGTGCCCTCTGGTATCTGAAGCCGCCCGGTGGCGTCGCGTTCGACGACCGCCGCGCTCTTGAGTTCTATGCGGCCCTCGCGGTCAAGGCCCTTGAGGGTGCTCAGCGCTTGATACGCCTTGCTCCGCTCATCGAAAGTCACGGCAATAACGTTCACGGTCATGGTTTTCCTCCTTTGATCGACCGAATCTCCCGACCCTTTATCGGCGAGACGTCTGGGGTTGGGCGACGCCGCCCACCGTTCCCGGTTCAGCGGTCCGCACTGGTCAACCGTTCAATCTTTCGCTGAGTAGTGTTGATTTCCCTGCGGGCCTGCAGCCCCCAGACGATCGCGAAGATTCCGATGACGACAAGCCACACGCCCGCCACGATCGCCAGCAGGACGATGGAATCGAACGGCCAGGCCATCACCACCATGCCGGCGATGACGCTCAGGACGCCCAGGAAGATGTGCCAGCCACGGCCGGGCAGCGCCTTATAGGTGATCGCCAGCGTCGTCTCCGCGACCCCCTGGAAGATAAATGAGACACCAATCCAGATGGCCAGCAGGAGAATCGCGTACCCCTCGCCGAGATGACGCAACGCCAACACACCCAATACCAGTGACAGCGCGCCGCTGATGAACAGCAACACGCGTTCGCCGCCGGGGACCTCCAGCGCGAACGCGAATATCACCTGTGCGAGGCCCGCCACAATCAGGTAGGCGCCAAACAATACCGCCGCGACCCCGATCGAAATCCCGGGCCAGACGAGTATCACAACGCCCAGAATCAGGGTCAGCACACCCCACGCCAACACTGCCTTCCACACGTTCTGCAGCACTCGCGGAGTTTCCAAGGTAGTCATGGTGATCAGCTCTTTCCGGCTAGCTCGTCAGCCTCGCCGCGAGCGAGTTCCGCGCGTACGGCGGCCCACTCCGCGGCATCGAGGCAATATTCGGCGAGGGTGACGGCCAGCGCCGCATCCTCCTCGGCGGCTTGCGCGGCCCCCTCCGCGTTGTGCTGCTTGTGTTCGGCCTGTCGATTCTCGAATTCGGCGCGCATCGCCGCGATCTGGCGCTCGATCGAGCTCTTGGCGTCCGACCACCAGCTGCGTGCCGCTTCCTTGGCGTCGGCCGTGGTCGTATCGAACTCCTGCACTTCGCGGTCAATCGCGGCGTCGAGCTCTTCGCGGCGCGTTTGAAGTGCGGCCCGGTTCTTTTCTTGGACCGCCGCCGCCGAGTCCTCGAGCCTCTTGACTCGTGCGGCGAGATCCATCAACGACTCAGATAGCGTTTTCATGTTCTGCTCCTCCCGTAGATTTGTTATCTGACGCCGACAAGTGTGTGCCCCGTAATGGGCCCAACCTAGGGTAGAAAGTCACATCATGATTGTGATCAATACGCGAAATCCCAAGTTAGCCAAGGTGTTTACGACAACCGTCAACGCTGAAGGATCGTCACAATCGACGAACCTCCGATCAGCGGATGGCAGCTGCGCCGGTTAGCCACACTTGCCGGTTACCACGTCGACGGCGGCTGGGCTAACATTGAGCGCCCTCTATCTGGGTAAGCTCCCAGTCGAATATGGCACTCGCATAACGGATTCGCTTCTTGACTTCGTCGATCTCCGGCTTGAGGCCCAGCTGATCCACGATCTACCCGGCGACATGGCGAGAATGTTGGGAGATCCCTTGCACCCCACAACTACAGGCCACGTCTGATCCGAGATCGACACCGGTTGCGTGGTGATCGTCGACGATCTGGGCGACACGGTCGACGAGCTTCTGACGGATCTGTGCAATGGGGTCGGTCATGTCAAATCCGAACCCACCACATCGTAACGGCCAGAGAATTCCCGATTTCTGCCACCTCAGATGTCGAAAAGTTGCCGTTGGTCGATAGCTGAGCCATGAGTGCCCCCTGGTCCCGTGAGACCGTCTGATCCAAGTTGACGCCGATCACAGCCTCGGCATAGAGCCTAAAGTCATCAGGTGCCGGGTCAAACGACACCGATGCCAGCGGTCGTGGACCTAGCAACGCACATGCCGACGCCCATTGCGGGGAACATGCGGGCTAGCGGCGGGCGCGGTGCTCGCCGCATCGGCAGCAAGGCGCCGCTGGGCCCCGATCGACTGCCGGATTTTCCTTCGAGCCCGAAATCTGCCATTCCGTAGTGCAGGCACATAACGCACACCAGTTCCGGCGATCGCGGCGGTCGGCTCATGCCGCGCCCGCTGCTATCCGCACCGAATACCCAGGCTCCGGAAGTGCTGATCAATCGTTGACCGCTCAGCCGAAAGCTCGTCACAATCCCCATCAACATGGGGTGATCGTGGTTGAGTGAATTGGTCCCGCGTCGCGACCGAGGTTATGAGGCTTGCCGTTGAGTGCCGAGGTCTCTACGTACGACTTGTCCGGCGTGGGTGCCGCACATACCGTCTGCGCCGGGGCCGGGCGGCGTGGCGGCCGAGCAGATGTACATACCCAGCACACCGATGCGGTACGGCGACAGCGTGATTCGCGGACCGAATACCAACTGGCGGAAATCCTTGGCGCCGGTCATGATATCGCCGCCGACGAAGTTGAGATTGTGTGCGGCCAATTGGCTGGTGGTGCTGATGGTTTGGCCGATGACGCGGTCGCGGAATCCCGGGGCCGAACCGCTCGATCTGGGCGATGATGGCCGCAGTGGCATCGCCTGTGTAGCCGTTGGGCACGTGCGCGTAGGCCCATACGGTATGGATGTTGCCGACCGAGCGCTGTGGATCGGCTAGATACTGTTGGCCGACAAGGCCCAAGAAGGTGCCTGGATCGACCGGGGAAACTCCGGCTTGGTGAAACTCATGATCAGCTCCCGTACGTCGATTTGGTGACGAGTGAGTCGGCCAGCAGCCGGCGCAGAGCGGGCTTGTCGATCTTGCCGACGGGGTTCCTGGGCAGTTCGGCGAGGATCGTGATGTCCACCGGCCGTTTGAATTTCGCGAGCTGCCCGGCGATGTGATCGCGAATCCCCTCTGGGGTGATGATCTCGTTCGGGCGTGTGGAGACGAACAGGACCGGCTCCTCGCCATAGGTGGAGTTCGGTCGCCCGACGACGGCGGCCTCGGCGATCTGGGGCAGATGGTGGACGACGGCCTCGATTTCGCGAGGGTAGATGTTCTCGCCACCGCGGATGATCATGTCCTTGGCGCGATCGACCAGGACCAGGTAGCCGTCCTCGTCCAAGAGCCCGACGTCGCCGGTGTGCAGCCAGCCGTCGACGATGGTCTTTGCGGTCTCCTCCGGTCGGTTCAGATAGCCACGCATCACGTTGGCGCCCTTGATGACAATCTCGCCGGCCTCACCGTCGCGGACCGGGTTGCCGGCCTGGTCGACGATCCGGATGGTCTGCCCGGGCACCGGCAAGCCTACTGTCCCCGGTTTGCGGGGACCGTCCAGCGGGTTGACGGCACTGGCGCATGTTCCCTCCGACAGCCCGTAGCCCTCGATGATCGGGATGCCGTAGCGCGATTCGAATCGGTCCAGCAGTTCGACGCTGGCCGGCGCAGCCCCGCAGACCGCGAACCGCACCGATGACGTGTCCGGTGCCACGTCGTCGGGCAGCCCGCACAACATCGTGTAAATCGTTGGTACGGCCGAGAAATACGTGGCCCGGCTCTGCTCGAGTGCTGCAAAGAATGTGTTCGGGTCGAAGCGCCCGGCCACCGTCGCCCGGCCGCCGGCCAGTAACGGCGACAGCGTCCCGACCACGATCCCGTTGACGTGAAACAGCGGCAGTATCAACAGGCTGTGGTCGTCGCGGGTCAACCTGAAGCCTTCAATGACGCTGCGACACATGGCGTTCAGGTTCGCGTGGTCGAGCATGACCCCCTTGGGGCGGCCGGTGGTTCCGCTGGTGTAGATCAGCAACGCCAGCGAGGCGTCGGTGCCCCGACTGGCGTCCGCCTGAGCCGGCTCGCACTGGTGCAACTCGTCGGCGATCAGCACCTTGGCGCCGGCGTCGGCAAGCTGATAGCGGACCTCTTGCGGCGACAACGCGGGGTTGACCGGTGTGACCGCTGCACCCAACCGCCACGCGGCGAACAGCGACACCACGAACTCGACCGTGTTCGGCAGCTTGATCGCCACCACATCACCCGCCGAGACTCCCCGGCTGCGCAGCGTCCCGGCGGCGCGCTTGACGGCGTCGAGAAACTCGGCGTTGTTCAGGTCGCTGTTGTCGTCGGCGACCGCCGACCCCAGCGGATCGCGCGTCGCGCGCTCATCTGGCAAGACCGACAAGTCCATGTAATTCCCTCCCAAACCGGGGTATCTCTGTGACCGACAACACTAGGAATCCCGGCGCGAATCGTCATGGTCTGGGCCGCTCAAATGCCGGGCACCGTTTGTCGGCCGGAGACAACTCCGAGCGCTCATTTGGCCCACAAGCGGGCTAGGGAGATCTACCGTCATGGTGTGACGAGCGGCACAGACGCCGATATCGACCGCTGTGTCCGTCAGATCGCTGGCGGGCTCCACAAACGGCTGGGCGAATTGACGGCCGCCATTCAGCGTCTGCTGCAGGACGAGATCCCCGAGCTTGCCCACGACGCGCAGAGCATCGAACTGTTGGGCGCTA
>Ga0164304_10000717_pt1 | contig 10015 bp, 11 predicted proteins | sample Whisoiple_217_MG_FD_110216 | JGI IMG/M metagenome (GOLD analysis project Ga0164304, IMG submission 110216) | Soil microbial communities amended with pyrogenic organic matter from upstate New York, USA - Whitman soil sample_217_MG | ecosystem: Environmental > Terrestrial > Soil > Agricultural...
AATTATATATCCATTATCTTTTTGCAGTATTCTTGGTAGTAAAAGATTCTTCAAAGACAAAACCTTTATCAAAAAAATCCCGTCATATGAAAGAAAAGACCGCCAAGAAGGGATCATCCAAACCTAAAAAGACTAGTGTAACAAAAACCATGAAAAAGCGGGTTGATACCGAGCAGGTCTCAGACCATGAAACGACAGAATTAGAAGTTGAAAAAAATATCAGTTCATCAGGACGTCCAGAAGACGAAGTAGTTATTTATAATGAAATTGAAGTTGAACTAAGGGAGGTTCCTGCTCAGCACAATCAGATTCTCATTGGACCGCAAAGACTTACTAGGTTTGAGAGAGCTAGAATTACAGGTGCTAGATCTCTGCAGCTCTCTTTGGGCGCCCCTCTTTTAATAAGCAACCCAACTGACATAAAAGACTCTATCTCCTTAGCAACTAGGGAGCTGGACCTTAAGGCTTTACCAATTTCTATCAGGCGGCTTCTACCAAATGGCTTATACCAAGACATTCCTATAGACTGGCTAAAATAGTGTTCAAATTTTATCTATTTCTTCAAAGCCTGTTTAACGCTATATATCCAGATGCTTCATCCAACATGACTGAGAACTAGTGTTTCACTGTATTCATAGACTAATATTTCCACTTCAACACCATGATTTGTATTTGTAGCTACGAGTAGTCTGGATAGGTTATGAATCACGGAATTTGAGCATCACTTTCTAAGAGAATTGGAGAGTTGATAGTAAAGATATTCAAAACCTAGAATAGAGATTTCTTGGAATCTATTCATCATTCAATATTGAGTTTTGATTGGATTGAATACCCGGTGATTGGAACACTGGAACATTGGTATTCAAGTGAAGCTCCAACAGTATTAATTTCCTCCTTTCACAAGAAAGATACCATCTTCTTCTCTAGTACTGATGATAAAAGGAACCGAATAATTACTGAAATTAAATATTATGATCGCTGCGCGATCGGTCTTTTCTATGTGTGGATCTAAGTCTAACTAAATTCATTGCTGTAAAAATAGATAATGCAGAGACCACATGTATATAATGAAATTCTGGAATAGTTAGATACTCATCCGACTCTGCTGCCAAAGAAAATGTTTTGATCTTGTACGTCTGTAACTTTTGAATAGATGCCAATCCAAAAGCACCGTTTGACTGGGACGCGATATCGAGTGGCTCTGCTTGTGTTCTTCCAATAGAAATCACCTTTCCATCTTTATCATAAAAGGTTGCTATAACAGTCGAATTTGTGGAAATTCTTGATCCAGCATTTGTCACTCTTCCATTAATGTAATAAAAACCAGTTACTGGATCTAATCTAGAGTTCTCAGCAACCACGAGCAATTCTTTAGGCTTTGCTGTTGTCTCAGTTGCTGTTGCAGATAGGGTAAAATTCGTGACCTGATTAACGGTTTTAGTATCAATATATAATATTTCAAATGATGATTTTTCTCCTGGATTTAGAATTGTAATTTCTGACTCTCTTCGAAATTCATTCAAAAACTTTCCTCTTGAATCGTAGAATGAAGCCTTTACTATTATATCTTTCATTGCATTATCGGATATATTTTTTATTTCACCATATACATGCATGATTTTTGTTTCATCTATAAAATAAGATCCATTTTGAAACGTAAATTGCTGTGATCTGGCAGCAGCCATGTTTCCAATTAGCAATATCAATAAAATTACGGGTAATACCATGATAAATTTGAATGAAGGCAAGGGGAACTAATAAAAATAAGAAAGTTATATAAGTATTTAAGCTGTAACCTTTAGCAAATAAAAATATCCTTTTTTAAATTCTAGCTAAATCAAGGAAGAATGCCCCTTGATTTTAGAATGGGATATTTCGGATTAACTAGTTCACTTGAAATTATCAATGGCATATGTCTCATATTTTTGCGCATCAGATAAGAGAGCATTGGATGTTTCATTTTCTTTTGGATTATTTGTGATCAAGAAATTCCGGAAATGCATATAACTTTGCATTTCACTTTGAATAGATTTGACACTAAATTCAACGGTTTTTTTAAATCTGTCGGGAGGATTTAAATTCTCCACTTTGTTGGCCATTTCTTGAAATTTTGGTAAATACGCATCTGTAATAGAAGCCATGGTCTTATTGTCATATTCTTTTAATTTCCATTTTCCAACTTTACCTTGATAATCTTGGGATAAATTCCCTAAATCCATACTTAGCTTCACGTAGGATTCAGAAAATTTATCTACTTTAGCATTTTCTAACTGTAATATTACCATTATCACTATTACAACTCCTATTGCCGCTGTTCCAATATAGGCAATAAGGTTCGGCAGCATTCGATTCATCTATTCATATATAACTGAAAACATCGAGATAAGCTTTGTAACTTATTGAGTGTGGAGTTGTTAATTATTCTGACTGAAATTGAAACACCTTTTTTATAATGATCAAGGCAAGTCTTTAGAAATGAGTTATCGATGTACTTTATCATTGCTATGTGAAATCTTTATCTTTATCTTTTCTATTTTTTCCTTCCAATGACATCAGTTAAATAGTATGGATTGGTAGTTCGCAAAAACCTTGGAAATATACTATGCTTTCCGATTTGCTCAGATAGGCAAAAGTTTAATAGATGATGTTTAAAGTGGATTGAAAAACCAGTGATATATCGACTGCTTAAATCATCATCAAGAAGAAGGATAAATTAGCCTTGGTAGATGATCATCCCTGAATAATGTTCCACAATAAATCTATTCATATTATACCTTTTCTAGTTTCTTCCATGTTGTTCGATTTTTATGATCCATAAGCTCTACTGAGTAGTCTTCAATCAATCGCTTTCTTATGATGTCTGATGCATCAAATTTCTTCTCGTCTCTAAGTTTGTTGCGTGTAATAATTAAATCTTCAATATGTTTTTTCTCAATATCTGTGGCTTCTGTAACTCTCAGTCCCAGAATATACATCATTTTAGTAAAAAATACAGAACAAATCTCGGATATTTCCCTTGTCAGTTTATCAGATGCAGCAAGACGATTTAATTCTGTGACAAATTTCATAAATTCTCTGAGTGCTAGAGGCGTGTTTAAATTGTTATCTAATGCAGATTCAAATGATTTCATAGTTTCAGCAGATAATATTTCCATTTTTTTTAATTCCCCGCCATTCGAAATTGCACATCGTAATTCATATGCACAGGTCTCTATTTGACGCCACTTCTGTCTAGATTCTTTTAATAATTTGTCTGTATAGTCAAGTGGTTTAGAATACTTTGTAGAGAGACAAAAAATTCGTAAAGTGTTAATTCCAAATTCTCCTATTGCTTGCTGAATACTTACGACGTTCCCAATTGATTTTGACATCTTCTCTGTGTTTGTAGTCACCATTCCAGAATGCATCCATAATTTGACAAATTGTTTTCCCGAAAATGCTTCAGATTGTGCAATTTCATTTTCATGATGTGGAAATATCAGGTCTTGTCCTCCGCAATGGATTTCAATGGAATTTCCAAGATATTTCAAAGCCATTGCTGAACATTCTATATGCCAACCTGGTCTGCCTTTGCCCCATGGACTATCCCATAAAGGTTCATCGGAGTAGAACTTCCATAGTGCAAAATCAAGAGGATCGTGTTTTGAAGTGTCGACCTCAACTCTCGCACCTGATTCTAATTCCTCAATTGATTTCTTCGATAACTTTCCATACTCTATAAATGATTTGACATGAAAGTAAATACCATTGAGAGAGATATATGCATGTTTTTTTTCAATTAACCTTTGTATCATCTCGATGATATCTTTTATATGATCCGTTGCTCGAGGATAATGATCTGCTTTTAGTATATTCAACTGATCAAAATCCCTAAAATAATCGTTAATGTATCTCGAAGGTATATCTTTTGCTCTTAACCCTTCCTTTCTTGCTCGGTTGATTATCTTGTCATCTATATCAGTAAAATTCTGAACGAGCTGGACTTTATAGCCTTTGGAGCGAACGAATCTATTTAAGGTATCAAAGACAATTATTGTTCGGGCGTGACCAATATGAGATTCATCGTAGACTGTAATCCCGCATAAATAAATCCGAATTATGTTATTTGGTGCGTCTATCGTTTCTAATCGTCCTGTAAGTGTATTGTGTAATTTCAAGGTCTAAGACCATCCTTTTTTAGGAAAGACGCAATTTTGTGTGAGGTTTTAAATTCTAAACATCAAGATATATATCATTTCCCTTAATATCAACTTTGTATGTTAAGAGCTTGACGCCTGCAAGATAATCTAGTAGTTCCCCGGTACTGATATTATAATGCCATGAATGTAGAGGACACTCGACAACCTCACCATCTATTTTTCCAGGAGCCAGTGAACCATCTTGATGACGACAGAGAGCCTCTGTAGCATAATACTTTCCGTTAGCGTGGAATAAAGCTATTCTAGTATTGTTGACTAGTATTTCTTTACCACTCTTTTCATTAATTTCGCCTATATGGGCTACTTTTACCCATGTCATTTTTAGTTCTTATAGCTTTCTCTAATCGGAGCTATAAATACTATCAAATAACGGGGACGAAAAGATTAAACATCTACAAAATATTTTTGTAAAATTATGAGCTAGTATTCTCTTTAACTCTTTTTCGATTCCTGCCATATATTGTCCACATTCCTAACGCAATGAAGGCAGCGCCCAAAACCAATATAATGAAATCAGCTGGCAGTATTATACGCCATACATCATTAACCCTGCCAGCATAAATAAATATGATGGCCAAAAGTGCTAATGCAATTCCTGTAATGACTTCACCATTGATCTTTTCCATAAATTAGCGAATATATTCTGTATTATAAATACTCTATTGATATCGCTGGAATGCTACCTTCTGTTTAGTGGTAGGAAATAAAAAATTAGGCTACCTGGATGTTATAGAAGGTTTAATGCTTATTGTCAATTTAAAAGTAGTAAGAATGTCTTTGCATCTATTACGAATAGTGACCTCTGTTACTCCAGATAGGCTTGATATGTCAACTTGGAGAAGATTTATTCCGAGTAATACGGCTGCAAGGTATATATAAGCAGCGGCAAGCCCATTTGGAGCTTTTCCATCTGCCAATAGATGATCATCAGTTTTATGTGCAAGATCAATTGCTAATCTTTCAACTTTTGTACCTATCTTTGCTATGTTCGCTAGTTTGGATATGTATTGATCGATTGCAAGTTTTACTGGAATAGTAGTTGTCGGTTGAGATGACGATGAGAGAGTGTTTTTTGTATTTGAAGAAGGATCTAAATCTTGGAGCCCATCAGTAGATATTTTGGTTCCTGACTGTTCAGTAAATACGCCCATATCCATTACCATTATCCTATAATATTTGGATGCAAGTTTTAGACTAAATCGATCACTCTCAGTAATACCTGTCGCTTTAACGATCTCATCCATAGAACGTACCATTGAACATCTCTTACACGCTAGATATATCGTTGCGGCAGCTATGCATGCAATGGATTTTCCTTTAGCTTCACTTTTATTCTCAAAATTCCTGTAAATCATGGCAGCTGTTTCCACTAGTGTCTTTGGAAGTAACATAGCAGAACAAGTCTCATTGATTTTAGATAAGACATTTGAGAGTCTCCTTTCCTTTGGAGATGCAACTCTTATTCTTGAATGCCATTTGCGCATAGCATTCATCTGTTCAGCCACCTGATGATCTATAGATCTACCAGTATAATCTTTTGACCCAAACGCTATCTCTGTTCTTAAACCATAATCATGTAATGAGAAGCTTGTAAATCCACTTGCACGTGTGTTCTTGGACTTTTCTTCAAAGTCAGTAGAATGTGATTCTGGACCGTAATCGTCAACTTGATCCATAACGACGCAACCACATTTTTGGCAAATGTATTCGCCCTTACTATAATCATGAATAAGATTGGATTCGCATTCAGGACATACAGTATGATATTCTATTGAGGTCATAACTCTATTTGCCTCTTACTTTCTGTGCCTACCGGAGGAAGCACCACGTTTGTTACTCTTAAAATCCTTTTTTCGAGTTAAAAATCCACCATTGAACACTTTGGTTCCAATTATTCTGTTTATTTTGTCAGTTAGTGGGATGGCTGAAGCATAGGGTGCACTAACAGGACCGATTACTTCAGTTACTTTACCAATGCGCTTTCCTCGTGTGTCGATTAACAATTCACCATCATTAATTTTCTTTATGCCCGTCGCAAGTCTTACTATTAATCTTCCGCTTCTAGCTAAATGCAAAATCTCTCCTACCTCTTCCAAATTACAACAACTATCACCATTGAGATCTACTTGTTATCATTCTAGTCTGTCAAGAATTATTTAGTTTATTGATAATAAAACCTAGCAGCTTAATTAACAAGATCTCGTCAATCATCAAGTCAACAGTAATTAATCACAATACTATTTCACAGATTTCTGTTTATTTCTTTTTTGTAACATCTTTTCCCCGATAGTTTTAATAATTGCAGATTTTTTTTCAGTTTGTTTTCTAGATATCATAATATATGATGATTTAACAAAGGATCGTCGAGGAAATCTTGCTTGATTATTTATTTTCTCATCATTTATATCCTCATAGCCAGCTAATTTTGCAGCGTCAATTATTTCGGTAATAGTAGGATCATAAACCGCACTCTCGCGTTTTATTCTTCGACCCTTACGTTTTGATAAATTTTTGTTAAAATAATCGAGCCATAATATTACGTGATCATAGTCTTTCAATGACTAATAATTGGATTATCATACATATAATCTTAGTATAGTAGTCGCTCGATTATAAATTGTTCTGATTAAAAAATTATATATCTTATTTTCTCCAATAATCGCAATCGATAATTAACTTATTTTATTTACCAAGAGCTGTCATCTAGTAATATCTTTTTGGAATGGTATTCGTAAAACTTAGGAATTAATATTAGAAACTTTATTAAGCTTAATTATGGTTCATTTTTTTGGAATAAAATTCCCAGTTTAATTTAGTTTAATTTAATTTAATTTAATTTAATTTAATTTATTAATTTATTGTTACTGCATCATCAAGATATTTTTTATATTTTTTCTGACAAAAAGACATAGTGATTACTTAATATACTTTTTAAATGTTGCAATACAACTGGAAATATGATTATAGTAGATATTTTGAAGGAAAGCTGTAAACAAGTTTATGAACAAACCCGAGATCTTGCCGGAACTGAAGAGGGTAACAGGAAATTCGGAAAAGGAGCGGGGGGTGACATTTCTCGAAAGATTGATCTTCTTGCTGAAGAAACGGTAATTAACACAATTAGAAAATTTAATTTTAGACCAACAATAATCGGAGAAGAATGTGGATTCATTAAAGGAACGGATGGATTTTTGATTATGGATGCAATAGATGGGACAACCAACGCTAGTAGAGGATTACCTTTTTTTTGCTGCTCTTTAGCCTATGCAACCGACTTCAAACTAAGTTCAGTAGTTGATTCTGCAATTATTGATCTTTCTACGGGAGACTTATTCCATTCTTCAAAAGGCAATGGAGCATATTTGAACGACAAGAAAATACTAAAAAGTATCAGAAAAGAAGCAGCTATAGATGATAGAGACCAATGGGAGAAGGATATACTGATAAGTGTGAATATATCAGGAGTTTCTGAAGAAATTGTAAGTCGTCTTTCAAAAGTTATTTCAATAGCAAATCATACAAGATATTTTGGAGCAAATGCTCTAGAGTTGTGCTACTTAGCCAGAGGATATTTAGACGCATATATTGATTTCCGAGGTAAAATACGTTCCACTGACATGGCTGCAGCATTTTTAATTGTAAAGGAATCAGGAGGTAAACTGTATTCTAATAATGGGAAAGAATTGGATGCGGACTTGGGGGTAAATACAACAATGTCCTTTTTGGCAGTCTATGATGATAAACTTTTTCATAAACTTGCACCTTATCTAGCATTGGATAGAGTTTAATTGAAGCGCCCGGGCCGGGATTCGAACCCGGGTCGAAGGAGTGACAGTCCCCCATACTAGACCGGATTATATGATGCATGCTTCTAAAGCAAGGCATCTCTATACTACCCGGGCACGTCTAACGAAGTTTTCGAGAAAACTAATTAAAATGTTTTGATTTTGACTGTCGTTGCAAATCTAAATTGCAAATGATATATCTATAGCATTAAATTATGCTATGAGTAAGTGGTGACAGGGCCCGTAGCTCAGCCAGGTAGAGTACCGGACTTTTATCTCTGGAGAAAGAAATCCGGCTGTCTCGGGTTCGACTCCCGACGGGCCCGTACCGATATCAGTCCTTAAATTGGGTTCTAACATAATAAAAGGAGAATAGAAAAAAGAAAATGACTTTAGAAATAGGAGAAGCATCATCATCAATTCTGATAGAATCAAATCCATGCTCTATCTTTATAGTTGCTATTAGTTCGCCGGTAACTAAATCTAAATATCTTCAGCGCATGGGATATTTTTTTGATTTTATAGGGATTGAAAAAAATAAATGTGTTGAAGAAAGGTGCAATATTTTTGGGGAGAGATTAAAAATCATGAAGATACTAAATGGCTTGTTAATAGTATAACAAAATATTTGCAAATGCATAAGGAAAGAGTAGTATACTTTCGATTACTTGTCTAGGTAATATTTGATTGATCAATACCTTTCTTTATTATATGATGAGGAAAAATAAAAAATTTGTAAATCTGCCCTTTATGACGAATACATAATATATATTGGATGATTGATGCTTCTCGAAAGAGCTCATGCTTATGTTGAAAACACGTTTGTTGAATTTTTTCTAGTTAGATGTCTTGGCTTGAATATTAAAAAGCTTTTCACCTTTTACTGCTGTAACATCTAGGCCTTCATCAACGCTCATGATGCTTGCATTAATGCCTCGAAAGAGTAGTTCACTACAATTAAATGTTCACCAGCTCTACCAATATATTGAGCGGTTATCCGTTCAGATTCTCATTGTCTTTTAGTATCGATCCTTCTCTTTCTTCTAGTTTTTGTTTCTCCTCAGTATAATTTGGATTTAATAAATATACTACATTCTGGACTAATGTAAATGCTGAATTATTCTTGTTCTTTTTGATATCCCGACGTATTTCTGTAGACATGGTCTTCTCAGGAGTTGATCCTGTTGTTTCAATCAGGCCTTTTTCTAGAGCGAGTTTGGTGATTTCATCAACATGAAGAGGCTGCTTGGTTTCATTCAGTATTTTTATCGCAGCTAATTTAAAGGATAACCCCATTACTACTTTAAAATAACTATCTCGTATTTTTGATTATTTGATATAATGTATGGTGCAGGGAAAATAGATTAGGTAGAATGAGGGGGAAGAATTGCTATCACTCAAGACCAGTTTGACAAGCTGATCCCAGCGTTAAGAACGGCAGTAGATAATGATGGCATATTAGATAAAGAAGCAACATCATATAATGACATATTTGATGATTTTAGGTTAGCAAAGTTCTATCATTTTCAAGAGAGAACTGTTTAAGGTCCATCTATTAGCTTTAATTAAGGTCTTGTACTACGATGATAATCTTTCAATGGCAGCGCAACAACATTCGAAAGCAGGTAAACGTCCAAACGATTCTAGAGCTGAGATGACAATTATGATGTTGCCTTCAGATGCTAATCCAAAAGGCAATGTGTTTGGAGGCGTTATATTAAAACATGTAGATCTTATCGCCGGTTTATGCGCCAAAAGGCATGCTGGTCGTGCCAATATCGTCACGGCAAGTATGGATAGAATGACTTTCTTAAAGCCCGTATTCATTGGTAATGCACTAATTCTTTCTGCAAGACTAAACTATGTAAAAAGATCCTCTATGGAAGTGGAAGTCACTGTGGAAGCTGAAGATTTAGACGACAATATAAGAATTCATACAGGAACAGCGTTTGTTACCATGGTTGCTCTTGATAAATATGGAAAGCCTACAGAAGTTCCAGCACTAATATTGGAAAGAGATGATTATAAAAT
>Ga0164304_10000718_pt1 | contig 10008 bp, 7 predicted proteins | sample Whisoiple_217_MG_FD_110216 | JGI IMG/M metagenome (GOLD analysis project Ga0164304, IMG submission 110216) | Soil microbial communities amended with pyrogenic organic matter from upstate New York, USA - Whitman soil sample_217_MG | ecosystem: Environmental > Terrestrial > Soil > Agricultural...
CAAAGGCAGAGAGCCATATTCTTTGATGAGATGAATTGCTGGGCGATCGGGCTTCGGTTTGAGTCGGTTGCTCAAAATCAGCAAAGCGCTGTCCAATCCGTCGTGAATGTCAACTGGTTTAATGTCTGCTTCGTCAATTCTAGAGAAGTTTCGCAGCGACTGAACTATCTCGCGGATGCGGTTAGCTCCTACTTTCATTGAACCCAGCAACTTCGGTAAGTCTTCAACTATAAACTCTAATTCTACTGCTTCTATTTGTGCTTGAATTTCAGGCGAATGGGAGGGATAGTGCTGCTCGTAAAGCTGCAATAAATCGAGCATTTTTTGACTGTATTCGTTGGCATAGGTAATATTTCCGTATATGAAGTTAATCGGGTTAGTGACTTCATAAGCTACCGCCGACACCAACTGGCCCAAACTTGACATTCTTTCGCTTTGCACCAATTGAGTTTGCGCCCGCTTAAGCTCGGACATCGCTGTTTTTAAATGAGCTGTTTTTTCGCGTTCTCTGGCGACTGATTCTTCTAGCGCTCTATTTAATTTTTCGAGTTTGTCGATTTGGCACAGCACTATATTAATCATTGCTTTTCTCAGTTCCAATGCAGCGTCTATTTCGCATTGTTTCCAAGGCAACGATTTGTACCTCACATTTTCTTTCCACAGCTCGAAGGATTTCCGAGGAGACAGTCGATAGTTGCCATCTTCATCTGTTTGAAGTGGTTTGTTGGGGTTGCCCGCCCAATTTACGGTCTTAATTACTTCCGGGCGAAACCACAAAACGTATATTTTCTGAGTCGGCGATATTGCTATGGCCAAACACCCGCTGGCCGTGTCTTTAAATTCCTCAGCTTCTGGATAGCATTTGGTCAGCGAGTCTGTATAAAAAATTTCTTGCTTTAGGTGCTGTTGCACCCACTGAGTTAAGTATTTGAGCGATTCTCCCTCAGGTGTTTGCCCGACTCGATAGCAATTGTCTCCAAATACTATTGCTGCTCCCTGGGCGTTGACTGCTTCCAGCAAATTATGCTGACATTTAACTAATACTTGTGACAAGTTTTCGGAGGTAGATATGTCTTCAAAAATTCTGGTTTGAAGAGATTTTAAGTGTAGTTTGTAGTCGTAGTCTTCGTTTCCTTCTTTTGATTGCAGTTCTAAGGACATTACTTGCCCGATAAATTCGCAGGCTGCGCGCAATTCATAGTTGAGGTATCTTGGTGTATAGTTGTGGCAAGCAATCAATCCCCACAGTTCTTTGTCTTTCATTAACGAGATTGACATGGAAGCTGCAACGCCCATATTTTGCAGGTATTCTATGTGAATGGGAGAAACGCTTCTCAACACGCTGAAACTGAGGTCTCGGGGCTGGGTGGTAACAGCATTTTTTCCTGAAACAATGGGGACTGGTTTATAATTAATATCTGGGATTAACCTCAGCCAATTTAACGAATACAGTTGTCTGGCTTGTTTGGGAATATCTGAGCTGGGGTAGTTTAATCCTAAGAAAGGACTCAGCTTTTCTGCTTTGTCTTCAGCGATCACAGCGCCGTTGCCTTCGGGGTCAAATTGATAGACCATAACTCTATCAAACCCCGATATTTGCCGGATTTCTTCTACAGTCACTTGACATAAGTCCTTGAGGTTTTTGGCGCTTTGAATTTTGCTGACAGTGGCTCTCACTGAATGATAAAAGCTAAAAACCGAAAGATTTTCTGGGTTGGTGGCTAATTCTAACTCGACCATCAACACTTCTTGTACTCGGTGAAGGATGCAGTCAAATTCTAAAGATTTACCTGGTCTTTCGACATAGAGTTTAATGGGATTGACGGTTTTTAAGTTTTCATTCCGCAAACAGGCCTTGAGTTTTTCTAGTTGAGCTGGATCGAATAATAAGCTCAAATCTTGACCGATCGCACTTTCGGGAGCGAATCCTAACAAATGCAGGGTATTTTCGCTGACTTGCAGTATTTCTAGTTGAGGTTCTCGTACAACAAGTAGCACCCCGTGTGGCTGAATGTGTCCCGATATGTGAATGGGTTCTCTATCGCAGTTTGTCAAGTCAACTTCTTCGAGCGCGGTAATTGTGATTTGTGGAGCCATTTTCTTTATTTTCCGATGTAAAAATTCGAGAGGGTTCTATTGATTGTAGATGTGAGATCAAATAGGCTTTTCCATAATAATCTCATCTTGTTCGATCGCCTAACGGCTCGCTTTCTTGACGGACGCTGACAATCAATCATCCGAAAATCAACGAGGCTTCAATGATTGAGTCGAAAATCTGCCTGCCTTTGTGTTGCTGCGAGACCGGCCTCAGCCTTCTATATCTTTTTACCGACTTGGCTTTTGTATACGCTTGATCCCCGATGTTAATTATCGCAGCAATTGTTGCTATTCTTCAAGAATTTTTAATGATTTTTCACAAATTTAATATTTGTGGTAAAATTTGGCCAGCAGGAAAAGGGGGAGAGAAATGCGTCTCCAGAGCGGCCTACTGACGAAAATTTTAAGTTAAAGTAAGGGTGACAAGCTCTGAAAGTCATGTCACGTTAAGCTCTTTCAGTATATCCAATAGGCCCGACAATTAGACTAATGCTCGACTTCAATACAGTTACTGAGTTTTCTCATACCTACTGCATAGCTATCTGTGCCTTTTTAGTTCCGGCAAACTTGCTGACTACTTTGCAGACAGGGATTTTGACAGGACTAAACCGACCTCGAATACAAGTTTGGGCGTCTGTGGTTGTGGCCAGCCTTTGGGCGACAGCAATGATATTTCACGTTTTTACCTGGTTCGCGATCGGGGTAGTAATGCCTCCGACATACATCTTGCTAGTTATGGCAATCACTTGTCTGACAATTAATGTCTGGGCGATCGCTCATCCTGCAAGCATGATGCAATTAATTCGAGTTGCGGTATCAGTTGTTAGGGGAGCTTTCAGAAGGAAGAAGGATTTAGTTATCTTGGAGAGAAGGATTTAGCGATCTAGCAACTCAAAAAGAATTTGATCGGGGGTAATGTGAAAGATATCAGGGAGAATATTCGTTTGATAAGAAAGTTTTCCCTGGTTCCCAATCTGGGTTCGGAGTCCAGATTTTGTAATGCTTATTCCGGTTCGCGATCGCGACAATCTTCTGTTTCCGGGCCGCGGGGATGGATCGTGCAGTTGAGCAGGTAGCCGCCGTCCCTTCTGCCGTAATAGTAGCGGCATCCGGTGCAAATTGCGGGACGTTCGATCGCACTTTGGTAAACCGGATAATCTCCTGTCGCCAGCAGCGAAAAGTCGCGCTGCGTCTGAACAGTCCCGATAACGGCGCCTGAGAGTTCGACAGCTTGGCGGATGTTTTCGATCCTGGTGTAAGGTGGCAGGTAAATGTCAATACAAAGGCGTATGCCCAAGCCTTCGTGCTCGTGGCGGGTAATAGTGCCTCCCAGCAAACCGACGCGCGAGACAATAGCCGAGGAAAATTCCCCCAGTGAAGTGCAGTAACCGGAGAAAACGTGAATATGTTCGTCCGTAGTAGCTCTGACAGTCAGGCGAGTGGGAATCAGCACTCTCAGGTAAGCGTCGAGTTCGTCAAAAACCGCTTCCGCGAGGGAGAGCAGTTGGTTTGCCTCTTCGTGGTTGAGCCCAAAATCCTTAGAAACCTTGTATACGAGGGCTGCTAAAATATCAAAAACTTCGATTAACAGCGATTGCAGCCTGCTATCAACGGCGATCGGACATTCTCGGAGCAGTTTTAAATAATGCTCGAAGCGATGGGCAATTCGCTGAATGCTGCTAAATCCGAGCATAGCGGCTCCCCCTTTAATCGAGTGCGAGGCTCGGATCAGGTGGTGTATGCTTTGGGGAGCTGGCACGGTGTTTTGCAGGCCCTGCAAGCCTTGTTCGATGATTTGGAGGTGGTCTGCGGCTTCTTCGAGAAAGTACCCGATGATGCGCTGTAGTTGTTCTGGCAGCATAATTTTATTCTCCGAAAGGCACCCGATTATCATTAGTCATTAGTCATTAGCCAGACATTTGATAGTTTGGAACCGATTTTTAAGTGACGAGTTATTTTTGTTTTTAAACCCTAATCTGTTTTATTCTGACTCACGGCAACTTTCGTGGCAATGTTGAAATATGTTAACTGTTAACTGTTGACTGTGATTTTTTTGCTCCGACGGTAGCGGTTGCTACCCCCAACAGCAGCACCGCAGCACCTGCGAGTACCGCCAGCGCCGGCACTTCTCCAAACAGCAAATAACCCAAAAAACTCGCCGCCACCGGTTCAAACAAGATGGCAAGAGTTACCAGTGTTGGGGAAATCTGCACTACAGCCCAGTTCAAAATGGTGTGGCCGACTAATTGAGGCAAAGCGGCCGTTAACAAAATATAAAAATATACAATGTGCGAATAATCGGTATAACTGGTGCCAAAGAGGAAGGGGAGAGGCAGCAGGACGATCGCAGCAACAGTATAGGCGATCGCGATATAGCCACCAATTCCCAGTCCCCGCCGCTGAGCTTCCCGGCCCAGCAGCAAATACAGGCTGACGGCCCAGGAACCAGCCAGAGCCAGGAAATCGCCCAGCAGTTGGCTGCTGCCGGCATTGGCTGCGCCCGCGCTACCTCGGGCGATCGCCATTCCCCCAGCCAGGGCTATAGTAATGCCCACGACCGACATTTTGCTGAGTTTTTCTCCGAACCAGAAGCGCGACAACAGCGCTACCCAGACAGGATTAGTGGTGACGAGGGCAGTCGAGGCGGCGATCGAAGTATAAGAAAGTGAGGTAATCCAGAGGGCAAAGTGCAGGGCGAGACACAAACCCGCAGCGGCAGCATAGCGCCGAGCTCCCGGTTGCAGGGCGTTCCACTGAATTTTCGGCCAAGCCGGAAGCAGAATTAAAGCAGATAAAGTCAGGCGAGAGGCCGCAAGTACCAGACTGAAACCAAAGCCGCCCGTCCCTGCTTCCAAGTTAGCCAGCCGGATTAAGATTGAGGAAGTTGAGACTGCTAAAACCCCAATAATTAACACTAGGGCGATCGACCAATTCGGCGGTTGTTTCGGAAGACTCATTTTTTAGGCATTGGCCAAACAGGGCATTGGGCATTGAGAAAATTTACAAAGCAATTTTCGCACAAATTATGAATAATTTCTATTCTCTTCTTCTCCTCTCCTCTTCTCTCTTCCTTCGCGTCCTTCGCGCCTTCGCGGTTCGTTAAAAAAAGACACGATCGCAAATCACAAAAAATTGCTATACTCAAAAAATCTCAATGTATAGCGCGCCTAAAATTAGATTACCTCTGTTATAGTTTCAATACCCCCGGAAACGATTTCCCCACTTACAATTTATAACTATCGATGGCTCCTACAGTTTTGATTACAGGCGCTTCGCAAGGCAGCGGCAAAGCAACAGCACTTTTATTTGCAAGTAAAGGTTACGATGTAGTGATGGTGGCTCGCCAGCCAGAAAGATTGGCAGCAGCAGCGGCTCAAGTGCAGCGAGAAGGCACTTCGGCTGTAGCTATCCCGGGGGATGTTCGCGACAGTCAACAAGTGCGCGCGATCGTCCAAAAAGCCCTAGATGCCTGCGGCAACATCGATGTTTTGGTTAACAATGCCGGCATTTGTCTCACGGGGGCGATGGAGCACACTACCTCCGAAGACTGGCAGCAATTAATGAATACCAATTTTTGGGGCTGCGTTAACACAATTCAAGAAATTTTGCCACATTTTCTGCAACGAAAAACTGGGACAATAGTCAATGTTGGTTCCATTGGTGGCAAAATGCCCTTGCCTCACATGACTGCTTATTGCGCCAGCAAATATGCAGTAACCGGTTTAACACAAACTTTGCGATTGGAATTAGCGCCTCAAGGCATTCACGTTTGCGCCGTGCATCCGGGCATGATTAACAGTGATTTTTTAGAAAGAGCTCAATTTCGCGATCGAGACGAGCCCGCAGTCGAATTGCGCCGCCAGAAAATGACCGAAATGCTGAAATCTGACTGGACTAATCAGCCGGAAGATATTGCTAAAGCTATCTGGGATGCTGTGAAAAATCAGCGTGCAGAAGTTACAGTCGGCTCTGCTTTTGTGGCGTCGGAAGCTTATCGGTTGTTTCCCGGTTTGATGCAGTGGGCAATGGAAAAGGGCAAGTTATAATCCTAATTGGTAATGGGTAATTGGTAAGGTTCGCCACAAGCACCAGACAAATTATTAGTAACGCCCATGAGTCCTAGGGGCCGCTTCACTTGAATATATAGCAATCCTAAATCATTTGTGAATTTCTTACTCCCTCCCCTTAGTAAGGGGAGGGTTGGGGTGGGGTAAAAAATTTACGACTCATGTAGGATTGCTATATACAACTAAAGAAAGAGACTGTTAAACCCGCCCCGAACACTATAATCGCAAGCAAACCAGGAAATACCACAATGCAAATCAAAGCACTGGCCGTTAAAAAAACCGGGGGATTGCTTGAAGAATACAAATTCGATGTCGAACCTCTCAAACTACATGAATGTCTGATAAAAGTGTTAAATTGCGGCATTTGTTACTCTGACCTGCACATGATTGACAACGATTGGGGTCAATCAAAATATCCCCTTCAGGCCACGAAGTTATCGGAGAAGTGGCAGAAATAGGGCCGCAAGTGACTCATTTAAAAGTGGGCGATCGCGTTGGTGTCGGCTGGCAAAGGTCGTCTTGTTTGCAGTGCCGCGACTGCTTGCGCGGTAACGAAAATCTCTGCGATGAAAACCAGGGATTAATTGTTACAGGGCCGGGCGGTTTTGCCGATTATTTGATGGTAGATTCCCGCTTTGCTTTTCCTATTCCCAAAGGCATCGATTCCAAAATAGCGGGGCCGCTGTTGTGCGCCGGAATTACGGTTTACGCCGGTTTGCGGAATGCAGGGATGAGTTCCGGGCAAGAAATTGGGATTCTCGGCATCGGCGGTTTGGGACACATGGCGGTGCAATTTGCGAAAAAATTAGGCAACCGCGTTACAGTTTTTACTACTTCCCAAGATAAGGCAGAATTTGCACATAAAATGGGGGCGGACGAAGCTATTGTAGTAGGCAAAGGCGAAATTCCTCAAGCGCCCAGCAGCAAATTAGATATTTTGTTGAGCACTGTTCCTGCTGCTTTAGATTGGGTTCCGTACATTGATTTTCTCGATTCTGACGGTGCGCTTGCTTTTGTGGGAGTTCCCGACGCACCTTTGAATATTCCGTTATTTTCGCTGCTGGCAAAGCGGCGCCGAATTATGGCTTCGCCGATCGGCGGTCGCGCTATGATTAATGAAATGCTGGCAATTGCAGAGAAGTTTGGGATTGAGCCGATTGTTGAAGTTTTTGCGATCGCACAAGCGAATGAAGCCATGCAGAAAGTCCGCGACAATCAAGTGCGCTATCGCGCAGTTTTGACAGTGAGTTAGATAATGCCTAATGGGTAAGGTGCGCCGTGCGCACCCTACTATAGATATATAAGCAACGAATTAAAGCAAAGAATTAGCACTAATCAAACGGCCGTTTAAATCGCCTGGGGTCACGTTCAACACAGTAGCCAACAAAGCATTAGTAAAACCGAATCTAATATTAGTAGCTTCCACGCGGCCGTTGCCATCGGGATCGAGACTTTGCGGCGAGATGCCGCCCTTGGCTAACAAACTCGTTCCCCCTGCTATAGCTGCAGAATCGATCAGCAGCAGTCTCGGATCGTTTAAGCTATAACTTACCTGTTCAAAGGAGATATTGCTGCTGGTAAATTCCACACTAATTCCAATCGAATCGTTAGACTTATCAAAATCCACAATTACCGCGTCAGCAACATCAATTCCAGCTACTCTCATTCCCGCTTGATCGACTCGACAAACAAAGACATCGCGTCCCCCACCACCTTTGTAAATATCCACATCTCGGTCGCCAATTAAAGTATCATTACCGTCACCGCCCAGTAACAAATCAATACCTTGTCCACCGCGCAGCAAATCATTGCCCGCACCCCCATCAAGGAAATCGCTATCTCTATCTCCTGTCAAGGTATCCTCGCCAGCTTCTCCCAAAACATTGTCATCATCTTTGCCGCCGTAAATAGAATCACTGCCGGCACCGCCTAACAGACTGTCTTTACCATCGTTGCCAAAAATCCTTTCTGAATCTGACGATCCCCTGACAGTATCATTGCCGCCCACCATCCAAAGTCCCCCAGGAAAACTAGCAAGTTGTCCTAGTGCAAGTGTAATATTTTCAGGAGAATTATCTCCTACCAAACGAGAGATGCCTGAATTATCGGGCGTGAGTACCATAGTTGTAAACTTTGTGCGAGGTATGCGATCGTGGATATTTTGCAATATTCTAAAGCTGAGTAGGGTGCGCCAGAACACAGTTACTTTCTCGACGCGATCGAGCACTCGCTGGCGCACCCTACTAGAGAGCTCTATCGCTCCATCTTGGCACAAGCCTGATGGAAGTATCCTAGATTAAAATAAAAGTTAAAATTTGAGCCGATGCCAATTATCTTAGTTGAAGACTTGAGCAAAGTTTATCCAGTAGCGATTAAAGAACCGGGACTTAAAGGAACAGTGGGACACTTTTTCAGGCGCACGTACCGAAATGTCAAAGCAGTTGAGGGCGTTTCTTTCAGTATTGAACCTGGGGAAGTGGTGGGCTTTCTCGGCGCTAACGGTGCGGGCAAAACTACTACGCTGAAAATGCTGACTGGTTTGATTTATCCGTCTGCTGGTACTGTGAGAGTGTGCGATCGCACTCCTTTTCGTCGCGAAGCAGATTTTCTACAAAGAATCACGTTAGTGATGGGGCAGAAACAGCAGTTAATTTGGGATTTACCCGTCCTTGACTCTCTGCGAATCAATGCCGCTGTCTACGGCATTCCCGATACAGATTATCGGCGGCGAGTCGGAGAATTGACAGAAATGCTGTCACTAGAAGGCAAGTTAAATCAGGCGGTGCGCAAGCTTTCTTTGGGCGAACGCATGAAAGCTGAATTGATGGCGGCGCTGCTGCACCAGCCGGAGGTATTATTTTTAGATGAACCGACTTTAGGTTTGGATGTAAACGCACAGTTTAGCGTCAGGCAATTTCTGCGAGAATATAACGAGCGCTATCAAGCAACGGTGCTGTTGACGAGCCATTACATGGCTGACATTACTGCTTTGTGCAAGCGCGTTTTATTGATCCATGAAGGGCAATTAGTTTATGATGGCAGTTTGGACGGATTGCTCGACAGGTTTGCACCTTATCGGGAAGTTCAGGTAAAATTAGCCCATCCGCTGGCAAAAGATAGCGCTTTTGCTTACGGAGAGGTAGAATCAATTGAGGGAAATTCAGTGCGAATTTTGGTCAAAAGGGAGGAGCTGACGGTGAGCGTGGCAAAGATTTTGGCGGAGTTAGAAGTGATAGATTTGACTGTTACTGACCCGCCCATTGAAGAGGTGATAGGGCGAGTTTTTCGCACGGGAAAAATTTAAGTGACTGCGCCGAAAATTTGCTGCGGTTAAATTAACCACAATACTTGTAGGGGGGGGTTTAGTCAACCATCTATTCCGGCAGACTCATAATCTAGATCGGCCCGCCCCCACCATGGAACAGAATTCGATCGCGGGCAATTCACCGGACACGATATAACTATAAATCTACAGGATTTATTGAGATGCTATATGAACAAATTTTTGAGAATTAGTAAAACTTTGCTAGTTACCTATTACGCTTATATGCTCGAATACCGGGCGGAATTGTTTTTGTTGGCGCTGTCGGGAGTTTTGCCGTTTATCTTGATGGGCGTCTGGATGCAGGCGGCCGAAACTGGTCAATTTGCGCTGAAGTCGATCGAATTTGCCCGTTATTTTTTAGCGGCTTTCATTGTGAGGCAAACAAATGTAGTTTGGGTGATTTGGGATTTTGAAAAGCAAGTAGTGCAAGGCACGCTATCTAATAGATTGTTGCAGCCTCTCGATCCCGTATGGCATCACTTTGCATCTCACGTTTCCGAAAGGTTTGCGAGGCTGCCG
>Ga0164304_10000720_pt1 | contig 10004 bp, 8 predicted proteins | sample Whisoiple_217_MG_FD_110216 | JGI IMG/M metagenome (GOLD analysis project Ga0164304, IMG submission 110216) | Soil microbial communities amended with pyrogenic organic matter from upstate New York, USA - Whitman soil sample_217_MG | ecosystem: Environmental > Terrestrial > Soil > Agricultural...
ACGGACGGCGGGGTCGGAGCTGTCGAGGCGCTACCACCGCGCCTACCGCCACTCGACGTGGCCTGCGACGTGCAGGCGCGCTTTCTCGACGCCGCAGACGTCTTCGCGCCGCAGAAGGGAGCAACGCCGGAGGAGGTGCGCATTCTGCGCGAGCGGCTCGCGCAACTCGCCGTACCCGATCTCCCGGGCTCGGGCGCCGCAGGAGGCCTCGCCGGCGGCCTCGCGGCGATCGGTGGACGGCTCGTCTCCGGCTTCGATCTCGTGGCGGACCGGCTCCGCCTCGACGAGCGCCTCCAGGAAGCGGATCTCGTGATCACCGGCGAGGGCCGCCTCGACGAGACTTCCTTCTCCGGCAAAATGGTCGGCCGCGTCCTGGCGCGAGCCGCAAATGCCGGAGTCGAGGCCCTCGTCGTCGCCGGAGAAGTCGCCGCCGAGCCCCCTGTCCAAGCCGTTTCGCTCGTTGCACGCTGCGGCCGCGACCGCTCGCTGGCAGACGCGGCACAATGCCTTACCGGGGTCGTCGCCGAGATCCTGGCGACTCGCCGGAACGGACCCTAAGCTGCGGGCCGCAAATGCCTAGACCGGCCACAAGAACAGGACCGCACCTCGCGTATCGCCCGGGCCTCGACGGCCTGCGCGCGCTCGCGGTGATCGGCGTCTTCCTCTACCACGCAAAACCCCACGCGGACGGGAACGGCTGGCTGCCCGGCGGCTTCCTCGGGGTCGACATGTTCTTCGTGCTCAGCGGCTACCTGATCACGTCGCTGCTGCTCGTCGAATGGAATGTGCGGAACCGGATCGACCTCCGCCGCTTCTGGGCTCGACGCGCGCGCCGCCTCTTCCCCGCCCTCGTCGTCGTCGTGCTCGCGACACTCGCCCTCGACGCGATCTTCCAACGGAGCAGCCTGGCGAAAACTCGCGGCGACGCGGTCAGCTCGCTCCTCTACTACACGAACTGGCACCTGATCCTGGCGAACCACTCGTACTTCGTCCGGATGAGCAACCCGTCGCTGCTGCAGCACCTCTGGTCGCTCGCGGTGGAGGAGCAGTTCTATGTGATCTGGCCGCTGCTGCTCGTGCCGGGGCTCGTGCTGCTCGGACGGAGGCGGCTGCCCTACGTCATCGCCGCCGGCTTCGTCGCCTCGGCCGCGCTCTCGTGGCTCCTGTACAAGCAGGCCGATCCGTCACGCGTCTGGTACGGGACGGACACGCGAGCCTTCCTCCTCCTGATGGGGATCCTGCTCGCGCTCGTCTGGCCGGCGATCGAGCGGATGCGGCGCGCGGTGCCGCTGCTCGAGCTACTGGGGATCGCGGCTCTCGTGACGACGGTGCTGCTGTTCCGGCAGATGCAGGACTTCAGCCCGACGCTGTGGCGCGGCGGCGACATCGCCGCGGCCTTCTGCTTCGCGGTCCTGATCGCCGCGGTGGCGCATCCGGCGACCGGCATCGGCGAGGCGCTCGGCGTCGCGCCACTGCGGTGGCTCGGCGAGCGGAGCTACGGGATCTACCTCTGGCACCTGCCGATCATCCTGCTCCTGCGGCCGGGGGTGGACATCGCGTGGACGGGCCCGGGAGTGATCTTTCTCCAGGCGGCGATCGTCGTGAGCGCCGCGGCTCTCTCGTTCCACTTCGTGGAGCAGCCGATCCGCACCGGCGCCCTGCAGCGGCGGCTCGCCAGGCACGCGCCCCGCCGGCGCCTCGAGCTAATCGCCGCGAGCACGCTCGTCGTCGCGGCAGCCTTCGGAGTGCTCTTCGTGATCCCCCGTGCGTTGAACCCGGTCTCGGGCTACGTCAACCCGCAACAGGCGAGCGCCGGGACCCAGCCGTCCAACGGCGGCACGGAGCCGAGCCCGCACATCAAGACACAACCCGCCGTCCACAAGCTCCGCCCGCTGCCGGCGCACATGCTCGCGCTGGGCGACTCCGTGATGCTCGACTGCTCCGCGGATCTCAAGGTGGCGCTGCACCACCGCGTGCGCGTCAACGCGACCGTCGGGCGCCAGATCGACGACACGATCAAGGAGCTCGGGCACCTCAGGAAGCACCACCGGCTCCCGAAGGCGATCGTCCTCCAGGTCGGGAACAACGGCCCGCTCTGGTTCGACGACCTCTTGCGGCTCCGACATGCGCTGCGCGGGATCCCGGACATCGTCGTCGTCAACGTGCGCAACACCACGAGCTGGCAGGACGAGTCGAATCACGCGCTCGACAACTGGCTGCGCGGCTGGCCGGAAGCGCACCTCGCCGACTGGTACGGGCACTCGACGGACAAGATGCTCTCCGACGGCACGCATCCGTGGCCCTACGCGTGCCGGATCTACGCGAGCGTGATCGCGCACACGCTCCGTTCGGCCTGAGGCGCATAGCATCTACGCGATGGCGGGCCGCTCGCTCTTCGTAGCAGGGCTGCAAACGGCGGGCGTCCCCGGCGACCCCGAGGCGACGCTCGAGCAGCTCGAGCGGAACGTCCGCACGCTCCGGTCCACGTTCGAGGGGCTCGAGCTGGTCGTGGCGCCGGAGCTGCACCTGATGGCGCTGCCGCCCCTGCTCGAGGAAGACGGCGTCCCGCCGGCCGAGCTCGCCGTCGACGTGCCGGGCCCACTGATGCAGCAGCTGGGAGCGCTGGCGCGCGAGACGCGACTCTGGCTGATCCCCGGCAGCGTCTACGAACGCACCGCCGACGGGGTCGCGAACACGGCCATCGTGCTCTCGCCGGACGGTGAGCTCGTCGCGAGCTACCGGAAGTGCTTCCCCTGGCAGCCGTACGAGACGACGCAGCCAGGCACGAGGACCGTGTGCTTCGACATCGAGGGCGTAGGCCGCTTCGGGCTTGCGATCTGCCACGACGGCGCCTTCCCTGAGATCTTCCGGTCACTCGCCTGGGAGGGCGCAGAGGCGATCTTCCAGGTGACGCTGACCGGGACGTCCGACCGCGACGCCGAGACGGTCGTCGCGCGCGCGAACGCGATCGTCAACCAGGTCGCGGTCGTCAACATCAATGCCGCCGCGCCGGTCGGGAACGGCCGCAGCCTCGTCATCGATCCCGAGGGCGCCGTGCGCTACGAGGCTGGCGTCGGCGAGGAGGTCGTCACGGCCGTAATCGACCTCGACCAGGTGCAACGCGTCCGGGAACGCGGCAGCTTCGGAATCAACCGGCTGTGGGAGGAGATGGACCGCGTCGGGCCGGGGCTCGAGCTTCCGATGTACGGCGGCAGCTACCAGCCGCGGCCGCGGTAGAGCTCGAGCACCTTTTCGCGCGGCAGGGCGCGGACGAGCCGTCCCTCGCGGCCGACCGTGTCGACCGCCGCCCAGAGCGAGCACAAGACCGCCTCTTCGGTGGCGTCGACCGCGGCCTGGAAGAGCGGATTCAGCTCGCGGTCCGGGAACGAGCGATCAGTGGCTGTGGCGAAGGCGACGAAGATCTCACCGCTGCCGTGGTGAGCGACCGAGCCCGCCCGACCGAGCCCGAGGCCGGCGCGGCGAGCGAGCCGCTCGAGCTGCTGCGACGCGAGCGGCGCGTCGGTGGCGACGACGGCGATGCAGCTGCCATCGGAGTCGGGGGCCTCGTCCAGCCGCTCGTCGAGTAGCCGCCCGATCGGGACGCCGTCGACGCGGAGCTGCTCGCTCGAGCCGAAGTTCGTGAGGAGGAGGACGCCGACCGTGTGCTCGCCGACGCGGCGGCTCGATGAACCGATTCCGCCCTTCCAGCCGAAGCAGCTCATTCCGGCGCCGGCGCCGACCGCGCCCTGCTCGAACTCGGCCGTCGCATCGGCCACCGCGCGGGCGACGTCGCCGGGCTGAACGTGCGGCACACGCGCGTCCGAGAGCCAGCTGTCGTCGCACTCGCCGACCACCGGGATCACGACATCGTCGACGCCGACGCGCGGATCCGCTGCCATCGCGACCGAGACGGCGCCGTCGTAGACGCGGCCGACCGCGTGCGTCGCCGTGAGGTAGACGGGCGTCTCGAGGATCCCCCACTCGCGGATCTCGAGCGAGCCGGTCAGCTCGCCCGCGCCGTTGAGCACCGCGGTACCCGCCGGCAACGGCAGCGACGGCGGCACGACCGCCGTCACGCCCGTCCGCTCGACCGTGACGTGGCCAACGGTTACGCCGACGTCGGCTATCGAGTTCCGCGACCCGGGCTCGACCGTGCCGATCACGATGCCGTCCTCGCGTGGCCGTGACATGGTCCGCGAGCCTAATGCTGCCGTTCGTATGGAGTCGCGACTGCCTTCGGCACGAGCCGGAAGCAGAAGTGTGGGTTGGCGTGCGGACGCCGGCGACGGAGGTGCCGGCGCGGGCGGTTGCCATCCGCGGCGAGCTCGCCGCCGCCGGTGCCCGTGAAATCGCCTCGGTCGAGCACGACGACTCGGAACTGCTCGCGGTACACGACCCCGCGCTTGTCGAGTACCTGCGGACGGCGTGGGACGAGTGGTCGGCCGCAGCGCTGCCCTCCGATCGCGTCGTCCCCTACGTCTTCGCGCGCTCCGAGCTGACGAGCGGGCGTGCGCCCGAGACGCCGACCGCGGTGTGGGCGCGGCCCGGGCTCTTCGCCTACGACACGATGACCCTGATCGGGCCCGGAACGTGGGAGGCGGCGCGCGCCGCCGTCGACGTCGCGCTGACGGCGGTCGACCTCGTCGCCGAAGGCGAACCGGTCGCCTACGCGTGCTGCCGACCGCCCGGCCACCACGTCACCCGCTCGCTCTACGGCGGCTCCTGCTACCTCAACAACACGGCAATCGCCGCGTCTGCGCTGCTCGACCGCCTCGGGGGCCCCGTCGCCGTCGTCGACATCGACGCGCATCACGGCAACGGGACGCAGGAGGTGTTCCTCGGTCGCGACGACGTTCGAACAGCGTCCGTGCACGTCGACCCCGCCGCAGGCTGGTTCCCGCACTTCCTCGGTTTCCCTTCGGAGAACGACGACGCGAATCTCAACCTCCCACTCGCGCCGGGCTCCCGTGACGTCGGCTGGCTCGCCGCCGTGCAGCGCGCGGCGGAGTTCGCCGCTCCGGCCCGGGCCCTCGTCGTCGCGCTCGGCGTCGACGCCGCGGCCGGCGACCCCGAGAGCCCGCTCGAGGTGAGCGCCGCCGGCTACCGCGAGGCCGGCCGGATCCTCGGCGCCCTCGGACTGCCGACGGTCGTCGTGCAGGAGGGCGGGTACGACCTCGCGACGATCGGGCCGCTCGTCGTGGAGACCCTGAGCGGGCTGTCCGCGTAGGATCGCCCGATGCGCATCCTCGTCCTCGGCGCAGGGTTCGGTGGCCTCGAGCTCGCCACGATGCTGTCGGAGTCGGGCGAGCCGTTCGAGGTGACGCTCATCGACCAGAGCGACGCGTTCGTGTTCGGCTACTCGAAGCTCGACGTCATGTTCGGGCGCACGACCATGGACGCCGTCCGACTCCCGTACGCGGATGTCTCCAAGCCGGGCGTGCAGTTCCACCAGGAGACGGTGCTCGAGATCGATCCCGAAGTCCGGACGGTGCGCACGGACGGAGGAAGCTACGAGGCCGACGTGCTCGTCGTCGCGCTCGGTGCCGACTACGACGTCGCCGCGACTCCCGGGCTCGCGGACGTGGACGAGTTCTATTCGACCGCCGGCGCCGAGACGCTCGCGGCGAAGCTGCCGTCCTTCGAGGGAGGCCGCGTCGTCGTCGGTATCTGCAGCGCGCCGTACAAGTGCCCGCCGGCGCCCAGCGAAGCGTCGCTGCTGCTGCACGACTTCCTCGGCGACAGAGGCGTGCGCGGCGACACCGAGATCACCTTCGTCTCTCCACTTGGGACGCCGATACCGCCCTCGCCCGACACCTCGCAGGCCCTGCTCTCCGCCTTCTCCGAGCGCGGCATCGAGTGGATCGGCGGCACGCGCATCACGGCGATCGACGAGGGGAACGTCGCCATGCTCGACGACGGGCGTGAGCTGCCGTTCGACCTGTTCCTCGGCGTCCCGAAGCACCGCGCCCCGGACGTCGTGATCGAGAGCGGCATGACCGAGGACGGGTACATCCCGGTCAGCTCCCAGACGCTCGCCACGAGGTACCCGGGCGTGTACGCGGTGGGCGACGTCACGACGGCCGGAGTACCGAAGGCCGGCGTGTTCGCCGAGGGGGCCGCCCGCGTGGTCGCAAAGGTGCTGATCGCCGTGCAGCGCGGCGGCGAGCACCCTCCGCCCTATGACGGGCGCGGGATCTGCTACATCGAGTTCGGGGGAGGTCAGGTCGCCGGGGTCGACGTCGACTTCCTCTCCGGCCCGGAGAAGATCGGGACGTACCGGCCTCCCTCGGCCGAGCTCGTCGCCGAGAAGAAGGAGTTCGGGGCCAGCAGACGCGCGCGCTGGTTCGCATGAAGCCACTGCCCGACGGCGGCACGATCGGCGTCGGCGCGTTCGCGAGCTCGTACGACATGCGCTCCGAGGTCGAGCGCGGCCTCGAGTGGTGGGAGGCGCAGGGCTATCGGGTCAAGCTCGCGCCGGGCGTCTACGCGCGCGACGACTACGTCGCCGGCGACGCCCGCGGCCGCGCCGACGACCTGCATGCGCTCTTCGCCGACCCGGAGGTGGACGTCGTCCAGACGCTCCAGGGCGGCTTCGGCTCGAGCGAGATCCTCCCCCATCTCGACTTCGAGCTCATCGCGGCCAACCCGAAGCCGTTGGTCGGCTACTCCGACATCACCTCGCTGCACGTGCCGATCCGGCAACGCGCAGGCTTCCCCACCTTTTACGGCTATGGGCTGATGGGCGTCGGTGACAAGGACACGAGCGCCTTCACGCGCGAGCGGCTGCTCGCCGTGCTGCGCGGAGAGGTCACCGGCCCAGTCCCTCCCGACCCCGACGACCCGTACGTGCGCGCGATCGCGCCCGGCCGTGCGACCGGGCCGCTCGTCGGCGGATGCCTGTGGCTCCTGCTGCAGACGCTTGCCACACCCTGGGAGCTCGAGACCGACGGCGCGATCCTCTTCTTCGAGGACACACACGCGCCGCCGTACTACGTCGACGGCCAACTGACCCAATTACGGCACGCGGGGAAGCTCGACAATCTGCAGGGTGTCGTCGTGGGCGAGATGAACAAGTGCGACTACGGCGACCTGCCGCGTGAAGTCGCGGACTGGCGCGCGACGAAATCGATCGAGGACGTGCTCGACAAACATCTCGAGCCGCTCGGCGTCCCAGTCCTCTACAAGCTGCCGCTCGGACACGGCAAGCACCAGGCTTCCATTCCGCTCGGCGTCCGTTATACGCTCGACGCGGACGAACGCACGTTGACGGTGAACGAGTCGCCGTTCGAACGCTAGGAGGAGGGCAAAGATGCAGAAGAGGTGGCTTGCGGCGCTACCGCTGGCGGTGGCCGCGCTGATCTTCGCGACCGCAGCGACGGGGTCCGGATCGAAGGCGACGAGCGGAGGCGTGTTCCGGGTTGGCACCGCCTCGGGCATCGACTCGCTCAACCCATTCGTGGCGTTCAACCAGGACGCCTACAGCACCTTCGAGTACATCTACCCCGTCCTCATCCAGTACGACAGCAAGCTTCATTTCGCGCCGTTCTTCGCGCGGTCGTGGAAGGCCTCGAACGGCGGCAAGACGTGGACGTTCAAGACGCAGCCTCACGCCAAGTGGAGCGACGGCAAGCCCCTGACGGCTGCGGACGCGGCCTGGACGATCAATACGTCGCTCAAGTACCAGAGCGGCGCCACCGCGAACGTCGCGGGCCTGGTCGCCCACATTACGAATGCGAGCGCGCCGAACTCGACGACGCTCGTCGTCCACTACAAGCAGGCGGCGGGCAACGTCCTCGGGCAGTTCCAGCAGTTCTTCATCCTCCCGAAGCACGTCTGGGCACAGCACCTCGGCAAGAAGGGCGCCGGCCTGAAGACGTTCGCAAACAACGCGCCGGTCGTCGGCTCGGGCCCCTTCAACCTCGTCAAGTACACGAAGAACCAGATTGCGCTGTTCCAGCGGAACAGCTCGTACTGGGGCCCGAAGCCGAAGGTCGAGGAGTTCGGGCTGCAGCAGTTCTCGAACGACGACGCCATGGTCACCGCGCTGAAGGCACACCAGCTCGATGCCCTCGAGATCGTGCCGCCGACGGCGATCAAGACGCTGCGCCAGTCGGGCTTCGTCGTCTCGGACGTGCCGGGGCTCGACCAGACCGACTTCATCATCAACTCGAACCCGAAGAAGAAGCAGCACCGCGAGCTCCTCAACCTGAAGGTGAAGGAGGCGTTCGACCACGCGATCGACCGCAAGCAGATCGCGAGCGTCGTCTTCCTGGGCGCGGCGCGACAGCCCGACTCGATCATCCCGGCGACCACCGGCGCCTGGCACAACCCGCACCTGAAGCCGGTCACCTTCAACATCAAGCTGGCCAACCAGATTCTCGACAAGCTCGGCTACAAGCGCGGTCCCGGCGGGATCCGCGTCGCCAACGGGAAGAAGATGTCCTACGAGGTCGTGACGCCGACCGACGTCCAGAGCATTCCGCGCACATTCCAGATCCTCCAGGCCGACTTCGCGAAGATCGGCGTGCAGCTGAAGCAACAGGCCCTCGACTCGAGTGCCGCCTTCGCCAAGATGGCCGGCCCGAACAACACGTACCAGGGCTTCGACCTGGCGATGTGGGACTGGACGGCGCTCATCGACCCCGACTTCATGCTCTCGGTCGTCACGTGCGCCCAGTACGGCGGGTGGAGCGACAGCGGCTACTGCGACAAGCACTACGACAAGATGTACTCGCAGCAGCAGCTGACGCCGAACCAGGCGAAACGGCGCCAGATCGTCTGGCAGATGCAGTCGTTCCTCTACAAGCAGCGGCCGTACCTGTGGCTCGCGAACGACGATTCGGTGAGCGCGGTCTCGAAAAACTGGGTCGGCTTCAAGAACACGCCGCAGGGCCCCTTCAACGAGCTGAACATCCAGAGCCTGACCCAGGTACACCAGAAGTAGGAGGTTCCTCGTGCGGGGGACCGACTACGTCCTGAAGCGCGTAGCGTTCGCGATCGTCACCGTCTTCGTGGCGGTGACGATCAACTTCGTCCTCTTCCGGCTCGCGCCCGGGAGCGCTGTCACGAACCTTTCCCGCGTGCCGCACGCCACACAGGAGCTACGGCACGCGCTCGAGGTGCAGTTCGGGCTCGACAAGTCGAAGTGGCAGCAGTACGTCATCTACCTGAAGCAGCTGGCCCACGGGAACCTCGGTGTCTCGTACGAGAACGAGCAGCCCGTCTCGACGAACCTCCGCATCGACCTGATCAACACGTTGCCGATGGTCACCCTCGGGACCGTGTTCGCGATCGTCTTCGGTGTCTTCACCGGGGTTATCGCGGCCTGGCGGCGCGGGACGAAGACCGAGGGCCTGACGGTCAGCAGCGCACTCGCCTTCTACGCCATGCCGACGCAGTGGCTCGGGCTGATGCTGATCATCATCTTCGCCGGAGTCCTGCCGACCGGCGGGATGACGAACGAGTTCCTGCTCAATCCGCCCTTCTGGACGCACGTAAAGGATCTCGCGTCGCACATCTTCTTGCCGGCGCTGACGCTCGGACTCGTGCTCTACGGCGAGTACACCCTCATCGTCCGCTCGGCGATGCTCGAGACGCTCGGCGAGGACTACATCCTCACCGCCCGCGCGAAAGGGCTGAAGCCGCGCACGATCGTCAGGAAGCACGCGTTGCGGAACGCGATGCTGCCGATCACCACCCTCATTGCGCTTTCGCTCGGGTACATCGTCGCGGGCGCCATCCTCATCGAGACGGTCTTCTCGTGGCCGGGAATCGGCCGCGCCGTCTACGACGCGGTGCTGCAGCGCGACTACCCGATGCTGCAAGGGGCGTTTCTCGTGCTGACGATTTCGGTCATCTTCTTCAACCTCGTCGCCGACCTTCTCTACTTCCGGCTCGACCCGCGGATTACCGAATGAGCGAAGCGTCGCTCTTCGTCGAGGCGCCGCCGCCCGAGGCCAGCTCGAGCAACCGGGGCTTCGTGCTCCGGACGCTCCGCCACCAGC
>Ga0164304_10000721_pt1 | contig 10004 bp, 14 predicted proteins | sample Whisoiple_217_MG_FD_110216 | JGI IMG/M metagenome (GOLD analysis project Ga0164304, IMG submission 110216) | Soil microbial communities amended with pyrogenic organic matter from upstate New York, USA - Whitman soil sample_217_MG | ecosystem: Environmental > Terrestrial > Soil > Agricultural...
CGCCGCCCTGCTCCACGGCCACTAAAAACCGGCCAGCGACCAATCCCAGTCTTTCCGCCTAATCGGTCACGCGATCATACGCGACGCAGCTGATTCGAGTAGTCGATTACTCGCATCGCCGCGCCGCGCCGCTCGTACCTTTGTGTCGGTAACCGTTGACCTCAGCTCCGACGCCGAGGCTCAGATTGGAATGGAGACGAGACAATGGCGAAGCAACGCGCATGACGTCTCATCGCATTGATGATCAGCTGCACCGGCTTGACCGCGTCAGTGCTGGCCTGTTCCACCGCTCCGGCTGACTCCACCGCCGAGGCGGCGGCGACAATCCGCCAAGAAGAAACGTCTTGGATCAAGGACCTCGGGGCCAGGCAGATCGACGCCACCATTTCCTACTACGGCGACGGAGCGGTCCTGCTGGCACCCAACGCTCCGATCGCCCAGACCAAAGAGCAGATTCGGCAGACCTGGATGCAGGCATTCGCGTCTGTTCCGGCTGGGGCGACCTTCTCTGGCGAGACCACCAAGGTAAGGTTGGCACGTGCCATGATCGCCGGAACTGAGTGATGGCAGTGCGATTTTGCACGGTTACCGCTCACTTTGGCGATCTTGAGAGCTAGCGGCAAGACGAGTAGGGAACAGCCTCTGGGATGTCACCCAACGCACACAAAGCGCGATCACCCTTCACCCAGACGGCTGCTTGGCCAGCGCACTTCAGTGTTGCGCGCAGCAGTTGTCGTCTCAAGGCTGCCGCGGGTATAGCGTCTGCGGGCCGGGCGGGTGCGCCGGGCCCATCTGAAAAGCCGACAAGGAGGTGTAATGATCGAACGAGAGCCCCTGCGGTCCGACCTGCCAGAGCTGGGCTACCCGGATCATCCCCGAGGTGGTTCGGCGGCCTGGGCCCTGCTGGCGGTGGGCGCGATTCTGCTTACCGCCATCCTTCTGACGGTGCAGTGGGTGGCCGGACCCTGGTAGAAAACGGTTCAATCACCACACCCAGATCACTGCGGAAAGGCTACCGAAGACCAGGGTCGCACTGACTGCCAGCAGCGCCCAGGCAGCAGCCCCACCGCTGGGATCATCGGAACGGTCCAGCTCCGGTAGATCGGACGCGATGCGCTCCGGCTCGATCATGATTCCTCCTCGTCGACCCGTCGACGCGGGCCACGCAGGCAAGCCTTGATGCATGAATTAATATCACGTTGACGTGCATCATTGTTGCTGGAGAACGAAAAACTCGACAGACCAGGGAAATCGTCCGGCCGGAGTGAACAAGAGGTTGCACGGCAAATGAACAAGGGGTTTCCTATTCATCGAGAGCGCCGGCGGGGAGATCGCAACGCAGCAGTTCCCGATGAACGCGCCAGAACTCCCGGCACGCGTTATGGAGGTCATTCTGCGCCGCCTCTAGAGCCTCCGCAGGCGCGGGGGCGGCAACCCACCGGCCGCGGACCGGCTCGACCACTGTAAGCGCTTCCAACGCATGCGAGGTATTGCGCAAGTGCTGGTGGGCTCGATGAAGCTGCTCGCGTTGCTCCTTCGAGAGTTCCGCTGGCTGGCGGCCTACCTCCACGTCGCACCCTCCGAGCTCCCGATCGCTGTTGGGGCTGCCACCCTAACGCAGCAACATCCAGGGCCCACGAAGGCCAGCCGAGCGGTGGCCTAGCCGTAATCGAGGCTTGCTCCCAGCACTCGCCGCAGGTGCCTGACGGCGAACTCCTGCACCGCATCCGCCGGGTGCCCAGGACCGTCAAAGGTGCCGGTGGCCTGGACAGCCACTGTCACCGGAAAGTCCCGGTTGCGCAGGTCCGCCGTGGTGTGCAGCACGCAGATATCGGTGCATACCCCACAGATCCGCACTGAGTCGATACCGAAGCGGTGCAGGTGACCTTCCATCTCGGTTTCGAACAGCGCCGAGTACCGCCGCTTGCGCAACAGCAGGACATCGTCGCGGGCCAGCAGCGGGAGCAGCTCGTCGACCAGATCAGCCTCGCGGGTACCACGGACGCAGTGCTCAGGGAACACGGCGAACTCCGCGTCGTCGATCTCGTGGGTATCGGCCGTGAACAGCATCCGCCGGCCAGCGGCTAGTGCGTCGTCTACCTCCCGGCGCACCGCCGGGAGCACGGCCAGGCACCGGTCGCTGGCCAGGTTGCCCTCCCGGAGGAACCCGTTCTGCATGTCCACGACCACGAGAAGCTCAGCCATCGCTGTCATCTCCGGCGAATCCAGGTCAACTCGTACACTCAGGTTGATAAGCCTATGTTGGCCGGGGCGTGAACACCCAGCGGATGGCCCGTGCTTTGGCCGAGTTCAGCCCGGCCGAGCAACACCGGCTCATCGCCGCGATACCGCTGTTCGAGCAGTTGGCGCAGCGGCTATGAGCCCGGCGGCGCGCCCAGTCCATGGAAGGGAAGTCGCTATGTCCGACGCCATGACCGCCGAGACGATCCGGATCACCGGCCACGGTGGAGATGAGATCGAGGCCTATCTCGGCCACCCGTTGGACTCCACGCCGCATGGCGGCATTGTGGTGATCCACCACATGCCCGGCTACGACTCCGCGACCAAGGGAATGGTTCGCGCCTTTGCGGCCACTGGCTACGCCGCGCTGTGCCCGAACCTGCACTACCGCGAAGCCCCCGGCGCGAGCCCAGCCGACGCCTCGGCGGCCGTCCGGGCAGCCGGTGGAGTGCCGGACGAACGGCTGGTCGGTGACGTCGCGGCGGCGGTGAACCACCTCAAGTCGTTGCCGACGTCCAACGGCAAGATCGGGGTGATCGGGCACTGTTCCGGCGGTCGGCAAGCCTTCCTCGCCGCCTGCAGCCTGACTATCGACGCCGCCGTGGACTGCTACGGCGCGTTCGTCGTCAACGAGCCTCCGCCCGGCATGCCGAGCACGATGAAGCCCGTCATCAGGTTGGCACCGCAGCTGTCCTGCCCGCTGCTGGGCCTCTTCGGTGCCGAGGACTCCTACCCGTCACCGCAGGAGTCCGCTGCGCTCAGCGCGGAGCTGCACCGGCTCGGCAAGCCGCACGAATTCCACACCTATGACGGCGCCGGACACGCGTTCATGGCGGTGGACCGGCCGAACTACCGACCCGAAGCCGCCGTCGAGGGCTGGAAGTGCATCTTCGATTTCTTCAGCCGCCACCTCGTCACCTAGTTGAGCGCTCTGCGCCTCCCGAACTCCACAGCAGAGCTGTTTCGCTGATCTGGAAGAGCTCTGCTGTGGAGTTCGGGAATAGGAGCGCGTAGGAATATGGTGATGGGGCATGCGCAGGAGGTGCGGCAACGCATCCTGGAGTTGAGCACGTCCGTGTGGGCCTTCGCGGCGTTGAGTTTCGCTCTCGAAGCAGGAGTCCTGGACGAAGCCTCGAAACCCAGCACAGCGACGCAGATCAGCCAGCGCACGGGGATCTCAGAGGACCTGATCAACGGCACCTTGGACGTCCTGGTCGCACTCGGATTCGCAAGCGTTGACGACCATGGCTTCGTCGCTTCGCCCGGGCTTGACGCTGTTACCAGGGGCCGGGCGAAGGAAATGCTCAGCGCAGATCTTCGTTCCACCCGTCTGCAGACCGCGGACCTCGTCGAGCGCGCCGCGCGCGGCACCTCCGCACTGGACGGCTGGAGCTACCCGGATCCGAAGCTACTCGAGGCGCAGGGCCTGCACTCGGCGCAGATGGTTGTGCCTTGGGTCGAGCTGCTGTTTCCCCATCTGGAGGGCTTACCGGAGCGGCTTAGAGAACCTACGGCAAGGTTCCTCGACGTCGGCTCAGGCGTCGGGCGGCTTTCGATCGAGATGTGCCGCGGCTTCCCGAACCTTCGGGTCGTCGGTATCGACCCGTTCGAGACCGCACTCACGCTCGCCCGCCGCAACGTAGCCGAGGCCGGACTTGGGGACCAGATCGAGCTGCGCCCCGAGCGGGTGCAGGACCTGACCGACGAGCGCTGCTATGACCTCGCGTGGGTTCCGGTCTTGTTCATGACCGCCGAGGTGGCCGCGCGAGGCCTGCACCGGGTACATACCGCCCTGCGTCCGGGCGGCTGGGCGGTGCTCGGGTCGCTGGCGGTCGAGGGCGGGGAGATCCAGCCCGCGGTCCTGCGACTCAAGAGCCTCCTTTACGGCAGCGGAGGACGCCTGTCACCGGAGCATGCCGCGGCGATGCTGACGGCCGCGGGCTTTGAGAATGTTCTGGCGCTCCCAGCCATGCCTGGCGTCGGCCAACGGACGATCGTGGGGCGCCGTCCCGTCGACGAATAGGCTGTTGGTTAACCGGGCACACCACCGAGGTGTGCGCATGGGCTGGAGTTGGCGCAGGCAACGACGAGAGGAACCGCGACGGTGAGTTTGACTCTGCTGGCCGCGGTGTTCGGCATCGTGTTCGTGGCTGAGCTGCCCGACAAGACCGCGCTGGCGAGTCTGGTGCTGGGAACCCGGTACCGGCCGGGTTTCGTCTTCGTCGGGGTGGCGGCGGCGTTCGCCGTGCATGTGATCATCGCGGTGGCCGCTGGCAGCGCCCTGAGCCTGGCGCCGCACCGGATCGTTGAGGCCATCGTGGCGGTGCTGTTCCTGGCCGGAGCCGTGCTGATGCTACGTCGCGGCGGCACGGATCATGCGGATCCGCTCACGTCGGGGAGTGCACCGACACGGGATGAGCAGGCGCCAGGCTCCGCGTCCGGCGCTGCCGAGCCGACGCCACCCGATACCGCGACCGTGCTGACCCGGGCCCGCAGCCAGTGCGTCGTCCGGCCGTCCGGGTTCTGGAAAGCCGCGGCTACGAGCTTCGGGGTGCTGTTCGTTGCGGAGTTCGGCGATCTCACCCAGATCGTCACCGCCAACCTGGCCGCCAGGTACCACGATCCGGTCAGCGTCGGGCTCGGTGCGGTGCTGGGCTTGTGGGCGGTCGGGGGCCTGGCGGTCCTGGGCGGGCGCCAGTTGCTGCGCTGGATCCCGTTGGCGTGGATCGCCCGCGTCGCCGCGCTCGTGATGACCGTGCTGGCCGTGATCAGCGCGGTGCGCGCCATCAGCGGTTAATCGTGACGCACGCACGGGGAAGCCGTGCTCGGGGGTGAGCGGAGCACCATTCATCTGCCAGGCCAGGAGCACATCACCCTCCAGAGCACGCTCCAGCGGGAGCAGGTAACGATCGCTGGACACACCGGCGAAGGTCCCGAAGTCCACGCCCTCCAACCACACGGCGTCCGCACCCGCCCGCACGCGCTGATAGGGGTGATCCACGAGTCGAGTTTGGCCACCGGCACCAGCCGCCGCACCGTCGCGGCCGGGTCCATCACGACGGCCTCGGTGGAAGATCTCCCCGACCGGTGGGTGCTCACGGACGTAGCTCGCTCTTGCGGACCTTACCCAGCTCATTGCGGGGTAGCGCAGTGAGGTAGTGCACCACCCGGGGCCGCTTGTGCGGCGCGAGCAGCCCCGCGACGTGCGCGGCGAGCTCGTCCGCGGCCGGAGGGGGATCGCGGGAAGCGACCACCCAGGCGACCACCCGCTCCCCAAGGTCGGGATCCGGTTCCCCGGTGATTGCCACCTCGGCGACCCCGGGATGCTCCAATAGAACGTTTTCGATCTCTCCCGCGCCGATCTTGTGGCCACCGCTTTTGATCAGGTCCGTGGCACGGCGCCCAACCAGCCGTAAGTACCCGCCCGGACCGCGGGTGGCGACATCGCCAGTGCGAAACCAACCATCGGGCATCGCCTCAGCGGTGGCATCGGGCCGGTTGAGATAGCCCAAGAACAGCGTCGGGCCGGCGACCTCGATCTCACCGATGGTCTCCTGGTCGGCTACCTCAACGATTCCGCGGTGGTCGTCCACCAGCCGCAGCGCCACCCCGTCCAGCGGCGGCCCGACGGTACCCGGCCAGCGTTGCCCATCGACCCGTACCGCGCAGGTGATCAACGACTCGGTCATCCCGTACCGTTCGACCACCTGCTGACCGGTGGCCGCGGCGATTCGCTGGTAGTCGGAGACCGCAAGCGCAGCCGAGCCCGAAACCAGGAGCCGCGCCTTTCCGAGCGCCGCGGCGATGTCGGAATCCTGCTCTGCTGCCGCGGCCAACCGGTGGTACATCGTCGGTACCCCGAACAGCATCGTCGCGGAACCACTCAATTCCCGGGCCACCCCGCCGACCGAAAACGAACCCAGATGGTGCAGGGTCCCGCCTAGCCGCAGCGGCCCGAGCACCCCGAGCACCAGGCCGTGCACATGAAACAAGGGCAGCCCGTGCACCAGGACGTCCTGGTCAGTCCACGCCCAGGCAGCCGCGAGCGCGTCGACGTCCGTGGCGAGCGCGCGCCGCGGCAACACCACGCCTTTGGGCGGGCCGGTGGTACCCGAGGTGTAGATAATCAGTGCCGGCGACTCGGGATCCGGCTCGGGCGGCATCGAGCCGCCCTCCGCCCCCAGGTCGACGTCGAGCCGCGGTACAACTCCCAGCACCTCCGGCAGCACGGCTCCCGGAGCGGTCAGTACCAGGTCAGGCGACGCGTCGGAGATGACGTGCCGCAGCTCACGGGTACCCAGCTTAGGATTGATCGGCACCCCAGCCACGCCGGCCGCGAGCGCTGCGGCCACCGCTACGCAGGTCTCCAACTGCGGCTGAGCCCAGACCGCGACCCGCCGAGCGCCAGACAGCCGGGACACCAACGCCGCAGCCACCACACCCAGCTCCCGATGAGTCACCGCACGATGCCCGAACCGCACCGCCTCGACGTCAGTGGGCTGATGCAATGTCGGCAACAATGGCGAAGTGCCCATCCTGCGACACCTTATCGGAAAAGGAAGCGTGCCCGTGCCATCCTAAAGGTGATCATGGCGTTGAAGGGAGTGCGCGTTCGCGCTGGTGGGCTAACGTCGTCGTGCCCGGATGTATGTGCTTGGGCTGCGCGTCGGCGACCCATGCGTCGACCTCTAGCGCGGGAGGCACCATCGAGACCGACACCGGGCGCTCACCGCGGTGAGCAGCGACTTACGGCTTAACCGTCACGCACGTCGACTCGAGGTACCCCATCAGGGTCTGGGTCGCCTTGTCGACGTTGTGTGCTTCCTTCAGGTGTTCGGCTACCTGGACCATCAGGTCAGCCTTGTTGGCCGCGGTGTACTCGCTTCCGCACTCCTCGTGCCCGCATTGGAACTGGTGCATTTCTGTACTCCGTCCATTCGGCATCCGGTGGCAACCGCAGTGATCGCAACCGCCTCTTACCTACCTGACGTTCGGATGAGGGGCGCGCTCGGTTCAGTTCACGACCATGATTCGCAGTGAAACGATCACAGACCGCGCAGGAGGCTGACCCGAGATAGTTACCGCTGGGTCTTGTGATGCTGGTGTGGCGCATTTTTCCGCGGAACGCGCGGCCCCACAAGGCCATCCCCACGGGCAACCCGACGCTGAGCGCAAGGGCCTCAGCTCTTCCTACGGAGCAGGCGCCGCAGTACAAACAACACCACCACCGCGACCGCCGCAGCGGCCAGCGGCTGTTGCCTCGCCGCCACTACCAGCGGCTCGATGCGCGCAGCTACCGGCGGTGGCAGTTTCTCCAGTTTCTCGTAAATGAGGCGCTCGGCCTGCTGCGCCAGCTCGCTTGCCTTGGCTTGGAGTACTGCGGTTTGCTCAAGTACTTGCAGCGTGACCACTTCGGCCTTGACTTGCACGGTTTCCTTGGTGTCCTGCACCTTGTCCTTGACCCGGGCCGGCACGTCTACCTTGTGGGCTAGTGCTTCCACGGTGTGGCCGAGTTGCGCGCGGGTGCGTTCGATGTCCTTGCGTATTTCTTCCTCTCGTGACGAGGCGGTCATCGGCGCATCCCTTCCTTGATGGTCTTGATGTCGCTTTTGACACTGACCGCCGCCTTCTCGGGCACCAGCGGGCCGGCACGCTGGGCCTGCTGCTTCCCGACGAAGGCGAGCCCACCCGCCACGCCCAATACGACCACCCCGACGATCAGCGCCGCCAGCCACAATGCGAGCTGGGTGGCCAACCCGGCGATCCCGGCGGTCACCAATACCGCACCGCCGTAGAAGGCCAGCACACCAGCGCCACCGAGCAGCCCAGCGCCGACGCCGAGACGCTTGCCCTTCTGCTGAAGTTCGATGATGGCCAACTGCATCTCATCGCGGACCAGCCGGGTGATTTGCTCGGTTACCTCGCTGACCAACTGCCCGATCGGCCGGTCCTGGGGGTTCTGCGGCCGTAATCCACCGGCATCGTCGGACATGACTTCGTCTCCCCTTCGCCCACTGTCTCCGGTACCGCAACTCCAACGGCCGCCTCGCGAGCGCACCGGTTTTCCTCACCCACGACAGCCCCCAACACGCACCGACAATGATGGTAGCGACTCTGGCCGCTGCGTTCGCTCTATCCGGGCCGGTTTCGACGGAGTGAGAAACGTGCGGGTGGGCTGGCGCCGTGGGAGAAGGAACTGGATTCGGTGCCTCGCTGCGGGCTGGGTTGACGGCCCAGCCGGGGCAGCTCGGTGCGCAGGTCGGCCAGCAACAGATCGGCGAGGTCGTGGGTGAATCCGTTGCGGACCACGATGCGCAGCACGGCCAGGTCGGTGCGGCATTCGGGGAAGGTATAGGCGGGAACCAGCCAGCCGTGTTCGCGCAGCGCGGCGGAGACGTCGAAGACCGAGTAGCCGCTGACCTGCTCGTGGAGGGTGAAAGCGAAGACCGGAAGTTCATCGCCGCGGGTCAGCAGCCGGAACGGCCCCAGCTCGCCGATCTTGCCCGCCAGTGCGGTGGCCACTTCCCGGCAGGTTTGCTGGACGCGCCGGTAACCGTCGAAGCCTAACCGGAGGAAGTTGTAGTACTGGGCGATGACTTGGGCGCCCGGGCGGGAGAAGTTCAACGCGAAGGTGGGCATGTTGCCGCCCAGGTAGTTGACCCGGAACACCAGGTCTTCGGGGAGCGCGGCGGCGTCGCGCCACAGGATCCAGCCCACCCCGGGGTAGACCAGCCCGTACTTGTGGCCGGAGGTGTTGATCGACGCGACCCGGGGCAGCGTGAAGTCCCACACGAATTCGGGGTCACAGAAGGGGGCGACCATCGCGCCCGACGCGCCGTCGACATGCACCGGGATGTCGCACCCGGTGCTCGCCTGCAGCTGGTCCAGCGCAGCACAGATCTCGGCGACCGGCTCATAGCTGCCGTCGAAGGTTGAGCCCAGGACTGCGACGACGCCGATGGTGTTCTCATCGCAGTGCGCCAGCGCTTGCGCCGCGGACAGGTGGAACCGGTCGCCGTCCATCGGGATCAGCCGGGGCTCGACATCCCAATAGTTGGCGAACTTGTCCCAGCAGATCTGCACATTGACGCCCATGACGATGTTCGGCCGGTCAACTGGTTTCCCGGCCGCCCGGCGAGCATGCTGCCAGCGGCGTTTCAGCGCCAGCCCGGCCAGCATGCAGGCCTCGCTGGACCCGGTGGTCGAGCAGCCGGTGGCATCCGGCGCAGGCGGGGCGTGCCACAGCTGTGCGAGCATCCGCACGCATCGCAGCTCCAGCTCAGCGGTTCGTGGGTACTCGTCTTTGTCGATCATGTTCTTGTCGAAACATTCCGTCATCAACCGGGTGGCTTGCGGGTCCATCCAGGTGGTGACAAAGGTGGCTAGGTTCAGCCGAGCGTTGCCGTCGAGCATCAGCTCGTCGTGGACCACTTGGTAGGCAGTGTCGGGATCAAGCTCTGCTGGTGGCAACTCGTTGCGCGAAAGCTGCACCGGTTCGCGGGTGAAGACTGGATTGACCGACAGCTCTTGCTGGCTGGAACTCTGCTGATAAGCCGGATGCGACAGTGCCATACCGGTCACGCTAAAGCCCGCGAGTCACGACGGCTGGGAGAGGGTGCCGCAGGCGCGATCCTGCCTTCGACTGCCACGATCTGGGCATGACCCGGATCGAGGACTACGCGATGCTCGGCGACCTGCACACCGCGGCGCTGGTGAGCAACACCGGATCGGTGGACTGGCTGTGCTTCCCGCGGTTCGACTCC
>Ga0164304_10000724_pt1 | contig 9980 bp, 8 predicted proteins | sample Whisoiple_217_MG_FD_110216 | JGI IMG/M metagenome (GOLD analysis project Ga0164304, IMG submission 110216) | Soil microbial communities amended with pyrogenic organic matter from upstate New York, USA - Whitman soil sample_217_MG | ecosystem: Environmental > Terrestrial > Soil > Agricultural land...
CATTTGTTGTTTATTGTCAAGTAATTTTATTGCAGAGTCTAGAAACTTTTGGTCTTTGTTAGCTCTTGTCAGTGCATGGTTTATTGCCCTTGTATTATATGCTGGTTTGTGCGTAGAGGAGTCTATATCAGTATTTTCTATAGTATCTTCTGCTTGTCTTTCTACCATAATGCTTTATTATATGACAACAACTTTCATAATAGTTTCATAAACTCGCCTCATCGATTTGGATAGATGGATTTTGTTCCTTTTTACATACAATACATCGTTGTCCTCCTCCTCCACCCCTCCAACAGGCATAAAAAAAGACGTACATGTGTCCAATATACTAAGCATGAATTACATAAGCAAAATCAAAAAGTGCTAATAACCATTTTTAGTAAATAAATTTATGAATACATTTACTATGTGCCATACGAGATGGCAAGATCCTTATTGTTTTAGTATTTCTTAGAGCAATTTTAGAAGCTTGTTCTGTCGTATCTTTGATATTTCTGCTATTTTACCAGCTATTGGTATTTACTCAGTAGGACTTGAATTCCAGTTTGATGAATACTAAATACTTGTCCCATAAGAATCGTTTTTGTATAAGACTGTGATCAACTACTGTTGCCGCTTGGACAAGAAGTGCAAAAACATTTCCTGCTATTTAATGGTCAGATTACTGATTAGAGATGATGTAACGATCGATAAAAGAATAATGTGTATAATAAAGTGAGAACAGATATTATATAATACTACGTCATACCAAGTAAGAAAATAAAATGATTTTATTTACCGACATTAAAAATAATGTCAACATTTTGTGATATCGTCTGTTCACCTGCAATGATTGGTGTTGATGGCTTTGAAGCTATAGCTTTTGTGGCAAATTCTTGCTGCTGTAATGGAGATGCAGTAAATTCTAAAAGCTTAATGGATTTCACTCCAACTATTTTTAATCCTAGTGCAGAGGCTGCAATATCAGCTTTCTCTACGGCGTTATCAATCGCAGGCTTGATTAACGAATTCTTGATTTGTTCTAGCTTTTTATCGGAAATTGTGAAATCTATACTGTTAATGTTATTGGCTCCTGAGGTTATTGCAGTATCGATCCAATTAGATGTTGCATTAATATTAGAGCTTTCGATTATGATGGAGTTTCTCGCTGTAAATCCAATCAGATTACCTCTATTTGATTGTGAGTAGTTATAATTTGGTGAAATGTCGAATGAAACCGTATTTGTCTCGTTGTCTTTGACTCCTACTTTTTTTAATGCAATAAGTATTTTATTCATCAGCTTTGAATTGGAAACTAATGCGGCATCAGCAGTTTTATTAGTAGTCTCAACACCTAATGAGAGTGTAACTTTATCTGGTTTTATTTTTATCATGGACTTTCCAGAAGTAGACAACGTACTATTGAAATCATGACCGGATACTATTATGGTGTGATTGCCTTGTGAGGGCTGAGCATGTGATGAAATATTCGACGAAAGACAGACAATAGTGGGTATTACCAAGATTAATGTAGTAATAAGAAGCTTGTACATTTCGAATATTTCATGCGTACGGTATTATATTTGTATGAGTGGTTGTGGATACTAACTTATCGGTGAAGCCTATTTCTTTAAACCTAATAAATTTAATTGATTGCTGCATAGTAATCTTCAATATTAAAGTCTATTTTATAATCTCGCTCAGACATTTTAATGCCATAACACTATAACTTACTTATAGTTGACATGACTCCAAATCTAAGGTTTAACTAATATTCAAGCCTTCTGCCTAACTACACGTATGTTACTTTACATTATATTCTACTCCTTTTCCTCCAGCTTGATAAATTGATGATATATTCTACCAATTCTTGTCACTATGGTTCATTCATATTCGGTTGGACTTCATTGATTATCGGCCTTTTGTTTGATCGGATTTAGTCCTTTTATTGATTTTGCTTCCTGTTTCAATCTATCCTGTTTGTGAAAACTCTGCAATGATTTTACTTACTAATCATATATGACTCATACTAAAATATTAGAAGCAATAATCTTGAATATACATAGTGTAGTAAAATGAAATGAAAGAATATTTTATTGCATGGTGAAATATTGAAAATTTGTTTGATGTAGAAAACTCTCCAAATAGAACTGACAAATTACAAAGAATAAAAGATGAATTAGAGGGGTGGACTGAAGATATACTCGACGAACTTTAAAAAACTTATTTCCAAAATGAATAATAATACTCGACCTGATATTCTTGGTATTTGTGAGATCGAAAATAGACCTGTAATTGAGAAACTGGTCAGTAGTTTAGCAAGCTTGTTTAATCATGACTCCAAAATTATTCATGCTAGTACTCAGGATGAGGAGGGATTGATTTGCTCTCATTTATGATGGTGAAAAGTTTAATATAAAAAAGGATCCACAAACTGGAAAGGAAATGATTTTCTCACACTTTACCTTGTAAAGGGTAGCCACCCATGATATCTTGCACGTCAATTTTAAGACCAAAAACATCTAGAAATAGACTAGTATTAATTGGAAATCATTAGCCCTCACGAAGAGAAGGTCTGTATTAATCAGAGTCATATAGAATAGTTGCAGGTGAAACTTTAAGTTATTTCCATCAACGTATACTAGAGAAAAATCAAGACGAAGATGATAAGACTGCAATTTTAGTTATACTGAACTACTAAGCTTGGCAGCAATAGTAGCAACTCTATCATTGCAATCACTTCATGCTATAAGGATTATTTATATCGGATAATACTTGTTGAATGTGTACATTTATGTATGTGCATAATAAAATCTTTAGTCCAAGATTCAGATGAGATTAGAATGGACACCAAAGTAACTCTATTTTGTTGGTTGTCTAAAGATGGCAAACTTCTTTTAGCTGCAAGAACTCTAAGAACATTTGCATATGGTTTTCTAAGTGTAATTCTTGCAATCTATCTAAAATTAGTCGGTATTGAAGATTTTTACATTGGCCTAATACTGACTGCTACTTTAGTAAATAGTGTAATCTTTACTCTAATAACAAGTTTTTATGCAGATAGGATAGGTAGAAGAAAAATTCTGATCTTATACGCAGCTCTGATGTCCTTATCTGGAGTAATATTTTTTGTAACAACTAATTATATAGCTTTAATTACATCTGCCTTGATAGGTACAATTAATGTAACTGGAACTGAGACTGGTGCTTTCCTTTCAATAGAACAAGCAGTGTTACCTCAGACGATTAATGATATAAAGAAAAGGAATACAGTTTACGCCCTTTACAATATGGTTGGAACCTTTGCAATGTCTGCAGGTGTTCTACTTTCTGGTCTACCACAGATCATTACACAACAGTATGGATTAAACCAAATTGAATCTATTAGACCACTTTTTCTATTTTATAGCCTCATTGGACTTGCGATATTAGGCATTTACTATTTGATTTCGAATGAAGTGGAGGTCCAGGTGAATGATGATATCCTATCTAAACCACTTAAACAGACACTATCACCAAAATCAAAGCAAATCGTTGGTAAATTATCCTCTCTCTTCGCTCTGGATTCTTTTGCGGGTGGTTTTGTTATTCAAAGTATAGTTTCGTTATGGTTTTTTACAAAATTTGGAGTTGAATTAACAACACTATCTTATATTTTCTCCATAGCTGGAGTTCTTACTGCGTTCTCGTTCCTTGCAGCTGTAAAAATTGCTAATAGAATAGGATTGATTAATACAATGGTGTTTACACATCTTCCATCCAATATTTTGCTTATACTCGTTGCGTTTGCTCCTACTTTTCCACTAGCAGTCGCATTCTACCTTGCGAGAATGACTCTGTCACAAATGGACGTACCTACAAGACAATCATATCTGGTTGCAGTAGTTAGGGAGGATGAACGAACTGCAGCAGCAGGGATCACCAATATTTCAAGAAATATAACACAAGCAGTATCTCCGTCATTAGCTGGCTATATATTGCAGTCACTATCACTCTTATCAGCCCCATTTATATTAGGAGGAGTATTAAAAATTGTATATGATGTTATTTTGTATTTTAATTTTAAAAGTATAAAACCCTCAGATGAATGAATGAATGAATGAAATTTTGATACCAGTTATCGCATCTTGAGAGTGCTAGCTGATCCTAGCAGACAGCTTTTCATTCATATTTTGATTATTATTGCCAAATGTATAATTCTAAACACCTAAAAAGATTATTGCATGCATCTGATTCATAGGATACACATTATCGTTGCAGTAAACATTGTAGATAACAGGCTTTACGGCTTTGAATAAATCTATGACCAATCCTGTTCTAAACGATAATCTACAACCGGAAGTTCATGCACATTCTAAGTACCGATATTTCCATAACAGGCTTTATTTAGAGATATGTAGAGTTGGTAACTTAACCCAAATGTGGTTTCTATCTCATTAGAATTGTTTTTAGCCAAAATTTTTCCTCCATGTCCTTCAATAATGCTTCTGTTAAACAAGCCTAGGCCTGTTCCCAGAAAGGATCTTGATGTAAATTTATCAAACAATCTTGGTAGAATCTCTGGACCTTTTCCAGTTTCAGTATTCTTTACAGTAACTATTCCTAGATCGCCATATCCCTGCAAAAAGTCCAAATATTGATCTACTAGTAGACCATTAATTGTATCTCAACAATTTCTAAAGTAATACATTGCAATAGCGGCCATAGGTGAAACACGAGGTGAGGCGCTGAACCTCTTGATGATAAACTCTTAAGTCACATCTAATCTCTGGTAAACCAGATTAATTGCACGGTCTACCTGGACGCCATAATGGTGGAAAGAGGCGAGTATCTAATTATCGATTAATTCATCCCAATGCGGCCAATCGAGAAATCGTTGATGTTTGAGTAATGACGATAATAAAGCATCAAGCAGGGTATGAAGTACTTTTGTTGTACACTATCACTAAAAGTACATCCCACAGTCTACCAGTAAAACGACATTAAATGGAATTTTGTAAAACTTGTGGCCTTGAACTTGGTAGACCTACTTGACGGCTACACTCGACAATCAATTTAAGGATGATAATAAAACCCATAGTTTGCCGGTAAAACAAAGTAATTTCTACTCAAGTATCGACAGATCCACAATAGATTCTCATTATATACATCAAGTAAATGATTGTTATCATATTGAATCAGTCTGGATAATTCGTGGTTCACTCTAATCATGAAATAGTATGTATTGCAAAGTGTTATTGCGGATGTATAGTAATAATAATGGTAAAGTGGCAGTAGTAACAGGTTCAAGTAAAGGTATTGGCAAAGCTATTGCTAAAGAATTTGCTAAGACTGGCTACTCTGTTGTGCTAAACTCAAGAGATAAGGAAGATGTAAGCAGAGCCACCCAAGATATCGCTAAAGAAATCGGAGACAGCAATAATAATATGATTTCTTATGTTCAGGGCGATATATCGCAAGAACATGTCTGTACATCATTAATAGAAGAAGCTGTCAAAAGATTTGGTAGAATTGACGTATTAGTTAATAATGCAGGCATAAGTGGTGCTTCAACGAAAATAAATGAAATATCAACTAATGATTGGAATTATGTTATCGATGTAAACCTAAAAGGCGCATTTCTTTGTACTAGAGAGGCATTGAAACACATGATTCAAAGCAGTAACAGTACTACAGCAAGCAGTAATATTAAAAATAAAAATTATTCTATTATAAACATATCCTCTGTTCATGAATCCATACCTCAACCAGATGCAGCTCATTATGCTGCTTCTAAAGGAGGTATGCAGATGCTAACAAAAAATACAGCTATGGAAGTAGCCGACAAAGGGATACGAGTTAACGGTATTGCACCAGGGGCAATAGCAACAGAGATGAATAAAGACTTACTCGAAGACGATCAAAAGAAAAAAGAAAAAGAACAGACAATTCCACTTAGAATCGGACAACCGGAAGAAATAGCTAAAGTAGCATTGTTTTTAGCTTCAGATGATGCAAGCTACATCACGGGAACAACAATTTATGCTGACGGTGGACTAACATTAACTTCATAAGAAATCAATGTCGCCTATCCTAAAGACTACTATTGCGCTCATTTCAGAAAACTGTTTTCTAATACAGTTATGAAATACATTACACTAAAATCATTTCTCAATTAAGATTAAATGTATAGACTAATGTCTTGATTCATAGAAATCAGATATGAAATATGTGATGCCACTTTTTAATTTTACCTAAGGTAAAATGCATGTTATTGAGCATAATCAAAATACGGTGGACAATGTAATCATAGTGTTAAAGAGATTTTGTCAGCGTAGAAAGCAATTGAAACCTATCTATATATTTTTGATCTCTTACGATACGCTCATAGCAGTCATAAAAATGTATGAGGTTTGTATTTGATATTTATTATATACCGAGTATATCTTCGATACGAGAACTATGTTGACTAACATTATTACCATCGGTATTAGTTCCAATAAGACTACCAAATAGTGATTGCATACATCTGGATCTATGTCCACTTGTTCATTTAGTAAATTTACTACGCATCGAGTATATTGCGTAGCTCGAGCCAAATCTTGTATGCCTGCACAACAATTAAACTGATCATTTCCTGGACCTCCAGTAAGTACATCCTTACTATTACTCCTAAATAATTGGTCGTTGCCGGGGCCCTCGAATCATATCATTTCCTGCCTTGCCATGCAGTTTATCCTTCCTGAATTTAATACGATCATCTTCATATTCACAAGATCATCTCCATTGTATCATTTGTTCCATTATTTCCACCATTGCCTTTTATGAGATCTGTTACTGAACATCCTATCGGAATGTCATCTCCATTTGTACCCCATTATAAGCCTGCCATTTCTGCTGTTGGGAACACATGTGATATTTGATGGCGGCAATTAGACTATTACTTGCCATGAAACTGAGACAGAAGGTCATTGAAGTGCTAGACCACATGTTACCCTAACAGTACTATGTACTTGCCTACAACTAAATTACAAGTTATAGGCCGAGGACATGGTTAAATCAGCAATCTCCGCAAGTTCTTTCATTCTCTCATTCATGTTCTTCAACATTACTCCTTGCCGGAACTGCTTATTCTGTGGTCTGTAGAGTAATCTAGGTTGTTGCTTTTCTATTGTTAGACTAACTAACTCTTTTTCTTGAGGTCTTTGTCACATCTTGTATGACTGTATTGTCAGCTTTAGCTCTACTGCAGGTGCTAGCGTACAGTAACCTTCTAGATATTTATTATGTATGCTATTCAATTTGGTCTTTTGTTTAATGCATTTCCTACATATATTACATATATACATACATATTGTTATAATCTTAGAAACTGTTCTATCTGTTTAGTCATTTTAGGAATTGATATTGGTTTTGATATAAAGAGAAATTTATCCTGAGAGTTTTTGAATACGTTCTTATAATTAGAAGCAAACTCTTCAGATGCTGTGAAAAAACAAACTTTGATTTTATCATTTTCTTTTTTGATCTTGTCTAGGAAGTCTAGACCATTCATTTTAGGCATTTTAATGTCTAAAATTAATAACTGATATGTTCCCCTTTTGAAATTCTGCAGTGCTAATATTGGATCTACATAACTGTCAACTTCAAACCCGTTGCGTTCTAATCCTACTTTGACAAGGTACACTATATCAAGTTCATCATCTACAAGCAATACTCTTCTTGCCATGGCTAATTTCAGTCATTCATCGCCAGATTTTTAAAATGTGATTAGCATAAGTAATAAGCATTGTAAATTAATATTTACAAGACTTTGTTAGCCAAAACTACTGTTCTATATATGTAAATTCAGTGTTTGTTTAGAGTCCAGATCAAATAAAGGATCACAGCCAACTGTGTTAGTACCATAATTGTTGTTAGATTCAGCAGCAAAATAGACACCTGAAGTAGTATTATATTGTATTGTCTATCTTCAGATGAGTAATATCAGTTGTGCAGAACATCGTAAGATATTCTGAAGGTTTGATCATAAAATGCAACTCAGTCTTATAAATGCAAGTCATGAATCTTTTAATTGTTATTGTTAATTTTTTCGGTCATTCTTACCAATATCGTTAGTATGCATAATATGTCTTAATAATTTAAACCTGATAGATAGACTAATTATCATCATAAAATGAACCTTTGAGCAGAAATGAATGATAATAAGCTAGTTCAGCACCCGATCCTATCACTATTCAGATTGGTATTATTACTGATATAGTAGTAAAAAATTCCTAAGCCTGGCTTAAAATAATTAGATCAGTCTGTTGGTCATAATAATTGTCAATTGAAGTGTTTAGGGACTCGCGTTTACGATAATAAATAAATTATAAATGAAAAATGATTTGCAACGTTTAGTATGAGTTCCAGAAACAATAATAACATATTATAGAAGGAAGCAAATAATAAGATGATAGTTGGAATACTTATCTTTGATCAAGTCGAAGTCTTAGACGTTGCAGGACCATTTGAAGTATTTTCTATAACGCGTTTGAATGAAAATCGCCGACATGAAGAATCCTCGCCCTTTAAGGTACTTCTCGTTTCAGAAAATTTACATCAGATCACTGCAGTCGGCGGACTTATATTTACGCCTAATACGACGATCCACAACTGCCCAGATCTAGATTTGCTAATTATTCCTGGCGGTTGGGGTACGCGCAAGGAAATAAGTAATAAAATGATACTTGGATGGATTGCAGATCGAGCAACTAAGGCTAGGTTGACGGCATCAGTATGCACTGGTTCTAGTCTTCTTGGAAGAGCTGGTTTATTAAACGGACGAGAAGCAACTACTCATTGGCAGGCCTTTGATTTTCTTCGTTCGTCAGCTCCGGAAGTCAAAATACGGGAAGATGTCCGATTTACAACTGTCGAACCAATCTTTACTTCCGCCGGTATTTCTTCCGGCATAGACTTAGCGCTAAGAATCGTCAGCTATTTTCTAGGCATCGAGGTTGGGAAGGCAACAGCTAAACACATGGAATATCCCTATCCAGAAAGCGATCAGCGAATAATTACTAGATAAACACATAAGGAAGCTTCTAGACAAGATAGGAAAGATAGAAACGATGAAAAGTTTATTCAATATCCTACTGCAACTAAGTGCTGTCCACATTCTGCCCATAATTTTAATGTGATATTCCTTCTATCTATTGTGGAAGCTGTAAGAGTAACTGAAAATGCGTATTCGCTAACTAATGAAAAGATATCATTAATTACTGCCTCAAATATCTGCAAGGGACAATAATTACTAGCCCAACAATAAATCGTGATGCATTTACCGGGCCCCAGCAGCACTATAACGGCGATCCACCTAGAAAATAGTTAGTCCTATTCTTTTGGTCAAGGACGATCATACTTACAAAATATAATAGAAAATAATTTTATTGAGCTGTTCTGAATTTAACCTTAAATTCTTGAAAGAATAAAAATAAAGCAAAGTTTCCTAGTGATTTCATCTAATGAAATAATGAACCAGTTTTAAAAGCAATTTTCATATAGTAGAGTTATCTTCATCTATGGCCGATTATAATAAGAATGAAATAGTCCCGAAAGAACGGGCAAGCCTAACCAATTCAATCAAATATATAGACAGATTAGTATCTACAGTTAGTGAAAACGGATTGTTTAATTCGTCTCCCAGCTTTGATCGTATAATGCAAAATCTTAAAACGGCACGCGACGGTCTTACTAGAGGTCCATCAGAATTTTCTAAGGTTCATATGCATTTATCGATAGCAATGTATTAATACTAAACAAATAGAAATAATCAATTTACAAGCCTACTGATATATGGACTGAAGAAGATGATATTGTATCTCTGATGTTGTCCTACTAAATGCAAGAAATACTACTATATACTATTTCACGCGTCACCAGTTGCAGGCCTCGTGAAATACTGGGATTAAGAATAAAAGACACATCATATTCAAAACTGCAGGCAACCATCAGTACGGTAAAGCCTAGTCAATAGAAAA
>Ga0164304_10000725_pt1 | contig 9971 bp, 8 predicted proteins | sample Whisoiple_217_MG_FD_110216 | JGI IMG/M metagenome (GOLD analysis project Ga0164304, IMG submission 110216) | Soil microbial communities amended with pyrogenic organic matter from upstate New York, USA - Whitman soil sample_217_MG | ecosystem: Environmental > Terrestrial > Soil > Agricultural land...
AATTTTTAGATGAAATTCCCGGGGCTTATAAGCCGATTGATGAGGTGATGAGTCAGCAGTCGGATTTGGTGGAAGTTGTGGCGACTTTGAAGCAGGTGGTTTGTGTCAAGGGTTGAATGTAAGGGAAGCTACAAAGGCAATAGCCCTTGAGCACGTAGTCTAGCAGCAAAAGGAGATTCGCCAGCTTCAATTTCTGCCTGTTTAACATATTCTTCTCGTCGCTTGATTTCTGCATCGAGTTCTGGTTTGCGATCGCAATAATAAGCTAACGCCGAAAGAATTTGGCTCATAGTTAAGTAGCGATGATTGAGGTGTAATTCTGCTGGACTCCAACCATAAGCTATCTCAGCTTCGACTAATTCAACGACTTTCATCGTAGTTCCGGCTATGATGGGAACATTGTCTTCGTTTAGTTCTATATATTTATACTCGGTCTTTGTAAGTGTCATAGTTCCTGCTTTGTCGATCGACTCTTAAATAGGATGTCTATTTTCTAGTATACTTCGCCGAATCCATGCTACAACAGCAGCGACTAAATCGGGTTGACTGGGTGAAAAAGTTGGCAAGGGAATATTTTCTTGTTCGCACACCACACAAATCGCGCGATCGAATTTGCTTAAAGCTTTCAGAAATGAATCGCTAAATCCTGTGGGTGTGGGTGTGAGTGCTGTGGAATCGTAGCAGATGAAAAACAGGGGGATTTCGCTTTGGCGGCGCAGGGAATTCCAATAGAGTTTGAGTTTTTGCATTGTTTCTGGATACCCATTCTGCCACTCTGGACAATTCTGATTTAGCATCAGGTCGTAAATTTCTGGGGCGGGGTTTTCGGGGTCGATGATTTGGTGTGTGTCGATGCAAATAAGCTTTACTTTGCTGCATAATTCCGGTTGATTGTTAATAGCTTCGGCAAGGACTTGGGGTAAGTTTGCTATGTTGAGGTTTGCTGTTGCGGTGTTGGTAAGGGTGTCTTGGTGCCAAGCTTGATAGAAGTCGGGGTAGGGCAGATTTTGGGCGTAGTGCCAGAGAATCGTATAGTAGTAGCTGTATTCCCTAGAACCTTTCTCAAGGGAATTTCTTAAATTTTTTAAACTTGTTATAATGCTTTTTATATTTTCTATTGAAATTAAAGTTACGAGTTTTTTAGCAATTTCCTGTATTTGCGATCCATCTAGAGGATAGTAAGAGTTACCTGACAGGATTGATTTTTGAGACTGAGGGCAAAGTAAATCAATTATAACAGATGTCAATTTTAAGTGCTTTATTCCAACTTTTAATAATTTACTAAGGGCATCAATATAAATTAGATATTTGTTTTTTGTATTGTTAATTTTGGATGGAACTATATATATTGGTGAATCAGCATATATTGGTGAATCAGCATATAGTTTCTTAACACTATCAATCATTTCCAATTCTGATTCAAATATATATAAGCATGTGCCAGAAAAACAGTTACTTTCTTGTGTTGTATTAAACCATTGTATATATTCGATTTTTTCGCTTTCAGAGGTTTCAAAAGTATTTAGAATACTAACTAATACTTCTGCAATTTCTTGCTTATTTTTGTTCGATCGTCCTAACATAACTTCTTTTTGTTCGGAACTTAAATGCTCACTTAAAAAAGCTTCATACCTTCTTTGATGTGCAAGAAAGTGCTCTTCTGCATCAAAATCAAAAGGTGGGGGTTCTAATTGCTTTAATACAGAGATAGCATCTGAATCGCTGGGATTAATTTCTTTTAAACTTTCAGCAGCCGAATAAGCAATGATTGATGAATCATGTTGCAAAAAATTTTTCAAGAGATGAATTACATTAAAATTATAAAAATTAAGTTTTTTCAATAGATCAATAGTTTGAATGATAATTTGTTCATTATGGCAAAAACTTAATAAATCGCTAAGGGCATTAATAGCAGTTAAGTTACTAGCATCAACCTGAATTAATGAATTAGCAAATTCCCAACGCAACTCCTCATCTCTAAGGAGAGACAGTCTTTCAGTCAGTGCAGTAATAACAGCATCATTATTACAACCTATTTTACTTAAAATTTGAACTGCACACTTAAGGCTTTTGCCTCTCTTACTGCCATTTACAATCGAAATTAATGCAATAATGGCTAAGTTTCTGTCAGTCTCCAGTAATGCTTCTTTGGATGATTCTGCTATAGAATCTTCTGTAAAATCATCAAAGTCATAACACGCTACTTTAGCTACTGCCTTCACAATCTTAGCAGCATCACTATGATCTGTAAACTCTGCTACTCCCACTGCTGCGAGAAGGTATGACCTGCAGCAGTAGAAGTTTTTACAATCATCTTGGAAGTTCCGCAGTGCGTCAATAAACTCCTTCCTTTGTTCGGGTGAAGCATACTCATCTTTACGCCCCAACCAAAGCAAAATTACCTCTTTCCACTGCGGCTCAAAAATGCGGTATGGCTTGCCATAGACAGGACGATTAACATGATTGCGAGGTAAGAAATAATCCCGATCGTCAATAGCACAAGCAGCGAAATATTCCTGAAACGTGGGATGGTAGAAAGCGTAAACAGGCTTTTTCGTGCGGGTATCCCTGTCAACTAAAACCAACCATCCCAATTCATCAGCTAAATTAAACCACACCTCCTCCATCTGCTTAATTGCAAATTCTTGCTCAATCCGAAACCGATTGGCGCTTTCCATTGCCGCTAAAGCCAACTTTTCCAAAGCTTGTTGAATCTGTTTTTTATCCGTTTCCTTTAATACTCGGTGCTTTTTCTGAAATTCCTCTTGTTTCCACTCAAAAAAATAAGTAGTAAACTGCTCGTAAAGTGCCGCCTTCGTTGACGGCAAATCCCGTTCAGCTACGCACCAAGACTGACACAACATCGACAACCGCAGGGGATTGCGTACCAGTTCCCGAATTCGCTCTTTTCCCGATGCTTTTAACTGTTGCTGTAACTGTTTTCCCTGTTCTCGCCAAAAATTTTCATTGCCAGAATTGCGCCGTTTCTCATCCTGAATCGCCTCTTCAAACCACTGGCGAATAAACTCATCCACATCCTTGGGTTCAAATTCTAATGTTTTATAAGTCTCAAAATTCGTCAGGGTATTGCTAATCGTCGCATCCCAAACATTCAAACGGCAAGTTAGCACCACCCGCGCCTTACCCACCCAGTCAGTCAGTTGTTCCCGAATTCTCGCCAACGCCTGCACGGGGGATTCCGCGGCCATTTCATCCACGCCATCAAGCAGCAACCACACTTTACCTTGACAGAACAGTTGTTTGAGTGCTTTTCTGATTTCTGGCGTTACATTTTCCGCATCAGCATCGATAAAATATAGCGCTTTTTTCAGCCAATTATCGAGTAAATAATCTTCAATGGTGCTTTCCCGTAAATCTGCCAGTCGAATACAAATCGGAAAATCCGGGGAATTTTTCGGCAACCGTTCCGCCAATTCTCCTAACAGGGTAGTTTTCCCCGCACCGGGTTCGCCAATAATCGCGATATGCTTGCATTTTTCGGTGCGATTTTCGGCAATTACTTTCTGGAAAAAAGCATCATCTTTATAAGTTTGGACGATTTGCAGTTTTGGTTCTTTCTGGCGTGACTCTTCGCCTGTGGGGTTTGGTATGGGGTTTGGTGTTTTGGGACGTTCCATTAATCCCAAGGGAACGTAAATATTTAATTCATATTGTTGTGCTGTTGCTTGGCGGCGGAGTTGTTGAGTTGCTACAACTTTGTCGCAGATATCGCGCCAGTCGATTTCTGTTGGTGTGAGTTTCGATGTAGGTGGGTTTAACTCGTTTGGATCGACTATATCTGTTACTTCCAAACCTAAAGCTTTGCAAATCGAAATTGCAGACTCTCTATCTACCGCTTCTCCCCGGAAAAACCGCTTAACGGTTGTTTCGTTCACTTCCGCTGCTGTGGCGATGTCCAAATAAGTCCAAACTTTGTCGTTATGGTTGCGTTTAGCAGCTTTGGCCGTTGTGAGTTTTTTTCGTCCTTCTTCCGTTGCGCGAATACCACGTTTGCGGGTTTCCTTCATCGGTAGTAGCTCAATACCATTGTAGATATCAATACATTAACCGATCGCACCGATCGCCCGCCAGTCCGAAAGCCCGCCAGGGGTTTAAACCCCTGGCTAATAGCGAAAGTCCACTTAAGTGGACTAAAAATATTTCGGACTTGATGGCGAACGTAGCAAGATATCAGAACAGGGAATTTAATATCTGAACTGAACTGCCTTAATTTCAACCTCTACACTTCAGTATCACTGAATCATGACCTTCAGAGATACACAAAATATGTTTAACCGGATTACAAAAAGCGAAAAAAATCAAGACAATCGTCAAAAGTTTGTGGGGCGAGTTATAGAGATCGCATTTGTCACACAAGCCATCATTATCGGCATCAACGGAAATCTCGATGTGCATTCAGGTAAACCCGTCCTCGATGTTATCCCGTCGATGATTATTCAAGCTGGAGAGTTAATCGTCAAAACCCGTCGCACCCAAAAGAGTTTTGAGGAGATCGATCGCATTAAAAAAGATCGCATCGCCCAAAATCCCGACGATTGATCTCGCTTCGAGGGTGCAAAATCGATCGCACAAACAGCATCAAAAGGGGGAAATTGAGTGAAGCTCAATTTCCCCCTCTCGACAAACGCTTTGTTTTCTCAGGCTGTTCTCTAACAGGCCATCTGCTGCCACTCAAGTTCTAGCAAGCGCAGCAGTCTTTCATCGCCCTTGGCCTTGGCTGCTTGCTGTCTGCGATCGAGAATATTGCAAATATTCGCCCGGTGCACTTGCGCCACTTCCACACCTGTGGAGTAAGATTTAACCGCCGCTGGGGCGCTAGCTGCTGCGACATCCCGATCGCCAGCTTGAGAATCTTGCTTTTTTGTATAGTTTGGGCCGCCGTATTTTTTTGGGTTGGGAATGTGTCTCGGATAGCGATAGTTCCAGTTTTGACCCCGATATTTGCCTGCGACTTCGCCTTCGATCATATCGACAGTCGGAATGTCGTACTCGTAGTTTGCGCCGCGATAAGTGAGTTTCATATTTTTTGATCCTTATATGTATGGAGATAAAAAGGGCAGCCAGGTCAGCTTGGGTTTTTTTCGCTAAAACTTTTTTAGTTTCTGTATTCAATTATACTGTTTTTTCAGATGAATCCGTTAACTTTACAAAAATTTAATATTTTGAGGGGGAGAGGGCTCGATTAAACCCGCCGCAGCGGGTTTAATCGAGCTTTTGACTACTTCGAGCCGCACCCTGAGGGAAACTGCTTCGCTTGGGAAGAACTACCCGACTGTCACCTGATCGGTTTGCACGTTTGTTGCCCCTTCTTCAGCAGAGGCGATCGCCACCAACTTGTCGAGAATTTCCTGACTCCCAACTTGACCTTTGAGAACAACCGTGCTGCTGAGCTGAGCAACCCAAACAGTATCGATATCCGCAACTTCTGAATCGGCGTCAAAAGCTAAAGCAACCCGCTTCGCCAAGCCGCTTTCGTCAAAAACTCCCTCAGGGCCGACTTTAGCAGGATCGATGGAATTCGCTTGGGCTGCTTCCTGTACTACTTGTGCCATCGGTTGAGCCTGCTCTTGAGGCTTTTCGAGTCCGAACAGTCTTTTAAACCAACCCATAGTATTTGAGTCTCCTGAAAATAAACTTTTTCCAAGATAGCTCTAGAATTCCCCAAGACTGGTAATTGTTGCAAAACTCAGCGAAATTTATCAAAATGTTTTGCCGGAAGACTTTCACAATCTAAAATTTTTAATGGTATCTAGATGTTGATGTTGCTATTTGATGTATAGGACGATCGCTACGCCACCGATAGCAGGCGCGCAGTCGAAGTAGTTCCCACTCTCACCTTGAAAAAACTGCACAGCGCGCCCGAATACCTTCCCGGTTTGTTGAACTACCAGGGACATCTCGTGCCATCGTAGACCCGTCCCAAATGATATATGAACGGCGGCCCGCGCTTACTTCGGGGTAGTCCTGTAGAAGTAGCGATCGGATTTGATGTAATATCAATTCCGGTTGCACCGGAATTATAGTTGACTGTTGACTGTTGACTGTTAATATCATGTCCGATCGATTAATATCATGTCCGGTCGATTACCCTGATTCCTGTAGGGGCGGGTTCACCAATAATATTTGCCCCTAACGGACAATCTCACAAACCCGCCCCGGCAATTGTATTATGGGCGATCGAGCGGACATGATATAACCATAATATCCCGGTCGGGGCGGGTTTTTGAGATGGGAGATTGTGGGCAGGTATTGTTGGCGAACCCGCCCCTACAAAAATCGCGGTCGCTCGACCGGACATGATATGAAAGGCAAAAACCACTACTTATTTACCAATTCCCAATTACACATAATTAAATCTAATTCTTAACTTTTTAGATAATATTTTTCTGCTTCCGACCAATTCAGTTTAAGCAACGAATCATCTCCCCATGTCAGCTTGAGACTCGGCTTAATTGCTTTCACGCCCAAAGCGCTAATAATCTGCGCTGCTACAACTTTCGCCAATCGCGGTGGTACAGAATTTCCGACTTGGCGAAAACCGTGCCATTTTGTGACGTGAAATCTAAACCAGTCAGGATAGGAATGCAGCCGCGCAGCTTCTCTGACTGTAATGCACCGAGGGGCGATCGGGTGAATCGGCCTCGGCGAAGTATAAGCCCCCCTCGCCCTGTCAGTTCCGGCCCTGAGAGTGTTGCAAACTCCCTCGGGATGCAGCTTGTAAAAACGGCTGATCGGCTCTTTTTCGCCGTGTTTGGCAGCATGAAACCTTTCCATACATTCCACAGAATGTTTAGTTCGCAAACTACAAGAGAGGATTTGTCGATCGTACTCGCGATCGTAGGAATAATCATCCTCCAAACCATCGATTCCGCGCATTATACTCGCATAAGTGCTGCACTTTCCGTACTCCGCGATTACCCAATCTCGGTGCAGCAACTCGCTGTAGTTATCCACTTCAGGCAAATCTCCAATCGCATCCCAAACTGTCGGGACAGCAGGTAAATTAACTTTTTTATAGCGTTTAGGAACTTTAATTTTCGGCAGTATAGTAGTTGGCTGAGGGTATTTTGGCAGCTCATAATCTTTTTTGCAGCCAATCAGAAACAATCGTTTGCGAGCTTGCGGGACTCCGTAGTTAACGGCGTTGAGAACTTGATAGTTTTCTTCTACTTTATAGCCTGCTTCCAGAAAAGAGCTAATTAAAATATTCAGGAGTTGTTTGTGTTCTCCTGACGCAATTCCCGGGACATTTTCCATTACGAAAAACTTGGGTTTTAGCTCCAAAACTAAGCGCTGAAAGTGAAAGATTAGAGAATTTCGCGGGTCGTCAACATCGCGCTTGCCCATCATCGAGAATCCTTGACACGGCGAACCGCTGATTACTACGTCTATCTCGCGCCCCCCGATCGCCGATTTTTTCCGAATTTCCGAGCCCCTAAGCTGTGCGACATCTTGGCACAAAATAGAACACATCGGGAAATTAAACTGGTGTGTAGCGCAGTGGACTGGGTCAATTTCGACTGAGGCAAGTACGTCAAAACCTGCTTGTTCAAAGCCCAGTGTCATGCCGCCCGCGCCTGCAAATAAATCAACAGTGATCGGTCGCTTTTTCCGATTGCTTGGCATAACATTTCAATAACAAAGTTGCTTTAATTTGCTCTATTTAATTTAACATTTTTCATTATTTCCGCAGCCGCGCGATCGCACACGCCCACATCTCCGAGACTTTCGCGCATTTCCCGATAACCTGCCAAAGTTTGCTGGCGCCGATCGGCATTTTGCAGCAATTCCAGTGCATGGTTCACTATATTTTCCGCAGTAGCGTCGTCTTGCAGCAACTCAGGGACGATCGGCTTCATTTGCACCAAATTGGGCGGAGACATAAAAGGAATCGAAAATTTCAGCACGTGGCGAGCAATAATCGCCGTAATCGGACTGACGCGGTAAGCGACAACTTGCGGAACGTCGAGCAAAGCTAGCTCCAGATTAACAGTACCAGATTTAGTGATGGCCAGATCGGCAGCAGCCAAGATTTCCAGAGTTTGATTTTCTAACAAAGTAGCCCGCAAACCGTACTTCTCGATCGCCTGTGCGATTTTGCTGCGGAAAGCTTTGTTAGCAAGGGGAATCCAAAAATGAACTTCCGGCAATTTAGCTTGAATAATTTGAGCGGCCTCAAATATGACAGGCATCAGGTACTTGAGTTCTTGGTGTCTGGAAGCGGGAATTAGGGCGATCGACACCTGTTCCGGCAGAATTCCCAAAGTTTGGCGGGCAACTTCCCGACAGGGCGCAGATTGCATTCTATCCACCAAAGGATGACCAACCCAACTCACTTCAGCTCCTTTTTCCCGAAAATAACAAGCTTCTTCGGGGAAAATTGCCAAAAGTTGGTCGCAAATATTGACAATCAGATCCGTATTGCGAGGAGAAATCGACCAAACCCATTCTTGAGGTGCGATGTACCAAACCACCGGCAAATCCGGCAAACAGCGGCGGATGTAGCTGCCAATACCGAGATTTGGAGTCAAATAATCAATCAATACAACCGCATCGGGGGGGAAGTTTTTTAGATATTGTTTAGCTTTTTGCTGAACTTTGATCGTCGGCCAAATATAGGGTACAGATTCTATAAGACCCATAGAACCAATGCCCGTAGTATCGCCTAAAATAGTAGCACCAGCTTCCGCCATACGATGGCCGCCCAATCCTGTTATTTCTAACTCCAAACCAGCGGCGACAGCGTGACGTTTTAAGGCTGCAACTAACAAAGCTCCTTGCAAATCGCCAGAAACCTCACCAGTGCTGATAAAAATTTTCATATTCTGACTTTAAACAGGTGAGATGTTTGCTAATAACTCGGTAACAGCATCATATTGATCGGGCATATTAGCACAGTGTAGGAGTAATTCTAAGTCTAGATCGGGAAGGAATGTACTCCGGGCCACCTGCTCATAATTTTCACCTGTTAAGTAATAGAGAGATAACTGACTATTTTGCCAAAACCAGACTTCCCGAACGCCCAATCTTTTGTAGAGCTCTAGAGTATTTATCCCGCCACTGGTAATTACGACTTCAATAGCAATATCTGGGACTATTTTTTGGGTTCCTATATCATAGGAATCATCCGGCTCTTTTCTACCGCCTAATTCTCTGTCACCCAGAGTCGGCCCGCCCTTGCCGTAAAATCGAATCCCATTTGCTCTCATATATGCCTCTAGGAGCATACAGAGAGTTTTCTTGATTATTTCGTGTTCGGGCGAGACAGTCATAATTTGCAGTAATTTATCGAGATAGAAAAATTTCACACCTCTGACATCTTTAAAAGCTGCTTCTATCGCTTCAAATTGCTCCCAACTAACATCTGAGAACCTAATGCAGCCATCTTGTTCTGTTTCATGGGATGTAGATTTGACTGAAGTATATACATTCATAGGGCAACAGTCGCTTAGTTCATAGGTTTATTCTACCTCATTCACTTCTTGCCTGGAATCAAACCGCGCCGCCCTGCGGTTATAGACTGCTGCACAAATCTCCGCAGGTGCTGCAAATGGGGGTTTTCCTGCAACAAATCCAACTGTTCCAAAGCTTGATTGAGAGTGTAGCCAGAACGGTATAGAATACGAAAAGTTTTCTTCAAAACTAGCAAATCTTCTGGGGTCAAACCGGCGCGTTCGAGACCTACTTTGTTGATTGCTCGCACTCTCGAAGGATTCCCCTCGACTAGCATATAAGGAGGTACGTCTCGATCGATCCTGCTCAAGCCGCCCACCATAGACAAGCGGCCGATGTGGACAAACTGGTGAACGCCCAAAACACCGCTCAATCGGGCTTGAGACTCGATTTTAACGTGTCCGGCTAAGGCTACAGCATTGGCGATAATTACTCGATCGGCGATCGCGCAATTGTGTCCCACATGAACATAAGCCATCAATAGATTATGATTGCCA
>Ga0164304_10000727_pt1 | contig 9968 bp, 7 predicted proteins | sample Whisoiple_217_MG_FD_110216 | JGI IMG/M metagenome (GOLD analysis project Ga0164304, IMG submission 110216) | Soil microbial communities amended with pyrogenic organic matter from upstate New York, USA - Whitman soil sample_217_MG | ecosystem: Environmental > Terrestrial > Soil > Agricultural land...
GCTCGACATAGAAGCTGCCGCCCCAGGGATCGATGATACGCGTCGTGCCGGACTCAAGCTGTAACATCAGCTGGGTGTTGCGGGCGATGCGCGCGGAGAAATCGGTGGGCAGTGCCAGCGCCTCGTCGCGCGCGTTGGTGTGCAGCGACTGGGTATGGCCTTGCGTCGCCGCCATGGCCTCGACGCAGGTCCGCACCACATTGTTGAATACGTCCTGCGCGGCGAGGCTCCAGCCGCTCGTCTGGCAATGAGTGCGGAGCGCGAGCGAGCGCGGGTCCTTCGGCTTGAACTCCTCGGCCATCAGCTTGGCCCAGAGCAGCCGGCCGGCGCGCATCTTGGCGATCTCCATGAAGAAGTTCATACCGATCGCCCAGAAGAAGGAGAGCCGCGGCGCGAACGCGTCGACGTCCAAGCCGGCTTTGACGCCGGCGCGCACATATTCAATGCCGTCGGCAAGCGTGTAGCCGAGCTCGAGGTCCGCGGTCGCGCCTGCTTCCTGCATGTGGTAGCCGGAGATCGAGATCGAGTTGAACTTCGGCATCCTCTTGGAAGTGTAGGCGAAGATGTCCGAGACGATGCGCATGGATGGCGCGGGCGGATAGATATAAGTGTTCCGCACCATGAACTCTTTGAGAATGTCGTTCTGGATGGTGCCGGACAGCTCTTCCGGCGGCACGCCTTGCTCTTCGCCGGCAACGATGAACAGCGCGAGAACGGGAAGCACCGCGCCGTTCATGGTCATCGACACTGAGACCTTGTCGAGCGCGATGTGGTCGAACAAGGTGCGCATGTCGTAGATGGAATCGATGGCGACGCCGGCCATGCCGACATCGCTGGTGACGCGCGGGTGGTCGGAATCGTAGCCGCGGTGGGTAGCGAGGTCGAAGGCGATGGACACGCCCTGCTGACCGGCAGCGAGATTACGGCTGTAGAAGGCGTTCGAATCCTCAGCTGTGGAGAAGCCGGAATATTGCCGGACGGTCCAGGGCCGTTGCACATACATGGTGGGGTAGGGGCCGCGGAGATAAGGTGCGACACCAGGAAGTCCGTCGAGAAAATCGAGCCGCACAACGTCCTCGGTGCCATAAACTGGCGCCACAGCGATACCTTCCGGTGTCAGCCAGGCCGGAGCCGCAGCTGCCGTAGCGCCGACACCATTGCCGGAATCGAAAGCGATCTCAGCGAAGTCGGGGATGCGGCTCATGCACCTAATCTCTCATAAGCATCTTGCAGCATGCCAAGCGTATCACAGCCTGGATGAAGGAAATTCCCTATCCCTTCGTCTTCCCAAGCCTTGTCGTGACCGCCGGGCTTGCCCGCAAGATAGATATGACTCCCGCCGGCAGCGCCAAGCGCCTTCACCGCGCTCGCGGCCTCAGTCGCATAGACCTTGTCAGATGAGCAGAGGCAGACGAGCGTTGCGCCCGATTCTGCGAATCGTTTCATCAGAGTGTCGCCACTTCCTTCCACGGCTTCGATGCCGCCTGACTCGAACAGGCTCTTAGCGAAGCTCGCACGTGCCGTGAAGTCTGAGGCGCGCCCGAGGCAAGCGAGGAACACTTTGGGGCGCTGACCATGGCGGGCGAGGTACTCGTCGCTTCGGTCGCGCAATCGTTCGAACGGCTCGGCGAGGCGGAAGCGTGGAAGTAGCTGGATAGGCTGGCCTGCCGCCGCAGCGGGAGAGGACGCCTCGACGATCGTCACCTTGTCGTCCGTGAGATCGGGGAAGTCGCTGGTGCCGATGAGCGGGTCCCTCCGGCTTGCGACATTGGCTTCGCGCTCCGCCCGCACCTTGGCCACGGCCTTCTGTATCAGCCCGGCCTCGAGCGCCTTGGCAGAACCGCCGGCGCGCTCGATCTCCTGGAACAGCGCCCAGGCCTTGTCGCCGAGCTGACTGGTGAGGCATTCGATCGCGCCCGATCCCGCGGCCGGATCGGCGACTCGGTGCAAATTTGCTTCCTCGATGAGGATGGTCTGCGTGTTGCGGGCGATGCGCCGCGCAAACGCATCGGGGATCCCGAGCGCCGCGCTGAAAGGAAGCACCGTGACCGCATCGGCGCCGCCAACCGCGGCGGCAAGGGCGGCGATGGTGCCACGCACAATATTCCCGTACGGGTCGCGCTTGGTCATCATGCGCCAGGCGGTCTCGGTGGTGACGAAGGCCCGACGTGGTGCAAGCCCGCAGGCCTCCTCGACGTGCGCCCAAAGTTCGCGGATGGCGCGGAGCTTGGCGATGGTCAGGAACTTATCCTGATCGGCGGCGAGGCGGAAAAAGATGAAGCGGCGCGCGTTGTCGAGCGAGAGGCCTTGCTCCCCGAGCGCGCGGAGATAGGCGAGGGCATTGGCGAGCACAAAGGCAAGCTCCTGCGCCTCGGAGCCGCCGGCGGCATGCACGGGCCTTCCGTCCGCGACGGAGAAGGGGCCGGCAAAGCCCTGCTCGGCCAGACTGGCGATAATGGTGGTCACCGCGGGTGCGAGTTCGTTCCAAGGCTTCGGGACAACGCCGCGCGCCGCCATGGCGCCTAGCGGATCGAATCCGAAGCGGATGTTAACTGAAGACGGCGCGAGCCCCTTCGTCTTCACATAATTTGCCACGATGCCAGCTGCTTGCCGCGAAGGCGGACCGAAATCGAGCTCCAGCGTGATGCCAGCATTGAGATGCACGCCTTTGAGCGCCCTCTCGATTGACTGCTCCGTCGCTGGAAGAGCATAGCCGTAATCGCCGACCGCGCCGCTGAACACCAACACCGCGCCGCTCGCCGCATTGTTCAGATCGTCTAAGATCTGCGTGTTGGTGGTGTCCGCGTCGGGCAGGTCGATGCGCTGCATCACGCTCCACGCCGAGCCTGGCTCGCGCCCAGCAATAACAGCTCCGTCTTGAGCGCGGGCGTAGAGCGGCTCGATGACGATGCCGTCATAGGTGGTTGAGCGGAGCGAGGTGAGCGGCGCGCCCTTCAGCGCCTCCTTTATCAGTGCCTGCCAGTCCGCTTCTTGGGCGGGCGGAAAATCGCGCGCCAAGGATAATTCAGCCATTGTCATCCTAGCCTTAGCCCCTTCAGTCCCGTCCTAGCACGAAGCCGAAGGCCCAAGAAGCTTGGGAATCCTGAAACAGGAGGGACATCACGCCGTCTTTGCCTCAGTCTCGCGCAACGTTAGAGTGCGGGCAACGACAGGAGGAGGAGGACCCATGGCCAGGGGCAAGGCGGCTCCAACCCAAGGCGCGGCAGCCGGCGGGGCCGCTCAGGAAGCGCCCACGGACGGCGTCTATATCGGCAAGAGCGTCAAGCCGGAGTTCATCTATCTCAGGCTCGCCAACCGCCATGGGCTGGTCACCGGCGCTACCGGCACCGGCAAGACGGTGACGCTCCAGGGCTTGGCGGAAGGCTTCTCCGACCAGGGCGTGCCGGTGTTCTGCGCCGACGTCAAAGGCGATCTTTCCGGCGTGGCCGAGGAAGGCGAGATGAAGCCGTGGATCGAAGCGCGCGACAAGGCGATCGGCTTTGCACAGGACTTCAAGGCATATCCGGCGATCTTCTGGGATCTGTTCGGCGACAAGGGGCATCCAATCCGGGCGACCGTTGCCTCGCTGGGGCCGCTTCTCCTGTCCCGACTCATGGATTTGAGCGAGGCGCAGGAGGGCGTACTCAATATCGCCTTCAAGATTGCCGACGACGAGAAGCTGCCGCTCATCAATCTGAAGGACATGCAGGATCTGCTGCAGAATTTGGCTGATCGCGCAGGGGAGCTCACCACTAAATACGGCAACATCACCAAGGCTTCGGTTGGCTCGATCCAGCGCTCGTTCCTGGTGCTCGAGCAGCAAGGCGCCGATCACTTCTTTGGCGAGCCGGCGCTGAAGATTAGCGATTTGATGCGGGTGGCGCGTGACGGGCGCGGCTATATCAGCGTGCTGTCAGCCGAGAGGCTCATGCAGTCGCCCCGCCTTTATGCGACTTTCCTTCTGTTCCTGATGTCGCAGCTTTTCGAGCAGTTGCCTGAGGTCGGCGACCCGGACAAGCCGAAGCTCGTGTTCTTCTTTGACGAAGCGCATCTGCTGTTCAAGGACGCGCCGAAGGCGCTGCTCGAGAAGGTCGAGCAGGTGGTGCGCCTGATCAGGTCGAAAGGCGTCGGCGTGTATTTCGTCACGCAGAACCCGCTCGATATTCCCGATACCGTGTCGCGTCAGCTCGGCAATCGCATCCAGCATGCCTTGCGCGCCTTTAGCCCCATGGAGCAAAAGGCGGTGAAGGCTGCGGCGACGACCTTCCGCGCCAATCTCGCCTTCGATACGGAAAAGGCGATCATGGAGCTCGGCACCGGCGAGGCCCTCGTCTCGACGCTCGACGACAAAGGGCAGCCCACCATCGTGCAGAAGACATTGGTCAGGCCGCCCAATTCGCGCGTCGGGCCCATCACCGACGCGGAGCTCAAGGCCGTCATTAGGGCGAGCCCGGTGGCCGGCGTCTATGACGAGACCGTCGACCGCGAGTCGGCTTCTGAGATCCTGCAGAAGCGCGAAGCGGAGCCAAAGGTCTCGGCGAGCGATGGGGCAACGGCGAGCAACAAAGCCGGCGCCGGCTCGCGCAGCGCCAGCCCTGGCACCACCTTTTTGAACTCGATCATTCGGTCCGCCGTGCCGGTGGCTGCACGCGTTTTGGAGAGTGCCCTCAAGAACTACACCAGAAAGCGCTGAGGTCGGGCTTTTGTCTCGCTTGCGGGAAGCCCGAGAGCTAGTTTGTTGTTGTCGTAACGCGGGAGGGCTTGATGGTGGAGCGTCAATTGGGTGGTACGGTGGTAATGGCCGCTGCGGTCCTTGCGTTGGTAAGTCCGGTGCACGCTGCTCCTTGCGGCAACAGCCCTGCTGGCTTTGAGAGTTGGAAGCAAGTCTTCGGCCAGGAGGCCGCCGCGCGCGGCATCAAGCCGAAGGCGATTTCCGCCTTGATGACCACCACCTATTCCACCGGCACCATCAGGGCCGACCGGGGCCAGAAGAGCTTCAAGCTGTCGCTCGATGCCTTCATGGCCAAGCGCGGGGCCGCCGGAATCGTGGCCAAAGGGCGATCGCTGAGAGCTGCCAATGCCGCACTCTTCGCCACTATCGAGAAGCGCTTCGGCGTGCCGCCCGGGCCTCTGCTTGCCATTTGGGGGATGGAGACGGGATTCGGCAGCTTTACCGGAAACGCGAATACGCTGTCGGCCGTGGCCACGCTCGCCTACGACTGCCGGCGCCCAGAATATTTCACGGAGCAGCTCTATGCCGCGCTGACGCTTGTCGATCGCGGCACGCTCAGCTCGTCTACGCGCGGCGCCATGCATGGCGAGGTCGGTCAGACGCAGTTTCTGCCCAAGAACATCCTACTCTACGGCACGGACGGCGAGGGCAATGGCGGGGTGAATCTCAATGCCAAGGCAGACGCGCTCGCTTCCACCGCAAATTTCCTAAAAGGGCATGGCTGGGTGCGTGGCGCCGGCTATCAGCCGGGCCAGCCCAACTTTTCCGCGATTCAGGGCTGGAACGCCGCGGGCGTCTATCAGCAGGCAATCGCCATCATCGGCAAGCAGATCGATGGATAGAGCAACCGCAAGCGGCGTGGCCCCGATCGTCGCGGACACGCAAGCCTATGAGCGCTGGCTCCACAAGCGCGTCGACGTCGTTGAGTCCGACCTCACACTGAAACATCAGCAGATGCGGGGGTCGGTCTTCGCGTTTCTGCGAGGGACGTTCTATCGCTGGGCCTTCTTGTGGCGGGAGACGTGTCCCAACCTCGACAAAGCGCCACGGGTGATGGCGGTCGGCGATCTGCACGTGGAGAATTTCGGAACGTGGCGCGATACCGAGGGTCGTCTCGTCTGGGGGGTTAACGACTTCGATGAAGTCGCCCGCATGCCCTATGCCATCGATCTCGTTCGTCTGGTCACGAGCGCCATCTTTGCCAAGCGCGAGAACGGACTCGCCATTGACAACGCCACGGCTGCCGATGTCGTGCTCCAAGGCTATTCCGAATATCTCGAAGCCGGTGGCGATCCATTCGTGCTCGAGGAAAGTCATCCTGCGTTGCGCGAGATGGCTTTGGGCGCGGAGCGCGATCCAACCAAGTTTTGGGGAAAGCTAGCAAAGCTTCCTGCCGCGACGCCCCCCAAGCGCGTCCAGCGCATGCTTGAAGGCTGGCTGCCGAAGGGGACCGTGAACATCACCTTCGCGTCGCGCATCGCGGGGGTCGGTAGCCTCGGTCGGCCTCGCTACATTGCGCTTGGCCCTTGCCATGGCGGACTGGTCGCGCGCGAGGGAAAGGCATGGCTGCCGTCCGCCTGGGGGTGGACCCATGGCCGCCCGAAGGACTACGCCTACGCGGCGCGACTGTTGAAGCGGTCCGTGCGAGATCGCGATCCCTATTATGTCATCAAGGATGGCTGGGTAGTTCGTCGGCTAGGCCCGCATTGCGGGAGAATCGAGCTTGCCCAATTCCCCAAGCATCGTGACGAGAAGGCGATCCTGAAAGCCATGGGACAAGAGACGGCAAATCTGCACCTTGCGTCCTCGCACCAGCGCGCCAAGGTGCTGCGCGACCTTTCCGAACGGAAGCCTGGCTGGCTGCACGAAGCAGCGCTAGCCATGGTCAAGGCGACCGAGCAGGACTGGCAAGCCTACCGGTCGGCGGGCAGTGGGGCTTAGCACGAGGTGCAACAGGAGCCTCGTCACGCCACGCCGTGGAAGTCTATCGCGATTCTCCTCGCGCTCGTCCTGGTGGTGGTCCTGATCTGCATGACGCTCATCGTCACTGGCGTGATGAAGCTTGGCTTCTCGCTGCTGTAGCGTGCCACGGTTCTCAGTCGCCGGAGCAGTATCCGCCGGGGGTTCTTTGCAAGGCAGGGGAGGCTCGTCGAACGACGTCGGACAGGAGTTCTTAAACTGCGTGCAGGCAACGCTTTGTAAGGCGCGCCAAGCTTTGTCCGCTCTCCCATGTTTGGCGGGATCGTCCCAGAAGTCTTCGACGGTTAACTTGACCGCGGTGTACAACAACCCACCTGATGCTTTTTCACGCCTGCGTGGTTGCGACGGACCGCACGCCCCCACAAACCTCGGCCGATTCCGCCGCGCTCGCGGAGATTCCCAGCAGCGCGAGGAGTAACGTAAGCCGAAGCGATGCGGCGAATGGTGTGGACTGCAACCTTGGGCATAGCGGCCCCTCCCTTTGACAGCTGAGACGCGCCAGCATCGACGGTTGTAGAGACCGTTGCAACACGGGGAAGGGCTTACCCTACGAATTTGTTCGTCACATTTACTTGGTCGAAGCCGCCACGCCTTCCGCGGCGTGCCCGATTCACCTCAGAAGCGGTTCATTTTCCAGATGGTCATGTATGTGGTGAACCGGCATCGGTGAGCAAGCAACGCTCAGGATGGCGAGTAGCTGAGAGGGCTCACGCCGTCGCCTTTGCAGACTCTCGAGGGGAGTCTTCGTCACTCCTCAACTCTTCAAGAAAGAACCGCACCATTTCGCGCGAGGCATCGGGACCGTGCGGGTCTGTGTAAGTGCCATCTACGCTGCCGCCGGACCATGCATGACCGCTTCCGTGGATCAGCCATTGCTCGACCACCACAGTCCCGGTCTTGTCTCGAGTTACCGCGCGGGTATAGGTCCGGCTCGCGGACGATCGGGCCTTTGCGCGCTCCACGCTGTCACCGCCCTTGGTCTGCGCCTCGACGATCTTTGCGGCATTCGACGGATGGACGATGTGATCCGCATCGCCGTGGAAGACGATAGTTCGCACGCGACGGGCGTAATCTGGGGCAGGGCGCGGTTGCCGCTGGCGGCGTTGCACCCCGGGGTCGCCCCGCATTGCCGCAAACGCGGACGCGACGTCGGTGGCCGACCGGTGAGGCAGACCGGAATGGACACCGACGGCCGCGTAAACTTCAGGATAGGTTGCTCCCATCACACCCGCCATGGCGCCCCCGGCGGACAGACCGGCCACGAACACGCGCTGCGGATCGATATCGTATGCGGAGACGATTTCGTTGGTGATCCCGGCGATGATCGACGGTTCGCCGCCACCTCGCATTTGATCCTGCGGCTTGAACCAGTTCCAGCACAGGGATGGATTTGCGCTCTTGCACTGGCTTGGATAGGCAACGAGAAATCCATGCTCCTCGGCTAACGCATTCATGCGGGTCCCCGCTGCGAAATCGTCGGGGCCTTGCGTGCCGCCGTGCAGCATGACCAGCAAGGGGCGTCTGCCCGCTTGGTGACGATGCGGAATATAGAGCTTGTAGCTTCGCTTTCCGGCAGCGCAGGCATAGGACCGATTCAAGAACTGAGCACCGTGCGGGATCTCAAGGGGCTTGCGTGGCTTGGCGCGCGCCAAGGCATCGAGCCCGAGGCTTGGAAGCCCGGCCCGAACGAGCGTCGCGGCAACGTCGTCCAGCGGTAGTGCTACGGATGGAGTGACATCCGGGGTGATATCGATCGTGAATTGCTCGATGGCTCGTGCTTCAATGGCCTGCTCGTCGGCAGGCTCGGTCTGTCCTCGACCCAGCAGCAGGGCGCTTTGAATAACACGCGTGGCCTCCATCAGCTTCTGCGCACGTGTCAATTTCGTCGCCGCGCGCATGGCGCCAGCAAAATCCATTTTCATGTTTTGGTTCCTTTGAAGGAGATGAGAATGCGTGCGTCAGCGAACGCGATCGGCCAGTGCATTCTTGATCTCCTTGGTCGCGTGCAGGGCACCCAACACGGTGATCGATTCGATCGTCGCCAAGGCCAGTGCCGGTGATACATCAGGGGCAATACTGGTGAGGCCGAGCACCTTGATGTGCAGCTTTTCACCGGCCGCTCTTGCCGCCTCCAAATCCGCGCGAGTGAAGTGGCGGAGTCCGAGTTCTAGCGTGTGCCGGACGATTGATCTCTTGACTTCCTCTCCGTGGGCCGCAAGCCGGGTGCGAATAGCGGTCCGAATGAAGTCGGTGCGATTGGAATAAAAGCCTTCCTGCACGAGCAAATCGATATGGCCAAGGTCGACGTAACCCAAGTTGATCGTGATCTTTTCCGTCTCGCCCGCTCTGTCGCGGAGCCGATGAATCTCGGCAGCCATTGCGTCCTCCACCATCTGTATGGATGGTATATGGATGGTTAAATCCTGTTTTCAAGGGCTTCATGCCCTTGGTCCGGCCGGGAAGCCCGCCACATGTTGCCTTATTTTGGGTGGGATGGCGGCGTACAGCGCCCCAGTCGCTTCAACGCTAAGCGCCTCCACCACAACTGCCGTGAGCTATTCCTGAAAGCGGCTCGAAAAGCCGAAGCGAGAGGACGTTCGCAAATGAGCAACAAGACTGTTCGCATTTTGCTGAAAGCCGTTGCGGCTCTTGCCATCACCGCCGCTTCCGGCAGTGCGAGCTTCGCGGGCGAATTTACGGTCCACCAAGGAGAGCGATACCGCGCCATTCTTGCCCTTAGGTCGATGGAGCGGTTAGTTGACAACCCGCTGATCGCGCAAAAATTTCGCGACTTGGGCTTCGCTGGAGTGAAAGTTTCAGGTGCAGGAGCGACGCGTCGGGTAGAAGGGGTCTGGCCGGGCAAGGATACCAGCGCAAACATGCCTCCGCAGATCGTGGCGGTGGCTAAACTATAACAACGTCTTCACCGGAAAGCTGGAGCAGCTTGCTGGAGAGCTCGAATAGGCCGATATTATTCTGACGACCGCACGGCGGAGCTGACGATGTCGTCAGTCACCGCCAGCACCTCTAAATACCCTCACGATGTCTCGCGGCAGCGCACCCGCCGAAAGTGCGAGTTAGGATCACTCATGGCATGCAGACTCTTATTGACAGCCGTTCTCTCGCTGGCCTTCGCCGATCAGGCTTTCGCGAATTGGTGGATTGTTCGCGCAGCCGACGACAAGTGCCTCGTGGTCGACATAGAGCCAACGAGCACTGACAAGAGCGTCACTAAGGTTGGAGAGAACGTTTACCA
>Ga0164304_10000730_pt1 | contig 9955 bp, 11 predicted proteins | sample Whisoiple_217_MG_FD_110216 | JGI IMG/M metagenome (GOLD analysis project Ga0164304, IMG submission 110216) | Soil microbial communities amended with pyrogenic organic matter from upstate New York, USA - Whitman soil sample_217_MG | ecosystem: Environmental > Terrestrial > Soil > Agricultural...
ACGATTTCGATTGGAGTTTCATTCGGCGATATTAACGATCTTAATAGCCGAACCCAAGACCTTTTATTACCTGGCCGTCCCGGATCAATGCGCCGTGGCTTTGCATGCCGGTGTAAGAGCCGAAGCGATTTCGAGCGTTTATTTTGAAATTAACCAGATATCCGTACAGCGGTTTATCTTCCGTCCCCTGATTCGCGGGTTTCGGCTCGCCATTCCATTCAATCTTGGCGCTATCCGCATCGATCAATTGTGTCCCGAGCCATTTCATCACGATCTCCTTGTAATTCGTGGGATATGGCCCATACCGCTCTGTATCCGCTGGGTTGCTTTGCGCGCTCGAATTCTGGACGTCGCAAAACGCCAGCAAAAGTGCGCAAACCATTAAGGCGTGCGTCTTCATATTTGGGAGCTTCGCACTTCGGCAGCCGGTTAGTCCAGTCCAATGAAACAACACCATCAAAAGCGCCTTTTGAGGAGTAGCGCTTTCCTTTCGCGCCGATTTCGTTATCAAGCAGATGCCGTGATCAAGCCGTCAATCATAACCTTACTTGGCGTTGCATTCGTAATCGTTACGATGCCTGTTTGTGCCGAGGGAAATCAAGCGCCTCCACCCGCGGCCGCCGAGAACGCGACTGCCGTCGGTCCAGCCGCTGCGACGCAAGCGTGGTTGACTACCGTGCCACGAGATAAACGCGAAAAGTCTGACGCGTATTTTGAGGGCGGTTACTGGCTGCTTCTGTGGAATTTTCTTCTCACCGCCGCTATTTGCATCTTTCTACTGGAATCACGAATCTCAGCGCGGCTGCGCGATTTCGCAGAACGCATCTGTAGGGGAAGCCGGCAGCTTCCCCTACAGGTCATCCTCTACGCAATTCCATATTTTCTGATCGTCGCCACGCTCACTTTCCCGCTCAATCTATACGAAAACTTCCTTCGCGAACATCAGTACGGCCTTGCCACGCAGAGTTTCTTTCCGTGGTTTCGCGACCAGTTAGTCGCCTTCGGCCTCACGATTATCGGGGGCACGATATTGTTGATTGCTCTTTATGCCGTTTTTCGCAAAGCACCGCGCACATGGTGGGCGTGGGCAACAGCTGTCATGGTCATCTTTTTGCTCGGTGTGGTGTTTATCGCGCCGGTATTCATTGAGCCGCTGTTCAATACCTATAAACCGCTGATGAAGCCAGAGATTAGAGATCCGATTCTCGCGATGGCGCGAGCGAACCAAATTCCGACAAGACAAGTGTTTGAAGTTGATGCTTCACGCCAGACGACGCGAGTAAGCGCAAACGTTGCGGGATTCCTCGGCACAACGCGAATCGCGCTCAACGACAATTTGCTCAAACAATGCACGCTCCCTGAAATACGCGCGGTGATGGCGCACGAGATGGGCCATTACGTGCTTAATCACGGCGCGAAGCTGTTGACTTATTCCGGAATTTTCCTTGCCATCGGGTTTGCTCTTACTCGCATCCTTTTCGATGCGGCCATGAGGCGTTGGGGAGTTAGATGGGGCTTGCGTAGTATTGCCGATCCCGCTGGGCTACCGTTGCTCGCGTTGATCTTTGGCACACTGCTGTTCCTTGCCACACCATTTCTCAACACGATCGTACGCGTGACTGAACGAGAAGCGGATTCTTTCGGAATCAACACTTCGCGCGAGCCCGATGGCATGGCCAGGGTAGCTCTCAAACTCGGCGCCTATCGCAAGCTCGATCCAACGCCGCTCGAGGAATTCATCTTTTTTGATCACCCCAGCGGACGCGCCCGCATCCGCATGGCAATGGATTGGAAAGCCGCAAACTTGCCGGCTGGCGAATCGTCGCCAGTAGAGACACCTCTACCGCACGATGGTCACTAATCAGTTGAAAAGGCCGGCGCCTGCCTATCAGTAGCCGCCGCCCATGTGGTGTGTCGTTGTCGTCGTCGTCTGGCCTGTTGGCGGCGGGGCCGCCGTGGTGACGGTGGTCTGACGCGTCGTGGTCGTGGTTGTCTCCGGCTCGCTGCCGCAGGAGACCAACATCAAGGCGATGACCGAGAGCGCAGAACCAAGTATGATTGTGTTTTTCATGACGTGAATTGTTTCTTCACCAGACAATTCGGGACAAGTCCCATCGTCAGATGTATTAGGGTAGAAGATTCTTATGTGTCGATCCTTGCCCGCTGCTTCTTGAGTTCGCTACGCTTGCGTTTGGACTCCAGAATTCTCCGTTTCAGTGCGGCCGGCCGCGGCGATCTTCTTCGACGCGCCTTTTCGCGCTCCGCAATCTCCGCAGCGCGACGCGCCTCGTGAGCATTCTGGATCGCATCGAGTAAGCGTTCCCGGGCAAGCTTGCGATTTACTGACTGCGACCGCGAATCCTGCACGGTCACGCTGATGCCGCTTGGGCGATGGCGCAGTGTCACCGCGGTTGCAACCTTGTTGACGTTCTGGCCACCCGGTCCGCTAGATCGCGCAAATGTTTCCTCCAGATCGTCATCGCGAATGCCAAGGCGCCGCATTCGCTCGCTTAGCGTGTCTTTCGACATTGCTCTGTCACTGCATCCCTACTTCCGGAATATTCTCGCGTCCGTGACGAAGCACTCGCGCCATCCAGATTAACTCGTTCAAAAATTTGTTTACGCGTCGGACATACCTTTGATCGAGCAATCTTCCCTGCTCATCGAAGACGGTTTGCACGTTCCCGAAATTGACATCTTCGAAAATTGTCACCAGGCCGAGCTCGCGCACGACCGGCAAGAGGGCCTCAATCACCCGTGCGCCACCAAACGTTCCCGCCGAGACACCGCAAATGCCAACCGCCTTGTGGATGTATTCCTTTAGGTTCATGTCGAGCGCGTGTTTCAGAAGACCCGGATAGCCGTGGTTGTATTCCGGCGTCACAATGATGATTCCATCGCAGCGGTCGATTGCCGCTGAGAATGCTGTGTCTTTCATTTGTTCGCCCGCATCATCGAGTCGCATCGGAAGTTTCCGCACGTCGATTAGCTCCGTCTCGATGTCTCCGCGTTTCTTCCCCTCGTCGAAGATGAAACGCGCCACGTTCTCGCTCTGCCGTCCCTGACGCGCAGTTCCAATAATAATCGGAATGAATAGCGGTCGCTCCATGTCTTGTTAGATCGATGGCTTAAAACGTGATCTTCTAAGACGAGTCTGGCCAGACTGGATTTCAATTGAAAGAAGAATGGTCACCAAACGGCGTCATCATCTCTCGCAATCTTACCCGACAACCTTTGGCGTCTCAGCGCCAGTCCGGCGCACTATTCTCTAATTGTAGCGGCGCTCTATGAGCGCCGGACCGAACGGTTCTCCGCGGTCAAGCATGCCATAACAGAAAATTTTTCGCGCGGAAACGCGCCCTCAAACGTCTAGGCTTTAGATCGCAAACAATGGATGCCAGTGAACGCGAACAATACCGGGCGGCCATTCACGGCGATCGAGACGCATTCGAAATGATCATTCGCACGCATAGCCGGACCCTTTTCGCGATCGCTTACGGTATTTTGCAAAGCCGCGAGGAAGCCGAGGACGTCGTCCAGGACTCGTTGGTCAAAGCCTGGAAAACGCGGGGGCGTGTGCGCGATCCTGAAAAATTTCCTGCTTGGCTGGCAACGGTCACGCGACACGGGGCACACGATGTTTTTCGGAAACGCCGCACTGTTTCGCTTTTGAAGGAAACAGTCGAGGCGAGCGAATCCCAACCTCCTGACACAAGCGGGATAGACCAGCAATTGCATTCCGCGCTTGCGACATTACCGGAGCTTCATCGCGCCGCACTTACGCTGCGTTACTTCGAAGAGATGGACTATCGCACTATTGAAAACACCCTGGGCCTGACCAACGGCGCGCTGCGCGGAATTCTTGGTCGTGCTCTGGCGGAGATGCGCAAACAACTTCGTCCCGCTCTCGCTTCAATGGACTAAACGTATGGCAACCATTCACAACGAGATCGACAACTGGCTCGCCGCCGATCTTCACGGCGAGCTTTCCGAGGACGAGCGTGGCGAGCTTCACGCACACCTAGTCGAATGCGCCGCTTGCCGAAAAACTCATCAAGAAACCAAAACTATGAACAAAATTCTGGAAGAAACTCTCGCTCAGCAGAAACCCGATCCGGCTTTCGAACAACGAATGCTGACCGGCTTCCGCAATCGCATCCCCGAAAAAGGCGGACTGATAAAATCGCTTTTTGATCTGATGCGTTTTCGCGCGGTACAAGTGACCGCAGTCGTTGCGGTATTGTTCGCACTTATGCAACTCGGCCGGACGTTTACTAGAGAAACAGCAACGACGCCGCGCACTCGTGACCGTTACGCGGACAAACAATTGTTCGAACCGCCCTCACAGGTCGCGGCGACGTTGGAGCCCGGTCGTGCCGGCGCTTTGGATAAATCGGACGAACTCGCCGCTGGAAAACCAAAAGACCTGGCGCTAGCACCGCCGCAGTCATCCTCTGAAACCAGATCAAAGGTCGCCCGAGACTTCAAAGCGTACCCAGCAACAGTTGCACCGGTCGAGACAGCACAGGCGGAAATGGCTGCTAAGGAAACCGGCAGCGAGACGGGAGCGATGAACGACGTGGCCGAGGCGAGTTCAGCCGAAACACCTGCTCCGGAGTTGGCCAATCGCAAACTGATCCGGAATGCAAATATCGAACTTGAGATCATCAGCTTTGGCGACGCGGTCCAAAAGATAACGGCATTTGCAAACGAAGAACGCGGATACATCGCGACGACGAATTCCGAAAAACAGGCAAATGGAAAACTGCGAGGGCAGGTCGTGGTCAAGGTGTTGCCCGAAAATCTGGATCGCTTTCTACAAAAGCTTCGCGGTCTGGGCGAACTAAAGAACCAGACACTGGGGACCGAAGACGTAACGAAGGCGTACTTCGATACCGATGCGCGGCTAAAGAACGCGCACGTGATGGAGCAACGGTTGATCGACATGTTGAAAACGAAGACCGGCAAGGTTTCCGATTTGCTCCAGGTAGAAAAGGAACTTGGTCGTGTACGCGAGGAGATCGAGAAGATGCAGGGCGAACTGAAATATTGGGATTCGCAGGTGCAATTCGCCACAGTGACGATTTTGCTTGCGGAAAAAGACATGGAGGAACCGGCGGCGTTTCTGCTCAAGGAACGCGCTCAACTCTCGCTTTATGCGCCAGACGTGGAGAAGATTTACAATGACATCAAAGCGCTCGCGTCGCCAAAGGTGCAGATCACAAATGCGCAACTGAACCGCGACTATTCAGGACGCATCTCCGCGACAATGAGCATGTTGATCGTGCCGGAAGAAAGCGACGCTGTCATCGGCCGCGTAAAGGGATTAGGGCGCGTGGAGAATTTTCAAATGCAAACGCAGCGCATCGCACAAGGCGGCAGCGGCATGTCTGAAAATGCAAAGACCAAACGCGACAAGGTGGAACTCAACATCACCGTCTCGCGTGAGGAACAGGAGCAGGCGCTGCAGCAGACTAGTCTGCGCATTCGTACTGCGTCAGTGGACGCAAAGGCAAAGGAGCTTCAAGCTCTGGCCGCGAAACAAAGCGGGCGGGTTCGTAGCTCGACTTTTAGTCGTGACCCGGATGGACGCGAAGTCGCAGGCGTGTCGCTCCGCGTGCCGATGAAAAATTACCCGGCCCTGATGCAATCACTCAGCGCGTTAGGCAAAGTCGAAAATGTGAGCGTCCAGCGCCAGGACCGCACAGGCGCGCAGTCGGACGAAGCCAACGCGCCGGCTGATATCTCGATCCAGGTTTACAGCCAGGGCAACATCGTTTCGCACGAGACCGGCTTGCTCGCCACGCTGCGACGCACCGTCGCGCAAAGCGCCGGCGCCATTATGTGGAGCTTGCGCATGATCGGGGTAGCCGTCGCTTTCCTCGCGCCGTGGGTGGTAGCGCTTGTGATTGTGATCTGGCTCGTCAAGCGCGTCGCGCGTGAGAGGCAGTAATGTGGCTGCGGCGCCTTCGCCGCGGGCAGTGGCTGCGAGGCCCACATCGCAGCAATCAACAAATCGCGGCGAGCGCGCCGCAGTCACTTTCGGCGACGAGGGCGTGGCCGCTACAAAACTTGCCCGTTTTACAAATGGATCATATTTTATTATTAGGAGGTGCCGATGAAATCTAAAGGCGGTATCAGCTATGACAACGCGGCGGTCGCAAGTTGTCCGAAACATTTGCTTCAATTCGCAGTCGATCAGCGTTACTACGATTACACCCCCGTTGACCACGCGGTCTGGCGATTCATCATGCGCCAGAACACTTTTTTTCTAAGAGAGTACGCGCACAAAGTTTATTTCCAGGGTCTTCTCAATACGGGCATCTCCTTTGAGCGTATCCCGCGCATCGAGGAAATGAATGATATTCTCGCGAAGATTGCCTGGGGCGCGGTGGCCGTGGATGGATTTATTCCACCCGCGGCGTTCATGGAATTTCAGGCTTACAAAGTATTGGTGATCGCCTGTGACATGCGGCAAATCCATCACATCGAATACACGCCTGCACCGGACATTGTGCACGAGGCCGCCGGGCATGCGCCGATTATTGTCGATGGCGAATACTCGAAATACTTGCAGCGATTCGGTGAAGTCGGCGCAAAAGCGATGTCGTCAAAAAAAGATTTTGAGTTATACCAGGCGATCCGCCACCTATCGATTTTAAAGGAGCGGCCAAACGCGGACCCGAAAGAAGTCGAGGAAGCAACGAAGCTGGTCGAGCATCGACAAAAGAACCTGGGCGAGCCTTCTGAGATGGCGCTGCTCTCCCGTTTGCACTGGTGGACGGTTGAATACGGATTGATTGGTTCTTTGGAGAATCCAAAGATCTATGGCGCGGGATTGCTTTCATCGATCGGTGAGTCAGTCTCATGTCTTGAGCCCGCAGTGAAGAAGATCCCCTACTCTATCGACGCACAGAATTGCGCATTCGATATCACCACGAAACAGCCGCAGCTTTTTGTCTGCCGTGATTTTGAGCACCTAAAGGACGTGCTGGAAGAATTTGCGAACAAGATGGCATATCAAATTGGCGGACTCGAAGGAATCAACAAGGCCATCGAATGCCAGAACGTTGCGACCTGCGAATATTCCTCCGGGCTGCAAGGGAGCGGCATTTTCAACGAGGTCATCACCGACGAAAATAATTCTCCAGTTTATTTGCGAACGGCTGGCAAGACTGCGCTGGCTTTCCGCAACAAAGAGCTCGAAGGCCACGGCATCGATTATCACAAGGATGGGTTTGGTTCGCCGGTTGGGAAATGGAAGCACACATCAGCGTCTCCCGAGTTGCTCACCAACGATCAGTTGCACGCCCTCGGGATTGTCGAAGGCAGGAAGGCGAAGCTTGAGTTTGTCAGCGGCATTGTAGTTTCAGGCAAGGTGGAGAAAATCTTGCGCCACGACGGAAAATTACTGCTGATCACGTTTTCAAACTGCAGCGCCAAATATGGCGATCGTGTTTTGTTCGACCCAGATTGGGGCACCTATGACATGGCTGTCGGTGAGCGGATCAGTTCGGTCTTTAACGGAGCGGCAGACAAAGACGCGTACAATCAAGTGGCTCTCGTACCGAAAGAGCGCACGATCAAAGTCCCATCAGACGCAAAACGGCAGCGTTTGGAAAATCTTTACGCACAGGTGCGCAAGATTCGCGAGAGCAAGACCGGTTATGAACGGCTCGGCGAGATTTGGGAGACACAGCAGGCGGAACATCCCGAAGATTGGTTGTTGTCGATGGAGATCTTCGAAATTCTCGACGCGACCGATCAACAGCCGGAACTGAAAGGGAAAGTCGAAAAGTTCCTAAACGACAAAAAGGCGAAGAGCAAAGATTTCTCCACGCTGATCACCTGGGGATTCCGCCTGGTCGAATACCACAAGAAGCCGGAATACCAGGCGGCATTGTAGGCCTCGCGGAGGTAGCTGAGGCCGCCGCGCTGTGACGTGTGGTCGGCGTAGCGCGCCGACCCTATCTCTTTGTCATTCCGAGTGGAGCCAAGCGGAGTCGACGAATCTCTGGATTTCCCTTCGAGAGATGTCTTGACTGCGCTCGACATGACAAGAAGGGAGAATAATCAGACGCCTTCGTCCTTAAAATGCCGTTTGCCTTTTAGCGCTTTGGCGTATTCGTCCTTACTCAGAATGTTTTCATCGAGCTGCATGTCGATCCGAAGAAAGTTCTGGAACCACGTTTCGATTCGTTGTCGATCTTTCAGCACTTCCTCGCTGATGTAATTAGCGTCGATGTTGATGCAGATCGCGCCAACAATTCCGAATTCCTTTCGTTTAATGGGGATCGTCGTGCATTTGAATTTTCGTGTACCGAGGTTCAGTTCGTAATTCAATTTGTCCTCGTTTAGAAGCTGCCGTTGCTTGAGATCAATCAGCAGATTCGTTGTGCCGTCGCGCAAATGTCGTCCGGTCACATTGTTTTCAAGCGTAATCAGCGAGTGCGCGGGATCGGCCAGATTGTGCAGCAGGATCTCGATTCCGGTGTTCGGAAAGGATTTTCCAATCAGACGCACCATGCGCTCGTAGTTTTCGAGGAATTCTTGCGTGTCATCGGCAATCGTCTTGCCGTCGTATTTCTCAAACAGCTGCGCGTAGACCTTTTGCTCGGCGGGTTCGAGTTGTGCGCGCACGTTGTTTTGCTCACCGATAAAAATTAGCTGTCGCGCAGCCGTATGATCTTCATTCTTGAGGAAGTAGTGCATTCCCAGCCGAAAATCTTTCAGGCTGAATTCGCCAAAGTTCTCCCGACTTACGGTGAACGGATAGAAATCGTACTCTTCCAGATTCCTGCCAAACTTTCGGCGGCGCTCTTTGTACTTTCCCCAGACAAAGCCCGCGCCTAAAAACATCAGCGATACAATGATCGAAGCGATGACGTTGATACTGAGCTCGCTTTGCAAGGCTTTGATCATAGCGAACGAAAAAAGCTGTGCCACCAATCAGATATTTCCAGCCAGGCTGGATAGAGTGATGTTTTCCAACGTTACATCGGCCGGTCGCGAGAGGGCGTAGACTACAGCACTGGCGATCTCTTCCGGCGAGATCATTTTGCCTCGCGGCCATTCGCCTTCGATTTGATCCCAGATGTTCGTGTCAGTCGCCGCCGGATAAACGTTGATCACTCGAATTTTTCGATCGCGCAATTCTTCGCGCACGGATTGCGAGAATCCTTCAAGACCAAACTTGCTCATGCAGTAGGCGCTCCAGTTGGGGAAACCACTTTTGGCCGCGATGGAAAGGATATTTACAACGCTTGAGCCCGGTGGCATTCGCGGAGCGAAATGCTGTGTCAACATGAACGGCGCAGTGATATTCACGCCGACGGTTTGTTCCCATTCGATTGTCGTGATTTCTGTAAACGGTTTCACCACCGCAACGCCCGCATTGTTGACGAGCAAATCGATTGGTCCCTGGCCGACTTCGGCGATAAGGTCCGAGACCCCTGAAGGCTTGGCCAGGTCATGAATCAGGAGGATCACTTCCGCACAGCGCGGCTCGACGACTTTGCGTGTTTGCGCCAGGGCGACAGTATCGCGGCCGTGCAAGAGCAATACCGCATCGTCTCCAGCAAGCTTCTCGGCGATTGCACGGCCGATTCCGCGACTGGCGCCTGTGATGAGATAACGCTTCATCTGTGTCATTACTGTAGCTGCGGTCTGTGACCGCAGACACTTGATTCTCGGCGCTCACAGAGCGCCGCTACAGCTACGTTCTGCGCAACGTAAACCGATTGTTCGCTGTCTCCCACAAACGCAAGCGAACCAGCTGCTGGTTTACTCGATTATCGATTCTTGGCCAAAGCGCGCGAACGATATTCTCTCCGGTCGAGGGCGAATTTCGAAAATCTTCCGTTTCGAGATCCAAATGCCGATCTCGCCACGGTTCAACCGATTCTTCGATTGCTTTCCAAAATGCAACAAAATCGTAAAGTGTTCCACTGCGCGC